>Ga0169931_10000519_pt1 | contig 63351 bp, 44 predicted proteins | sample Kivu_15m_20L_FD_129675 | JGI IMG/M metagenome (GOLD analysis project Ga0169931, IMG submission 129675) | Freshwater microbial communities from Lake Kivu, Western Province, Rwanda to study Microbial Dark Matter (Phase II) - Kivu_15m_20L... | ecosystem: Environmental > Aquatic > Freshwater > Lake... | reverse complement strand
TAGTTATTAGTACAATTTATACTTATATTTATTCCCGAATTCAAAGAGAGAACTTCGTTAAAATTTCTTTCCGTACAAGTTAGACTTGTAATGATCAATACGTTTCCATTAAGGAAGAATGTAAAACCATAATCATATAATTGTGGAAGATATTCAATAGAGCGTTCCTCCACATTGTATTTGTCGGTACATCAGTTAGTCCATACCCCTCATAGAATTGTTCTTGGATTATAATATCCCCACCAATTCTTAAATCAACGTACCAACTACTTTGTACCGAATTTGTAATACAATCATTTAATGTCAAACCACTTTGTGCCAACATTTTATTGACTCTATTTGACAATATACTACTGAAGTTACTTACATCTACATCCCCATTCAACCACGGAAATATATTAAAGTCAGTGTACTCAGTTGTACAGTTATAATCGAAAATATTTGATATTATAAAACAAGGGTCGATAGGGACAGGAAGGAATTGACATCCTCTTTGTCTCCTATACACAAATTTCTGTCTTTGGAAAATTGAGTTTTCCATTCTAGCACCTGTATTCCAAATTGTTGTTGCTGGAAACATCTGTTCAACCAATGTCATCCAATATGGATTGATTCCATTAACGTAATCAATCAATTTCTGATAGGTATATTTGTTGTTTGGTATTCCAACGGTGCTTTCAGACTCAATATATTTCCAAAATATTGATTGTAGAGTTGGATAGCCTCCCGTTTTACCATCTGTAATATATTGACGGTTTCTTACATTAATCATGTTCTCCCAAAAAGTCTGAGAAAACTCGAAAAATGTTTTTTTCTTTGGCTGAGGATTAACAAAGGTACTATCAACCCCACCTGGCACAGGATAGCCGACTGTCAAACCTGACTCAGGAATTGGATAATCATATCTTCTTGATTGGTCCCACACATCATAAACCAAACCTTGAGATGGGTTCAAAAACAAATCAACATTCTTTACATTGAGAACTAACTTCTCATTATCCACAAAGTAGTACGCATTGTAGTCAGCGTTTGTCGATACTCTGATTTTTGAATCATCTTCTAGCCAAGATTTATTATTGTCAACAACTTTTTTCAATTTGAATCCCTCATTCATATAAGGAAAATCTCTAAATCTATTTAAATATAATTGCCCGTAAGTGAATGGTTGTAATTGAGTTTGGATATCAAAGTTTTGGCCTGTATATATTTGCCCCGTGATAGTTACTTGGTCAGGACTTCTATGAGTTGGGGTAGATTCATACCACCCTGCTCCCAATTGAAAGAAATAGGTTTCAGTGTTTACGGGAGCTTTTGGGAAACCTTCAGCATCAACGGGGTAATCAACGAGTCTCGTATTAACATCTTGATAAGTTGCAGTTGAAGTGAACGCGCTAAATTTTTGTCCTTTAATTTTATATGTTAAACCTGGTATAAAACTCGGAGTATTTTGAACATAAGTACCTCCCGAAATGGATGCCCATTGAGTGGTAAACTGTTCCATATTAATTTTTTGGTCAGCTAAGTAAATGTGCTCATTGTATTCAATCAATGAATCAGGAGCGCCAACAAGTCTCATAAGAAATTCAACCGAACGTCTTGTACCTTTTGATTTGAATAAATAAGATGCATTCAGAATAAGGTTACGATAAAAAGCGTAATTCAATTCTGTCGGAGTCAATGCTCTTGCATATCCAGGATAAGTTGGAGTTGAGGTATTACCGAAAACCGAACTCAAGAAATCTTCATTTGTTATTGGTGAGAAGTTGGAAGTCCATCCCAATGTTTGTGCTAAGTTTACTAACAACTGAGACGGAATATCATTCGATGGATTATAATTGACTGAGTTCATAAAAGCTAATGCATCTATGAACTGTTTGATTTGGTCAAAACTTCTTCCGTAAATTTGGAATATCTTTTCTACCTTTCGACCCAAAGTATCGAATTCTTTCAAGGAATCTGAAACTAAAAATCTAGAAACCAAGTTGGTTTTGAAAGTATCCAAATTAACAGCAATTGATTCCAACTGAGTCAAGTAGTCCTCGAAAAGAAAAGATTTAATATCCAAGTTCCAAGGCCCCTCTTTCGGCCACGTCACTTGTTGATAATTTGTGAAAAACTGACCTGCTTCATTTTGTTGGGGCACTTGGAATACTGCAGTATATTCAGGTCTAACAAGTCTATTCAATAAAAACTTTTGGACTTCGTCAAAATTTTCCGCGAATATCCTATCTACAACAATATCATTAGGTCTTACTTGAAAATTTTCAAAAATTGTGGATGCAGTTTTTCCAAATGGAGCTCCTGAAACTATAAATTCTATGTAACCTGATGAAAGTGTTGGGGATGGGGTAAACGATACAACATTATATATATTGTCATTTATTGAAATACAATAATCTAAGTAAGTATTATACAAATTTCTATATGGTGAAACCAAAATCTCTCTTACAGAGAGATTAGTTGTTGCACTGAGTGAATAATCAATATCAAAGGGATTGTTAATTCTACTTGTATCGATTCTGAACGTAGTTTCGTCTTCAGTATTATTGTAAGATATATTATAGGCTGTTGCACCAGTCACGAAGTCTTCATTGTTGAATTGAATATTCAAAGATGCTGGAAATCTATGAATAATTTCTGTGACTGATACTTGGAATCTCTTGCTCAAAGACCCATACATTGAGAAATTTAGTACTTGCGAAACATCATAGTTTGGATAAACCCTAAATTGTGTTGCAATAATCCTACGACTCTCTTCTAAATTACTAATATCTAATCCATCCAAACCGATTGGGTCAGAGAAGGCTCCTATGTTGAAATCTCTGGTAGTTCTTTCTGTTACAGATGTTGTGAACTCAAAGTTTCCTTGCGTAAGTCCTCCACCTTCCACTGTTTGTAATCCAACAATGTTGTCAGAGAAAGTTGCCGCCCCACTACCTGGCCGTGGCGGATAGAAAAATTTAGTAGTCCTTTGAGTAGTAGCCATTAATTAGTGATATTTGTAAAGTTTTTACTGAAATCAATATTGTTTCCTCTACTTTGTCTAACCTCATAAAGAAGAGCATTAAATTGGTCTCTAATTTCGTAAAGGTTGTATTGTCTGTATATGTTGTTATTCGCATCGTAGATGGTGTAAATTCCATCATCAATTGATTTAGTTTGATTACCATAAAGAGCAATTGCAAGAGACGAAATATCATATTCAACCATTTCAATCTCCACAGAAACAGGATTGAAAAATGTATTAGTTATGACAATATCTTGATCTGGCTGTCCAATGTATGGAGTTGAATTTGGTTTGTTTGTTGGTGATGAAGATGGTGAAAGAGTCAAGAAAATTAAATTCGAATCTCCCTCCACATACCTGTATCTTATAGCCTTTTGAGTAGTATTGACTTCGTTTGTTACGACAGGCTCGCAAAAGAAACTTGATGTTACAACTCGGAAAAAGTTGGGAATTCTCGACCCGTCAGGATTCAAATATTCTACTCTGAATCCAACTAATCCTTGTTGAACAAATTTATTTTGATATTGGGTTGGTACATCAGTGACATCAATTACAATTCCTTTCACATTTGGTAGTGCACTTAACACACCACAATCAGTTATTACAGTTCTTATTTCCGCAGGTCTTATATATAAGGTGTAAATTCCCAACGCATTGAATTGGTTTGCAGGAAGAGTCAAATTATAAAGTCCACCCAAGACTTCCACACCAGGAGTTCCACCAGTCTCAGTGTTTGCGAAGTAAGGTCGTAATATAGTCTGTGCGTCCAACTTAGTTAATACAAATTGGTCTGTCACATCCCTCGTAGGAGTATAGTTCATAATAATTTCTACATCCGCTGGTGAAACATCTGAAGGTCTTATTGTACCGTATGAGCCGATTGCCATATTTTCTTATTTAATTTATAAATAGTTTAGTTCTTTTTTTCAATTGGTACTTTCTTTATTAACTACATTAAAAAATCCATACCCATAGTTAATCATATCTCCCAAATTATCTACCTCACCTAATCTCAAAACTCGTTCATAGGCACTGTTTTTTCCCCTTTCCACAAAAACATTAGTTTGAATCTGTGGTTGGTCAATAACTTTGAGAAGTACCTCATCTTTCGTGATTGGTACTGCTGTAAGATTATTTGAGGTAAATCCCGATGATTGTTGGAAAAATATTGTAGTCCCATCTTTATAATCATAATAATTGACACCTGTTATTGTGTAAGCAGTATATACAGGATTTATATCAGATACTGCACCCCATATTTGTCCATTACTTATTACAGGAACTCCAACTCTGAATTTCGGGCTACCATAGAACGCCAATTCATTTATTCTCGATTTAGTATTTCCTGAGACAGTGAATGGTACTGTTACATAATTGTTCGATGTTTGTGCCGAAACTTCATTCACCGCATCTCCTGAGAAAATATAATTGTATGACACAGGTGTTCCAATCCAATTTCCAGTCGCGGGAGCAAAGAATGACTCACCTTGAGGATTGAATATTACAACATCTGAAAACGGAACATTTATAGTTTTGGAAACCCTTGTTATTCCCCATGGATTTGTTTGCTCCAACGTGATGGTATATTGTCTTGTTGCGGTGGGATAAGTGTGAGTTATTGAATTTGGAGCATAGTTGGTAATTGTTTGTTTTGGGCTTCCATCTCCCCAATCAACTCTATAAACTGATAATTCCAAAAACTTTTGAAATTCGTCCGATGTATTATACACATTCCAAACATAAGGTTGGCTTGTTGTAGATGAAAACAAAAAATTTGTCACTACATCTTTTTGTAACACAGCCCCATCGAAAGGACTATAATATCCCGCATCAACCGCAGTTTGTCTCAACAAAATGTTTACAGATAAACCAGTCAATATTGAAGTCCCACTTGGCCCCGAACTAACCACTTGAGTCATTGCAGAGTAAACCCCAACAGGAGTACCTTTATAATCCACAACAGATAAATCTCCTCTGATATTCTCGGGTGAAACAATGAATCTATAAGTATCCTGTGACATTACTGTGGTGGATTAACGTACTCATACCATTTTATGGGAATATTTGTTCCCAACCTTTGACCAGTTGTATTCAATACTTCGTAAGTTTGTTTTTCATAATTCAACTTTACCGTGTAATAAAAGTATTGTGTGTTGTCAAAAGCATATTTGTTTCCAACCAAAAGAGCTTGTGGTCCATTTGTCAAATCAACTTGACTTGCACCTCTACCCGTCATCATTTTAGTAAACTGACCTGTTTTTGCGTTGAAAAACTTTGCTGTCATATAGAATGTATCGATATCTAAAAAGTTTCTTTTTTTCAACCAATAAAAAAAGAACCCTTCTTTGTCCCCAACATAATCTAAAACATACTTAGGTTTTCTAATATTGACCAAAGTTCTTTGCATTTGAGTTTCCATAAACAATCCCTGCTGAGTTGGAAGAATTACAGTTACATAATTCTTTTGTTGTTTTTCATCAGGGGTGTCATAAAAATCTAACTTGAAGAAAGAGTTTGAAAAATTATTTTCATAATAATAAACCTCCTGAGGAGTGAATCCCTCACTCAAATAGTTTATTCTCCAATTGGATAAATCACTCAATGAACCTCCTGAGTAAAAATAAAATTCATAATTGATTGCTGTAGCATCAGTCGTTCCTGTTGCAGGAGAGTGAGCAAACCTCGAAACTTCAAAGTCTCTACCTTTACCTATGACATCTTCAATTATTTTGGTTTCATACTCGTCAATTGCCAAGTCTAAACCCAAGTAATCCCATTTGAGTTCTACAGGAATGTTGATTTGTTTATCAACAATCGCATCTTGTCTAATCACGAATTTATTCACACTCATCAATCAACGGTTTAAGAGCAAAATCAAATCCTTCAAGATTATCATTGTAATTTATTCCTTCAGGAATCAATCTGAATATTACCTGAGTATAAGGATAATGGGCTGAATTCAAATATGGATAATCAACTCCACGTCCTAAGTTGTCAATAAATCCATAGGTATAAATATCCCTCCATCTGAACTGTTGGTCAGCATTAGAATAAAACGCCCAACTCGGTACATTGTCAATCTGCCCCAAATTAGCGGTTTCAATATAATCTGAGAATACTTTCAGTACCATTGGGTTATGAGGGTTATAATAATAACCTGGTGAATTGGTTGAAAAATTGTTCGTAGTTTGGAATACGTCTTGATTGAATTTTACTTTGTGATAATATTTTGCGACAACCCTCTCGGTTTGTTCATAATCATTCCACTCACAGAAATCACCATCCATCACATCACCAGCTTTCAAATCCAAATTGTAATAGAAAGTTTTTCTCACTCCATTTGATAGAGTATATGCCGACACAGGAATTGTTGTATTTGACTTTTCATTATTTAAATCCCACCATGGATTTGTATTTTTAGATAAATTGAATTCCCATCCTTGTTTTAATCCAACCCCTCTGAATGGCTGATTGAAATACCCTGAATATCCTTTATTGATTATTGTCAAACTTATTTCATTCAATGGTCTTTTTTGGTTGTCTCGTAATCCAGCAAAGTCCAAGTCATAATTTGATGTTATATCATAAGCATTCGAACTCGATCTCTGTGAGACCCTTGTAACATTATTTGGTGTTATGGAACTGTATTCTATTTTCTTTTCTTCCCCGAAAACATTTTTTTCGAATGCTGCCTTCGTTATTGCTAAATCCGTAACATTGGTCAATACTTTATATTTCTTCACATAGTACTTAGATCTAGTTTCCGTCAAATTTTCAGGATTAATTACCCGTCTGAAAGTTCCTATTGTACCATTATTGAATGTCGTTCCTGTGAATCCAATGTTAAATACGTTGAACACGTGTGTATCACTTCCAAATAATCCATTACCGATTGAATAAACCTGAAATATATTTGTGTTACGATAAGTTAACGATAACTCAACATATTCTCCTGTCGTTAATCCATGTGGTGCTATACACACAAATGATATCAACCCATTTCCATTTTGCGTTGTATTCACAATTGAAAATGGAATTCCACTTGAAGCCGTCCAATTGACATCATTATTTGTTGTGGAATAATATGTTAATTGTCTATTACTATCATTTTCATATGGATAGGTCAAATAGTACGTCCAATTGTAGGTGTACGCACTTTTAGACTTATATTGGAAATGATTGTCTCCAACGTTCGGTCTGTAAAAATCAAACTCGTAATATTGTGGAAAACCTCTCCATACTCCACTCTGTTTGGAAGATATAGGGTCGGTATAGAAAAGATTATATTGGAAAGGTAAATAAGTGGTACTACCTGTGTAAGTATTATCATACAAATACGAAATCTTAAATGTCGGTCTGAATATTGTACTTGACTGTCTTTCGTCGTCATAAACTTGTACCAAATTCAAGGTACTAGTTCTGTCGTACTCAGTAAGTTCCTGACTCTGTTCTTGAAGCGTTACAGAAAGTTCCTCATCAACAGATGGGGCACCTTTATATCTAAGTCCACTTGGTATTATCGTATACTTATTCATCTACCGAATACTTTGTTTTGAATTTATCTAAAGCGGTATTACCTTTCATCAATCCAAAATAGAAATGGAAAGGTGCTCCTACAATAAATCGTCCAGATGTTGCTCCTACCGTAGAATAGTCACCATTAGCGTCTACACTGAAAATATAACCTCTAGCGTATAAATCACTCAAACTACTAGTCGATGGTCTAAAGTAATTAGGTGTTTCTAAACTTGTTCTATCTAAGGATTGATAATATCTATCTTGTACAATATCAACATAGTTAGTCGCCCATTCATTAAGTTCTGACCCGAATATAGTGTTTTGATTAGCAAGTCTCCATTGATAAAAAGGAACTATCTGAGATTTTATTCCATATGGATATGGATAATTTACAGAATTGTCGTTCGTTCTAAAATTAATTCTTCCTGGCGTCAAATAATCTTTAACTTGAATATCTTCAGTTGTGGATGAAAACCAAACTGCAACTACAGGATTTGATGGAGTTCCTAAAACCTCGACTGGGCCCAATTGATTCGGAACAATTTGATAATACTCAGGTGAAAACTTGATTACCCCCAATTCCGAGTTGATAGATAATAATTGAGCTAAATCACCATCTATTCGAAGATTTGGTCTCGAGAACAACTGATTAATTCCATTGTCAGCTCCACTAATTATTCTCTGTAAAAACTTTTCATCAGTAATTCTTGAAATAACAAATAAATTTATTAAATCAGATGGGTCACCATATGAAGTTGGATTCATCTGATTCATTACATAGGCACCTGTATCACCATCTCCCAAAATAACTTCATTATAAAAACTATCTTTCATTCCAAGATTAATAATCGTAGTTGGAGATAAAAGATTTGTGGTATTCAATGAACCAGGTTGAGTCGCTAACTTACCGACAAATTTATTTGTAAACTCATTGAATGGACTACTTCTGTAATAGAAATTATTTGTGTCACTTTCAAAATAGATAACATCTTTACAAAAAATAGGTGGTTCTGGTTTGTTTTGAGAATCGAAAATAGTATTAACTTGTATAGGATACATATACAACGCACCATTTATCCAATTGTTAACAAATGATTGAGATAGTACCCCTTGACATAACCCATAAAAGAATCTCCATCGATAAGCCCACTCATTGAAATTACGTATATCTTTCCCTATGTCCAATAGAGGTCTCTTAAGGAATCGATAACATCCTGCTATAACCGCATCTTTGTCAGCACAATTTTGATTGACTTGGAAGTCAGTGCCAAATCCCTCATAACATCCCAAACTTACAGTTTGACTACAGGTATTGAGAGTCTCAAAAACATTCGCAGAAGCGTATTGACCAACAATATCAGGATTGACTATGTCTGCACCAGTCGAAAAGTTTGATGTTATAGTTGAGTTTCCCTCGTCATCAATTAAGTATACCCCGAACCCTAAGTTTTGTTGTAATAATGACGGATTGTAACTCCAACTAGAACCATCTAACACGTCTGAGGATGGAAGTCTATCAGTTCTCATAACATTATTTATCCTTGAGGTAATACTCATTGGATTTGCAGTCAAACTTGGTAATAACACACTTGTATGATATGTTATTTTTGTCGATGCAGGCTCTCTTCCTCCTTCTAAAAAGTAATACCCACCCCCCGATAAATCTTCCGTGGTTGTATATCTAGCAGGTTCATCAATATTACTAGACCAAGTTTTGTTCGATGTTGACGACACAAAACAGTTTACACCATTGACATTTAGTACTGATGAATTTGGTGGTAAATTGGACGCATCATATCCTCCGTAATACCCAACTAAACTAGTTGTAAATCCTGAAAATTGTGAAGCATCTCCAGCAAAAAAATGGGATGGATAAAAAATATTATTTTGTGAAGTAAATTTTTGAATTGATATTGTATTGTCAGGTAATTTTTGAATTGGAATATTCAATCTAGTATTTGCAGTTATAGTCAAATCATCCTCACTTGAAAATCCAAATAACTTACCTAATCCATATTTGTTACTATAAAGTGGTGAGTATGGATCAACACCTCGTTGTAAAATTAAAATGTACTTTTCTGTGAATGATTCAAATAAATTTTTGGTTTGAAGTTCAGAAAAACTTGTTTCGTTCCAACTACGATTATTTTTTGTACTTATAATAACCTCTGTATTGGAATTCATTATATTTGGTAATGACCCGATAGTACTTGGATTCCATAAATTAGATGCGTCCGCAACAGTAATTCCTGTTAATACTTGGAAGTACTCAACATCAGATGGAAATTTGTAATTAGTTACTGTCGATCCTGTACTCAACAAATAACTTACTGATAAGTTGTTAAGCTGATTATTCGGGTCACAATATTCAACAACATACGTTGACAATCCTGGATTCAAAGGTGTTCCATCTATACCTCTTACATATGCCCCTGTATTTCCAGTATACGTCGCGTTTACATCTCTTGTAAGTAAAGGGTTTACGAAAGTCAACATAGTACCTGGATCTAAAGGTGCGTCATAAATCAACACTAAGGTATTGTCAAAATGTTTGTTTAGGTTTGTATCGAATGAAACACTAATACGATTGGATCCATTGAAATATTTTTGTCTTAAATTAAAATTATTAATTCTTTCCCCAAACGGGATATCTCTCGAGTAAGAGAAAAATTCATTTGTCTCACCACTTTCGTTGGTTAAAAGTGATTCTTCCGATTCCATTACTTTATATACTTGGTTGTTATTTTCATCTTGACTATTTCCTCCAATAGTCGAAGAAAAAGACCCCGAAACAAGGTCAGCATTTTCTTCGGAAATTCCCAATTGAGTTACAGAAGTAACTAAATTATTATAATATAACGATGGATTGGAAAATTGTGTTACCAAGGTACTCAAAGATGAACTTGAGTTTTCAGGTTCTATGTCCACGCTTCCGCAGTCACAGGATACACAATCAGGATAGGTTATAACTGGCAGGTTGAAACCTTTAACTGGCTGCCCTTTAACTAATCTAAAAATCACGTTCAAGAGAAGTAATAATCCTCCTATGGCAGCGGCTGTCGACAAATTCTTAAGAAAAATACCAAAAGCCTCCTTAGCAGCGGCCGCTGCGATTCCCGCTAAAACAGTATTCGAGGTAGCTAAAATTGCTCCAATTATAGGAATCGCAGCCACTGCAATAGCGGTCGCTGTATAATTTTTTGCCTTTATCTTTTCTTTTACGAAAGTGATAAAACTTTTGATTGCCTGAAATAAAAAATATCCTGTTAAAATTGCAAGTAGTGCATCTATCCAAGGTTTCAGTTCAACAAACAAATTCCACATGAAAGCCGCAACGTGAACGACAATTAATAGTGGGATTGAAATTATTTGAATAACCTGCATCAGAATGGAAAAAACAAAGAACAATAGGTTAAAATTCTTGAACCCATCATTTGTAGGAAATTTATTCACAGTTGAATTACACGACGAATCATCTATTTCTTTAATCCCAATAAATCTACCTCTTCCACCTTTTTTGTATTGGTCAATCAAATTAGAAACCGTATAAACTCTGTTGAATTTGAATTCATAGAAGGTGTCTTGACAATCAATTATCTCATTGAGTTTTTGAATTCTTTCTGTATTTGTAAACCCAGTTGACCCGCCAGGCACGTACCCATTCCAATCTAATCCAAAATAATAAGAACTTTTCTGTTTATTTTTCGCTATGATATTTGATGAATAGTTCGGGTCATCTCCAGAACTAATCCACCCATATTCTCTTACGTTCGGAACTAAAAAACTTGCTCTTCTTGTTTGTTGAGACAAACTCGGAGATTGTTGCCACTTGACTTTGAATCTATATTTTGCCTTACTTGGGATACCGACTGTTGTATCACTTGAAACTACTTTTTCTCCGAATTCGTTTGTTATAAAGTAATCCAAATTCATTGGGACTTCAACAATCCATGTACCATCGCCATCTATCACATTTCCAGCCTGCTCAAGTTCATAAACCTCCAATATAGGGTTTCCATCCTCGTCTTGTCGGATTGTCTGTCTAATTGCCAAAATTTGCCCTGGACCAGGAGTTAAATCACATAGATTCCCCATATCATCACGGGGTCTACATCCTAATTCATTTCCAAGTATTCGGTTCGATCTAAGTCGAAAATTGTCCGCTGTTGAAAAAATTGACCCCATGAAAACTGCAGTTGGTTGAATATCAACATTAGCATCGTCCCTTAAATCAAAGTCCAATCTATTAATCGATATTTGACAAATTTCAGGGTCACCCCATAAAGGAGATACTTCGAGAGTTTTTGTCAAGTTTATAATTTGAGGAAGGGAATTCAAATCAGTTGAACTTCTGAATTTATTTCCTGCAACTTGAGCTTCCGTGGCTAATCCAATTCTAATTAAATCTTGTGGAGTAAGAGAAAATTCTCCTATGTCAGACAAGTCCACATCCATTACAACTGTTTGAGTTCCGAGAGGAACCCCCATAATCATGTAATCACCACTATCATTAGTTTTGGATGTAAATCTGTAATATTTGTCATAAATTTCAACAGTAGTACTTCCTGTCAATACATCAGGACGAGATGGTAAAGTACCTGTTGCAGCATGTTTGGAGTATGAAGGTGTGTATGGAAGTAGATTATATCTATATCCGTCTTCATTTTTATCGGTTGGGGATTTGTAGGGATATATAGATGTAATTAATGGATTAGACTCATCGACTTGTTCAATCGGAATAAAAATAGAAACTCTTGCATTCGGTAATCCAAATCCATTGTTTGCCGTCACCCTACCAACTAAAACACCATAGTCTGCACAACTTCTTGTGTAGATGTCTGTTTGTTGTATTTTGAGAGATAAAATTTCTAAGAACTCAAACTCTTGGTCTAACTGTACGTTGATTGATTTGTTTATACCAAGTTCGGTCTTAATTCTATATGAATCACCCATCTATTGTCTTTAGTTTATAAATACTTTATGTGTAATTTTTCAAAGTATGAATACACACATCATAAATTATAGACCAAACTGATAGATAATAAACCTATTACGATAATGTTGTAGATTGGTAATTTATAACCGAAACTTTAATATCTTTATTTGGATATCGAATTTGGTAAACTTGAGAAGGTTGTGCAAAAATTGTAGCGTTGGTAGGTGCAATTTGTCTTGTTTCAGGATCAGAATATTCCATGGAAGTTTCTGCAGATGAATATTGTCCACCAACATTATTGAAAATCTTAATCGAAGACACACTCAATACCCCATTTTGATTTTGAACAATACTTTGTATTTCAGACAAATATACATTTTGTCCCAGTTCTCTTACTTGAGGGTTAAAATATGTAGAAATTCTGTCGACTATGTCAGCAATTACTTGCCCCGAGTTTTGTGCCGCTGTTAAGACAACTTGAACTTCGACACTCAAATCGATTACTTCAGCAGTAAAAATCGATATATAATCATTCATCATTCTGTAGTTGGATAGATATGTTGCAATATTCTGTCTCAAAGTATTTGAAACGATATTTGTCAATTTACCCGAAGTATCGTAAGATAATAACTGAATCAATATTTTATTATTGTTTTCAGTCACAGATACTTTTGCAGGTGCTCCAAACTCTGAAGGCATGTTTCTAATAATTGACTCATAATCTTGTACTGTCACGGCTCTTTTCTGTGCTGAGAAGTTGAACGAAACATAATTTCTTATTTCTTCAAGTGACGGTAATCCCGCTCCACCGATTGCCGCAGTAACATTGTTACATCTTAAAGAATTGACAACTGAAGAGTTTGTAAGTTCAGATGGTCCATTAACAAAGAATGATACTGTTCCAATTTGTGTAATAACATTAGTTCCCAAGTTTGTTCCTAATCCTCCACCAACTCTATATTGAACAAATAGTGTAGAGTTAGGACTCAAAGCCGAACCCAAAGATAAATTATTAGAATACCTTTGAAGGTCTATGGTTGCTCCTACAGTTGTGAATTGGTCTAATGCATCCTGAGCGGTATTCGTTCCTCCTCCAAATGTTAGTTTCTTAAATCCCTCAGGAGTATATTCACAAATGAATCTGTTTGATGTTTGGATATATCTTCCTACTTTGATGCCAGGTTGGTCTGAAACTTTTGTCGGGTCCTCAATGAAAACTCTGTCTTCAGCTAAGGCGTCTACTTCATACCATTTGTTAGGTGAACCCAAAAATTCTGCGACAGTTGGTATATTTGTATATTCCGTTCCACTCTTTAATAAAACACTTGTAATACCCAAAACATTTTTTTCAGGTAAAAACAATTCGAAGAATGGCTTAACATCATTAGGAGTGATTACTCTCTTGAATACTTTGGTAATTCCATTTACAACGAGTTCTCTTTTTGTGATTGTGTAATTGATAATCACGTTGTTGGCGTTTCGATTTGGAATCTTTAATCGATTCGGGAAACCTTGTGCGTTATATGGTGAAGAAAAATCAACATCATATATGTTTTCAAACACAATACCCGCACCTGAAACTTGTGAACCTCTTGCTAAAACTCCCAAGTATCTTTCATCTTCTTTATCACCAAATACAGGAACCGTAATTGAAAAATCTACTAAGGCTACGGATGGTCTTTGACCAGGTAATTTTAATCCATAAGTTCTTGCAATGTTATAAATTGAAGACCTTTGTTGTGCGTATTGTAAAACAGTTTCTTGAATACTTCTATCAATGTTATAGTGTAAGTTGTCTGCAACAGCAGCATTCAAATCCAAGAACACTGAAAATACAGATGCATCATTGAAATCCTGTATAAGTTCAGGATAATAAGTTCTTACATAGTTGAGTAACTCAGTTCTTATTCCCTGATAATCTCTGGTGGTATATGAAATTTTACGATTCGCCATCTATATTAAATATTGATAATAACAAAATCATTTTGAGCGAAAGTCGATCTGTTATTTGAATAATCTATTCTAATTTTTGCAGTGTATTCGGATGTCCCTTTACCTGGTAATCTGTATATTGGAGATTCACTTGTTCCAATAGTATTCTCACCCAACATAGTATCAACTTCTAACTCAGGGTCTGCTGGAGTTATTGAAATCTGATTCAAGAGTAGATTTGGCATGAATGTTTGAACCGCTTCTCTAATATCAGATTGTATTGCGTCGAATGTCAATCCATCAAAAGGTTCAAATAAGAATTCATATAATCTTGTACCGAATGTTGGTAAATAATATCTACTTCCTTTTCTCGTTAAAAGAAGGTGAATCAAATCAGATTTTATCTGTTGGGATTCCAACTGAGTAAGCTCTAAGTAATCTCCTCGTCTAGAATCTCTGAATGGAAAATTAATACCGTATGTAACTCCGTTTGCCATAAAGATAAATATAAGTCCCTTGTTTTTCCTTATAAATAGCCCAAAATAAAAAATCCCGAATTACTCGGGATTAATTATTTAATTAAGAAGAACAACCGAAACATTCAATTTCAATTCCTTCGGGTTTGGGTGGTAAATTCATACTACTATAATCAACCTTCGGAACTTCTACAACGGGTTTAGGTTTTTGAACTTTAGATACATCCAAAGCCAAATGTTTAGCACCCGTTGAAATTGCCTTTGTTCTAACATAGTAACAAAGAGTCTTCAAACCTTTTTCCCACGAATGGAAGTGAGATGAAGTAATTTTAGACAATGTAGGGTTAGACATATAGATATTCATAGATTGAGATTGGTCTATAAATGGTGCTCTGTCCGCCGCCATATTGATAAGTTCTCTTTGTGAAATTTCCCAAATGGTTTTGTATTTTGGAATAAGATGTTCAATTCTTTTAACTTTTTTATTGTAGTTCTTGTCTTCAATATCAAGATACTGATTGAAATTAATGTTTTGAATTGAACCTTCATTCAATATAATTTCATTTTTCAAATCTTCACACCAAATACCAATTTTCTCAAAATCATTGATTAAGTATTTGTTTACAATCATAATCTCACCACCTACAACTCTTCGGTTAAATAACGCTGAGTGTGCTGGTTCTGTCATTTCGAATGAACCAGTGATTTTTGCTGAGGAAGCTACAGGCATCTGAGCGGTGAACAATGAGTTACAAACTCCATATTCCTGAACATCTTTCTTCAACGGTTCCCAATCCAAAAACAAATCAGAATCTTTGATTCCCCACATGTCAAATTGGAAAATACCTTTTGACATCGGAGACCCTTTGAAGAACTCATAAGGTTTTCTAACTCCTCTCTTACATAAATCATTACTTTCTGTAATCGCAGCGAAATAAATTGCTTCGAAGATATTCTTATTTAATGATTGTGCTTCTTCTGAAGTAAAGATGTAATCCATAAGACAGAAAACATCAGCAAGTCCTTGAACTCCAATACCAATTGCTCTTTGTTCAAGACCACCTTTCAATCCTTTGGAGGTTGAATAGTTGTTTTTGTCAATAACATTGTTCAAAGCTCTTACTGCCTTTCTTACTTCTTGGATAAGAAGAGAGTAATCGAATTTACCATCGACAACAAAGTTCTTCAAAACAATTGATGAAAGAGTACAAATCGCAGTGGTTTGTTCGTCAGTGTATTGATAGATTTCATTACAAAGATTGGATTGTTTAATTACTCCAATGTTTTGATGATTTGATTTCTTGTTCGCACTGTCCTTAGCGCATAGATAAGGAACACCCGTCTCAACTTGAGATTCAATTACTTTGGTCCAAATCTCTTGAGCTTTAACTTTTCTTCCAAGACCAGCGTCGACAGCCATTTGGTAATTTTTCTCATACTCGTCACCAAAACATTCTTGAAGAGGTTTAATTCCCGCTTTGATAATATCGTTAGGACAGAACAAATACCAATCCTCATTGTTCTTCACCGCTCTCATAAAATTGTCAGGAATCCACAAAGCGGTAAATAAATCTCTCGCTCTCAATTCTTCTGCACCTGTATTCTTTTTGATGTCTAACAAATCAAAAATGTCTTTATGCCATGGTTCCAAATAAATCGCCGCACTACCAGGTCTTCTACCTTGTTGATTGAAAAATCTCAAAGACTCATTTACGATTTTCAAGTATTTTAATAATCCACCCGCAAATCCACCAGATGATTTAATCCTACTTTCTTTACTACGGATGTTTGACATACACAATCCAATACCAGCGGCATCAGATGAATAAGTTGATATATCATTCAAAGTTTTCAAAAGTCCATCTCTTGAATCTGAATTGTTATAATGTAAAACACAAGACGCTAATTGAGGAACTTTGGTTCCTGAATTAATCATGATTGGTGTTGCTTTCGAAATACGTTGACTTGAAAGGGAATCATAATATTCCACAGCCTCTTCGAATGAATTAGTAACCCACAAAGCAACTCTCATGTACATGTGTTGTGGTCTTTCGACCACTTTACCTTGAGGTGTTTTTAATAAGTACATTTCCTGTAAAGATCTCCAAGCAAAATAATCAAAGTTATAATCATTCTCATGATTGATTACATCATCAATTTTTTGTGGGCCATATCTTTCAATAATCTCAATCAACTCATCGTGAACTACTCCATCAACATGTAATGAATGTATCACATTTGAGAAACTTGGGTCACTATCTTTGTGATAGGATGAAATAGCGACGGACGCTGCAAGTCTTGAATAATCATAGTGACTTCCTGTATAAGAAGCCGCAATTTCATAAACAAGTTTATCTAACTCCTTTGTAGTAATGTTTCCTTCAGTTGGTACAGATGTAATAACTTTGATGAAGATTTCATCAGAGTTCACGGTCAGACCTTTCGAAGCTCTTTTAATTCTATTGTAAATTTTTTGGGGATTGAAAGACACATCTTCCCCACCTCTTTTTTTAATTTTTAACGACATCATATATATTAACCCTTTATTAAAAGTCAGAATCGAATGTTAATGCTTCATTTAATTTAGCCTTTTGATATTCCATAGTTCTTGATTCAAAAAAGTTTCCTTTAGTTTCAACAGCAATCTGTTCCATAAACTTGAAAGGTTGTTCAACATTGAATTCTTTTTTACAACCAAATTTAACTAAAAGTTGGTCAGTAATAAATTCCAAATATTGTTTCATGAGGTTAGAGTTCATACCAATAAGTGAAACTGGTAATGATTCGGTAATAAATTCTTTTTCAATCTCCAAAGCTGATAATAGAATTTCTTTAATTCTTTTTTCAGATGGTTTTTTTTCCAAATGGTTGTTCACCAAATGAATTGCAAAGTCACAATGTAAGTTTTCATCTTTGAAAATTAAACTATTTGCATTGCACAGACCTTGCATAATACCTCTCGACTTTAACCAAAAAATCGAACAGAATGACCCTGAGAAAAATATACCTTCAACTGCAGCAAAAGCAATAAGTCTCTCTTGGAAGGTGGAATTTTTAATCCAATCCAAAGCCCATGCTGCTTTTTTCTGTACTGCAGGTAGATTATCCAAAGCTGTGAAACATAATTGTTTTTCTTTCTTATTAGAGATATAAGTGTCAATTAACAATGAATACATCAAACTGTGAATGTTTTCCATCATAAGTTGAAACCCATAAAAAAACTTTGCCTCAGGATACTGAACTTCTTTTACAAAGTTTTCTGCAAGGTTTTCATTGACAATACCATCAGAAGCTGCAAAGAATGAAAGAATATTTTTGATAAAATATTGTTCATTCTCAGTGAGGTTATTCCAATCTCTAATATCATTTGTTAAATCGACTTCTTCTGCGGTCCAAAACGCTGCTTGATGGGCTTTATAAAATTCCCAAATATCATTGTGTTCAATAGGAAATATTACAAACCTATTAGGATTCTCTACTAAAATTTTTTCCATAATTAAATTGTGTTTTATAATTTTTGTTGTTCTTTCTGTTTTCTTTTTTCCATCAACTCTTTGACTCTGTCTCTCTTCTTCTCTTCTTGTTGTTCTTCAAATCCTAAGAACGTGACTGAACTCTCAGTGTCGATTTCAAGTAGTTCGTTGTTGAATTTACAATTCTCAAAAACTACTCCGTCTTTACCGAGACGAGACTTTGTAATCGCAATGGTCGCCAAGTTCATTTCTTTCTGTTGAAGAGTCTTAGCTACTGTGATAATCACGTGACCAACTTGAGCCTTTTTTATTGACCCACCCATCTGATCTGTGGTTACAACTTCAGATGAAATTGAACTTCTGTTTCCTTGAGTTGCTGTCCATCCAACCAAATTAAGTTCATGACACATAGCCTCGAATCCTCTCATTACAGACCCCTCAGCTTTCCACTCATCTTTGGACGAAGACTCAGGTAGTATACAATCGATATAATCTAACATAATCATATCAATCTTAGTACCGTCAGCAATCAATTTTCTTACTTGACCTTTGATTTGATTTATTGTCATAGTATCAGATGCCAACTTCTTTAATACAAGTTTGTTTTTCATCGTTTCTTGTATTTCAGTTATTTTTGATATAACATCTTCCTTATGTTGAGCCAATTCATCAGGTGCGATTCCTGTCCAAATTGTGAAATGTTTTCTTTGAACAATCTTCGGATTGTCTTCAAAAAATATTTGGAGAACATTGTACCCCAAATTAAATGCAGTATTTGCAATCTTAGTCAGAATAGTTGTCTTACCAACCCCTGTTGGAGCCAATATCACACCTATCTCCCCTTTAGCTAAACCACCCTTAAGTAACTTGTCAATACCTGGAATTCCCATAGGAATTGGATGTCTATAATCTTCTTCTAACACTGTTTCCAAGTCTGAGAAAATGTCTGATTGACCTTTCTCTATTTCACCAACTTGTAAGGCTTCTCTAACCAACCCTTCTACTTTGTCATAAGATTCAAAATCACCTTGAGTGATTATTTTCTGAGCCTTGTCCATAGCCTTCTGAAGTTCCTGTTGTTTACAGAATTTCAAGGCTTTTTCCTGAACAAATTGAGTTCCTTCGAATGGAGCATCTTTTACTTGTTTTAGAGTATCCAAAACAATTTTTGCAACCAACTCTTGGGAAACTTCGGATTTGATTATTTGTTCGAGAGTTTCAAAGTTAGGGGTGGATTCATACTTTTTGTAGTATTCCTTAATCATCTGTAAGATGATTTTGAAATACTTGTTATCGAAATAATTAGATTCAATAACATCGAGAATAGATGATGAAAAATCTTTATCTACCACTATTTGATTCAGTAACTGAATCTGAAAAGTGTTCCCTAAGTAATCAAAATTCTTATTCATAAATTGTTATATCTCCCCTGTGTATTATTAAATACTCACTTATTTAAATCAAAATCCAAATATTGAAAACTTAATCTTTGTTCTGAAAAAATGTCAGTCAAATCTCTCAAAATATTTTTCAAAAATGGTCTCACGTCCACGGTATAACGAACTTTCGGTGGAAAATATTTTCCATCAAAAATTCTATGACAAATTGTCGTGTCTCCAACTTTTACATAAATGTTGAAGATTTCAGGACCTTCAGTATATGAAGTATCCATAATCGATGGGTCATGCATGATTGACTCACTATTGTCCGTCATGTAAATTACAGTTTTCATTTTTAGGTGATACTGTAATTCGTCTTTAACCTCATTAATTAGGTTATAGAATTCGATTGAGTTTTTTGCTTTTGGATTGTAACACCTAACATTGAAGTATCTCTGTACGACAATATTGTCATTGAGGGTTAGGAGGAATTCCATTTTGGTGCTTTCTTGCTCTTTCATAAAATGTTTTTAATTTTTATTTGTGTTTCTTTTTTCTTTTCTGGTAAGTTTCATAAATGGTCGGAGGAAATTTACCCACGCTTCATCGTTTTTGGGTAGATACTTGAAAAGGCCGTCCTCCATCATCATCCTCATCAAGTTTTTGTGACCACGGTCAGTTGGGTCGATTGTGTCTGTAATCATTTGCTCTACAAGTACCTTACCATCTTCAGTGATTAAAGGGTTGTGTAAATCGACTATTTTTTTGTTTGTTTCAAAGAATTGTTCTCCAAATGTACCATTTTTAGTTTTACCAATCAAAATATTCACCAATGCCTTTGGTTTTTTCTTTTGCTCAATATTTCGTGCATTATCCAATATTTCCTCGATAGTGCATGATTTTTCCAACATTTGAGGAAATAACTTAACCAAAGTTTTTTCTCCCAACATTTCAATACCATCTATGTTGTCGGACTTATCCCCAGTCAAAATTTTCGTTAATAAAACATTTTGGTGGGGTATGTTGACCTTGTTGATTGTAATCATGTCTCCATACCTATAATATTGTTTGGAGGTCGGAGAATAGATTGTAACTCGTTCTGATATGAGTTGTGTCAAATCCTTGTCAGCAGAAAATATTATTACATTCTCATTGACTGAAATTTTGGTATAATACGCAATAAGATCGTCAGCTTCATTGTTTGTCATTTCTACCTGACGAACAAATATTTCTTCGAGATATTGTTTAACTCTCGATTTCTGTTGCAGATATGACTCGTACTTAAACTCGTTCATGTCTTGCCTACGATTTGATTTGTATTGGGGATAAATTGATTTTCGTACCGAGGAATTGGAAGAACCATCCCAAAACACAACAACCTTGTCGTGATTGTGTTCTTCCAAAAACTTTCTCAAGATATTAATAAAGTGATAGATTCCACCTAAGTGGTCTCCATCACTATAAAAATCTTTTACTCCGTGAAATCCAATTTTGAACAGATTGTCTCCGTCAACTAATAACGTTTTAATAACAACTCGTGATTTAAGTGTGGAACAATAAACTAATCTTCTTTTTCTTCTCTCAAGGTGAAATCACCATCTGCACCGATTATGTCTTTCCAATAATCAGCGTATTCTTTTTTATAAGCTTCGATGGATGTCTTTTCTTCTGAAGCTTCTTTACCCGCTAAGAATCCGTGGGGAGTTACAATGATTTTACCATCCTCATAACCCAAACCATTGATGTGATTTTTCAAAACCGATACTTTCGTTCTCGTTGCAAATTTTACACTTCGCTTGTCTTTTGTTGCAGTAATTTTATTGGTTCCTGCACCTTTTTGATTTCCAAACAGAAATACTAATGATGAGTTCAACCATATTGCTTCACCACCTTTAGCTTTAATTTTTGGTTGACCGAATGGATTGTCAGGTAATTCAACCCATGGTTGATTAACTATCACCAAAGTGTTTTCATACTTCGAATCAGCTTTACGAGAACCTGAAATACGTTGATTTATTCCCATTCCGATTTTGTCCGCTAAAGTTGATGCATTGTGTTGTTTACCACCCTTCCCTTCGAAAGTCATTTTACAAGGGACAGAACCAACTGAATCCCACAAAAACAACAAACTATAGTCTAACTCACCCTTCTCTTGGGCATCCAATAAACTATTGATGTATTCTGTAATTTGTTCAATGTAATCAAAATTATTATTGAAAATGTAAAACCCATCCCAATCCAACTCACCAGTTTCCTCATCTACAACTTCTTCACATTGGAAACCCATAAGTTTGGCGTGTTCAAAACTCCACTTTTGTTCTGTGATTATGAATACAGGAAGTATACCTTTTTTTTGAGCATCCACCGCGGTTTTAACCAAAGCAGTAGTTTTACCTGTATCTGAGTGGCCTAAGAACATGTTAAGATGTCCTACTGCGGGACCAGGAAGTCCAACTGCATCTAAAAAATCAGGTCCTAAATCAAAGAATCTTTGAGGTTTATATTTTGCTGAAGTTGAAAATTTTTTCTTCAGAGTTTCGAAATCATTTTTTTTGATTGCCATAAAAGATTTGTATAAAACTCGGATACGAAACGTACCCGAGTTGAGTTAATAATTAGAAAGGTAAATCTCCATCAGGTTCGTCACCTGCTTGAGGATCTACGTAAGAAGATGATTTCTTACTTCCTCCTCCGATGAATGTTTCTTCAACAGAACTATCACCATAGACATATCCACCTTTGTCAGAGTCCCACTTAGGAGTTTCTCCTCTTGCGATTGCTTCGAGATATTCGACAGGTTTTTTGGAATATACATCCAACCATGTCAATTCATCTTCCATCCAAGCTTTTGCTTGTTGTGTATCTTCATGTACAGGACTTGGGTCATCGTACATAATAGTGGAAACTGTAGTATATTCTTTACCTTTTGGAGTTTTTGCCTTGGCAAGTTCAATAATCAAATCTCTACCTTTTGTTGGGTCAGTGATGTCTCCTTTGTTTCTCCAAATCGGAATAATTTTGTCAAGAATACCATCGTTTTTGAAGTTATGTTTGAATCTCCAAAATTTTGGTCCATCCTCTTCGTGGTCTCTATCAATAACTTTTACAATGTAAAACTTACGAGACTTATATTGTTTTGCCAACTCTTTGTCAGATTCTTTACCAGTTGACATCAATTCTTCATAAACCTCATTTAGAGGTGATCTTTCATTGTCATTTTTTCCTGGATCGTAGAATTTCTGCCATTGTCCTCCAACTTGGATTTCGTGATACCAAGCTTCCTTGAAAGGAGAAGACCCATCTGTTGTAGGGAGAATTCTCACTTTTCTTTGTCCTGATTTCTCTTTATCTCCTAAGATTAAAGCGAAATACTTTTTCATTCTTTCGTCTTGCGACATTTTCGATTGGGCCCCGCCCCCTTGCTGATTTTTTTCGTACTGTGCCAATACGGCGTCTAATGAACTCATGTTTTTAGTTGATTAAATTAATAAATTATTTATAGAAATATAAGTGAAACTGTGATTAAGTCAAATAAAAAAGGAACCCTGAGGTTCCTTTCAAATTGGTTGGTTTAGAATTACCTAAATGATGTCTTGTATGCATCTCTGTCTAAACCTCCGTTTGGTTGGAATGAGTTTTTGATATCATTAACATTAATATCAGTCACCTCGTCGGCAGTCAAAACATAATCATTTTTTCCTGTTAATTCCATTTCTTCTTGTTTGTCGTCAAAAAATTGTGAAAGTTTTTGACTGAAAGGATATGAATCATATGTTCTCAATTCCAATTTCTCTTGTGGAGTCTTTTCTCTGTACTGTTCGATTTTATTCTCAAGTGAATTAAGTTTGTTCATAATGTTGTCCATTTCTCCCAACTTAGATTGTAAATCATTAAGTTGATTGAACAGGTTATTAAAATACTCTTCTTGTTTGGTTTCGATATTTTTTTGTGAATCAACCAATTCGGTGATGTCTAATTCTTCAGTACTACTCTCTTCAGATTCTCCCTCATCATCAATTTTTTCAACATCTGGATCGGAATCAACATCTATTGGTTGAGGTTCAGTTGTTGGTGCTGGTGGAGGGGTAGCATCAGATGGTGCTGGTGCAGGTGCCGCAGCAGGTTCAGGTGTTAAAGCCGCTAAAGCATCCTCTTCAGCTCCAGCTTGTTCCAAAATATATCGATTAATTTTGTTGTGTCTCTCGATTTCCCTGAGAATTTTTTTATCTAAACTCATTTTTTATCCGTTTAATAATGTTTTTATTCCGTTTGCAGTCTCAACTCTAACTCGTCTGTTGGCTGTGGTTTGATGACCAGCTCTTTCAATGAGACCATCTCTTTCTCGAACTGTATAACAATCACCTGTGTCCAAATCACAAACTTGTTTTGTTCCATCTCCGTTGTCTTCCTGAGAAAATCTTACTGATTTACCAAGATAATTATCTAATACTGATTTAATGTTCATAAGAATCTTTTTATATAAATATGTTGTTATGCTATAAAGTGAATACAGTACTTGTCGCAGTAAATGTACCAGTGTTGTTCTTATTCTGATAAATGACAGATAGAACAAATGAACCACGGGCATTGACATCTATCACTGTTGTATATTTGGTATCAGAATTATTTGTAGAAGTTATACTCAATGGTGTTGTTTGATTCGAAGATTCAGCAACAAAAACTTTAGATATCGGACAAGTTAAACAATTGAATCTGTAAGTTATAAATCCTCCATCAGGTCTTCTAATATTGTAGTACATCGGTCCTTGGAAATTTGGTAATGTAACATCTGAACTTCTTTGTATAAACGACAGTGATGCGTCAGGTTGGACAGTTAATTCAGAAGATGGAACTTCAATAAAGAAGTTAACTTCCCTAATCGAATCGTTCGGATATTTTTCTTTATCAGCTGAAGTTGCAGTTAATTTGATTTGAGTCTGTATTTCCAACCTTTTTCCTTTTTCAATTTCGATGTCTTTTGCAAACTTTGCTTGAATAAATTGGTCTCTTGTAATTGAAAATGTTTGTCCATCTTCTGAAACAAAACCATTCAAGTCTAAGAAGTTACCTGATGATATTTTACTTGATGTCACAGTATTATTTGGTCCAACCTCTATTACATTGATTCTGAAACTATATAAAGGTACAGGTTTAATTCTCCAACCACCTTCTTCAAAGTCAGTCTGTCCTATTTTTACGGTCAAAATATCCTCAGTTTTTTCACTGACAAACATAGGTTGTTGTGGTAAAGTGTTTTGAAGATTAGCATCTGCTCCAAATTCCTCTTGTTCAGAAATAGGAACGACTTCTGTACTGCTAGTATTTTCATATCCTCCAGGTGATGATGTTGTTTTATTTTCTAATGATGGATTGAATGTAAAATCGACCAAACTTTCAAATGTCCCATATTCAGTTGTCACACTTATTCTTCCTGTAGCAACATCTTGCCCTTCAGGTATTTCGATATTAGGTAAGTTGAATCTTAAAGTTTCAGAATTGAATACTGTAATATCTTTGAGTTCTACGTCTTTATTAATCACTCTGACAGATTTTACTGATTCGAAGTTTCTTCCGTTGACTTGAACAATGGTTCCTGTATATCCAGCTGCAGGTGAGAATGTTGATACAACTGGTGGTGGGCAAGTCTGACCAACTTCAGGTGGAATCGGAGATAGTGTAGGTGTCACGGATGGTGAACTGGTTTCGGTGTCAGATTCTTTGTTTGTTTTGTCTAACTCAATTGATTTATTTTTACTTATTAATCCAATTTGAGTTGCCGAGGCTAAAGCTTTAGTAAACGTATCTCGTGTTTGTGCAAACTCTGAGTAATTTGTATTATAGTATTCCTCAGATATAGTATCTTTTGGCCAAAAACAAACATAGTATTTTGCTAATCCGAGTCTTATAATTCTTTCTTTATTTTCAGTCAATCTACCTGACATAAAATTTATGTAAGAATCCAAAGACTCAAAGTGAGCAATTGGTTCCGACGAAGTCGTCGAAGGATTTGTTCTAATATTTACACATGTATAATTTCTATCACTTGAGAATTGACTAACAGATGCCCCCCAATCAATACTAAGTGATATGTTTCCCAAATTATTTTTAATCGCATAAAAATTACCAAGTCCTGATGTTGAGTCTTGTTGGTATGTTCTGATGTAAGAAATACAATAGATAATAACTTGTAAATCAACGTCATTAGGAATAATTCTTTTTAATGCACCAGCAAATTCAGTTGGTGTAACCCCACTAAATTCAGCCGTACTTGGTATATAACCTGGAGATGCGTTGAGATAGACATCACTTGTAATTTTGAGAGTACATGAATTTTCAGTATCCAATGTATTTTCCGCTTTTTGAACGACTTCTGTAGATTTTTTATTGTCTGTTGTACTTGATTTTGGTGGTTCATCTTTGTTAATCAAAAGAAGTTCTTCCAATTGTGTAATTAAATTTTGATTAATACTTTGTAAGAAACTATCGATAGAAGGTAAATCATAAATTCCTTGTCTAACTCCATCAAACGTTGTTTGAAAAGTTCCAGGTTGTATCGAATGACTCACGCTAGTAATCATGTACGGTCCATTAAACATTGGAACGTGTCTTAAATTGAAATACATAGTTGGTTGTAGAAGGGCATTACCTAAACTAACAACAGATGCTTTGTATGACCTTTGTTTATAAAGATTATACAGACTTACGTTTTGTGTAGCAACTGCACGACCCGAACTTTGATCAACCATGTTAAGAGTTGTGTTGATTACTTCTGAAGTTGCAACTCCATTATCTTGTGAAACGGTAAATGAATAGAATATATTTTGATTTCTTGTTCCTACATCAACATTGAATCCAACAACTTTATTCGAAAGTGCCCAGTCAGTTTTTCCCTGAATATTCTCAATAAGTGGGCTTTCAGAAGCTCTCCTTAAATCGAACCCATCATCTCTAAATTTGAAATTACCTTTTGGTAAATCCAAATATTGTGATGGTTTACCAACATAAAAACAAACTAATTTCGGAGAAGAATTTCTGTAATCAACATCTAAAAATGTCCCCCATAAATTATTTGCAAACTCTAAAGAACCTTCAGGTTTAGGAGTTGTCAGTCCAGTAACATCTTGAGCATTATAGAAATTAACATAAGCTGGAAGTGGCATCACCGTAAAATTATTTTTAATTAATATTCCACTTATGAACGTAAAAACACTCATCGATTGATTCAATGAGTTTTTATTGAACATATTTTGTAAATCAAAAATATCAATCAAAATAGTTTCACCTATGTTTCGAGAAGCCCTGTCCAAAAATAAGAAGTCTTCAAATAAGGTTTTCGTTTTGTAATCTCCTCCAGCAATCCACTTGTCGTTTAACGCTTTGAACACCTCATAAATTTCAACTTTTCCTTGTTCCCCCGTTGTGACACTATTGATTGTTCGTTCAGGTAATTGTTGTTGTTCAGGTAGTCCAATCGGCGGAGGTTGTCTTAAACCTGTAAGAACTCCGTTCAAGAAATTATTTTGTAAATCTGTTTCTCTTCTCAAATAATTTCCAAGTTGACTTTGGAATTGTGTTGGTGTCAAATTCGGATTGTTCAACTTTTGAGTTGCATACATTTTAATGATCGGAGCAAGTAATGTCACATTTTGGCTTGTAAATTCTATATTATTATCAACGAAGAAATCTGTGATATATGAACCAAACTGACTATATCTAACATTACGAATGGTTGAAAACCCAACCTGAGTCTCCAAAGCAGTCCATGCAGTTGGATTTGCCGCTCGAGACTCAGCCAAAGTTACGTTTCCATTCAATGTTGGTAAAGTACCAGGTACATAAGGTCTGAACGTGATAGGATCCACAACTTGTAGAGTATTATTATATGACAAGTAAGAATCGAAAATTCTTCTTTGATAAAATGATGGATTTCCGAACTTAAAAATAACATCATACTCCATAAAGGCTTTGATTCCATTTTGAAAAATCGTGTACTGATTGTTAATCGTGTTGAAGAAATACACATCATCAGTTTCCCCTCTTTGTTTTTTTGGGACCGTCATCAAACTTCTGAATAATGATTGGAAATTTCTGAAGTTTGAATTCACATCGACAGGTGATTGTGCAATAGCATTTGTTTGTCTTGTGAAAACATTTCCAATTGATTTACAGAAATTCAAAAATTCTAATTCAAAGGAGTCTAATATACTTTTTTCGAAAACTGAAAATACTTCTTCAATTTTTGTATAGTTGTCTTGAGAAAGAAAATATAATGGAGTTTGACTACTTCCTGTATTGATAAAGTTGATATATGAATCTGGTTGTGGGAATGCAATTTGATCTGAATCGAAGTACCCATAGTTCGGTGCCGCCCATAAACATCGGACAGAACCATTGAACACACTTGGATTATCCGTCAAATCCACTATAGTTTCAGGAATTGTTGTTTGACCTGTGACACAAGCAATACTTGCTTGATTGGCTGTTGTCCCAAATGAAGGTAATACGAAATAATCCTCCCCTACAGTATTATCTTCAGGTGCACAGTCAATAGGAGCGCTTGGAGTAACGTTGGGTAATAATAAAGACCAAGTTGTAAATCTAAGATTTTTACCTTGTTGTTTTACATCAACTAAATTTGAAGAACTAAAATTATGAATTTTAAGCCCTCCATTGAAACTATCTTGAATTTCTTTATTGGTATAATCAACGTACAAATCGTATCCATTATAAAATACATTGAAATCATTAATCAATTTTGGATAAAATCCGAGTTCCATATTTATTGCCGCAACTCCTTCACTCTGTAACTGAGTGCTTCGTTGGGCACCATCATATCTATAATAGTATATTTGGGTGGTAGAACTTGTTGGAGGATAGTAGTTTCCAGCATAGTCAAAATTTTTCCATGCCGACTCCAAAATATCTACATTTGTTTCCTTATACTTTTTGTATCTGTGCCAAATCGATCCATACTTTAATATCCACGCATAAGGTAGTTTATGTATCGCACCAAACTTTTTCAATGCTGACGATATATAATCCAAATCAGTTGTGACACCGTTTGAATATGATTTGTATTTTTCTCTTAAGGTGGCTAAAGGTAGAGAATTTAAGAATAAGTATGCTGCCTGAACATAAGGGTATGTGTTTCCTGAAATTCTAGAATTGTATACACCATTTTGAATTGCATTTACAAAATAAGGAGTATTAAGTATCGAAGTGGTACTCCTTGGACTCAACAATCCAGTTGGAGTTACGTTGTCAACATATCCTTCTGTCGCAACAAAGTTGTTTGGAGTTCTTGTGTTATAAAATAAATCCAATCCTGAAAATATTCCAACTAACGAAGGATTTTGATTTATCAAATATGAAAAATTAGTGACAGGTCTGTTGAAAGTATAATTGTAAACATCGTTAAAATTAGCAATTATCTTCCTTGGTTCGAAAATTGTCAATGACCTTCTTGTATCATAGACTTCATTAGATGTTGCGGTATTGCTTTTATTCAAGTTGTTCGAACACCATGTTTGGTCTGTATATGGGAGTGTGTCTACAATTAAAGGTTCGTTGGATGCATTGGATATTAACTTTCGTAATGCTTCGGATTTAGCAGTCGTCTGAGGTATTCTCCCTAACTCTAAAGTATTCAATATTGCAAAAGAATTTTCCGTTATTCCTTTGATATATGGAGTAACAAAAAAATCTCTTATATAATCTTGATATGCCCTACCAGTACCACTGTTAGAAATGTTCCTCAAAAAGTCATTATAATTCGAAGAGTTCAGATCGAAATTTTTTAACTTCAATGACAAATATGGTGAACTAATCCCTAACTTGTTTTTAATATTATTAACTTCAGTCTCAATATTCAATTTAATCAATTCATCAATTTGATTACTATTCGCTCTTACAAGTCCTGAGTAATGTGAGGTTAAAAATTGTCTTTCCCATATCTCATAGAAAAATTTGATTTCTTCTTTGTTAGAATATGCTAAACCTATGGATGGAAACTCAATTGCATTTATGTTGATTATGTTCGTATCGCTTTCATTGTCCAAAGGAGGAGGTGCAGTTGGGTTTTGAAATTTTTGTGTTAATCCCCTCATATACTCTTCAACAAACTCGACTTCAGGCCATTTGTCATACAAATAACCTTGAGTTAAATCTACCACCGAAGGGTCACCAATATATTTCAATTGGAATCTTCCTTTTTTATCTTCAGGAGTTTCAACAAAAAATTGTGGCCAAGGGTATACTGGTATTTGTGAGTTTTCAGCGTTGACGTTTAATTCGTTTTCCCCAAACAAAGAAAAAGGGTCTCTCACCACTTGTCCAACATTCTCAGTGTTTGGTGCTGAAGTTGTGTTGTCTAAAATTGCGTTTTTACGTACAGGGTCATATTTCACGTCCCAAGCTGTGGTATGTACATCATCCATAAGACGTATGAATCCTTCAGCAGATGCCATAATAACCGCAATCATATTCCTAACCGTCGGCTTAAATCCAATTCCAGTTGCAGTATCTTCAATTTTTCTTAACAAAGACGCTGTAATTTGATTTTCATAATCCGAGAGTTTTTTATTTGCTTGTGTCTCTAAAACAGAAATTTCTTTGTCAAAATTTCCTTCCCCTTCAAATATAAAAAAATCTAAAGGGATTGGATTCAACAAAGCACCAACTACTTGTCCAATTGCTCCAAATGGTGAAGAAGTAATTTCAAATTCCTTAGGAATAAGGAGGTTTGTAAATCTTGATTTTAGTTTATCCTTATCTTCCTCAGTCGGATTAACTATCCCTGTTTGAATACGTGTGGTTGCAACCCAATCAATTGAATTTATTGTTGGAGATTCATACCTAATCATATCGTAATTAATCGGGTTTGGAATCGGGGTAGTACCACTTGTACCCAAAGTTGGATTGTTTGCTAGTGCTTCATTGGATTCTGTAATTATTTTTTGTAACTCCGAGATTGCAGTATCTTTAATTTCTCTCGATAATTCTTTGAAGACATAAAGTTTCTGTTGATTATCTAATAAAATTATTGGTTTCGGGTCAAGAAATCTGTTAAACCATGAGGTTGCCGCACCACGGACCGCACTGAAATATTGAACTAAAGACTGTTTGTAGTTTCTTATATTTGTTAAAGGTTCGACTTCTACTTTAGGAAACGATTGAGTAATCGTGTTTTCAAATTGTTCCAACTTATTCATAAGTTGAACCAAAGTTAATTCAGGAAAATCTTTCGGAATTAATCCCTTACTTTTATATTCGCTATAAACTTCGACAATTTTTTGATATCCCTTCTCAGCAACTATTTGGGTGACTACGGCTTGATTAGACCCTAAGTTATTTGCTCCTCGTTCCGCTTGGGTACTTGCTTGGGACTCAGTGGCTCTGTTCGGTTGTTGGGGTCCTTCAGGAGTTTGTGTAATATCAAACCTTTGGCTATACATGTGAGGTGCTGCCAATAAGTGTCCCATTGACACCTCATTCAGAATATTAAATTTGTAACCTAGGAATTGGAGACGTATCAAATAATTTCCACTGAATCCATTAAAAGAAGCGTGAAAAGTTTTTAAGTTTAATTGATATCTAATTGCTTGACCGTAAAACCCTTTGAGTGTCAAATAAAATTGTGGGTACGGCATGTTGAAAAATGCTGCGTAAGGTGAATTGTTTCCCAACTGAAACAAAGCTTTCCCTTGTACATCTTCCAACAAGATGTCTACAACGGGAATAAAACTCGTGGTAGTTTGAATGTTTATTGATGTAATCCCTAACAATCCATTATCAAGGATATCAGTTTCATTTACCACAGAATTGATTATATAAGGTTTGTCTCCGTTCTTTGGTATTTGGCCTATTTCTGATGGTTGATTTTGAGCATTAAATTTGGTTGCGTTTTCTCCTGTTAGTTCATCCAAATATCCTGACCCTAAATATGAATTTTTGGTAGGTTTCAAAAAATTCATTTTAGCAACCGAAATGGTTTCTATTTCACCTTGACCAGTCGCACCAACAGCTAATTTTGTTCTTGGTAAAACATCACATTCCAAATTAGCGTACATGACAAGGTTTTCGTGGTCAACAAGTCTTTCTTGTATATTCCCGAAATCATCTATTGTTTTGTTTGGGTCTACAACGATAATGTTGTTATAATCAAACTCTACAAGAATATTACCGCTTTTGTCCGCTTGTATATTACCTGCCATAATAATAAAAATGATTTTCTAATGCTGCCTTATAATCCTGTAATGATGGTATTAAAGGAAAAGGAATAATCAATATAGCCCCATCAAATATATTATTTTCCAAACCTCCGAATTGAGGGTTTGCCTGTAAAATCAACCAACTAAAAACTGGTGAATTATAAAATTCTTGTGAAACTTTATCTAATCTACTTTTCGCAACTTTATAAATAAAAACTTTATCTGTTGGTTTTCCTGGCAGATTTACAAAGGGGACAACTGTTTGTTCTCCATTAATAATAAAATCACTGTATCTATTCCAATATTGATTTGCCATTAGTTAAGTTTTGCTTTTGATATATAAGTTCCCGCAACATCATTACCATTTACATCATTCCAAGTCATCGTATTTGTATTCTGATTTGATGTATTTGCCAAACCTTTTATCAAACTTTCTTTCGAACTTTTTTGACTTGGTCCAGAATTATCCTCAGTTGTAAAAGTAAAGTTTCTCTGTTTGTTTTTATCGAATGGTGTATAGATTAAATAATCTTTCAAATCGTTTTTTTCTAAATTATCAATAAATGATTTCGTAATATTGTTTTCTTCCACAAACACAGGTTTAGCGATAGAGGTCCAATAAGAATCAAATATTTTTTCCAAATCGATTGGTGGTGTACCTATCAAATTTTTATTTGACAATATATTTCCAATCAATTGTTGTTTGAAAGTTTCATACTTTTTGTCATCAACAACATCTTCAGAAATAATCATATAAACTCTTCTAAATGAGTCATCATCAAATAATGAATTTTTACTAAATGGATTGAAAACTTTTTCAACTGTTACAGAATCCGACTTACCATTTATCACTTCAGGTACTAAAACACCTTCGTAACTCGTTCCATTATAAGAGAATGTTTTTGTTGCTTGTATAATAACATTAAACGCCTGTATATTTTCTCGAATTTTGACTGTATCCGCCTCAAGTTCCAAGAAAGTATCCGCAACTCCCGATGAGGTATGAACGTCAGGTGTACCTGATGTCACATAAATTAATACTGGTCCATTTTTGGATTGTAGTCCGTCAGTACCTGTGTTGAGATTTTCAGGGTCAAAAAGAATTGTATTTAATCTTGCCCAAGTTTGAAGGTATGTTTGCTCTTGGTTCACCAAACTTTGAGTGATAGTTGAAACTGCATTCTGAAATGTATCTCTTTTTCTTGAAACAAAATTGTAGTAATTTTCTTTAATTACTCTTATCAATGCTGGTGATAAGTTTTGAGATGGTTGTGAAATAAACTGAATAAATCCCTCAGAATCATCTTTTATATTTTTATCCAATTCTGCAAATATTCGATCGAATCTCTTCTCAAAGTTATTAGGTTTCCCAAATAAGACTATGTCTTCATTATCAACAACAGAACTACCTTTAGTATAATTCCTTTCTAACATCCACTGCTGTCTCACAGCGTTGTTATATTGGTTTACACTTTCCTTAGTTTTATTAATTATGTTTGTGAAATATGTTTGTGTGTCTTCAATCACTTTGTTCATAAAACCATTGTAACTTATTACTCCTGTTGTTGTTCCTCCTGAATTAGTAACCGAACTTATTACTGTTCCAATAGTATTATTATTATCTTGACCATTGTTTGGAGGGGCACTATTGACCCCAGGTATTGGTGGTGGTTGAACGTCTCCAAAAAATTCATCAAATAATGTTTTCAAAGAATCAATGTCTGTAGCATCGGCCCTATCATCGTAGATTTCTGTGTTTGCATAATAGTTGAATGTCAACGCATTTTGCAGTTTATCGATGGATTCCTTCAATCCACTACCACCAACAAAGTCGAAACTTAAAGTTACATTTGCAATCATTGGTTGTACACCAATACCTTCAGGATTAATATCTAACCCCTCATAGTTTATTGATAAGTTTCTCGGAATAATTTTAGTATTATAGAAATCCCCAACTCTCAATACTAATACAGGAGGTGCACCAAATGTTGTATTTACCGCATTGTTATATTGTAATTGGACAGGACTATCTGGTGTTGCTTGTTTTTTGGTTGGAATAGTATCTCCTGGTCTCATACATTGTTGTAAAAATGTCAATCTAGAGTTCAAACCTTCAGGTGTTATTGAATGAAATGAGGGTTGAAAGTATTTCAATTTTTCTCTCAGGTTGTCGTAAACCATTGGAGTTTGTTCTTTTATTGTTTCGAAGTAATCACATTCTGTCAAAAGAGCTCTAACAACCTTCACAGTTATATTATCTTTTCTCACCCATTCTTGAGTAATTACTGGTTCAGGTACTGTTGTAGTTATTACGTCTCCAACAACAATTGGAATTGGTCCTCCTCCCGTGGTTGGATTTGTTTGACTTCCAGGTCCATTATCGGGCCCTGTTTGTGTTTGTGGGGTATTTAAAGTTGAAACAATATCAGAAATGAATGATCTTCTACATGCCATTGCACCAACTGTGAATACCTCTTTAGAACCAACTTGAATGTCTCCACCTACTACATTAGAATCAGAATCAGTACAATTAAATGTTTTTCCGTTCGGTTCAAAATTTTCAGGAACAAATGGTCCAGCAACTTTGTCATCTTTTATTTTTTTCGGATTTGAACTCGCCACTTCTCCAAGTGCACCTGTTTGTCTATTTCTATCCAAAGGGGCTTCTTTGACTAAAAGTCTTTGTTGAGTTATGAAAGTTTTTGTTGCATTATTTTCTGCAAAGAATTTAATTGTTGCCACAACTCTTCTTTTCGCTAATTCATCGTTATATGATGTCGTCTGTGGAGCAGAACAACTAGAACTAATATAAACTGTTACGGTTCCTTCCGTATTAGTTGTGAGTTGTTTCCCTAAATCGATGGCAAATTCGTTCATCGCTTGATAGTTGGGGGTTACAACTGAATTGAAAAAAGTTTGGGTTTCTGCAGAATTAGGTTTCGTGAGGTATAGATTTTTGTCCTCAGTTGTGTACCTGTTATATTCGGTAGTATAATTTATAGTTGTATTCGGTTTTGGGTAATCATTTCCGAAATAAAATCCCAACTGATAGTACTTTTTGAAATAGTCATTCGTATTTCCTCCATCACCTGATTGAGATATAGGTTGTGTTGCGGCACCAGGATCATCATTACCACTCTGAATAGTACCTTTTATATAAACAAGTTGTTCTCTTGTTACTTCTTTTGAGGAAATAGCTTGTTGTAATTCAAATAAATCATTCGGATTTATTGTTGTGTAAGTTTGTGCTAATTGATAAATGTCAAATTTTCTACATCCAGCAAAGAATGAATCCAATATACTATTGATTCTATTGTTGTTTGTTTCCCCTTTCAGTACTTTATTTACAATTACATTGAGTACCGAAGGATGGTCCACAACAATTTTCCATTGTAAAGTTCCACCTCTTGATGTATTTTTGTAAGTATAAATTGGTTCGGGTCTTCCCAAGAAATCGTTAGAATTCCAATTTGCTGTTACATTTTCATTGAAAGTTAAACCATATGGAGGAAACCACATAACTCTTCCACCATTCGGACCTCTTTCACATACAGGCAAATCTGCGGTTGAAAATCCTGGTGTACTTGAGGTTCTCCATGCCAAGTTTTCCAACGAAAACATGTATTTTTTTGCAACAGCATTATCCACTGTACCAATTAAATTAGTTGAATCTTGACCACCTTCCTGTTTATTCGGTACAATATTCAGGTTATAAGTTTTGTCCAAAACAGAGTTTGCGAATCTTCTTCCTTCAGTGGTAATACCATCTGTTTTTTGTAAATCATTATATTGTAAGTAAGGAACATCCTTTGCAAAAACTCTACAGTATTCAGTACCAAGTTCTTGTCCTTGGTCCCCAATTATGTATCGAAGAACCCTTGAACCTTTAGTCATTTCTTTGTATCCATCATTGAATACTTTACTGACTTGGTCTATTGCATTTCCTACATGTTGGAGACGTTTTCCTCCTTGAGGTTGACTATCAATTAATCTTTGTGTATTGTCAAGTATTGAGTTCGGTCTAAACTCATTGTTTACAGACTCTGTATTAACGTAGGATGATGGTCTGAAGTCTTCATCTTGATTTGTCACTTCACCACCTATACCAACTTTTAATCCAGCGTTTCCTCTATATTTAGGGGAAACCCATGTAAATCCACCCTCAATACCACCTCCGTCACTATATGTTGGTCCATTCGCACCCAATTTAATTGATTGGTTTGGTCCTTCATAAAGTTGTGCTAATTCTGAAGGTCCATATACTGGTGATTGTTGCTCAACTCCGAACTGATTTACGGGTACATCTCCTACTGGAGAAAATACTTGAGAGGGGTTGGAGTTAATATTTCCAACATAAAAGTTACTATTGTCAGAAACTGTACCCAACAAAGTTCCACCTAATCTTTGGAAAAAGTTTCTTGGAAAATTAGGTTTGTATCTGTTGAAATCTATATTCTTGAACAATCGAGACCTTTGACCTGCTCCCATGTTATTAAACATGATTTGAGATCCAGTCTCTCCTCCACCCATTAGACGGTTGAAAAACCTCCCGACTCCACTTCTTCTGAAAGCATTTGAAAGTTGTTGAATAGTCGTAGGTTGACCTAACGTAATATTTTTGTCAAAGTATGAACCAGGAATTGGAGATACGGGAAGAATACTTCCTCCAAGTCTCAAAGCAAAATTAGTTGCAGCAAGAATCGGATTAGCCGTAACAGTGATTGTGTAATTGGGTTCTATGATTGGTACAACCCCTGTAAGTATATTTACAATGTCAGTACCACTTGATACGTTCAAAATATTTGCTCTTCCAAGTGTATCTTGTCGTATTTGTGCTGCTATTCTATCCTCAAACTCTTTTCTTAAAGTTTGAGCACCAAGTCTTGCGATAAATGAGTCTTGACTCAACAATCCATTACTACCGCTCGGATCGGGAGAAAGTAAAATAGATAAAGGACTATAGGTCGATGATACAAATGTCGTTGGATATGGTTGATTGTTAGAGGTATTTGTCGTCAACGGACGTGACAATGAATCGAAAAATTCTGCACTGTCTAATACAGTTTCACTACCATTTGAAAAAACATTCAGTGGTTTCCACCTAAGTGATTCCTCACTACCTTGTTGTACTATGTTCGCATCTTGATAATTGTAAATACCTTCGTTTGATTTGGTATTTAACAACTGACCTGGATCGGGTACTTGTTCATATCCACCAGGATTACCGTATTGATTTAGAGGGAATAATTTATTTGCAAAAGAAGGCTCGTCAATCAATTTGTCAGGACTATCTTGTACTGAAGAATCTGATTGGATATATTCCGTATCTATTGGTTGAGTTGGTCTATTTGGTGCTTTAGCATAAGGAGTCAAATTCCTTGTCAAAAGTTTTTTTCTAAACCCTTCAGTATTTGCTAAATCTAATAACGGACTTGCCATTTATATTTTTCTTAATAAATAGAATATTTTAGGTTTTATTAACTTCCCCCATAAGGTGAAGCACCTGCTCTATATGGTTCTTCACCCCTAGTAATATCTATAATATAATTTTTGAAATATTGCTCATTGATTACTTTTTCAAAAATTTTCTTTATTTCTTCGAGTTGTTGTGGAGTCATATTTGTCGGAGCTCCGTCAAAATTCACATTAACATCAACCTTTCCTCCGAAGTCTACAGTTGTGCTTGTTGATGTTGGAATTACTGGTGGAACACTCCTCGTTGGCGTTATAGGGTCAACTCCACCAACTGAAACTCTAGTTGTTGGTGCAGGTAGACCAGGACCAAATGCTGTTGTTGAAGATCCAAAACCACTTGGTCCAAATGTTGTAGGAATTTTATTTCCTGTAAGTAACATAGATAAACCATTTAAAATTGGGCTTAGTTTTTCTCCCAATTTTTCACCAGTATAAGTTCTTGTTTCTTGTTGTAATTCTTGACTTATTTGTCGTGAAGCACCTCCAATTTGTGCCATAGATTCTTTACCAACCTCTCCGAAAATATTGACAGCACCTTCAGCAAGAGTTGCAAATATTTCCGCTTCACTAGTCTTTCCCGATTTAATAGATTCAATCAAATCCTCTCTTAGTTGCATTGAATTTTGGTTCGCAACTTTTCTCAACTCTTCAAGGTTTGTTGATTTTTCTGCCCCTCTAGCAGTTGCATCCGCCACTTCTTTAAGCCCCTCTGTTACATCCATTGCCACATCACTTGTCAGAGATACACCCATCACAACACTTTTAATTGCCGCAATGTTGTTATTCATTGATTCTTGTAATGTTAATTGCTCCCGTGCTGTTTCTTCGATGGGTTTACTACTATCTCTTTGTTGGTCTATCAATAAATCGAATTCTTTCTGAGTAATTTCACTCAGTTTTCTTGTTTGTTCTATTCCTTGTTCGTCTCTGAACTTTACTTCATATTGACCACCTTTGGTCATAGCACCAATATTTGCAAGATATTGTTTGTCTTCTTCGTTTTCAAATTTGATTGATGGGCTTATTTGAGACAACCTTTCATCTAACTCAGAAGCAGCTAAACCCATTTTAGATAATGACCCTAATGTTAATCCTGCGGCTTTCTCCATTTCTCTTAAGGTTAGTACCCCTTGTGGATTTATTTTGAAAGATTTTGTTTCGTCGTCAAAATATGTGAATTGTTTAGAGACATTAATTAAACTATCTTGTAATCCTGAAGGATCATTTATAGATGCATTCATTAAAGCAAATGGGTCAACCAAAGTTCCAGCTGCCGCCCCTAACCTCTGGAAAGCTCCCGCAACTTCAATCGCTTTGTCAGGATCTAAAACATCATCCGCTAATTTCAGAGTTTCACCTACATCAAATCTCATCATTGATGCTTGAGCCGCCATTTTTGTTAAACCCAAAACACCGTCCTCAAATTGAAAACGGTTCATTTTTTCCATGTTTTTACTAACATCTTCAAAAACTTGTTTTGAATTTCCACCTATACTTTGAACATATTGTATTGACTCTTCTAAAGCTTCGGGTATAGATTCAATTCCAACTCCAACGTTTAAGAAACTATCCGATAGTTCTTTAGCAGTTTTTCCAGTAAGTTTTTCGAGTACAAATAATTTTTCTATTTGTTCAGTTGTGGCAACAACATTTCTCCTTGAAGCTTCAGCAACTCCAGATATTATCGATTGTACATTTGATAAATCTCCCCCTAATCTCCTTATATTTGGTAAAGCATCAACCAAAGACCTCTGTAATTCAAAAATTCTTTCCCTTCCTTGTGTGAATGTTTGTAAAATAGCTTTACTAAACTGCCCGAGTGCTTCTTGCGCATTCTTTAAACTGTCTTTAGCTCTTGGGTCTTGTTCTAAAGCTTTACTTAAACTTTTATTCGGATCTTCAGCTGGTTGTGTTGTTTGAAACATAACTAATCATTATATATATAAATACAAAAGGACTGATTTTTCAGTCCTTCCTGCTGGATTCAATCCATTTGTTTAATAAGTATTTCCTAATAAAAATTGGCATTATCAAAAAATCTGAATAAGAAACATTCATTAAGGTTTTGAGATAATAAAATTCATCTATTTGGCCTTTTCTATAATCAGAAGAAAGGACGAAAAAAGTCGACCCCAAACCCAACATTAACTGTTAGTTTTTCTCCTGATGGGGCTGTAACTGTTTTTTTCAAATCTAATTTAGGTTCGTTTTCATCCAAAAATTGTCTAATATATTTGGAATCCGCAATTGGCATTTGGTCAATAAATTTTGATATTTCTCCTCTATCGGTAGTACCATTGACTTCGACGATTTGTTTGTTAAGTCTCCAAGTAACTTTCGGAGCAGTTCTTCCTTCTGGATATGATTCTCCCAATCTTTGAATCTCTAAAATTTCACCATAGGTTAATGGTTTTATTTTAGCTGTTACTTGTGATTTAGGTAGAGTTGTTAAAAAAGTACCATCTTCGGTTGGTTGTTGTCCTTTAATTATATTTAACTCATCTAATTTAACTGTTGTTTTGAAAGGTTTTTTCGTGATTGGGTCCGTCAAATTCAAATCCATTTCTGGCCCAAACGCTGTATTCCTTAAGAAAATTAGGATTGCTTCAACATCTCCTTCCATCAAATCCTCTACTTTAATATCAGGCTCATAAATTTTTGACCTTAATAATGTTTGGGTCATGTCATTACCTGCTGCCATTAAAATGTTTTCATCGTTCGCTGTCAAATAACCAACTTTGATTGATTTTTTTTTATTTTTATAAAAAACTCCTTGTGATGGCAAGGGCACCACATCATGTGGTAAAGAAAAATTCGATTGTCCGTAGTCTCTAACTTGATTATCCATATAAAAATTAAACCGTAAAGTTTATCTCTACGGTTAAATATAAATTGAAATTATTTTTTTTAAATAGAAATTACTATATTAATAAACTAAAACACATCTGTCCATCCTTAATGATGTAGTAATTGTCGCTAAACCATCCTGTGCATAACTCAAAGCATTAAAGTTTACGTCGGTCAAGAAAGTTCCGTATAAAATCCATTTTTCTACAACAACTCCTGTTGGGTCCAACATTTCCAAGTCCACATCTTTTTTGTAACCTGCAGCATAACCCATACGACCTGTTACTGATTCAGCATGTAATCGAACCCATTCCATCAAGGCTTGAGCTGCTGATGGTCCAATAGGGTCTCTGAATACCGCTGGTATTGGTTGCCATGTAAATCTACCTGCAACATATGTCTCCGTGTTCAAGAAAGGTATTGGAGTAGATACTATTTGTATGTGTGGTCTCGCTGATGATTCAACAAACCATTCATTTATTCCTAGTGATGATGGAAACCTTAATATGAAACGATTCTGTCGTTTTGGTTCATAAGGAATCGGCATTTTCATTAATAAATCAGCCATGTGTTCTAATTTTTTTGGTTTACGTTATTTTTATAGATAAATATATCAATCGACAAAAATTTTTCTATTTACTTTTTTTTTGTTTGGTTTATCCTTATTTAACTTCCTGCTTTAATCCTCCAGCAGTAGAATAAGTTTTAACTATATTATCTGGTTTATTTTCAAAATGTTTTTTCATTACTTCTATGTTTTTAGGATCATCATCACTAAAACCTATAGATAATTTTTTTGGAACGAATTTATTAGCAATATCTTTCTTAAAAAAGGCTTTTTTATTCAATACTGCCGCCATTCCCTTAATGTAGTTGACAAAGTTTTCCATTGCCTCGACTTTAGCTTCTTCGGGATTAACCGCACCTTGTTCGTCACCGAAAGAAACTGGATGATATTTGTTGAGTTCCAAATATGTCTTTATTAATTCCTCATCGGACATTTCACCTTCACCAGAAAAAGACCGATATTTTTTTAAGTTTTTAACAAGCTCATCTTTGTCTATTCCTCCGAATCCTTCTATAATATAATTATAAATTGCTTGTTTTATAGTTTCAGGATTATGACCTCTCGCAGTAATAATTGCAAAAATTGACCCATTGTTAATTGCTTCTCTGAAATCATCAAATGCTGGTCCTGTCCTTGCTCTCATTGCATCTACTAAAAAATCTTTGTCTCCTTGAGTTCTAAAATTTCTAAATGGTTCATCCGCATAATCGACAATTGTAGTTCCTTCGTAACCGAATGGCTCTTTACCTATTATATGTCTGAACTCTGCAAAGTCATCGGTAGACATACCAACTTCTCTACCATTTATATCTTTAAGTAATATTTTTGTTGGCATGTGAACAATATTATCGTCCCAATCGAACGCATAATATTTTAAGTCAGGTGTCCCTTCCTTTACAAACCCCTCTGTAAACAATCTTTTCATTTGGCTAAAAGGGGGACAATGTCCCCCTTATTATTAATTTAGATATTTTCGAACGAAGCTCCTGTTGGAGTGATGAAGAATTCAATATCGATAAATTCTAATGCCTTCGTTGGTTTTAAGTATATCTTTCCTGTTAATGTATTTCTATCCAAGTCTTCAGGAGAAGAAGAAACTGTTACTCTGAAGTCATAAAGACCTCTGTCTCTTCTGATTGAATCCAAAATAGGATTAACACTATCCAAGAATTGTTGTCTAACTATTTGGTCATTTTGTTCGAACAACAATCTTACCGCTACAGCTGAAATCAACTTTCGTGCTTGAAGTAACAATCTTCTAACGTTTAGTCTGTTGAGTGCAGTATCTGCGACCTGTAGAGTTTTATTACCCCAAATTACAGTTCCCACATCAGCAAAAGTTGCAATTGGGTTGATTCTTCCTTGGTATAAAGTATCCCTGTCTTCTTGAGTAAGTTTCACTCTTGCTTTGATGGAGTTCACAAGACCTCGTGTGTAACCCGCTGATGCGAACCAAGGGAATGCGATATTGTCTGTCAAAGCCAAGTTTCTACAAACTTCACCAGTTGGTGGTATGTAAATTTGTGTATTGTTTACAGTATCTCTTGTTAATATCCATGGATAGTAAGTAGCTGTGTAGTTAGAATCAATTCCAGTGTTGTCCAAATTATCAACCGCTTCTTGTGGATAGATTATATCCAAAGAATTTGTTGCGTCAGGAGTATACATTTGATAGTCAGGTGTTGTTGCAATGTACACTGAGTCAGCTCTTGAGAATTGAACCATGTCAATTGCTTCTTCAACAAGGTTAGAGTTATTTACATAATCTATACTTGAAGTTGCAAACACGTTAATGTTTGTAGATTCAGGATTTGCAAATGTGAGAATACCAAGTAAGTATGCGTAGTAATCAGTGTTTGCAAAATCTTGAGTGTTGTTCTGAACAACAATTCTTTTGAACAAACCATCACCCGTTGCATTTGGATATCTCTGAGAAGCTGACGCTCCTGCTAAGAATCCTGATGCACCCAATGCGAATCTATCTTGATTTGTTCTGAACTCTCTGTATATATCCCATCCATCAAATCCACCTGCAAAACATACTGTATACTTTCTCGAGAAAATGAAATAATAAGGGTTTTCTTGAGTTTCAGGATCACTGGTAAAATCAGCCACACCACATTCAAACGCTGTCTGACCAGATGTTAAAAATGAATTTGATATTGTTACAACTGTAGCTCCTGAGTCCATGTGGAAACCTTTACTTACATAATTCCATTGTTGACCTTCAACAGGAACAATGGAACTAACCCAGTTTAAAGGATTTTGAGTTCCTTTGTATTGTAAGAATGACTCGTCAATCCCAAATTGAGTTGAGAAACCTAAGTAACTTCTTCTTACAATATCTCCAGCAGATTCTGTTGTGTTTGCAATTCCACCAAAAGGAGGATTGTAAATAACTTCACCAGGAAAATAGTATTTAATTTTGAAAATTGGAACTGGTGAAGGGTTCAAAACTGATGCGTATTCTCTTTGAGTATATCCATTGAATCCACAAGGTAATGCATCAACTGGAGCTTCGTCAGCCATTTCAACCATAATGTATCTCGAAATTAGAGCGTATTCTCCATCACTTGAACCAATTTTCTTAGCAATAAAGTTGTTGGAGTTAGGATCCATGTTACAGTTTGTAAACTTCTCAATCACAATAGGATTAGCGTCTGTGTCAAAGAAATTTCTAACTAACACATCAAATGTCATGTTATTGAACGACAAGTTCGTAATTGACACTTTTACCTCGACGTTTGCGGCATTTCCGTCAGATATTGAAATAAATTTGAATAAGTTATAAACTTTATTACCTCTCAATTCGGAAACCAAATAAGGAGTACTTGGAGATTTGTATTGTGTAACATTGTAAGCGATTGACTGAGGGTCTTCAGATCTTGCACTTGGTAATGCAATCAAATCACAACTTAATCCTCTGATGTACCCTTGATTGTAAGCGTAAGCTAAAGTATTTCCATAAACTTCCTCAACATATACAGGTACTTCGTTTCTTGATTTACCAAAATTGTCTACACCCAAAACTTTAGTGATGTACTTCGAAGATGAAGGTAATAAAGAAGACTCAAATGAGAAACTATCAGAATCTTTGGTGACACCTGAAACCAAGAAAGTCTCGAAAGGAGATTGAGTGACTCCTGAGTATTGATTAGTACATACCAAAGTTAAGTCGGTCAAACCACTTACTTCATAGATTGGTCCGTGGTTTTCACTCGTAACACTATTCGTGAATAATGAAATACCTCTAGAACGAAGAGTTGCAACAACCATATTATTATAATCGGTATAAGCTGTTCCCGAGTAGTTATAAGTTCTACCTGTAATCGTACCTGTAAAGGTTGATGACGCTCCTGAAGTTAAAGAAGTGACATAATAATAGAAGGAATATCCAGTGTATACATTCCCTGTTGTATTATCAAAGTTTGCGTAATACCAAGGGTCATTCAAGTCAGAAGACAAATCGTTTGTAGCTAAATTAACACTGTCACTTGCGAATTGGTTTATAACATTTGAATAAGTTGCAGTAATATCATAATAGTCACTCTCAGGAATTGCTCCATAAACAACAACGGTGTTTGCTGACAATGAAGGAGTATCCATTACATCATCAAGATTATTAGTAAAATCCAAAGACAATGTAGATGTACTTCCATCTGACATTCTATATTGTGTATTAAAATTAGCAAGTACTTGTGGAGGTAATGCGCCACCTGTAAATGTTACGGTGTTTCCTGAAGATGAACCTGAAAATGTTGCAGTCCAAGGAGTACCTGATGTTGGATCTAAACCAATTGTAAGAGGATCAACATTTGCAGTAACTTTGATGCTCCATGATGGCCCCGCATCATATCCTGACAATCCTAAAATTCTTGTAACGAAAAGTTGATTGGATTGTTGTAAATACGATTTCGCAATGTATGCAGCTTCATACTTTGGGATTTGTGTGTTTATAAATTTTGTGGGTTCAGTGCCCCCAAAATATGCTTGGAACTCATCGAAGTTTGTGATGAAGATAGGTTCGAATGCGGGGCCTTTAATAGTTTCCCCAACTAAACCTAACGTAGTCACACCTACACTTTGAGCCACAAATGATAAGTCAGTCTCAGACGTATATACTCCAGGTGATACGTATACCTTTTGATTTACTTGTGTTGCTTGAAAAAACATAGTTCAAAATTATTGTTTGCAAATTTATTTTAATGATAAATATTCATATTTAAGTGAAAAAACTTGACTTTTGAATATCTATTTGTAAGGAGTATGATTTTATTCTACCTTTTTTCTACCTATGAAAATGACCAAAGAAATTAAAAACATCAAAATATCGCCTGAAGCTCATGAAACCCTAAAAAAGTATTGTGAAAAGAGAGGGATAAAAATTTATAAATTTTTAGAAAATTTGATATTGGAGAAGTGTAAAGAGAAGAAAGATATATATGGAGAAGATTAAACAAGTTTCGATTCAAACTTGATTGTCGACTCCAGTGAGTTATTAACTTTAACAACCTCTATTCTTAAAATATCATTGGTTGAAATCTGAATTTCATTGACATCAGTTCCAAAGTAGTAGTCATTGATATAAACATCAAAACTATCTACGTTGGTTGACCCAATCAAAGACATATTTGCTCTGAATTCGACTATTTCACTCAAAGTGTCATTACCAACGATATACAGAAAGTTTGATAAAAACTCATCAGGGTTTTCAGGGAATTTCGGTCTTCTTCTTTTCAAAGTTGTGTTGTCTAGTTCCATAATTTGAGCAACTCTCGCAATAGCAGGTTTAACCTCAAATTCTTCTTCATCAATCAAATAACCTAACATTGTAAAGTCGTAAGTTTGAATAAAATATTTTCTTGCATCGACTTGCATTTGAGACTCATCAGAAATATTTTGTAATACAATTGGAACATATTGACCTTTAATAAAAGTATATGCTTGTCTTGAAGAAAACTTTTGCATAACGATTTTATTAAGTTGATTCAACTCTCTCATTCTATTACAAACAATTTTCACACTATAATTTATGTCAACTGGAACAGGTTGTGGTATTGTATATATGTCCATACCTTGTTCATTACCATTCCAAGTTGGGACAGATGCATAATAGAATTGTTTTCTGTTTGGTATTGTATATTGTAGTGAAGGATTTGTACCGTACTTCACTTCAGGCTGTCTAACCACAGTAATAAACGGAGGTTCAGGATTGAAATCGAGATTAGTGAATAAAGCAGTCTCTACGTATTGTGTCCAATTTTGTGTTGTGATGATGATGTCGAGCATGGGAATAATTTTCCCTGCCGTTATTACTTGTAAATCTTCTTTAACAAAATCAAGCATACCCCTATCCAAGTCAGCATGTAATACTGACTTTGGTAAATAAGTCCCATCTTTGTTTATAAATTCAAGAAGTTGTTCTCTTCTAGCAAACAAAGTTTTTTTTGGAACTAATGGTAATGTAGGTTTTACTTGTTTTGGTAAAGGCATTTTATTTATCGTCTAAATCTTTAGAATTATCGTGTCCACATTTGTGACACAAGTATGGGTCATCTCCTCCATCAGATGATTCCCATGACCATCCACAACTATCACAAATAACCTCCCCGTTGGAGACTACTTCAATTATTTTTTTCAATTGTGTTTCTGAGATAATGTATTTCATTATATTCCTCTAAATTCGTTTTCACTTACATATGTTGCAACAACAGTTCGGTAGAATGGTTTATATCCACCATAAGTATGTTTATTATCCGACTTGACATATCCATCGTCACTTACAACATAATATCTCACCCTATCTTCACTTTCATAATAACCAAAGTAGTCACCCATGAAGATTTCAACCCCCAAATCATCCAAAGTTTTTTGATATATACTAAATCTCATATTACCAGGTTCTTGTTGTTCGACTTTGGAGGTTCCTAAAGTTTTATTCGTAGGAGCCATAACTTGAACTAAACCTTTCAATTCGACTGGTGCTAAGAATTGAATTCCATCTTCTAAAACTTCTCCATATACGTCATCGGTTTTTGTTTTGTATCTATCAATTCTATAAAGAATCACGGTAAAATTCATATCTCCGATCAACCACTCTTCTCCCATACCTATGTCGAGAGAATAGTCCTCGGCTCCGAAGAACTTACCTAATCTTGTGATTGGAACCAACTTTTCTGCCATAGTACTATATGATTTCCGTTATATTGATAAATACTCACTTTATAACTATATTTTAACCAAATATTTTTCTTATACATGGATATAAGTTTGGAATCGAAAGCATTATCCTTATTGGAATCTTATGAAGGTGGAAATAACTATTTACTCGAACTTAAAAGAAAGTCTCGAATAAATAGAAAATTCTATCCCACAAGAAGTCAATCTGAATACATTATTAATAATCATAACAACCAACCAAAGGTTGCTAAAAAGTGGGTTATTTTAGATGCCTACTTTGCTAAAAAGTTGGCGGACGACAAACTCTATACTATAATACCCGATAAGGTGTGGGTTGAAAAGTTATTGTGTGACACCGAAAAGGCCTTTCATATTTGGGGAAGAGTATTCGAAACTGAAGAGTTTCATGACTTTTGGCTTCCGAAGGCAGCAATAATAAAAGACAATTCTGTCAAAGATGTTGTAATAGACTATGAAAAATATTCTCACAGACCACCATTACAACATCAAAAAGAAGCAATCCAAAAACTTGTTGGAAACAAAAAATTTATATTAGCCGATGATATGGGTTTGGGTAAGACTACCTCTACTATTATAGCTGCTTTGGAAACAGGTGCAAAGAAAATTCTAATTATCTGTCCCGCGACCTTAAAGATTAATTGGAAGAGAGAAATTGAAAATTATTCCGAAAGGTCAATATTCATATCTGAAGGTAAAAGTTTCAGTACCGAACATGACTTTGTTATTATAAACTACGACATTATCAAAAATTTCCATGACACTAAGAAAAAAAATGAATCGCAAGTTACTTTTGCCAATTTTGATTTGGTGGTCGTTGATGAGGCACACTATATCAAGAATCCTACAGCCCAAAGAACCAAACTTATAAATGATATTGCAAAAGGAGTTGATAGATTGTGGTTACTTACAGGAACTCCAATGACCTCAAGACCAATGGACTACTTCAACTTACTTCATTTGATTGAATCTCCTGTAGCTAAAAATTGGATGGCTTACGCTATACGTTATTGTAGCGGATATCAATTCAATGTGGGAGGTAGAAAAGTTTGGAACGTTACAGGTTCATCCAATTTAGAAGAATTAAGAGATAGAACATCAGGTCTTGTTTTAAGAAGACTCAAAGAAAACGTTTTGGACTTACCCGAAAAAATAATCACCCCAGTTTATCTCCGATTGAAATCCAAAGCATATGAAGAAGTTATGGGAGAATATTATGATTGGTATGATAAAAATCCCGAAGAGTCAAAATCACTAACCGTTCAATTTACCAAACTCACAAAAGTTCGTCAGATAATTGCCGATGAGAAAATAAATCAGACCATAGAACTTGCAGAAAATATTATTGAACAAGACAAAAAAGTAATTATTTTCTGTAATTTTACTGATTCTTTGAATAAGATTTGTGAACATTTTGGAAAATCCGCAGTCAAAGTAGATGGTTCAATGTCGAAACATGAAAGACAACATAGTGTAGATTCATTTCAAGAAAATGAAAAAGTTAAAGTTTTTATTGGAAATATAAAAGCTGCTGGTGTTGGACTAACTTTGACCGCTGCAGAGGCTGTAATTATGAATGATTTATCATTCCTACCTTCAGACCACGCACAAGCTGAAGACCGAGCATATAGATATGGTCAAAAAAATAATGTTTTGGTTTATTACCCAATTTTTGAAAATACCATCGAAGGAATAATCTATGATATTCTGAATAATAAAAAACAAGTAATCGCAACAGTAATGGGAGACAACCTCAACTCTTCAGACATGGCAGAAGAAATTTTGAACAGAATTCATGAAATCAGAAAATAAAGTATTTTAGCGTTATTTATAGTAAATTAAAAGCCAACGATGACTAAAATACAAGAGAAGATTCAACAACTCGAACTGAAAATAGTTGAACAAAAAGTGACGAGAGAAAAAGAGTTGTTAATCACCGAAATGAAAAAAATAGGAATAGAAAAACTACCTTATTCTTATTCAGCCCTCAAACAATTTATCGACCCTGAAACAATGGATTTCCATTACAACAAACACTACAAAGGGTATGTAGATAAATTAAACACCGCTTTATCGAAGAAAAAATATGGTGATTTGGAATTAGAACAAATCATCAAAACTATAAGTCGATTTGATAAATCAATTAGGAATAATGCAGGTGGAGCATTCAACCACGCACTTTTTTGGAACATGTTGTCTCCTGAACCAAAGAAACTTAAGGGGGATTTATATAAAAAAATTATTAAAGAATTCGGTAGTTTTCTCTCGTTCAAGAAAAAATTCGAAGAAATCGCAAAAGAAAGATTTGGTTCAGGATGGGTGTGGTTGGTATTGACTGGTAGGAATGGTCTTAAAATAATGTCTACTCCAAACCAAGACAACCCCTTGATGAATATAGTTGAGGGTGGAGGTTTCCCATTACTTGGATTAGATTTATGGGAACACGCATACTATTTGAAATATAAAAACAAAAGAGATGAATACATTTCTAACTTTTGGAAAGTAGTGAATTGGGATTTTGTTTCCAAACTTTATGAGATGAAAACCGAAACTAAACTTTTGGAATCAACTCAATTGAAAAAAATAATGACCGAATCCAAAGGTTCTCAATATTGTAGTAGTGATGAGAGAGGACCATTCAAGATGATGATTAATAATCGAGAAATCAAAAATTTGTATTCGAATGAAGTCACAAGAATTTTGAGAGACAAATTCAACGAATTTTGGGTAGAGGGAGATGCAAACACTCTTTCAGGATTTTACGGTGTTGAATCACCCGCAGCAAGATCCATGTTAAACAACTTAAACACCAACTTCAGTACTTTTTGTTTATTAGCCAAAGCAGTCAATAGGCAAATTGAAAACATTGGAAAACCAAGCAAGAAATTCAATTTTTCGGATGAGAAGAACAGAACTCTTGAAGAAGTCGGACGATTTACAAAAGCGTTGGATTTTTTTAAAAATGAAATTTTTAACCAAGATAATCCTGACTTTATCAATATCATAAATGTTTTAACAAACATTTGGAAAAAGGGCCAAGATACTGAAGATAGAGTCAAATCAAAATTAGAAACACATTTTGGGGAAAGAGTCAAAATAAAAAAAATTGGGGGTCATGGTGAAGGACGAGATGCGCTTGGTGGAGTTGATTTGATTGTATTTCTTGACAACCAAAAAAATACTTCTCAAGTAAAACCTTTTGATTCCATGGAAAAAAAAGGAAATAAAATGATTTTTCATGAGACAGGTAATGTAAGACCGTATCAGACTGACTGGATGATATTTATGAATAGAAAAAACAACAAAGTTTATGTTTTTAAAAACCCTCCGTTGGAAAGTCAAGACCAATACGTTTTCGATGAATCTTCGTTGATTTACGAAATAAATTAATAAAGATATTTATTTATATGTCAGCAATACCCGAACCAGAAAGAAGTAGAATATTTACAAGAATAAAACACCAATTGGGTGCTCCACTCCGAAGTGTTGAATTGGAGGATGAAATGTTGGATTCCTTGATGGAATTGGCAATTGGGGATTACGAAGAATACATCCTTCAGTGGTTAATCGATTCGCAATGGGTAAACCTTGTGAACCTTAATATGAACGAAAGGTCAGTTGCTAGAGCCTTGGTTACAAGAACCATGGACTTTGAGCAACAATTTAGTTATTCATATTCGAAAATTGTGGGTCTTCAGACAGAGGGTCCTTGGGTTCTGAAAAAAGATTATTTTATTCTAAGTGCAAATACCCAAACCTATGAAATCCCAGCGGGAAGAGAGGTAAATGAACTCCTTTGGTTTTCCAATCAAGCATGGACCGCATTTGGTTTAGGTGGTCTTGGTGGTTTTGGATTCGGTGGTATTGGTTTAGGTGCCAATGAAGCGGGATACGCTCAAATGGGCTATCAAGGTTCGTATTTCATGATGTCTGGTTTTGACTATCTAATCAGAATGCAAGAAGCCAACATCCTCAACAGAATTTTGGGGGGGTCTCTTACTTACAGAATTACAGGATTACCTGATGGAAAAAAACTTATTCACCTATACAATACTCCTGGTGGAAAGTTCAATTGGGCAAATTATAACCTTTACGTTGGTAAAGCGGTGTGGTACTGGTATTATGATGTGGAACCAGACAGTAGAGCAGATTGTTTAAAAAACAATCCTGACATTATTAAACTTCCAACTGACGTTCCGATTGAAGAACTTACTTGGACTGATTTAAATGTACCAGGACAGCAATGGGTTAGAAGATGGTTCACAGCTTATTGTAAAGAAACATTAGCTAGAGTAAGAGGAAAATACAGTGGTAATCTTAAAACTCCTGATAGTGAAATTGTAATGGATTATCAAAGTTTATTGACTGAGGCAAAAGATGAAAAAACTAAATTAATCGAAGAATTGATAGGTGCTGAAGGTTGGTTGACAAGAATGAGACCTGATAAAGTAATGGAAAGGGAAGCATTGATTGCTGAAAACCTGAACAAACAAATGAGGTTTAGAGCAATGCCTCGACAAATTTACGTTATATAATTTATGGCAATAATTAAATCTATACCATCAAGAAGAATAATCAAAGGTGAAGTAATCAACACTTCAGAAATCGCTGTTGTTTCAGAATCAACCTACAAAACAAATGGTGAAAGTTGTATCATTGTTAGAGGAGTTTTAAATTCTGTAGTCATTTTGGACTCAACTACTTCAGATCATGTAGTTGTTAAATCAATGACAAGTCTCACCATATTACCCGACGTTGGAAAAATCGATGAAGAATATGATGAGGTTGTCGTTGATAAATTTGCTTGTATCGAATTTAGATTTGTAGGAGGACACTGGTATATTTTATCGAGCGATGGACTTAAACAGTCATAAGTTTGTTCTCCCAACCTTCCTCAGCTAAATCATACATATAGTAAGGACTTAATCCCCTTCTTTCCCAATATTGAAGTTCAGCTTCAGTTATATCTAAAACATCTTCCTTCAATCTATCCTGGTCACCATCAGCTAGTGGTTGACCATTAATTAATTCACATTGTAAAGTTGTAAAAATTCCTCTTTTTTCAGGTTCATTCACAATTAATCCATTTCTTACTTCCTCTTGGAAAACAACCATTAAAGGTTCAATTCTTTTGTTAAAAGTCACAATCGCTCTTGGGACATTGTAATCTCCAGTCAACTCAGGATTGTTGTCCAAAATATCTTTGTCGAGCATGTAACAATTTACAAGGACTCCATCGGTCACTTCTTTGGCATTTGGATTTTCTATTTTGTTAAGAGCGTTCAAATCTTTTAACTGCTTTACAGTCATTTTCTGTACATCACCTTGTGATGCTTTTGTACCATTATTCACATACATAATAACATCTCCCAAATTGACATTGAGTTTTTCTTGGATAGCAAGTTCCATGTGTGCCATTCTTGACATACTATTGCCTGATTTGGTTTTGGCTGTCAGTCTTTTTCTGTATTCACCAAGACTAAGTTTGACTTTAGCTCTCTGAGCAATCTTGGACAATGGAATTTTCTTGTCATAGATTTTTTGTAGATAGTCGTAATAATACTCAACAAATCCTTTCCCATCTCCTTGTAAAAGCATTTTGATTCCTTTATCCAAAAACTCTTCAATGTAAATTGGAAGTTTTTTGGACTTAATACTATTTCCTGTGAGTTTGATTTTTCCTTTAGCATCCATTACCGCATAGTTCTTACGAGCCAAGTTAATACATGAAGGCCAAACACCATCTGTATCTAAAGCCATCTCACCTCTCATGAATATGTCGTTGTACTCAGCAACATCAGCCTCAGGTCCTTTATACTCTTTTCCCTCCTTAACTTTCCAATTGAGACCCCTACCAATATAAACTCTATCTTTTGCATCCGTTGGAGTTGAAAAGTTTACACCGTCAGTATCCATAACAAGGGGAACATATCCTTTAGTCATAAAGAATTTTATCATCTGTCTAAGGTATTGTCTTCCCGTACAAGTGATTTGTTCACCCATGTACATGTCACCCCAAGCATAAACCTGAGGGGCGGACAAAGCACCGAACATTGAGTTGATAAAGATTTTGATTGGTAGTTGTTTGTTTCCGTATGACTCAGACTTTTTCTTGTCTGTCTCATAATATTGTTCCGCCAAGTTTTTGTATTTGATACGTGTATCACGGAACCATTTGAGCATTCCCTTCATCGCACCCGTAACATCACAGTCAGGAAATACATCGTGTACCAACTGAATTGAGGGGTATAGAGAAGAGAAGTCGAGTTTAAGTACGTCCTTACTATACCCAACTTTAAGAAGTCTTGAAAGACCTCCAACGAAGTCAGTCTTTGATTCTTTTGCAGGAATCGCTAAGTTATTTTTGTATGACCACGCCATCATCAACATCTTCCACAAAGTTGCTGTACCCATGGTTGAAACTCTTTCATAGGTGGTTGGAATCATCGAAGCAAGAAGGAATGAACCTTGATTGAACTCTTGATCCACTTTCAAAGTTTCGTCTAAGTCATCATCCAAGTATCGTTCAACAATATCATCACCTGTTGTTTTGAGATATACATCAGTTCTACTCTCACAAATCTTATCGACTTTGGGGTCGACCCCGACTTTTCTATAATTTCCGTTCTGTGTGTTTAACCAAAATTCTTCTTTGTTGGTGTATAAAGTTGCAATGTCCAAGTGGTCAATATATACTCGGTCTTCCGCCTGTGCGTTTATGTATTGAGTAATATATTTCAAACCTGCGGATTTAATACTTGAGTTGATTGCTTGTGCTCTTCGAACAGCGTGTATAATATCAATTACGTTATATCCCCAAATCGAAGTTTGAGTATATGACTCAACTTCATTTGCAAGTTTCAACATACTTTCTTTTCTTGTAAAAGAATGCTGGGGGTGTAGAGACTTACAAATCTTTTTAGGGTCAAGTCCGAGTGCTTTACATCTTTCAAATATCCAATGCCAGTCAAAGTTCGCTGAATTATATCCACCGATGATACTCGGTTTTAATTCATCAATAATTCTGAAAAATTCCGTGATTGCACCTCGTTCTTGAGATTCGTCAATAGATTCGATTACTTTGTGTAATCCTTTATTTGTTTTAATTCCAATCATGAATATACGACCGTCTTTAGGTTCAAGAGCAGTCGTTTCCAAGTCAAATACCAATCGGGTTACTTGATTATAATCTTCAAATCCTTTGAACAATCTTTTTTCTTTCTGAACTAAGTATTGTTCGACAGGAGAAAGAATGATGATTTTCTCTTTAGTTCTTTCACTCCATGGGTCACAACCACCTTCTCTAAAAAATTGTACAAGTTCTCTATAACCCTTGAGGGACTTTACTGAAAAGGTCATTCCTTTTTCTAACCTTTCGTTTCCATAGGTCTCTAACTTTTCTATAACAATTCCATGTTTGGTCATAGCTTCTTTTTGTGAAGCTTTGGAACCACCATAAAAATTAATATCACGTAAGTCTCCGACCCAAGCGAACGGAATGAAAGTATCCTTTCGGATTTCTTTTCCTTTACCAGGTATTTCTTTGATTTTGTAAATGGAGTTGGAAGCGTAGTCGAATTCAATTGCGACTATAAATTCTTCGGGGTCGTTTCCGTGTAGGAACGATTCAATTTCTTTTTCAGTAAACATATCTATATCACGAGTGGTTTATTGGCTTCCACACAAAGGTGAAATTTACCTTACTCATCGTATATAAATATTAAACAAAAATTCTGATTTATCAAATTAACAACAAGCAGTTTCTGAAATGAAACTTTCTTGAACATTGATGTACAATTCTTCTCTAATAGGAAGAATTAAATTTCCTTCATCATTTTTGATGAGGAATTGTCCTTCATAACGACCTGGAGTATTTGTATCTTTTGAAGTGAACTTGAAATAAATGTAGTATTCGGCGGGGGCTCCTTCGGGAAGAATTAAACTTACTATTTGACATGGAGCAGAGACAATCTTGGGAATACCTGTTTCTACATTCACCATAGTGAAAAATATTGTTGAGACCTCGAGATCTTCCATTAATTCTTGAAAACCTGCTCTTCCGTCTTTAACAACTTGCATTTTTAACACAGGCAATGTTGCATTCTTTTTGATATAAAATTCCATAACAATAAATATACTGTTATGACTCTTTACGAAGCCCCCTATCGTAATGTTCGAATCTATCATGTTCTGTAGGTGTTAATAGCAACAATCCAGGTTTCAAATCACCACTTTTGACCAACTGATACATGTGAGACATCCATGTTTGTTCGAATGGGTGTGCCCAAGTTGTATCCAAAAACATTTTTTGATTGCCAGGTCGACTCACAATTTGAGGCCAGTTACAATAATAAATTTCACCTTTGGTATAAGGAAGTCCTCTATGAGATAGTATTTCATCAAACTTTGTTTTTGGTGCATTCAAATCTAACCCTAATTCAGGTAGTCTTGGTTTATCGGGCCAAAACTGTGTTCTTACGTGTTGTGGAACATTATACCAACTCCATTGTACACCATTATCACCGTAGAATTCAGAATAATTCAATTTTAAAAAGTCTAAGTTTTCTTTTTTGACTATTTCTAATGACTTGGTAAATAAATTTGGAACATACCTATTGAATCCATTTCTACAAACTTTTCCTTCGTTTGGATAGAAGAACATATCATCTTCAAAAAACAAATAGTAATCCAAATCTGTTTCATTTTGAAAATGTTTAGCAATCCATTGCCTTCCACCACAAATTCCTAAATTATCTTTTTTGATATGTTCAAATCCAAATTCTTCACAAATCGACGAGTATTCCTCGAAAGTTGATAAGTCACTTGAATTATCTAACAAAAATTTAGTTGTTTTGTTCAGATAATCTTTATCGTAAGTCAACATTGAATCAATCAATGTTTTGAATTGTTTTGGACTATTAAATGTTATTACATACAATCCTACTTTGCTTGTATCCAAATTATTTGTAACTTGAATCGGGCTTTCGTTTTTTACTTTCAATTCATCATTCTTTAAATCTTCGAAAAACTTACCAACTAATCCATTTGATTCAATTTGAAAATAATTGAATAAATCAGAATGTTTGTAACACATGATACTGAATATGGACTCTTCTGTACCCATATATCCTTCTTCTAATGTACTTCTTAACAATCCATAATAAATCGCATTTACATCACTGATGGTATGTTTCGGTCCACCAAAAAATCCACCCCGAGCAACCTTACTTACTTTGTTGTTTGCAATCGAATTTAACTTATTGTATTCAAATCCATGAATTTCCTTTTCAGCGTCATACGGAAAACAGATAAAAGAGAACTTGGAAATGTATTTTGAAAGTTTATCCAAAACTTTGTCATGAGTAAAATAACCTGGATGAACTGTATTGGTCAATCCTCCATCAATCCAAAAAAGATATTCGGAGTCGAATCTATCCATGATTTTTGCGTCATGCAACAAGAACATTTTTGACATAACCAATGGATTATAATTCTCTAATCTACATTGCGTTGATTCTTGTAACCATCCAGCCTGTCCGTACCATTCAGGATTTGTCCTGATTTTTTGAATCATTGGAAAAAATTCAGAAGATGTAAACCATTTCAGGGGTCTCTCAATAAACTGTGTAGTTTCTTGTGGTCTTCTTTCATTCACAAAAGTTCTCAACTCTGCGTCACCATAAATGATTAAATTTTCTTCGACTTTCAACAATTGTTCGAATTTGTCCAAGTAGTGTTTATAGGACCTACTCCAACCTTCAGTCAATTCTCCTCGACCAATGTCCCAAATGCCTGTCACTAATGTAATCTTATTCATAAATTTCGTTTAACTCTTCAAATAATTTATTAAAACTTGTGTAATCCAAGAAAAAGGCGTCAGGTATTTCTTTTGGAGCATTATCTCTACACCACCAATGGTCGAATTTAACCATCTCGAAAAGTTCTTTATTATTGAAATACATCAAGGACATTACGTTTTCCTCGTGTGGTATTGTTTTATCTTCTCCAATAATATTTTTTACGTATCCCTCGAAAAGATTAACGATATTTTCCCATTTATCCCTATGACCACCGAACATTCCACCAACAATGTGAATACTTGCGTCATATTGATTATACCATTTTGGATTCACTGTTCCTGACCAAAAATGTTTCTGATTATCCTTACCTATAAGAAAAAATTTATCTCCAGTTTTCTTAATTAAATTATCCAACATTTTGTTGTTGAAAAGACTACATTCGAACATTTGTCTGTAGTAATTTCCTTTACCCAAATATTTGTTTGCAAACAATCCACAGTGAGATAATCCTGCGTCAATCCAATAGTAGTAATCATAAGATTTATCTTCATTCCACCAAAAATGGAATTTACTATATTGTACTTCTATACATCTATCACCTAACTTCGTCTGTTCAATATTTTTATATTGGTTTATCAAATCTTTGAACTTTGTATTACCAATATCATAAACTTCAAACTTAAGCTTATCTGTTAAGACTGAATGTTCATTATAAAAAAAATTCTTTAGTGACTCTATTTCTCTATCTGAAGTGTAACAAAGAAAATCTGCGTTGGTCATTTTAAGTAATGACAATAAACTATTTCTGTAATGACCTAATCTTCCTTGACGACCACCAAATTCGGTTCCGTACAAGTCACTATAGATTGATGTAATAAATTTAACTGACATAATAAAAATTTTTATGATTGTTTTCTCGTTTCATTTTTTGATTATTATCTTCGTCTTTAAATTCACCAGGAATTTTGAATGGGGAATAAAGATTCCAATTATATGTTTGAGTATAAAAATTATTATACATCCCTTGAGAAACATCCGAATATGATTTTCTTTGTGGAGCAATTGGTAATATTGGGCAGTAACTTTGAAATTTCGGGTATATAAATTTTGCTAAGTACCCATCTATTGGATGAAAAAAATCTCCTCCTACACCAAATGATATTTCAGATATTTTGGGGATTTCATCATAAACGGAAACATCATAAATCATCATGTTGGTTGCATAAGTATCGGCATGATTTTCATTTTGTTTTGGAGGTAAGTTTGTCAAATCTAATAAGGTATTGTATTTGTCACTAACATTTACATGACGATTCAATGTAGGTGTTACATTAAAAACTCCGAATTCAATATCGCTGATTTGGTCTTCCATTTTTTCAATCAGAGATTTTGCATACGGCATGAAAATACAATCATCTTCTATAGCCATTACTCTTTTATATCCTCTTTCTTTAGCAATTTTGATTATCTCCAAATGTGAAAGAGTACAACCCATATAATTTCCACGGTTTACCGCCTCAAACCTTTCCCATTCCCAACCGATATAATCCATCTCTTTTCGGATATTTTCCAAATTATCAGGTCTTGTCTCCAAGTTAATTACAAATTTTGGAATTTCACTAAACTTCATATCCTAACATTTTTATGGTAAAATCCACACTCGCGGTTGGACTCAAATAATTCTCATAATAATTACGAGCATTTATTGAAATAAAATTCAAAAGTTCTTTATCATCTTTAACTTGCATGTATCTATCAACAATCATATCAGCATGGTGTTTTTCACCCGTCCTATCTAATTTCATCCAATCATATAAATCAGTCGGTCTTTCAACTGATATGTAATGAAAATTAGGAATGAGAGGTTCTAAAAATTCTGTTGTATACTCAAATCTAATGAAAGGTACACCAAGAGCCATATATTCAACATCTCTGTAACACATTTCTCCTCGTCCTGCAACGGACAAACCTAACTTGAAATTTATTAATTCCTCTGCGTAAGAATGAAATCCACCGATTGGTTTTCCACCATAAAAAACTTTAGAGCTGAAATGTTTTAATATATTTCTAGTTTCAGTTTCTCCTCTAAAATACAATCTATCATCTTGAGGATTTGACTCAAGTCTTTTATGATAATACTTTTCCAAATCATATTGATTTGATGGGAAATATATCCATGGACTATACTTATGATAATTTTCTTTGGAGATATGATGATAAACTTTTTCCCTTATAAATTGGGAAATGAATACTTTTTTTGTATTGTCATACGATTGGAGATTCAAAGAAGAAGGAGTTAAATCATCCGAAACACTTAAGATTTGAGTTTCTTTTGTATCATAATCCTCGATTATCATTTCACAATCCTGCATTTCGATGTAGAAGTCTTGTTCATCATACCAACTCAATTCAATATTTACTCGTCCCTTGTGGACATTTTTTTGAAATCTGTCAACAATCACATCATGTTTTTCTGATAGTTTTTTTATTAAATTATCAAAAAAAATATTATAGTATCTATACCTGTTACTATAGTGATTTGTAGGTTGATGTACTATTAATCTTCTACGCATCTTACGAAACTACGTTATGATTTAGTTGCCCTGTTAATCTATCACACCATCCTTTAGATTCAGAGTGAGGCCATACTACCCAATAACTTGGTAATATTGTAGTTGGGAATTCTCTCCAAACTTTACAATATTTGTCAGGGTCTTTGAAAAATCCTGCAATTTCATTTTTGTCCGCATCTTTTCTGAAAAGAGTTTCATCGTTTGGACCATGGAACGCAACAACCCAAAAATCATAGTCCTTTTCAGGAACGCTCGCATATCCAACATCAATACAATGTTTGTAGATTGTTGAAAAACTATTTTTCCATTCCTCTTCATCTTCAATTACGGGACTTGGAGGGTATTTTTTATCCAAACAATGTTGGTCCACAGCTCTTTTTTCAAATAATAAACCAGCATATCTTTCATAGTCTCTCAAAGTCCTTTCAGGTCCGAATCCAAAAGGTCCGTCATGACCTTCTTGTTTTTCACCATCCATACCGAATAATTTTCTATTTGTATGGTGCGAATGTTTGTTTTTATCTCCCCAAGTTTTGTCGTCATCCCATTGTTTTGTTCTACCCTTACGAGTGTATTCGTGATAAACAACAGGAATGTGAGGGTGGAATAAATCATATCCCCAAGTATATGCTCTTGCAGCAATTGAAATCTCCTCACCGTGGAAATAATATTCAGGATTGTGTTGAACTTCATTTGAGAATTGTCCCAAAGTAAAACAGAAGTGAGCCGAATAGAATCTTGATGGAACAGGTTTTGTCATTTCTTTCCAACCTGGTATTGTCTCAGGTAAAAAGAATACCGCTCCTTCAGGGATAAATCTATCGAACGCCATTCTCCAAGCGTCTTGTGCTCGTCCTGATGGATCATTATCAGGGTCGAACGAAGGAACATAACCTGTTAATAAGGGTTTTTTGTATCCATCTTTTTGCAGTCCCTTAATCATTTTGATAAGAACATCATCCCAATCTTTAATGAACCTCATGTGAGAATCGATTTGTAATGTATACTCCTCTCCATCATAAAGTTGTTGTGTCATATTTCTTGCCCAACATACTCCTTTAGATTCTAAGTAAGGGATGTCCATAATTTTGAATCGTTTGTCTTTTCTAAACTCATCCAAGTTGTCGAAACCATCTGATTCGTTAAATTGTCTTGCAATCGAAAAAACTAAATTTTTTGGTTTCTTGGCGTTTGCAATCATGTCTTTCAATGTTGAAACTAATTGAGGGTCTCGATAAGATGCTATTTGAACGAATATTTTCATTGATATATATTATTACCATAAAATAAAAAACCCTCCGACAAAGTGGAGGGTTTTTGAGTGTATTAATATATTTTATTTTTAATCTGTAATTGTAACTACTACAACATCGGACACTATTAACGCCACCCCACCAATACTTGTCGGTATTGAAACAGGTAGTGATGAACCACCACTCGATACCGTCGATCCATTTACCGTTACTAGAATATTTGCAAATCCAGTACCTGAGATAGTAATCGCAGGGTTATCACCTGTTGTTCCGTGTAATCCATTCAGAGTTTGTCCCGAAGTAACAGGTAAACTTGAAGTTGTTTCTGTCAATGCAACATTACCTAAGTCGTCATAGAATGTGGTTAATGCCGCATCTCCTGTTGAGTTGTTAATTAATCTTGTGTTATAATTCGGTTGGAGTTGGTGTTGGAGTTTGAGTTTTCGTAGGAGTCGGAGTGTTTGTACTCGTCGTAGTAACACTTGGAGTCGGTGTGTTAGTTGCGGTATTAGTTTGTGTTACAGTTGGTGTAGGAGTGTTTGTTGGTGATGGAGTTGGTGTATTTGTTGCTGAAATAGGAGGAAATACACCTTCATCGACTAAAGATACAATGTTTTTGAATGATGGAGCAATAGTGTAAGTATCCTCTATGACCCAAATATTCTTGGTTTGGTTCGGTAATAATTCAACTTGATAATCCCACATTGAATCATCACATCTTCTATAACTGAAGTTGATTATTGTTGAACCAGTATTTGTTAAAATATATTTACTACACGCCATTTTTTAATTCACGATTAACATCCGTTAGGGTCTGATGAAGTTATTTGACCCGCTCCACCAGTCACTTGGAACCAAGCAATTCCATTAGAGTAGTACCCATCAGGTACAACATCGGTCAGAGGAATTCCAGCAGTTTCATACAAGATTTCACCCACGTTTGGACCTATTCCACCTGCAACGGATCCATAGATTGTTTGAGGTGACGAACCAAATGCAGTACAAGCATCATTCGATGTTGCTCCTGAACCTAAACTATATTCATACCAAGCAAAAGTCTGAGTTGGTGTTTGAGTTACTGTTGGAGTATTTGTTTGAGTTACTGTTGGAGTATTTGTTTGAGTTACTGTATTTGTTGGAGTTACTGTATTAGTAGGGGTTACGGTTTCAGTTGGTGTTGACGAAGCTGTATTAGTTGGTGTTTGAGTTACTGTTGGAGTTGGAGTACTAGTTGATGTTTGAGTCACTGTTGGAGTTGGTGTTGGTACAAATCCACATAATAAGAATGAACCTAACTGACTTCCATCACTATCCAATTCAGTGACTGATGTTCCATCACTATAAAAACCTGACATATCAGTTAAAACAATTCCTGATGCATCATCAAAGAATTGTGTATTTTGGTCAAAAATCGGGTCAAAAGCATATATTGTAACAGATGTTCCTGTTTCACAAGCTTCATTTTGAGTCGTACCTGAAGTTACAGAAAAAACCTGTAATGGTGATGTTGGAGTAACAGTTTGAGTAGGAGTAACCGTTGGAGTTACTGTCTGAGTTGGAGTTTCAGTATTTGTAGGAGTTGGAGTTGGTGTTCCAGTTTCAGTATTCGTAGGAGTTGGAGTAGGTGTTCCCGTTCCCGTAGTTGTCACACTCGGAGTCGGAGTACTACTTGAAGTAATTGTAGGTGTCACAGTCGGTGAAGGTGTATTTGTTGGAGTTGGTGTAGGTGTTGTAGTTGCCGAAATAGGAGGAAACGATCCTTCATTTACAAAATTAATCACATTCTTGAACGCTGGCGCCACAGTATATGTACCATTTATTACCCAAATATTTTTGGTTTGATTAGGGAGTAGTTCGACTTGATAATCCCAAAGTGCGTCATCACATCTTTGATAACTAAAGTTAACTAATGTTGAACCAGTGTTCGTAAGGATATATTTACTACAAGCCATTGTTTTTCTTATTTAATTTATAAATACTACAAACTTTTATAATTTACGATTTGTTTTTATAAAAAATTAACACACACCAGTGTTGATTATCAAAGTTCCACTTAGTTGCACAAATATTGCCCCATCAGAAAATGTAAAAAAGTTTCCAACAGGTTTAATTGTTAATTCTTTATTACCATATACGTGGTCTCCGACTTCAAGTTGGTTGAAAGGTTTGGTTGTAAAAACTTTAACATTTGAAGGATTTGCAATCATATTGACTGATTCACATACATTTTGATACCAACCACCAGCACGTAAATTTCTTTCATATACCGCAGACGGAGTAACTGATGGAGTTGGAGAATAAGTCGGTGTAGGTGTTTGTGTGATTGGTGTTGAAGATAAACTTACTGTTGGTGTTACTGATGGTGTAACTGAAGTTGTTGGTGTAGCCGATGGACATAGTCCTATGTTGGATATGTCCAACGGCCCACTGTATTCTTCTTTGACTAAATCTTCAGCACAAACATACTCGGTAAATAAAGGAACAATTGTTCCAACACTCACAATGCCAGTACAACCTGTATATCTATAGTATCCTGTATCGACACTATTGTAGTTTATTATTTGGTAATAGTTACATGCCATTTTATACTTGAGTTACTGTTACAATCCGAATCTTGTTTTAGTAGCGTTGTAATTTTGAAGTATTTCTGATGATGTTAAAACTCTATTATATATCATTACTTCTGATATATCTCCAACAAATTGAT
>Ga0169931_10000517_pt1 | contig 63522 bp, 36 predicted proteins | sample Kivu_15m_20L_FD_129675 | JGI IMG/M metagenome (GOLD analysis project Ga0169931, IMG submission 129675) | Freshwater microbial communities from Lake Kivu, Western Province, Rwanda to study Microbial Dark Matter (Phase II) - Kivu_15m_20L... | ecosystem: Environmental > Aquatic > Freshwater > Lake... | reverse complement strand
GGCACGATCACGTGGTCATTCAACTCCGGTTCGGAATCGTTCGACTACCTGGCGACTGGCGAGACTCTGACGCTGACCTACACGGTCCGTGCCACCGACTCGAACAATCCGGCCGCCTACCATGAGCGCACGGTGATCGTCACCGTCACCGGCACGAACGACGCGCCGGTGATCGCTGTAGGACGAGGTGACAGTGCTGTTAGGGGATTGGAGGAAGGGGCCACCTCTTTCACGGCTGCCGGCACGCTGACTGTCACCGATCTGGACCTCAGCAACACAGTCGCGCCATCTGTCCTATCGGTTTCCCACGCGGGTACCACCAGCTCGACGGTTCCCTCCAACAGCACCCTGCTGAACTGGTTGAGTGTGGATTCGGGCAACATCATCAGCAGCACCACGCTGACCGGCAAGCTGAACTGGGCATTCCAGGCCGGCCGCCAGGTGTTTGATTTCCTGAATCCCGGCGAGGTGTTCATCCTCACCTACACCGTGCGGGCTACCGATTCCAGCAGCCCCACCGCTGGAACTAGTGACCACACGGTCACCATCACGGTTCCGGCCGCCCCTCGTGTGGACGCGGTTTCCACGGATACCTACGCCGATTCCAAATACGCCGGCGATCAGGTGACCTACGACAACACCCTCACGGTCACCGGTAAGGCTCCCGCCAATGCGACTATCCGAATCTATGACGGGGCCCGGATCAGCGCCATCGGCTCGGCGAATGCCACCGGCGATTACATATTGTCCACCGATGCCCTTTCCGATGGGGCCCACACGTTGCGGGTTTCCGCCGTCGATGCCTCGGGCAATGAGTCACCAAAAACCAGTTTGGGTGTCTGGTTGATCGACACGCTATCCCCAGGCAACCCCGCCTTCAGCTCCATCACTACCGACACCACCGATGGGGTCACTGCCGCCTACTCCACCGACCGGGTGACCGCCGACAACACCCTCACCATCACCGGCACAGCCGAGGCTGAAAGCCTGGTCCGGGTCTACGATGGCGCCACGCTGATCACCAGCGTCTACGCTGATTCCAAGGGTGGTTACACCGTCACGACCCCTGTTCTTGTGGATGGGGATCACACCCTTTCCATCACCAGCACCGATCAGTCCGGCAACGAGTCTTCCAAAACCTCCCTGAACACCTGGCGTATCGACACGGTGGCGCCATCCCGCCCTGCGGTCACCGCCATCAGCACCGATACTGGCATCGTGGGTGATGCCATCACCAGCGACAAGACCCTGCAGATCCATGGCACTGCCGAGGCGGACAGCCTGGTGAAGGTGTCGAGGGCCGGCATCTACCTGGGTCTGGTGTATGCCGACGGCTCAGGCAAGTGGACCTACGATGACACCGCCACCAGCCTGGCGGATGGGAAATACCAGTACACCGCCACCTCCACCGACCGTTCCGGCAACGTCTCAGCCGCTGCCGTAGATTTCCAGGTGATTATCGATACGACAGTCCAGGCTCCCACCCTGTCTGGAATCGCGCCGGATACCGGATCCGGCAAGTCGGATGGCATCACTTCCTCCACCAACCCGGTACTGTCCGGCAAGGGCGAGGCCTTGGGCACCGCGATCCTGTTCCGCGACGGGGCCGAAGTGGGCCGCGCGCCTATCGATTCGGGTGGATCCTGGAGCCTCGCGATCGCCAGCTCCGCCCTGACGGATGGCACCTACGTACTTACCGCCAAGGTTCAGGATGTGGCTGGCACGGTTTCGGCCGCCAGTTCACCCCTCACCGTGGTCATCGACACCGTGGGGACCACCCCGTCCATCACCGATTGGGCCACCGATACCAACATTCAGGGTGACCGTGTCACCAGTGACAACCGGCCCGTCCTGACCGGTTTGGCTGAATCCAACTCCCGGGTGCAGGTGCTGCGCAACGGGTCGGTGGTGGCCACCGTGGATGCGGATGCCGCTGGCGCCTGGAAGTATCAGCCCGCAAGCGGCCTGGCCTCCGGCACCCACAGTTTCACCGCCCGCATGACCGATCTGGCGGGCAATGTTTCCGAGCTCACCTCGCCCCTGGTCCTCGAGATCGACACGGCGGCCCCGGCCGCTCCCACCCTGGCTGGCATCGCGCCCGATACGGGGGCAAGCTCCAAAGATTCCATCACCTCCGCCCGTGAACTGACCGTTTCCGGCAGGGCGGAAGCCTCCTCCAGGCTGCGCCTGTTCGCAGATGGCGTCGAGGTGGCCACCGTCACCACCGATGCCACCGGCGCCTGGCAAGCCCCTTGGTCCCTGGCCGCGGCCAGGGATGGCAAATACACCCTCACCGCCCGGTCGGTTGACCTGGCGGGCAATGTTTCCGCGGAATCCACAGGATTGGTGGTCACGCTCGACACCACCGCACCGCTCGCGCCCTCCGTGCTCGAGATCAGCGATGACCGGGGTGTCAGCGCCACAGACCAGTTGACCAATGATCCCACGCTGAGGATCGCCGGAACCGGGGAGGCGGGGGCCCTGGTGACATTGTTCCGCAATGGCACGCAGGTCGGCACAACCACCGCGGACGCCTCGGGCGTCTGGCGCATTGACACCACCTCCACCACCCTCGCCGATGGGGAATACCTGTTCACCGCAACGGCGACCGATGCCTCCGGCAACACCGGGTCAGTCTCCACCGCGCTGAAGGTCACCATCGACACCGCGACCCTCGTACCGGCCCTGTCGGGCATTTCAGCGGACACAGGGGTGGCCGGTGACCTGATCACCTCGGAGGTTGCCCAGATTTTCTCGGGTACAGCCGAGGCCGGGGCCCGTGTGGAACTCCTGCTGGCCGGCAAATCGTTCGGTTTCGCCACCGCCGATGGCCGTGGTAACTGGGTGTGCGATGCGACCACCACGCCGCTTTCCCTGGGCAAGAACTCCTTCACCCTCAGGGCCACGGACCGCGCCGGCAACACCAGCGCCGTTTCCAGCGCCTACGTGGTCACCGTGGTGGACAACCTGGTCACCACGCCCACCTTCACGAGAATCACCGAGGATACTGGCAAAACCACCGACCAGGTCACCCGTTCCACACGCATCACCCTGTTCGGCAAGGGGGAAGCCGGCACGGTCCTGGACCTGTTCCAGGACGGGGTATCCATCGGTAGCCTGACAATTCCGGCAGGGGGCGCCTGGTCGCTGGAGGTTCCGTCCACGCTGGCGGATGCTGCCTACCGCTACACGGCCCGCAGTACCGATATCGCCGGCGTTGTTTCCCCGCTATCCGATCCGTTCCTGGTGACCATAGACACCACCCTCTCGGCCCCCGCCGTCACCGGTTTGCCCGGCGCGGTGCGGATTGATGAGGGCTGGTTGACCGCAAACAAGACACCGACACTCACCGGTATGGCGGACGCCGGCTCCGTTGTCTCCATCCTGCGTGGAACCAGCGTGGTGGGAACCACCACGGCTCTCGCGGATGGCACCTGGTCCTTCACCCTCCCGACCGCCCTCGGCGACGGGGTCTATGCCTTCAAGGCCACGGCCACCGACCTGGCCGCCAACAAGGCCGAACAGGCCGATACCTTCCCGGTGGTGATCGACACAAAGGCTCCCGGCCTGGCGGTCTTTGCCGCCATCAGTCCTGACACCGGTGCCAGCTCCACGGACCGCGTCACCAACGCCACCCGCCTGAACCTTTCGGGCACCGCGGAACCTTATGCCACTGTCCAGGTCCGGATCGATGGAGCCACTGCGGGAACCGCCAACGCCGACAACAAGGGCAACTGGACGTTCGACACCGGCGCCACCCCGCTGACGGCTGGTCTCCACACCGTCGAACTCCGCGCGATCGACCGGGCGGGTAACTCCGGGGAACTTTCCGTCTCGCGTGAATTCACCATCGACCTGTCCACTCCTGCGCCAACAGTTGACCGGGTGGCTGATGCCAAGGGCGTCACACTGGCAAATCCCACCAACACCACCTCGGTGGTCCTGAACGGAACTGCCGAATCGGGAGCCTCGGTGCGGGTCCTTGTCGATGGCGTTGTGGCCGGAACCTCCACCGCCACCTCCAAGGGTCAGTGGTCATTCACCCTTCCCGCGCTTCCCGCCGAGGGCGACCGCACTTTCACCGTGGTCGCCACCGACATCGCCGACAACCAGGCCGAACTCGGCTCCCCGGTTCGTTTCACCTTCGATCGCACCGCCCCAGGCCTTCCAGTCACCGGTTCCGGCAGCACTTCCGGCCTGACCAATAATCCCGTGGTGACGGTGGTGGGCACCTCCGAGGCGGGAAGCAAGGTGGAGATTTATCTGGGAACCACTTTGGTGGCTTCCGCAACCACCGGAAGGGATGGCCAATTCAGTGCCACCACCTCCGCGTTGCCCGATGGTTCCCATACCCTCAAGGCCAAGGCAATTGATGCCGCTGGCAACGCCAGCGCCCTGGCGGATTCCGCCCAGGTTCAGGTCGATACCAAAACCGAAAAGCCATCGTCGCTGAAACTGGTCAACGATACCGGTCGCAAGGCCACAGACGGCATCACCAACGCTTCCATCGTGGTGGTCAGCGGCGTGGCTGAACCGGAGGCTACCGTCAGCATCCTTGAAGGTGCCGCCTTGCTGGCAACCGGCAAAGCCGACTCCAAGGGCGCCTTCAGCATCGACATTTCCGCTTCCGTCAGCGAGGGCTCCCACACCCTGACTGCCCGCGCGGTTGACCCTGCCGGCAACCAGAGCGCCGACAGCGACAATCTGGTGATCCGTATCGACCGCACCGCGCCCGGTGCCCCGGCCATCACCGCCATACAAGATGACACCGGCATCGCCGGCGACTACCTCACACGGGCCACCAAGATCACCGTCAGCGGCACCGCCGAACCGGATGCCCTGGTCGTTCTCAGCCAGGACGGTGTCGATGTCGGCACGGTCGTGGCCGGCTTGGATGGGGCCTGGAGCATCCCGGTGGGCGGCAGCAAGGGCTTGGCGCAGGGTCTCTACACCTTCAAGGCTCGGTCCACTGATGTCGCTGGCAACACCGGCGCTGATTCGGCTGGTCGCCAGGTCGAGATCGATACAACCGTTGCGGCCCCCAAGGTTTTGGGCCTGACCGATGCCTCAGGTGGCCCGATCGGCGCCTTGATCACCAATACTGGTTCCATAGGCCTCCGCGGTACCGCCGAGGCGGGAAGTACCGTTGAATTGCTGGTGCAGGGAATCCAGGTCGGCACCACGCTGGCGGACGGGACCGGAAACTGGACCCTGGTGCTGGCCACCCCGTTGGGTCAGGGCAACTACACGGCCCAGGCCAGGGCGACTGACCGGGCAGGCAACATTTCCTCCCTTTCTGCTTCCCTTTCCTTTGTCATCGACCTCACCGCCCCCGATGCGCCCCTGATTTCCGGTATCAAGCCCGATACCGGTTCCAGCGCCACCGATGGCCTGACCAGTTCCACCACACCCACGGCTTCCGGCTCAGCCGAGGCGGGCAGCACCGTGGAGATGTCCATCGACGGTGGGGCCGTGGTCACCGCCAAGGCCTCCGCCAAGGAAGCTTGGATTTTCAACTTGCCAACCCTGTCGGAAGGCAGGCACCAGGTGGTTTTCTGGGCCATCGATGCCGCCGGCAACCGATCCAAGGCTAGCCAGACACTCCAGATCGAAGTCGATACCATCGCCCCGGCCCAACCTGTCGTCACAGGTATCCAATCCGATACCGGGGCCAGCGCTTCCGATGGCGTCACCTCCGACAGCACGCCGTTGGTCACGGGCACCGCCGAAGCCGGCTCCCTCGTGGATCTCTTCCGCAACGGAACCAAGGTGGCCCGGGTTCAGGCCGATGGCACTGGTGCCTGGCAGTACCAGGTGGATGCGGCCCTGCCCGAGGGCAAGTCTGCCTTCACCGCCCAGGCCATGGACCAGGCCGGCAACAAGGGTGCGGTTTCCTCGGCGTTCAATGCGGTCATCGATACCAAGGCCCCCGCCCCCGGACTCGTCACCGCCATCTCCCCCGACACCGGCACTGCTGCCGACGGCCTGACCTCCAACCCGGCCCCGGTGGTTTCCGGAACGGGAGAGAAGGGGGCCACCGCCATCATCGCCGTGGACGGGCTGGAGGCTGGACGCGCCCCCATCGGCTCCGATGGCAAATGGTCCTTCAACCTGCCCACCCTCACCGAGGGAACCAGCCAGGTGACGGTCACCGTGCTGGATCTGGCCGGTAACCTGTCCCCGGTTTCCGCCAACTTCACGGTCCGCCTCGACACCCAGGCTCCCGACGCCCCCGCCATCACCGGCATCAGCAGCGACACCGGCCGATCCGATACGGACTTCATCACCAAGTCCACCGCCTTCTCGCTGCTGGTAACCGCCGAACCAGCTAGCAAAGTGGAGGCCATCCTCAACGGCGCGGTCATCGGCTCGGCCTTCGCCGATGCCGCCGGCAATGCCCTGGTCCCCGTCAAGGGACTCGTGGCCGGCGACCAGTCCTTCACGGTCCGCGCCACCGACCCTGCGGCCAATGTCTCCCCCGCCTCCCAGGCGAGGGTGGTCACCGTTGATCTGCAGCCACCTGCCAGCCCCTCGGGTCTCGGTATTCTCAGTGATACCGGAGCCTCGGCCACCGATGGCGTGACCCGCGACCCGGCCATCACGGTCAAGGGCACCGCCGAACCCGACAGCGCTGTCGAGGTCATCCTGGCAGGCGTTTCACGACAGGCCATCACGGATGGGCAAGGGAAGTGGCAGGTCAGCTTCACGGACCTGTCGTTTGCCGACGGCTCCTACCAGGCCAGTGTCTCCGCGACGGATATCGCCGGCAACCGTTCCGCCAAGCCTTCCACCTTCACCATCCGGCTCGACACGCTGTCGCCTGCGGTCGAGGTCAAGACCATGGCCCCTGACACGGGTGCCAGTCCCACCGACGGGGTCACTTCCTCGACCACACCCATTTTCACGGGCACCGCCGAGCCGGGTGTCACCATCCGCATGCTGGATGCGCAAGGCGCCATCCTCATCACGGGTGTGGCGGATAGCCGCGGGGCATGGTCCCTCAAGGCTCCCGCCTTGGCGGAGGGGGCCCAAACGCTGACCTTCCAGGCCGAGGATCTCGCAGGCAACACCCAAATCGCCACCCGCGCCCTCGTGGTGGACAAAACCGCCCCAGCCCTGGCCCAGGTGCAGTCCATCACCCCGGACACCGGGGCGAGCTCCTCCGATGCCATCACCAGCGCCGCCTCGGTGGAACTCGCAGGTACCGCCGAGGCCGATGCCCAACTGCGCATCTTTGTTCAGGGCAAGCAGGTGGGCACCGCCACGGCCGATTCCCAGGGCGCCTGGAAGCACACCATCGCCTTGGCTACCGATGGCAAATACACCGTCGATGTCCAATCGATCGATCTGGCCGGCAACAGTTCCAAAACGTCCGGGGCCCTGGTCATTACCCGCGATTCCAAGGCCCCCGGCGCTCCGCTGGTGGCTACCTTTGGCCCGGATACCGGTTCCAGCGCCACAGACGGGATTACTTCGGCCACCCGTCCCATACTCACCGGAACTGCCGAGGCGAACGCCTGGGTCAATCTGGTCTTCACCCAAGGCACCCAAACCGTCACGGGTCTGGTCCAGGCCACTGCTGCCGGCGACTGGTCCTACCAACCAGTTACTGCCTTGGCCGAGGGAGTTTGGCAGGTTTTCATCACAGCGGACGATGTCGCTGGCAATCGTTCCGCCTCCACCCAACGGTCTTTCACCATCGATTCCGTTGCCCCGGCCCAAGCCGTGGTCGATGGCATCCTCGATGGCAATCAATTGGATGCCGATCAACTCACCAGCGATCTGGAACCTCGCCTGCGCGGCTCCGCCGAACCCGGCGCCGCGGTTACCATCGAGCTGGATGGCGCCAAGCGATTCACCACCTCGGCGGATGCCCAGGGTGTCTGGCAGGTGCGCCTGACCGGCCTGGCGGATGGCTCCCATACCGCGGTTGCCTGGGCCACAGACACGGCTGGCAATCTGGGCTCCACCAGTTCCACCTCCCCATTCACCCGCGACACCACCGCACCAGGCGCTCCAACCCTGGACCGGGTCACTCCCGACACCGGCGTGCGCGATGATGACGGCATCACCAGTGCCACCACGCTGGACCTTGAGGGTCGCGCCGAGGCGGGTGCCACCCTGCTGGTGGTGGTGGATGACCAGGTTGCTTCCTCGCTCGTGGTCGGCTCATCCGGAACCTGGACCACCCGGATCAGCAATCTGGCCGAAGGCAAGCACACCCTCGATGTCCAGATTCGCGATGCCGCCGGCAACCGCGCCTCAGGCGGTGCCCGCACCGTCTGGGTTGATGTCACCGCCCCGCAAGCCCCGGCGTTCGTTTCCTTGGTGGAGGATACAGGGGCCAGTTCCACTGACCGTCTCACCCGTCTGGCACCACTCTCCATCCGCGGTACCGGTGAACCCGGGGCGTTCATCACGCTCTTTGGCCCCCTCGCGGCAGGTGGCAACGGCAAACTGGCCACTGGCGTGGTCGCGCAAGATGGCACCTGGAGCCTGCAGCCAGCGGGTGCCGCCTGGGTGGAGGGGTTGAATCGTTTCACCGCCAGCCAGACCGATGCGGCGGGTAACCGCTCCGCCGAACTCTCCACCGAATTCACGCTGGACACCACCGCTCCCCAGACCCCCGTGGTCACCGGCCTGACCCCGGATACCGGGTCCTCCTCGGTGGACGGCATCACCGCTGAGGCGTTGCCGGTGCTGAGTGGCACCACGGAACCCGGTGCGCTAGTCGCTGTCACGATCGATGGCAAGGCGGCGGGCACCGTGACTGCCGGAACGGACGGCGTCTGGTCCCTGCCGTTGACCGTCCGCCAGGCCGATGGGGCCCACAAGGTCCAGGCCCAGGCCATGGATGCCGCCGGCAACCAGACGGTGGTCGGCCCGGTCTACACCTTTGTCGTGGATACCCGAGCACCCGAGGCGCCCCTTGTCACCGGTTTCGATCAAGATACCGGTGCCAGCGCTTCCGATGGCCTCACCAGTGATACCACCCCAAGGGTTTTGGGAACCGCCGAGGCGGGTGCCCTCGTCACCCTGTTGGTCGATGGTGTCCAAGCTGCCCAGGCTTTGGTGGGATCGGATCGCAAGTTCCTGCTCCCTATCGACACCCCGCTGGGCGAGGGCGCGCACACCGTCGAGGTCTACGCCAGGGACACCGCCGGCAACGAAGGCAAACGCTCTGTCAGCCGCCTGCTGACGATTGACACCACACGGCCGGATGCACCGGTGATCAACCATCCGCTGGATGATTCCGGCTCCAGCCCGACCGACGGCATCTCCAAAGACAACACCCCCGACCTGACCGGCACCGCACAGCCGGGTACTGTGGTCGTGGTGCGGGACAATGGAGCCCTGCTGGGCAAGGTGACCGTCACGCCGGAAGGCAATTGGAACCTCCCGGTCAAGAAGGCGTTGGCCCAAGGGCGACATGAGATCACCGCCGTCACGGTGGACCTGGCCGGCAACCAGTCCGAGGCCGGTTCCCTGGACTTGTTCATCGACACCGCCGCCCCAGCAGCCCCCGCGGACATCACCCTGGAGCTAGACACCGGCCGCTCCTCCGGCGATGGCATCACATCGGATAATCTTCCCACGCTGCGGGGCACCGCCGAGGAAGGGTCCGTGGTCACCGTCACCCTGGGAGGCGTCACCTCCCAGGTGCCGGTAGTGGCGGGCAGGTGGTCTTACACTGCCACCGAGCCGTTGGCCGACGGCAAGCAGGTCGCCGAGGTGACCGCGACGGATATCGCCGGCAACACCGGCAAGAAGGCCACCTTCAAGTTCACCATCGATACCGCCGCTCCCACGGTCGCCGTGGCTTTCCCGCAGAATGGCGGCCATTACAGTCTCAAGAGTTGGCCCGGTGCCCTGAAGGGATCCGCTGGGGCCGATGGTGGCAGCGCCGTCGACGCCGTGCTTGTCGCCGTGCGCGATTCCTCCGGTCTCTGGTTGCGCGATGGGGCCTTTGTCGCCTCGGCCGAGCCGGTGTTCAACCGCGCCGCCGGAACCGGCACCTGGAGCCTTCCGCTCCTGGTGGGCTCGCTCACCGATGGCCGCGCCTACACGGTGGACCTGGTTGCCCTCGATGTGGCAGGCAACGAGACAAGGCTGGAAGGTGCCGTCACCTTCCATTTCGATTCCACCGCTCCTGTTCCCGTGGTCACGCCTGGAGTGGACCCGTTGAACCTGGGGGCCCAGGAGTTGGTGATCGATTTCGGCGAGCCCGTCAACGGCTTCGGTCTCGACAAGCTCACCGTCAGCCCCGGTCTCACCCTCGAGAACCTCACGCTCGAGGGAACCGCCTACCGGTTCCGCATGCGCCCCTCCGCGGAAGGCGTCTACAGCATCAAGCTGGCAGCCAACACGGTCTCCGACCTCGCCGGAAACCCCAGTCCGCCCATTCTGCTCACCAAGGCCTTCGATGTTTCCACACTCCAGTCAAACGCCTTCCCGTTGAACCTCGACCTGGCGGGAGCCGGAACTTACTCCGGCGCCCTCGGTTCCACCACCGACATCGACTGGTTCTCCCTGGTTGCCCCCGCCGCGGGCGGCATGCGTGTGTCCGTCTCGTCCGCCTTCACCGCCCGCAACACCCTCACGGTGCTGGATGGGAAGGGCGAGCCACTGGGCATTTCCGACAATGCCTTGGGAACAGACAGCGAGGTTCGCTTCAATGTCGAGGCGGGCCAGAAGTTCTTCATCCGTGTCGACAGCCGGCTGGCTGGCACCGGTGCCTACTCGTTGTCGGCCGTCACAGGCGACCGCTTCCTCGATGATGTCGGCTCCGATCCAAACTCGGCCAGTCTGGTGGCCGCAAGTTCCGCCGGGGTGATCAATGTCCGTGGCAAGGTCGATTCCCCGGGCGATGTGGACTGGTTCCGCTTCACCGCCCCGGCCAGCGGTCAATTTTCAGTCAGGATCGCCGCCGCTCCTGGCTCGCGGCTCCAGCCCGCCGTCGATGCCTACAACTCCAATTTGGTTTCACTGGCCTTCCTCGCCGCCCGTCCGGGCGAGGGCGTGGCCAATGTCCGCTTCGGGGTGGTGGCCGGCCAGACCTATTACCTGGCCGTCCGGGGTGGCGGAACTGAAACGGCAACCATGGTGGGGGATTATCTGGCCGCCTCAACGCTGACCACAGCCGGAGTAGGCGCCAGCGACGATCATGCCGGCACCCTCCAAGGCGCCACGGTGGTCAAGTTGGCCAAGGGCATGGGCGAACAACGGGGTGTCCTGGAGAACGCCGCCGATACCGACATGTTCAAGGTGGCGATGCCTGCGGATGGGCGGCTGCTTATCCGGCTCCAGTCCGGATCTTCCATCCCGCTGGCTAGGCTGTCCATCCTAGGGGCTGATGGCAACGAGATTGGCAAACTCGTCGAAACCGCAACCCCTGGCCTTTGGGAACTTACCGCCGAGGGCGGAAGAGATATTTTCATCCGGATCGATTCCCGATCGGATTCCGACCAGTCATACTTGTTGGCAGTCTCGGAGGATGAGGAAACCTCCATCCTTTCCTTGGCCCGTGTGGTGGTCCCTGATACGGCTGGCATTACACTCGACGGAGCGATCCAGTTTGCTGGTGATACCGACCTGATTGCTGTCGAAACTACCCTCGAGGGGCGCCTACTCGCCCGCCTCGATCCCCGCGGCAACGTGTTTGCCTCGCGTTTGGAGATCTTGGACCAGTCCGGCCGTGTTGTGACCACTGGTTCCATAGATGCCCAGTTTCGCCAGTTGGCCAATTTGGAAATCGTACCGAGCCAAAGGTACTTTGTCCGGATTTCATCCGAGGGGGCTGCCACTGGACGTTACAAGCTCCAGGTGCGCCAGTTGGCCGACGACCAGCCTGATCAACCGGCACAGTCGCGGAAGGACCTCGATCTGGCCATTCCGGTGACCGGTCAGGTCCAGTTCGAGGGCGATGTGGACGCCTATCGATTCACAGCCGACCAGACCGGGGATTTCATATTCCAGGCCAAGGCCGGCTCCGGCCGACTCGACCCCCGCATCACCATCGTCACCGCCGATGGGACCCAGCTCGGTTTCAACGACAACGCCGGGCAGGGCACCACCGCCCTCCTCAGCCTCACGCTGCAAGCCGGCCAGACGGTATTCGTTCTGGTGGGTGGCAAGCCCGGCGGTGCGGCGGGCGCCTACGAGGTCGTGGTAAACCCTGACCGAATCGCTTCCGGCGATGACTACGCCGATTCCCTCCGTCTCGCCCTCAAGGATCCCGGATCCCTACTCACCCCGGTCGATGGGAAAGCCGCTGTGCAGGGAGCCATCACCCGGGCCGATGACATCGACCTGTTCCGCCTGACTGTGCCCTCCAATGATCGTTTTGAAATCCTGGTCAAGGCTGCGGGTGGGCTCGACCCTCGCCTGGACCTTCTCGATGCCAACGGCAAACTGATTGCCGGTGACGAGGCCGGTGGCCAGGGTGTGGATGCCTTCATTTCCCGCGTTCTGTCCGCCGGGGACCAGGTATTCCTCCGCGTGCAGGGCCTGTCCGACTCCCTGGGTGGATACACCCTGGAATTCCGCCCCTTCCAGAAACCGGACCAGGGAGTTCCCGATGATGTGGGGGATTCCCGCGACAAGTCCACGGCCCTTGCCCTGGACGAGGACGGTCGCGCATCCTTCGAGGGTGCCATCGAGACTGCTGGCGATGTCGACTACTTCACCATCGTTGTGGCCGCCTCCGGAACCCTTCAGGTCGACCTGGCTTCTGCCGGCACAGGCAACCTGGACACCATCCTCTACGCGAAGGTCTCCACAGCCTCCATCTGGCAGGTGAACGACAATATCCGGTCCTCCACCGCCAGCCGCCTGGTCCTCGATGTCCAGGCCGGGGATACGCTTGAGATCCGGGCTACAGGTTTCGGCAACACCACGGGCAAATACCTCCTCAAGGCCATGGTGCTGCCCCCCGTCCCGGATGATTTTGGCAACGACTTTGCCAACCCGCGGCCTCTCGATGGCGGACTGACTGGGACGCAATCCGGCGAGATCGAATCCGCTGGCGACCGGGACCTCTTCCTTTATACCCCCGAGGAGGACGGCTTCCTCACCGTCTCCCTGGAACGGGTGGTCGGCAGCGGCCTGAACCCGCAATTGCGACTGCTGGATGCCCAAGGCAAGGTCCTTGTCCAGGACAACGATTCCGGCGTGGGCGTGAACTCCCTGGCACAGGTCAAGGTCAAGGCCGGCGTGCCCGTTCTCATTCAGGCCGGCAGCTCGGTCGGCAATACCGGGGCCTACCAGGTGGCTTGGTCCCAATCAACCGATGACTTCGGCGACACCCCTGGCACTGCCCAGGAACTCGCGGTTGAAAACAATATCTTCTCCCAGCAGGGCCGACTGGGCACCGGCACCGACAACGACTGGTTCACATTCACGGCCGACAGGGATGGCCTGGTCACCCTCCGCATGGAACCCGATGGGGATGCCAGCGGGGTGGATCCCTACCTGTTCGTGCTGGATGATTCGCTGGCTATCGTCGGCAGCAGCAGCAGGCTGGGCGGGGGCCGTCTGGCCGAGGTGTCCGTGGCGGTTGCCGCAGGGGATATTCTCTACCTCCAGGCCGCCAGCCTGGGCCGCACCATCGGGGGCTACCGCCTTTCGGGCACAGTCATTGCCGATGATTACGGCGGGTCAAGTGAAAACGCCTTTGAGGTGGAGTTGGACGACCGTAACCAGTTGGCAGAACTGGCCGGGGCGGTGAACATCTCCTTTGATACCGACTGGTTCCAGGTGGTCGCCCGAGCCGATGGCCGCGTGCGCGTTTCGCTAGCGGGGGTCGATGGATTCGACCCGGCGGTCACGGTCTACGACGCCGACGGGCGTGTCATCGCCGCCAACGACGACTTTGGCGGGTCCACAAACAGTCGCGTGGACGTACGGTTCAATTCCAGCGAGGTGTATTTCATCCAAGTTTCTGGATTCGGCTCCTCCGAGGGGGCTTATGTGCTACGTTTCGACGCTGTCGCCGAGGTTGCCGATGACCATGGTGACACGCCCGACCTGGCCTCGACCCTGTTCCCTGACGAAACGGGGATGACACGCGGAACAGGACGACTGGGGCATGACACCGACAGCGATTACCTGCGTTTGATTCCGACTAAGTCAGGCACTGGCACCCTGGATTTTACTGCTTCGTCGGAGTTGGGCGCCTCCGCCCGTGTCCGCGTCTATACCCTGCTGGACGGCAAGCCGGTCCAGGTCGGCTCGGCCCAGGGGGCCGCCGGATTGCGTGTGCCCTTTCCGGTCACTGCCGGGCAGGATCTGTTCGTCCGGATCGACTCGCCTACAGGTGGAATCGGCGATTATTCGTTCGAGGTGAAAATCGCTGAGGTCTCGTCTGGTGAACGCCCCATCGATGCCGACGCTCTCCGCGCCATTTCCGACGAGTTCAACCGCGCCTTCATCCAGCGCATCTCCGCGATGCAAAATCCTTCGGATATTTACAATGTCCAGGAACAGATTGCCCGCGACCTGGTCGCCAGCTACATCGCCGCCAACGGCCTGCCTTCCGGGAATGTCCTCCTGATCTTCCTCGACCCCGTTGACTTTGTCGCCGAGGATCCCTCCGGCCGGCAGGTCGGCCAGACCACCGGTGGCGGCACCATCATGGAGAACACCGCCGCATCCGTCAGCTCCCGCGGCGCTCTCGACCTGGTGGTGGTACCCAATGCCGCCGCGGGCCAGTTCCAGATGCAGTTGCTTGGCGTCGGTGGAGGCCGCGTCATGGCTGGCGCGATAATGCTCACCAAGGATGGTTCCACCGTCAATCCGGCCGTTTCCGTTCGCGGGCAGGCCGTGTCCGGGAATATCCCGGTTGGTGAGGTTCCCAAGGAAGGCCTCCAGCTCGTCCTCGACTTCCGTCCCGATCGCGGGGATTCCGGCGGTACCGGGGGAACTGGCAACAATGGTGGTGGGACAGGTGGTACCGGGGGCCCTGGAAATACCGGCGGCGGGGAAACTTCGGTGGTCGCTACCTCCACCGTCGCTTCCTCCGTGGCCAATTCAAACCTGGTTCAAACCCTGGCCGGGCTCACTTCCGGGTTCGGGGCCGATCTGGCCTCGGTGGGTGCCCAACTGACCCAAAGCCTGACCACATTGCTACTGGTTGCGACAACCTCCGACGGGGCGAAACAGGGTGATGGCTCCGCCCTTGCAAACGTGTTGAACTCCGGCAGCTTCCAGCAGTCGTTCCGTTCCGTCATCACCATCACAGGGGATGTGGCCCAGGCCTTGGTCCGCACCGGGGAGTACCTGGTCCGTACCTTGCCAAAGGCCGAAAGACTGCTTGCGGCATCGCTTGCGCCGGCCCGTCAACTGGCCAACGCCACCCTGTTGCCGGCGGTGCGGGACACCATCGGCAAGGTGGTCGGCGATGCGGCCACCACCGCGTTGAAACAGGTGGACCTCGCGGCAACCGCCGCCCTGAAGGTACTCAGCCAGAATGCTGCCAAGGTGCCCGGGGTCATGGCGCCGAAAAAGGCCAACGATGGGGCAAGGTCGCAAGGCCCATCCTCCGAGGACCGTGGCCAATCCCTGGCGCACCTCTTTGTCCCTGGGCAGTCCGAAACCCACCTGGTTGACACCCAGATTCCATCCGATGCGCTGAACACTAAACCGCAAGATCCCCTGTGGGCTGCAATCGGTACCTTGGGTGATTCACAGGCCGACTCTCCGGTTCTGGCTCGGGAAAAGAAACTCCTCCTCGCCGTGGAAGACGGTGTCAGGTCGGATTCCGCCGCCCGTCGCAAGTTGGCAGGCCTGGCGGCAGCTGGCCTCCTGGCACCCTCCTGGGTTGCGGCCATGCAACCTGGCAAGGAACAGCCCAAGCCCGGAGTGACACCCCGTCGGCAAAAACCCAAGAATGAATCGGAAGGGAATGACGGGGAAAACACCCGGGAAAAACAAGAGTCCCGTTAGGTCGTATGCAATGGGGGTAAAGAATCCTTCAGGGCTTCTCCATTTGGCGGAAGTTCCGTAAGTGTAATCGAAGATATATTTCGATAATCAATAATTGGAAGTAATGTTTTCTGTACTTGGATTGAAAAAGACTGTAATAATACACCGATATCCGTGGTGAGCACCTGGCCCTGCCCGTTTTGCGGAGTGCCGAACGATGTTTTCCTCCTTGTTCCTATCCCAACTCCTGATTTTCCAATCCGGGCCGGTTTCTCCCGCCCCGGGAGCCCCTCCTGGCAGTCCTTCACCCGGTTCTGGTGGAGTTCCCACCTCGCCACAGCCTCCTTCAGCCGGCGGGGGCGGTACATTTCCCGGCTACCCCGGCGGCCCGACCTCGCCGATGCCAACAACCCCCGGTGCCGGTGGAAGCCCTGGCTATCCGGGTGGTCCGACCTCCCCAAAGCCGACCATTCCCGGCAATGGCACCATGCCCGGCTATCCGGGTGGCCCGACCTCGCCGATGCCAACAGCCCCCGGTGCCGGTGGAAGCCCTGGCTATCCCGGTGGTCCGACTTCTCCGAAGCCGACCATTCCCGGCAGTGGCACCATGCCCGGCTACCCGGGTGGCCCGACCTCTCCGATGCCAACAACCCCCGGTGCCGGTGGAAGCCCCGGTTACCCCGGCGGCCCGACTTCTCCGAAGCCGACCATTCCCGGCAATGGCACCATGCCCGGCTATCCGGGTGGGCCGACCTCGCCGATGCCAACAACCCCCGGTGCCGGTGGAAGCCCAGGCTATCCGGGTGGTCCGACCTCCCCAAAGCCGACCACTCCCGGCAGTGGCACCATGCCCGGCTATCCGGGTGGGCCGACCTCGCCGATGCCAACAACCCCCGGTGCCGGTGGAAGCCCAGGTTACCCCGGCGGCCCGACCTCTCCGATGCCAACCAATCCGGGTGCTGGTTCCATGCCTCCAGGTACAGCTCCCAAGCCAACCCTTCCCGGTAATGGCGGTGTAGCGCCCACCCGGCCGATCGGTCCCAAAATTCCCCCGGGCACACCCCCCAAGCCAACTCTTCCTGGAAACGGTGGCACCTACCCCACCTACCCGGGTGCCCCAACAGGTCCAAAACTTCCTCCGGGAACCCCGCCGGTGTCCCCGGGCTTGCCCGGTTAAAGCCAAGGTTTTTGGTGAAACTCCACAGCCCCGGACTGCAAAGTTCGGGGTTCTTTTTTCAGACACGATGGGTGCTATTCAAAAACTTCCTTTTCTTGCCGCCTTTCAACCGCTTGCCCGGGGTATCGGAAAGCATCAATATGATGAAGAAAGGAAGGCATCAGGAAAAACGGTGGGGAATTCATTCATGCGTATTTTGGGTGCCGGTTTGCCAATCAGTTTGGCGTTTTTGTCCGGCTGCGGCGAACCTGCGCCTCCCTCCCTGCCGATCTCAGTCATGCCCAAGGGATATGCCATCGTTTCACCCGATTGGAATCCGCCCAAGGTTCCGGTCTGCGACTTGCTGGTCCTGAACAAAACCACCGACGACCTCAAGTTGAAAGTCGAGGTTGCCAGGCCGGAGGTCGGAACCGTTTACCGGGCTGACGTCACCCTGCCAGGCAAAGGTAGGGTGTTTCTCACGGGCCATCTCCGGTCCAAATCCCTCGAGGAATTGAAAAAATCCGGCCACATCATGCCTGGAGACACGGTGGAGATTAGCAAGTACGATTGCAAGCCGTTGATCGTCCCCATTCCCGCGTCTGAAGAACTGGATGTCCTTTACCAGTCCCCCGCTGATGGATTGATGGCAGAGCCCACCAGGTGACGCCGGTCGCGTCACGTTGAATTTCTCCCCGCTCACTCCAGGCATGTCGGCAGGTTCGATGGGTGGTGGTGCCCGCCTGGCAGCCTATTGACCAAAGTTCTCCGCCTAAATCCTCCACGGTACCTCCAAGCTGGTTCAAGGAACTCCTGCCATGTACACACATCGCATTCTGGCTGTGTTCGTTCTGGTTGTCGGCCTGGTCTCTACGGCTTGGGCTCAGGAACCGGCAGGGGCCACCCGGTCTTACAAGACTTTGACCGATATCAGTTACCACGGTCCGGAAGTCACCGATGAATACGCCCGTTCCCGATGCAAGCTGGACCTGTACCATCCGGACGGGGTGAAAGATTATCCCACGGTTGTCTGGTTTCATGGCGGTGGCCTGACCGGAGGCAGTCGAACCATTCCCCAGACTCTGAAGGGGCAGGGCATTGCCGTCATTGCGGTTGACTACCGGCTCAGTCCCAAGGCCAAGGCGCCTGCTTATATCGAGGATGCGGCAGCCGCGGTCGCTTGGACCTTCAAAAACATCGAAAAGCATGGCGGTTCGGCAAGAAAGGTTTTCGTAAGCGGCCATTCAGCCGGAGGATACCTTGCCGCCATGGTTGGTCTCGACAAGCGTTGGCTGGCCAAACATCAGGTGGATGCGAATGCGATTGCCGGGTTGATCCCTTGCAGTGGCCAGGCCATCACCCATTACACCATCCGCAAGGAGCGCGGTATTCCGGACAAACAACCGGTCATTGATGATCTGGCACCCCTAAACCATGTCCGCAAGGATGCCCCGCCCCTGCTGATCCTCAGCGGCGACCGGAACTCCGAATTGCTGGGCCGTTACGAGGAAAACGCCTACCTCTGGCGCATGATGAAGGAGGTGGGCCACACCCGGACCGAATTGCTGGAACTGCAGGGCTACAACCACGGCCAGATGGTGGACCCGGCCCTGCCGCTGGTGGTGCGTTTTGTGAAAAAGCATCCCAATTGACTCCGAGATCGGCACGCTCCGGGTGCTCTTCTTCCCATTTCGCGTGCTGGCCAGTCATAATCAGGTTTTTGAACATCCTCTTCGCGGTGTAACCATGCTTTCCCGATTTAATCCCTTTTTCAGGTACGCGACCCTCCTGGTTGCTTTTTGCCTGATTCCTGTCTTGGCATCCGCACAGTCAGCCACCCGCACCGACCTCCTCCTGGCGGACTTTGAGGGCGACACCTACGGCTCCTGGAAAACGACTGGCGAGGCCTTCGGCCCCGGCCCCGCCAAGGGCCGGTTGCCCGGCCAGATGGCTGTGGATGGCTTCAAGGGGGCGGGGCTAGTCAATTCCTTTTTCAAGGGTGATGGTTCCACGGGCTCCCTCACCTCTCCCCCGTTCACCGTGGAAAGGAAATACATCGCGTTCCTCATCGGCGGGGGCAGGCATCCAGGCAAGGCCTGCATCAACCTGCTGGTCGATGGCAAGGTGGTCCGCTCTTCCACCGGTTCCAATGAGATTGCCGGCGGCTCTGAAGCCCTGATCCAGGATTCTTGGGATGTCCTGGAATTCCAGGGCAGGCAAGCGGTCCTCCAGGTCCTCGATGAGGTGCAAGGCGGCTGGGGCCATATCAACCTCGATCACATCCTTCAGACCGACAAAAAGCCCCCGGGCCTGCGGACCAACGTCACCCGTGAATTTCAGGTGGCCAAAACCTACCTCCACTTGCCCATCAAGAACGGCGCCCCGCGTAGGGTGGTCAACCTGCTGGTCGATGGCAAGCTGCAGGTTCGCAACGATATCGAACTCGCCCCCGGGGCCCCCGACTGGTGGGCACCCATGGATGTCGGTGCCTGGAGGGGCAAAACCATAACACTTTTGGTGGACAAATTGCCGGAAGACTCCTCCGGTCTTGTCTCTATTGAACAATCCGACACGCTTCGTGATGCCGCGAAAGACTACCGGGAGCCACTCCGGGGCCAGTTCCATTTCTCTCCCCGCCGTGGTTGGAACAACGATCCCAACGGCCTGGTCCTCTACAACGGCGAATACCATCTGTTTTTCCAGCACAACCCGTACGGCTGGGACTGGGGCAACATGCATTGGGGCCACGCCGTCAGCAGGGACTTGGTCCATTGGACGGAGTTGGGCGACAAGCTGCTGCCCGATGCCATGGGCCCCATGTTTTCAGGCTCCGCAGTGGTAGACTGGAACAACACCAGCGGCTTCGGCAAGGATGGCAAGCCACCGCTGGTCCTCTTCTACACCGCTGCTGGCAATCCCACCGTGCAGTGCCTCGCCCACAGTACCGATGGTCGCACCTTCACCAAGTACGCTGGCAATCCCATCCTCAAGGAAATCACCGGCGGCAACCGCGATCCCAAGATAATCTGGCATGAGCCAACCAGGCAGTGGGTGATGACCCTCTATGTCGAGCTCAACAAGGTTCACACCATCCACTTTTTCACATCGCCCAATCTCAAGGATTGGAAGTTTGCCAGCAAGACCGATGGCTTCTTCGAATGCCCCGATTTCTTCGAACTCAACCTGGATGGCGACCCTGTCAAAAAGAAATGGGTCCTCACTGGAGCCAGCAGCGAGTACCAGGTCGGTTCATTCGATGGTAAGGCCTTCCACCCCGAAACTCCAAAAATCCCAGGCCACCGTGGCAAAGGTTTCTATGCTGCCCAGACTTTCAGCGATATCCCCCAGGCCGATGGCCGCCGTATCCAAATGGGCTGGTTCCAGACTCCCACTCCAGGCATGCCCTTCAACCAGTCGATGACCATCCCGCTGGAACTGGGGCTAATCTCCACCAGGGAAAGCCCCCGCCTGACCTGGACTCCCGCGCGCGAATTGGCCGAATTGCGCGCCAAAACGCTGCACCTCCAGCCTGGCGAACTCAAACCGGGTGCGCCGAACCCCCTCTCCGCGTTTCGGGAGGAACTGCTCGAGATTCGCGCCGAATTCATCCCTTCAAAAAACAGCGAACTGGTGTTCCAGGTCCGGGGGGCCACCATCGCCTACAACACCCAAAAGGCCGAATTGGTGGTCAATGATCACCGGGCTCCGGCCCCGTTGGTCAATGGCAAGCAAAGGCTCACCATCTTCTGTGACCGCAACGGCCTCGAAGTGTTCGCCAGTGACGGCCTCACCTATCTGCCCATGCCCTTTCTTCCCAAGGCTGACAATGTTTCAGTCAATGTCGAAGCGAGGCAGGGCCCTGCCAATATCCTCAGTCTCGAGGCCTATGGTCTGCAATCTGCGTGGTCCAACCGGTAATCTTCAAAACACATTTCCTTCGGTGCCAATATGTCCAGCCAGATGTTTTCGATTCCAGCAATGGATGGCAGCGGTTCCTTCCAGGGATATTTGTCCCTCCCGCCTTCCGGGAAAGGCCCGGGTCTCATTCTGTTGCAGGAGATTTTCGGGGTCAACGAGAACATTCGCAAAACCGCTGACCTGTTTGCCGAGGAAGGCTATGTGGTCCTTGCGCCGGACATTTTCTGGCGGCAGGAACCAGGGTTGCAGATGGATTACACCCCCGCGGAACGCCAAAAGGGTATCGATCTGATGGGCAGGTTGGATGAGGGGCAAACACTCGCCGACATCCAATCAGCCATCACCGCGCTCCGCAATCATCCCACCGTTGCGGGCAAGGTGGGCGTGTTGGGTTTCTGCATGGGTGGCAAGTTGGCTTACCTCTCCGCTTGCCGCACCGACGCCGATACGGCGGTGGGCTACTACGGTGTGGGGTTGGAGAACTACCTGCGGGAAACCCTGCGCTGCCCGCTCACCCTGCACATTGCCGCGGACGATGCCATGGTCCCGCCGGCGGCTCAGGAGAAAATCCAGGCGGGCCTCGCCGGCAATCCGCGCGCCACTATCCATGTCTACCCGAAGGTGGATCATGCCTTCGCCCGTTTCGGCGGCGCCAACTACCACAAGCCTTCCGCCCTTCTGGCGCATGATCGCAGCGTCCAGGCGTTGAAAGCCGTCATGGGACCACACTTCAACCTGTCGCACCTGTGGGACAAGCACTGCGAGCACGAGTTTGCCACCCGCGATGTCGATGCCACCATGGCCACGATGGTGGCCGAACCCTACGTCAACCACATCCCCACCATGACCGGCGGCGTGGGGCACAGCCACCTGGCGCACTTTTACAAGAACTTTTTCGTCAACAGCAACCCGCCCGATACCGCCCTTATCCCTGTTTCCCGCACGGTAGGTGCCACCCAGGTGGTCGATGAGTTGCTGTTCTGCTTCACTCACACCTGTGAAATCCCCTGGATGCTGCCCGGCGTGAAGCCCACCGGCAAACGGGTCGAGATTCCGCTGGTGGCCGTGGTTAAATTCCGGGGCGACAAACTCTGCCACGAGCACATCTACTGGGATCAGGCCAGCGTCCTGGTGCAGGTCGGCCTGCTGGATCCCAAGGGTCTGCCAGTTGCCGGCATCGAGACCGCTCGTAAGGTCCTCGATGAGTCCCTGCCCTCCAACACTCTGATGAATCGATAAAAGAAACAGCCCCTAACGACCACCCGTGGCCTGGTCCCGGGCGGTTTCCATGTGCAGGCTGGCCAGATAATCAATCAAATCCACCGCCTGCTGGGCGGTCAGGTCGCGCAGTAGCATCTCGGGCATGGCTGAAATCGCCTGTGCCTGCATCGAAACTATGTCGGCGGTGGGGATGCGGATCTCCTTGTCTTCCGCGCTGCGCAGGATCACCTCGGTGCCCGTCCGCTTTGCCAGTATCCCGTTGATCAGCTTGCCATCGGCAGTTTCCACCACCTGGGTGGCGTACTGCGGTTCGATGGTTTTCGAAGGTTGCAGGATATGCTCCAAAAGTTGCTCGCGCTTGTATTTCTTCCCGATGCCGCTCAGGTCGGGGCCCAGGGTGCTGCCCACGCCGTCCACGCGGTGGCATGAGGCGCAACGCGGACCAGTGTTTTGAAAAAACACCGCCTTGCCCCGACTAGTGTCTCCCCGTTTGGCCAAAAGCTGTTTGCCATCAATCTGGTTGCCCAGTCGCCGAATGCGCTGCTCCGGGGGCAGGAACCGTTCCAGCACATCCCGAACTTCCGGTTTGTCTGTGCTGCCGATGGCGGACAAAATAACCGGGCGAATTTTGTCCATACCCGTTCCCAAGTCCAGGGCACGCGCCAGTACCAAACCTCCCAAGGGTCCCTCCAGCAGAGCATCCAGGTTTTTCCCACCCTGGGGTCCATCAACTTTCAGTTTTTCCAGCGCGGCCAATGCCAGGTTGGTGTTGCCTGGGCTGACACCCGCATTCCCCTTCATTTGCCCGATCCAGTCATGCATCAGCGCCAAGCCGCTCCTGTCCACCTGCTCCGCTCCCAGGTGGGGCATATGGCCCGATCCGGTCTTGGCCATCCGGTAATACAGCACTGATCGGTAAGGATCACCGGGCGTGACGATGGCTGCCTCCGGCAATCCGAAGGTTCCCTGCGCCGGTTTCAAACCCGCTACCTTGGTTTCGCCAAGGGGTGTCGTATGCCGCAGGTCAATGGTCGCGGTTCCACCAGCACCCGGTTGGTGGCAATGCGTGCAGTTGGCATGCAGGTAAGATCGTGCCCTGCTTTCCAAGTTGCCGCCGGTGCCGGTGGTTTCTGTCAAAGGTGTGATAGCCAGTGCTTCGGAAGGCTTGTCCCCGTCCGCCAAACGGAACTCCACCAGCCCCATTCTCTTCAATCGGGCCAGTTCCTTGGGCTTCCCGGTCGGCAGGCTCGGAGCGGCCTCGGCCAATTGCGCCGGATGGAAGGCCAGCGCCTGGCCCGCCCACGGGTTGTGGCAGGTCAGGCATTGTGTCCGGGAGGGGAAGCGCCAGGTCTGTTTCACCGATGCCGATGGATTGCCCGGGACCTGTATCTCCAGTTCCCGTTCCATCCCTTCCGCCCGCACCAGGTCCGCATCGGTCCCGGCGTCATTCCAGGCGTAGCTATAGGCGTTCCATAGGGTGCCGTCGAAATGCAGCACCTGGGTTTCCACCGCCTTCTCCGTGGTGCTGTTGCCGGTTTTGACCGGCAGCCGGTAGGTTTTGGCAAGCACGGTATCCTTGGGCATGAACACCTGGCCCGAGAAAAAAGTGCCGGGAATGGGAATCGCCCGGTCGTACATCCGCACCGGTTTGTCTCCGGGCAGGCCGATCAGTCGCTCGGCCTTCGCATGATCCGCGAACCGTGGGCTGCTGATTTCGAACGGATAAACCCCGCTGGCCGGCTGGTGCTCCACAGTCGACTGAAACAAACCGGTCTCGCTCAGTTTCCTCGGAAAACGTGCCGGGTCATGGGTGGCTTGGGCATTTGGAACAAGGCGGTAAATGCCCGCACCGTTTTCCTTGTAATCCAGAAAGAATAGCTCTCCCGCCTGATCCTGCCCAAAGGAGATGATCTGCTGCCCGGTGTGGGCCAATTCAAGCAGGCTGGTCACCGTGTCTCCTTCAACACGAACGGCCCAGATTTTTCGGGTCACCCAGTCGCCACAAATGTAACTTCCCTCCAGGCCCTTCATCAGCTTGCCACGATAGACGAATCCCCCGGTGATGGAGGCTGCCTCGGTGTGCGGAAAACTGATCAGGGGAGGAAGGATCTGGGTCGGCCCACGTGGTGCCGTGGCGTTCACTATCTGCGGACCTTCCATCACCGACCAACCATAATTCCCGCCACGCTTGACCCGGTGCACCATCTCGTACAGTTCCCAGCCAACATCGCCCACCCATAGCTCCCCGCTGGGCCGGTCAAAGCTCATGCGCCACGGATTACGAAACCCATAGGCCCACACCTCGCCGCGCGCCTTGGGGGTGGTGACAAACGGATTGTCGGCCGGAATGGCGTAGGGCAGAGCCTTGCCGGCGGAATCTTTCCCCTTCCGGTCCACATCAATCCTCAAAATCGATCCGAGCAAATCGCTGATATCCTGCCCGGTCGCCAGTCGGTCCGGCGGTGCCGGGTCGGTCGCGTCCCCGGTGGAGATATAAAGCATTCCGTCATTGCCGAAATGCAGGTCGCCCCCGTTATGACCACCCCCCAACCAAGTGAGCAGCAATTTCTCGCTGGCCAGGTCGATGGTGTTGTCCGAACCCATCCGGAAACGCGACACCTTGGTGCCCTGCGGATGGGGCCCGTTTTTGCCCCGCAGCACATAGCACACATAGCAGAAGCGGTTCTCGGCGAACCGCGGATGGAAGGCCAGCCCGTATAGGGCCTCAAAGCCGCCATATTCCTGGTTGTCAGGCTTCAATCCCGCCGCAAGATCTGCCACCAGGTCCGGCTTGTCACATGCCGGGTCATTCGGAAAAGACCAGATCTTCCCCCCTTGCTCGCCCACCACCATCCGTTTGCCAAAGGGTGCAGGGGTGATCAGTACAGGGTTCCTGAATCCGAGCTTGGGATACGCCCGTTCCGATCGGTAGGGAGGCGGGGCTTCGGGTGTTCCCAATATCCTGGAGGTGCTCCACGAAACTCGTTGTGCTTCATTCCCGGCGTTTGGCAAATCCCCTTCATTGCAATGCACAAAGGACCCTGAAAGGATGGCCGCGGCTAAGCTCAAAATGCGAACCATGGTGACACCCCGAATCAACCGTTCAACCGCGTCGTACCTCCCCTTAGTTTGCCAGACCGTCCACACCAAGCCAAACCCATCACGCCTTATTCAGGCACGAAATCCTGGTAAATGACCTGATAAACTTCCAAACTTTATTCGGGTATCCTGAAATCATGAGGGTCTAAGTTGGGAGGATATGTTTCAATGTGTGAAACAATTCTGTGTTGCGCGATAATCTTGGCAAACCTCGGTCAATCAGGGGCTAAAGCCCCCCAACCCAACATCGTCTTCATCATGGCCGATGACCTCGGCTACACCGATCTGGGATGTTTCGGCAGCCGATACTACGAAACCCCCAATATCGACAGGCTGGCGGACCAGGGTACCCGTCTCACCTGCCACCACCACTGCCAGAACTGCACTCCTACCCGGGCGGCGCTCATGAGCGGCCAGGTGGGCGCCCGCACGGGCGTCTACACCGTGGGTGGCATCGACCGGTTCAATTGGCAGTCCCGCCCGCTTCGCCCGGTGGACAATGTGACAAACCTTCCGCTCGACCGTTCCACCATCGCCCAGCAACTCAAAAAAGCCGGCTACTCCACCGCCATGTTTGGCAAATGGCACATCGGCCAAAACGGCGCATACCACCCCGCCAAGCGCGGCTTCGACGAGGCCATCGTCACCATGGGCAAACATTTCGATTTCGAGACCAACCCCCCGGTGGCCTATCCCAAGGGGCAATACCTCGCTGATTTCCTCACCGACAAGGCCGTCGATTTCATCCGTGCGAAAAAGGACAAGCCTTTCTTCCTATACCTGCCTCATTTTGGCGTGCATTCCCCCCACGAGGCCAAGCCAAAACTCGTGGAGCGTTTCAAAAACAAGAAACCCGTGGGCGGCCACCACGATCCTGTTTACGCCGCCATGATCGCCAGCGTGGACGAAAGTGTGGGACGGGTGTTGCGGACGCTGGACGAACTCAAACTGGCGGATAACACCGTGGTGATCTTCGTCAGCGACAACGGCGGCGTGGGCGGATATGTTCGCGAGGGCATCAAGCCAGAGGGCAAGGATGTCACCGACAACGCCCCCCTCCGCAGTGGCAAGGGCAGCCTGTACGAGGGCGGTACCCGGGTGCCGTTCATAGCCCGTTGGCCGGGTGTCACCAGGGCCGGCTCGCAAAATGGTGTGCCCACCATCCATGTCGATCTCTATCCAACGCTGCTCGAGATCGCCGGCGCCCCCAAACCCCCTCAGGCGCTTGATGGTGCCAGTCTGGTCCCGCTGCTGCGTGACCCCCAGGGGACCCTGAAGCGGGATGCCATCTTCCAGCATTTCCCCGGCTACCTGGGTGCTGGCAAGGGGCAGTGGCGCACCACTCCTGTCTCCACCATCCAGTCCGGCGACTGGAAGCTGATGGAGTTCCTTGAGGATGGCCGCCTCGAGTTGTACAACCTGAAGGATGACCTGGGCGAGAAGAAAAACCTCGCGAGTCAAATGCCCGAAAAGGCCGCTGAACTGAAAACCAGATTGGTCGCCTGGCGGTCCGAGGTCAAGGCTCCCATGCCAGCGAAAAATAAAAGCGGTGCGGCCAGCCCGCCGGCGCCAAAAAAATGAGAGGGTTTTCGCTAGGCCACCGGTGCTAAGGGTAAACCCGGCCAGGTTACCTCAGGCTGGCCGGTTTTTTTCCAACCAGTCGGCAAGCCGGGTCAACACCTCGTCAATGGTCATTTTTTGGAGGCTGAAAGGCGGCTGAAACGGCACCCAGCGGTGCCCGGCGTGCTCGGTGGAAACGATCGGCTGGTCCCGGTCCAGCCAGGCGGCGAAATAGTACACTTCCTTGGCCGCCAGCTTGCCGGGATGTTTACGGTCGGGAACTGTGTAGCGCAGCACGTGCCGGAAACCGTCCAGCAGGCGGATGGCCGTGGGCCGTATGCCGGTCTCCTCCTCCAGCTCCCGCAACGCCCCTTCCAGGATCGATTCACCTTCCTCCAGATGCCCTTTCGGGAAATCCAGCCGGTCGTGGTGCTCCATCAGCAGCACCTCCGTCGGGCAACCCGGTCGCAGGATCACCACGCCGCCGGCGCGTACGGGAGGTTCACTCAAGGAAGGAAAGTCCATCATGAACGTATTTTAGGTCACGCCAGGCGGGTGCTCAAGTGAGGTGCCAAAGCGACTTCAGCCGCGGGGCGAGGGTTTCCAGGTCTTCCAGATGGCCATTCAGAAGGCCGTGAAGCCTCTCGATGGCAGCCAGGCGGCCGGGCCCAGACGCAGCTTCCTCCCGCATTCGAAGGTGAACCATCCAGCCGGAGGTCGCATTGGCCCCGTTGGCACCGTTTCTGTCCCACCAGCCACGGGTGACCTCCACCCGGATCAGGCCCCCTTCCGGATCATGCGCCGGTGGGGGCCAGAGCCGAACGAACCAGGACACCAGGTCCCGCATTCCCCGGGGGCCGGGCAGGAGGAAGGCCGGGGTGCGTTGCCCCGCCTGCAGGTCCAGGCGGCATCGGGCACCTGCCGGGTGCAAAAACTCTCGGAATGGCTCCCGCTCAATCCCCACCAAATGCAGGTCATCCGCCGAACCGTTGTCCGGGCCCAGGCCCCGTACATGCTGAAAACGCAACCGGCCGTCCAGCCAGGCCACCCGGCCCTGGGGAGCCGCGCGCTGCAGCGCCTCTCCCAACAGGGGGACCAACTCATCCCGGGCGCGCTTTTGGGCCTGATCCAACAGGGGCCCCGGACGAAAAGTCGGTTCCCGCTTCCCATCCGGGCCGGCGGGCCAAAGCGCGGTCAGCAGGCGCACGCCTTCAGCCGTGAGCAAGTGGATCGATTCTTCCAGCCACTCCTCCGGCATCGAATCAGCGCACAGCGCCAGCACGCTTTCCTGCACCAAGGGGCCGGTTTTGTCCGTGGTGCCGTCCGCGTGCAGGGTCAGGGATGCCGCGGCCAGGCGGGCCAGCCACACCGGAATGGGGCGCCCGGCCGGGTCGTTGGCGTGGCAAAGCACCAGCCCCCTGGCCTCTCCCGCCAGTACCAGGCTCGGAAAAAACTGCAGCGGGGGATGCTCCGGCAGATCCACCGGTTTCCAGTCGGTCGCGCCCGTTTCCAGGTTCAGTCGGGCGGGCTGGTCTTCTGTCGATGCCGTTGCCCGGCCAGGCCCGGGGCCCTCCTGCGTTTCCCAGGAGCCAAGGGGATCAAAAAAAGGCCGGTGCCTTTGGCGGGCCAGCACGGCCGGGGTGGGGGGCATAGGTTCAGCCATCGTTTGCCGTCCCGGGGGAACACCCCTCCTCTTCCACCAAATCTCCGGTGTCTGTGGCGTCGGTGGTCAGGCCCAGGGCTGCCAATCGCTTGTTTGCGGCTTGGCGGCTCACCAGCAGCAGTGTGGCTAGCCGGCTTCCGGCCAGCCCCGGAGAAGGGTCCCATTCCCGTTGCTGGTGGACGAACCAGGTCCGCACCCACTGTTCCGGCATCAGCATGTTGGCCGCGAAGAGATCGGCCTCGTCCTCGATCTGCTTCAGGGCCGATTCCGAAAGATGGCCTCCATCTTCCGCCGCCAGGTCATACCGCAACATTCCCGATTGCATGCGGGGGCGGTGCAGCAGATGGTGGCCCAATTCATGGGCCATGGTGAAACGCCTCCGGGTCAGGATGTCCGTCGCGTTGACCAGCACCACGCTTCCCGTCGCCCGGGCGACCATCAGCCCCGAAAGCTGCGAATGTTCCGAGAGGGACTGCGGGTCTTCCGCCGCCGGAAGTCGAAGGAATTCCCGCGCCCTGGTCCGGGTCAAATCCGGCACCGGCTGCAGGGTGATCTGAAAAGTCTCCAGAATCCGCGTCATGGGCACCGGGCCGGTTGGCGGGTGGGCTCCATTGGCGGAACTGCCGACACGGCGGAGCGCCTCGGCGATCCAACGGTGCATCAGTTCCAGCCGGCATGGGTCTATCTTGGGGGTCGCCATCGGATTCAGCGCACGGGACCTTCCGGTTTCGGCGGCTCCGGCGGCGGAGGGGGCAATGGGCCGTGTTCCCGCGCCGCCAGGACTAAGGTGGCGTTGTCCACCGGCGCCGCCATGGCCGAAATCTGCCGCCACAAGTGACGGATGTAATTGGTGCTGGCTTCAATGCCCCGTTCCTGCATCCAGATCCTCAGCCCTTCCACACCCCCTCCAACGGGAAATGCGTCTTGGCAGATCGACAGCGCCTGATGCGCCGCTTGGTCCTGCGCGGAAAGACCCTTTGCCGGCAAATTGCCTATCACTAGGTCCGCCTGGGGCCCCGTCGGCTGTTCGACCTCGTTGGCCCAGGCTTTCGCCAGTTCGTAAAGCCGCTCCGCTTCACCCTGCGTGCCTTCGGCCTGCCGCCAAAGGTTCAGAGCCTGATCAAATGCCCCGCAGTCCAGGGCCTCCACAAGCCGGTTGTCGAGCAAATGGGCCTTCCGTGTCTCCATCCGGTCGCCAGGGGTTTTCATCGATGGGTTGGTTCCGTTCATGGCCCTTCCTCCGCCTGGCCGGTTGTTCCTTCGGGCGATTCGCTTTCCGCGCATTGCTTGCGCAGCCGTTTCAGCGCCCGGCATTTCCGCAGATGCACCTGGTCCCGGGTGGTTCCCAGCATCCGGGCCACTTCCTCCGTGGCCCGTTCCTCAAGCACCACCAGGCGAAGCACCTCACGGTCATTTTCCGGCAGCCTCGCCACCAGATCTCTCAGTTGGTCCGCGTTCTCCAGCCGCATCAACCGCTCAAGGGGTTCTTCCTGGTCACCCTCGGGCGCGCCGTCCAGTACCCGCTGTCCCTGTTCACCTAAATCGGTGACCGTCGTGGCCCCTCTGCGCCGGTTGGGATTGGCCTCCTGCAATACCCGCAGGGCAATTCCCGTCAGCCAGGGGCCGGCTGGCTTATCAGGGTCAAAACCGTCCAGAATCTCCAGGGCCCGCAGTGTCAGATTCTGGAAAGCCTCGTCGGCCTGTTCCTCGATCCAGTTTTGCCCCCGCATGCTGAACATTTTCCGCAAACCCTTGCGCAGAAAGTTCTTGAGGAAAGCTGCATCCGCCGTCAAGGCGGCCAGAACCTTGTCTCTGGAGCTATCCCTTCCCGACTCACGGGCCGGGCTGCCCTGCGGGAGGGCGGATTGGGGTGTTCCCACGCCACTTTCCCCCATCCCTGCGACCCTCCTTGCGGCGAAAGGGGGCGATCTTGCAGGTGATTTCCGAAAAAACCCGAAAATGCCGGGGCCAAACGCTCCGTGCCGGCCGGATCCATGGCCCTACAACCCTCCCCAACAGGCTACCAAAATCGCATTCTGCCGGGAAATAAGCCCGTCGGGCTGATTGACGGTGCCCGTCCACAGGGGGTAAGCTCGATGTACGAATGGGATGGTTGGATTTTGGTCCCGGGGCCCCGCCTTCCACCGGTCAAAAGTAGCCATGAGTGCGCCGGCCCGGCGTTTCGGTATGGCCACCATCCCAGGCACCGCTCCCCGGACTCCGGGGAAACGACCCCAAATACGGAGACCCGCCCATGTTCGCGATCAATCAGGGTGTCACCCGGGACTTGTGTGACGGCGTTACCCGCCGGGAACTGATCCGCCTGGGTGGTTCCTCCATGATGGGCCTCAGCCTGTCCAGCCTGCTCCGTCTGCAGTCCGCCCGCGCCAATGACGGCGCCGGGTCGTACGGCGGTCCCGGTTTCGGCAAGGCGAAGAGCGTCATCCTGGTCTATCTGCAGGGCGGCCCCAGCCACCTCGACCTGTGGGACCCCAAGGAAAATGTTCCCGACAATATCCGCTCCATCTTCAAGCCCATCAGCACCAGGCTGCCCGGCGTCCAATTCACCGAACTGCTCCCCAAACTGTCCCAGGTGAACGACAAGTTCACCATGATCCGTTCGATGAGCTACACACCGGTCGGCCTCTTTAACCACACCGCCGCCATCTACCAGATCCTGACCGGCTACACCGCCGACAAGGTCAGCCCCTCCGGCCAGTTGGAACCGCCCAGCCCCAAGGATTTCCCCACCGCCGGCAGCCAGGTGGCCCGCCTCAAGCCTCCCACCGTTCCCATGCTGCCGTTTGTGATGATGCCCCGGCCCCTGCAGGAGAGCAATGTGGTGGGCAAGGGCGGCGGTGCCGGCTTCCTCGGGCCGGCCTACGATCCCTACACGCTCTATCCCGCCGGCGACGATATGGACATGGCGAAGATGGACCGTATCACCGTCGATGACCTGCAGTTGCGCCGCGAGGTGGGCAAGACCCGCCTCGAGCGCCGCGCGAAATTGCGCGACACCATCAACCAGGGCATGGATGACCTCGAGCGTGCCACCGCCAAGATGGATATCGATGCCTACTACGGCAAGGCGCTCGACTTGGTCCTGTCCGGCAATGCCCGCAAGGCCTTCGACCTGAAGCAGGAGAAGGATGGCCTGCGGGACCAGTACGGCCGCAACACCTTTGGCCAGTGCTGCCTCCTGGCCCGCCGACTCGTCGAGGCGGGCACCCGCTTTGTCGAGATCAACTGGCCCAAGATCGCCAACTCCGACAACCATTCCTGGGATGTCCACACCGGCCTGTCCCAGCGCATGAAGAACCAGTCGGCACCCATGCTGGATGCCGGTCTTTCCGCCCTGATCGCCGACCTCGACCAGCGGGGCCTGCTGAACGATACTCTCGTCATCGCCGTGGGCGAGTTCGGCCGCAGCCCGCAGCGAGGCGTCTCCACCAGCGGCAACGACAACTCCGACGACGGTCGCGACCACTGGCCCTACTGCTACACCGCGGTGATGGCGGGTGCCGGCACCCGCCGCGGCCATGTCCATGGCAAGAGCGACAAGACCGCTAGCGCCCCGCTGGAAAGTCCGGTCCACCCGCGCGAGTTGCTGGCCACGCTGTACCACAGCCTGGGCATCAACCCCGCCACCATCGTGATGAACCACCTCAACCAGCCCCGCGAGTTGGTGCAGGCCGAGGCGGTCACCTCCTTGCTGGCCTGATCCCCATGACCTTTCAGGAACGGAAATATTACCGATGAGCAGCCCGCAGGCCCGCCGCGAGCTGCTCATGCGGCTTTATGGATTCGATTTCCCCGAGGATCTGCACCGGTTTTACGCCGCCTGCCGTCAGGAAAAACCGCTCGAACCCCTGCGTGCGCTCGAGGATTCACTCGGGTTGCGGCTAGTCGGTCCCTTCGAGGTGCTGGCCGGCCGCTTCGACCGGGTGGAGCCACCGGCTCCCATCCTGCTCCACGCCCGCAAACGCTGGGATCTCCCGGAGTTCTTCCCCGTCCTCGAGGAGATCGACGGCACCCGCCGTGTCGGTTACTTCCTCGATGATCCCGACAAGGGCATCCCTTGGGCCATCGCTGTGGCCGATTCTGAGGATGGTCCGGCTGTGCAGATCGAGGCCGATGCGTTGGCGTGGGTCCTTCGTCTCTGGCTCGAGGAGGCCGTAGCCGAGTTGGAGGGCGACCCCGACCTGGTCGGCGATGACGAGGCCAAGCTTTTCCGCGAAAGCCTCGAATTCCTGCGCGCCCCGCTCGATCGCCTGTTCAACCGGGCTGGCCTCCCGGCGGTCACGCTCACCGGCAACGCCTTCATCGAGGCCATGCCCCACCATTTCGAGCGTGATGCCTCGGTGGCCTTGACCACGCAGGACGGCACCGGCGTGGTGGCTCCGCTGGAGTTGAGCGAGACCCGCATGGATCCCCGCCGCGTGCAGGAGGCGGTCTGGCGCGCCCGGGGAATCGAATGGCTGGTGCGCAAGGCGCGCGCGGCCATGGAAAAAGGTCAACCCGGTGTGGCCTTGCTGATCGGCCGTGAACTCTGGGCCACCGGCACCCGCAAGCGCCGGGCCATCGCCGCGCCCATCCTCGAGCAGGCCTACCTGGCCCTGGGCAGACCCACCTTGGCCAAGGTCGTCCAGGCCGATCGAGCCTGGCCCGACCGAACCTGGACCGATGTCGGACAGGCGGGTAATTGAAGCCTGAACTGCCCGGGAACTTGTTGGCATTGTGTGCGGTCCGCCCACAATCCCATCCAATTGCGCGGTTGGCCGTTTCCGGGGAAATGCCGGTAGAGAGTACCCCGTTTTGGAAGACATCATTTGGAAAGGGTGCTGTGCCCATGGCAAGTGATTTGACAAAAACAGAAACCTTTGAACTCGGGTTGATCCGCCCACTATTTCCCGCACTCTCGGTATCCGGTCCCACCGGCAAGCCGTGGGTCTACCTCGATGGCCCCGGCGGAACCCAGGTGCCGTCTTCCGTGGCCGAGTCGATCAGCCAGGCCATCTTGTTTGCCAACGCCAATCGTGGGGCTTCATTCGCCACCAGCCAGGCTGTCGATGGCATCATGGCCCGCGCCGGCCTCGCCGCGGCCGCCTTGCTGGGAGTCGATGGCGCGGACCGTGTCGTGTTCGGCCAAAACATGACATCCCTGGCTTTTCATGCTGCCGATGCCATCATCCCCACGCTGAAACCCGGCGACGAGGTGGTCGTTTCTAACCTCGACCACGATGCCAATGTGGCACCCTGGGTGCATGCGGCCCAGCGATCCGGCGCCACTGTTCGCAGACTCGATTTTGACGCGCAGTCCATGACTCTGTCGCCGGCACAACTGGCCAAAATCATCGGCCGCAACACCAGGCTGATCGCCTTCACCGCCGCAAGCAATGCGCTGGGTTCCCTCACCCCAGTTCCCGAGTTGGTGCGCGTTGCCCGTGCTTCTCCGGCCTTGGTGATTGTCGATGGCACCCATTACGCGCCTCATCTTTTACCAAATGTCGATGCCTGGGATATCGACCTGTTCTTCTGCTCCGCCTACAAGTTTTTCGGAACCCATGTGGGGCTGATGGCCGGCAAAAGGGAAGTGCTCAATCGCCTCAATCCGGCCAAAGTGCGCCCCGCTTCCAAACTTCTTCCCGTCCGCTGGATGACCGGCACGCAAAATCATGAGGGCATTGCCGGGGTGACCGCCGCCATCGAGTACCTCGCCTCCTTGGGAAATGGTGTGGGTTTGAGGGAGAAACTGGCAACCGCCTACCAGCGTATAGCTGATCATGAGCGCGACCTGATGGAGGTGTTCCTGCACCGTCTGGGTTCCCAGCACGCATGGACCCTGACAGGGGTTCAGGTTGCCGACCCCGCTCGCAGGGTGGCCACCTTCGCGTTGAGGGGTCCGGTTGACCCTGCCACGGCTTCGCGATTATTGGCGGAAAAAGGCATCTGTTCCTATGCCGGTAACTTCTATGCGTTGCCGGTCACCGAGGCCTTGGGCCTCGAGGCAAAGGGCGGCTTCTTGCGGGTGGGCGCGGTCCACTACAACACGGCCGATGAGATCCATCGTCTGTGGGATGAGTTGGAGGCGTTGAAAGTCTGACCGGCTTTGCCTGAATTCCATAGTGCCAACTGTCAAGGAAAAGACTCGCCGAAAACCGGCGGGTCTTTTCCTTGACAGGGTTGGTTGCCTGCTATTACCGCCCCGGAGCCTGCCCATGCTGCTTCATGGCGGTGACGATCTCCTTGCTGATCTCCGAGGCGATCTTGTTTTGCTGGGAGATGTCTTTCATTCCTGACTCCGAGATCACCACTTTGGTGGCGAGGGAGATCGGATTGAAACCGCGAATCACAGCCAACGGCGCGGCCCCGGGCATATGCCGTCCCTTGTCGGAAGTGTCGATCAGGAAGAATGGCTGACCGCCCGCCGTGTTCGGGTCTGCCAAAGCCACATCCACCGCAACCTTCTTGTTGCCCGCGCCCAAACCGATGACATTCTGGGCGGCCTTGTGCCCTTCATCCAGACCCACAACCTGCCCGGTGAGTCGCCAGCCATCCTGGGGCGGAGCCGTGGGCTGGTTCCAGTAAACGGCCGGAACCCGCGCATCGTTCAGGTCTTTGACCACTTGCTTGGCGATATTCTCGCCCACGGGAGCCGACCGGTCATTGCCGGAAACAGCATCCGCGACCCGCGGTCGGGAGTCGACATTTTTCCGAGCCGTACCCACCGGGTTGGCTGCCTCAGCCTTGGCCACCTGGGCGGCCACCTTGGGGTCCAGGTGAAAGGGCGTCACATAAATGCGTGTCGGCCGTTGCAAAGGCCAGGGAGAGCCAGCCGGCCGCTGCGAGTTGGAACCACGGAAGGGACCCTGGGCACTGGCGGCAAGGAGCACGAAATGGCCAAGCACCAAAGCCACAGCCAATCGGACCAAGGTGATTTTCATGGGAATGGGTCGCCCGGCATAACTTGGAAAATCTAAGGATTGCCACTGGTTTTAAAAATTCCCAGGCAATCAAGACAAGGGCAGTTTCCGGCCGCAAGTCACCCCAATCAGCCATAGTTACCCGCAATGATAAACCTTGGAACCCTGGTTGGGTCTGATGGAATCCGAGTGGTCGGAAAACGCAGGCCCCCCTCATTCCCAGACAAAAACTTCGGAGAGCCCGCTCCGCGATGGCCCCTTGTGCGTGAAGGTTACCCGCACCTTCGTGGCTACCACCGGGGTGAAACGGACGCTGTTGTACTGTCCGCCAGTCGGCTTGGCCGGATCACGTCGTTCCTCCTTCACCGGTTGCCAGGCCGATCCGTCCCACACTTCCAGGATGTATTTTTCAGGGGCCTGCACCCCGCCCCGGTCGTCATATAGCGCCAGTTCCACGCGGCTGAACTTCTTCAATTGGCCAAAGTCCACCTCCAGCCAGTCGGTCGGGCTCTTCGATTCGTAACTGGTCCAACGGTTGTTGGGCTGCACCCCGAAAACCACGATGCCATCATTGGCCCTTTCCACCTTGTCGTAGCGGGAGGTATGGCTGGCGGTCACTTTGGGAAAACCTTGTCCCGTAGGGTTGTAAGCCAGATTGCCCGCCGGTGGCGGGGCCGGCGCGTACTTCCCGTCGAACTGCCCCCACAGTTCCAACTCCGTCAGACCGCATCGTTTCCCTTGCGGATGCGACAGGGTGATACGGGCCCGGGTGATGGGCGTCGGGTCCAGGAAGATCCGGTTGGCCATCCGGCCGGCCGGCGACTGGGGCTTTCGCTCCCGCCCATCCAATGCTTTCCAGGTGGTTCCATCCCACACTTCCAGAAGGATCTTGTCCGGCGCCACAATGCCCAACTCGGCATCTTCCAGCACATGCAATGCCACTTCGGAAATCCGCCGGGCCACACCCAGGTTGATCACAATCACATCCGCCTCCTTGCCGGCGGCCGCCACCCAGCGGTTGGGGGGTGACCGGTCATACCAGGCGTTGCCATCGGTCAAGGCACCCACGCTGCCCTCAGCGGTGGAGGAGACACTCACCCTCGGGTAGTAGTTGCCATCATTGTTCACGGCGAAGTTCACCGGGTCCGCTGCCCGCTTGATCATCGGCGATTCTGGCAGCTTCACCTCCAGCCTTCCCATGTCCGTCCGGCTGGCCACCACCTTGCCCCCTACCAGCAGGTGCAAGCCTTTGCCTAGTCCGTAGCGATCACCCGTTTTGTCCCACACCAGATCCAGCCGGTGTTGGCGGTAGGGCAATTCGGTCAGCGCGAAAAAGTCCCAAGATGCCGGAGCCAGCGGATCGACCACCAGCGTGTCCTTGTCGCCCGGGCGGATGCCCGCCAGGCCGGTCACCACCAGATCGCAAAAACAGGAATGGAAATAATGTTCGCTGTGGTTGTACCCGTCATGCCCCTCGAAGGAACCCGTGTCCGGGTGGGCCGCCTCCGCCAGATAGGGCTTGCCGTTCTTGCGGTGCGTCCTGGCGAAGGTGGTGAGCAGTTTCACATAATCGTCCCGTTTCACCACGTCCTGCTGGTAGTCGATCAGCAGATTGGCCATCGCCTGCAGGGTTTGTGCTGTGGCATACGGCCACGATTGCCCGCTCCACCAGCAGCACCATTTCTGCAAAAGAAACATCGGGTCCCTGCGCTCCACCGTGGTGGGGCCGTAGGTAGCCCAAAACCCATTCGGATCCATCAGCTTGGCCCAGGCTTTTTCATAGCCCTTGCCCTGGTCGGGCAGCCCGAACTGCCATGGCACATAACCGATCAATTCGCGCCCTAATTCGCTCCCGGCGTGCTTGCCGGTCTGGTAGGTCAGGCTGCCAGCCTTCATTTTCACGCCATCCTTGTCCACCTCATCATTTTTCAGCATGGGGAAGAAAAACCGACGCCGTGGATCCCACAACTTTTTTTGCAGGTTGTCCTTCACGCCGGCCGCCTCGGCCCTCAATGTTTTCGCTTTCTCGCTGTCCCCGGCCAAATCGGCCACCTTGGCGATGGCCAGCGCGTCGGCCCACAGATACACACTCAAGGTCGGCCGGTAGCTGGGTGCCCCCCGCAAAATATCCAGCGTCTGCCGGCTGTTGATGTTGAACTCCATGCCATCGTCATGCCCGGTCTGCCAGTACAGGCCAGCCGACTCGTCAAAATGCCGTTTCCGCCAGCCGAGGTGGTTCTTTTCCAGATCGGGGAGCAGGTTGAGCAGTTCCGATTCGTTCGGGTGGACTTGGTGCACACCCCAGGTGGCATCCGCCAGCCAGGTGGAATAGTTGCGCGGTTGGGCTCCCGGCGTCTTGTGCCAGTACCGGGCATAGTCCCACGCGAACCGGCGGTCCTTCAGCCACCGGGCCTCCTGCAATTGGTGACCGGCCGGGCAACTGATGGCTCCATACGCTCCCGACCAGAACGGGCGGTCGATGAACTCGGTGAACGAATACCCCGAGGTCGGCGATCCGTAGGTGAGGTGCCGGGTCAGCAACTCCCAGCGGTAGTACCAGGTGGTCTGGATGTCGCTGTCCGGGCATTCAAAAAACGGGATGTTCTGCCGGTACCAGGCGAAGTCCCGGTTTTCCCAAAATTTCTCCCCTTCCAGTAGTTTCTGGGGGTCAGGCAGGCGGGCCTTCCGTTCCCCTTGCGCGTGCGACAAGGGGACGCAGACGACCGAAACAAAAAACAGGGCAGTCAACACGCGCTTCATGGGTATCTCCAGGCTGAGCGATCCAATACGTTCGATCATAACCCCGCCCGGCCCATCGGCTCTAGGCTCGCCGGCGGCCCCAAGGGACCATTTTGGCCAAGGTTTCACCCGGAACTGCTGCGTTGCGGCAGTATTGCGGGCAGGGTAAATTTGGAAAGGCAGGCAAAAACTCCCTCCGCCTGGATCAACATGTCGCACAAGTCCCATGCCTTCGAGTTTCTCAACCCGCGCGCGCGCGAAGGCTTGGTGATTGGCTCCCGACGTAATTTTTTGAAGGCAGGTCTGGTCGGTGTTGGCGGCTTGTCCCTGCCCGGTCTCTTGCGACGGCAGGCCCTGGGAGCCACGGGCAAAGCCTCCGGCAAAAGCGTCATCCTGCTCTGGCTCGCCGGTGGCCCAAGCCACATCGATACCCTCGACCCCAAGCCCAACCGCCCAATCGAGAACCGCGGGCCCTTTGGCGTCACCCGCACCCGCCTGCCCGGCGTTCAGGTATGTGAGCATCTGCCCAAGTTGGCCTCCATGCTCGACCGCTTCACCATCGTCCGTTCGCTCGATGCCCATGGCAGCAATCACGAACCCAACACGGTCTTCCAGACTGGCAACGTCTTGGCCGAGGCCCGAACCAATCCCCAGGCGGTTCACTACCCGGCTATCGGCAGCCATGTCGCTAAGTTGCATGGCCCCAACCACCCGCTTGTTCCCGCCTACGCCACCTTCATGCGCTCACGCAGCCATCTGGCCTTCGGGGGTTACCTGGGGCGCGGGTACGATCCGTTCCAGGCCCAGACCGCCTGCCGTCTGCCGGTCTACGACACCGTGGGCAAAGATTCCGGAACCCTCAGCAAGCCCGCCTTGTTCCAACTGCCCGCGAACATCACCCACGAGCGCCTGGCTGATCGGGCCGATCTCTCCACGCGCTTCGACACTCTCCGCTCGCGATTGGATTCCGAAATCGCCAACCCCATCGACCAGCACACCCGTCAGGCGCTCGAACTCCTGACCGGCCGGCGCATGCAGCAGGCCCTCGATCTCGAACAGGAACCCGCGCCCACCCGCGAGCGCTACGGCAAACACCTCTGGTGCCAGCAAGCCCTGTTGGCCCGCCGCATGGTGGAGGCGGGCGTTTCCTTCATCACGCTCGATCTCAGCTACCATCCCGCCAGCGGCACCTGGGACACCCACGGCGACAACATCCCCCCCTACGGTGGCATTGAAAAAGGGCTCAAACCACTTCTGCCTTTGCTCGACCACTTGGTCACCACCCTGGTGGAAGACCTGCGCCAACGCGGCTTGCTCGAACAAACCCTCGTCCTGGCTCTGGGAGAATTCGGTCGAACCCCGAAGGTCGGCACCCAGGGCAGCACCGATGGCCGCGATCACTGGCCCATCGTCGCCTCCATGCTGATGGCCGGCGGCGCGCTCCGGCACGGCCAGGTGATCGGCTCCACCGAGCCAGATGGTGGCCAAATTGCCACCCGCCCCGTTCACGCCGCCGATCTGGCCGCAACCATCTACCAGCATTTCGGTGTGCCGCTGGAATCCGAATACCTCGATGGCACCGGACGCCCCGTCCCCATCGTCTATAACGGCGCTCCCATCGCTGAGCTTTTCTAAGAGGGTAGGTCATGCTGCTTTTGACATGGGTGATCGCGCTGGCAAGCCCGGCCCAGGTGAATGTCGCCGAGCCGGTGTGGGATTTGGCTACCCTGAAGAAGGCGAAGGTTGAGCCGGCTTGGGTCTCCGAAACGATTCAGGATGGGGTATCGGTCCGTTCAGTCCTCTACCCCGGCGAAACCTATCGTGGCAAACCCACCCGTGTGTTCGCCTGGTACGCCAGGCCGGCTATGGAAGGAAAGTACCCCGCCCTGGTCCTGGTTCATGGTGGCGGTGGCAAAGCGTTCAAGGAGTGGGCCATCCACCATGCCAGACGAGGCTACTGCGCCATTGCCATGGATCTCTCCGGCAACGGTGAAGACGGCAAGCGCCTCCCCGATGGCGGCCCCGACCAGTCCGATGACACCAAGTTTCAAGACTTCACCCCCCAAACCCGCAAAGACATGTGGACCTACCATGCCGTCACCAATGTGCTGCGGGCCCACACGCTCCTCACCACCTTGCCAGAGGTCGATGCTTCCCGCATCGGGGTGACCGGCATCTCCTGGGGTGCCTACCTAACCTGCATCGTGGCTGGAATCGATGACCGCCTGAAAGCCGCCGTACCCGTTTACGGCTGCGGTTTCCTGCAGGAGGACAGCGTCTGGAAGCCCCAGCGTTTCGATGCGGTCGATCCAGCCCGCCGTGATCGCTGGGTGCAGGCGTTCGATCCATCCCGCCACGTGGGCGGCGCCAAATGCCCGATGCTGTTCCTGAATGACACCAACGATTTCGCCTACCCGATGGGCAGCTACCAGAAGACCTACAACCTGGTGAAGGCTCCGAAAACCATCAGCGTGAGGGTCCGCCTTCCTCATGGTCATATCTGGACATTCACCGAGGTCGATGCGTTCCTCGACAGTCACCTCAAAGGTGGCAAGCCCCTGCCTTCCCTGTCACCCATGACAATTCAAAACGGCGTGGCCCGCGCAACCTTCCAGCCTTCCAACAAGGTCTCTGGCGGCTATTTACACTACGCCTTTGCAAAGGGACCATGGCAGAAGCGTGAATGGCAAACCCTGCCGGCCAAAGTGGAAAATGGGGTGATAACCGCGGAATTGCCAGAATTGCGGCCATTGGTATTTGAGCTGGCAGTGGTGGATGAGCGTGGCCTGCAAGTGACCACGCCACATCAAATTCTCGAAGATGCACCCTGACCCATGTCCTATCAGGCTGCCATCCGATCCGAACGATTTGCCTTCGCGGACTTGCGCGAATTGCTCGGGCGCGCCAGTGAGGAGAAATCCGGCGACCAGTTGGCAGGCGTGGCTGCCCAGTCCCACCGCCAGCGCGCTGCCGCCAAGATTGCCTTGGCTGATGTCCCCCTGTCAGATTTCCTCGCCAAGCCAATACTTTGTCCCCAGGACGATGCCGTCAGCGCCGCCCTCCTTGCCGATCACGATGCCTCCCTCTTCAGGTCATATGCTTCCCTGACCGTTGGCGCCTTGCGTGAGACAATACTGGGCGATGAAATCACTCCCGCCCAAATCGCAAGATTGGGCAAGGCCCTGCTGCCAGAAATGGCGGCTGCCGTCGCAATGTTGATGAGCAGCAAAGACCTGGTCTATGCCGCCAGCCGGTTGCGGGTGATCACCCGTTGCCGCAACACCATGGGTCAGGCTGGCGTTCTCGGTGCCCGTATCCAGCCCAATCACCCGGCCGATGATGTCGGTGCCATCCTGCTGGCTGCCGTGGAAGGATTGGTGCTCGGTTCGGGAGATGCGGTCATCGGCGTCAATCCCGCAACCGAATCGGTCGAAACCGTCGGTTCCATCCTTGGCACGCTGGACCGCCTCATTACCACGGCCGATATTCCCACCCAGGCCTGTTGCCTGGCCCACATCACCACCCAGTTGGGCGCCTTGGAAAAAGGCGCCCCGGTCGATTTGCTGTTCCAGTCCATCGCCGGCACCGAGGCGGCCAACCGGTCCTTCGGCATTGATCTGGCCCTGCTGGCCGAGGGCCGTGAGCGCGTGTTGCGCCATCACCACCAGCGGGGCGGCTTTCTCCCCAACCACCAGGTCATGTATTTCGAGACGGGGCAGGGCAGTGCCTTGTCAGCCGAGGCGAACCACGGAATCGACCAGCTCACCTGCGAGGCCCGGGCCCACGGCGTGGCCCGGTTGTTCGACCCTTTCCTCGTAAATTCCGTCGTCGGTTTCATCGGGCCCGAATATTTGGCCAATGAGCGCCAGATCAATCGCGCAGGGCTAGAGGACCACTTCGTCGGCAAGCTGCTCGGCCTGCCGATGGGGGTTGATGTCTGCTACACCAACCACGCCGATGCCGACCAGAATTCCGCCGAGAACCTCCTCCTGCTGCTCACCGCCGCTGGCTGCAACTACTTCATGGGTGTGCCCTGTTCCGATGATGTGATGCTCAACTACCAATCCACCAGCCACCACGACATCGCCACCGCTCGCCGCTTGTTCGGCCTGAAACCCGCCCCGGAGTTTGCCGCTTGGCTGGAACAGCGGAACCTTGGGCTTGGATTGACCACACCTGGCAATCCTGCATTGGGATTGGCAATGCAAGGCTTGTTGGAGTCTGCGGGCCTCTAACCGTGGTGGCCCAGGTGGACAGGGTTCGGTATTGACCGCCTTTGACTACCCAAGGGACTATTTCTAAAGCGGTTCACACCAATTCCAGTCAGGGATCACCCAATGTTTTATCCTTGTGTCCGGGCCTTGGTGGCATTTTCCTTGCCTGGTATCTTTCTTGCCCAGCTTCACGCCCAGGTTGGGGATCAAAAAGCCGAAGCAATTCGCCAAGACCATGCCACGATCCAGGGCAAATGGAAGGTGACCCGTTTGATAGATGATGGCAAGGAATCTCACGACCACGACCTCCAAAAAATATTCGTGATCAACGGCAACGACGGCTCTTGGTCTCTGGTGGGTGATGGCAAGCTGATTGCCAAGGGCCCCAGCACAATCAACCCTGCCGACACACCCAAGACGATCGATTTCCACATCACCGATGAAAACGGCAAGCGAGTCGATTTTCAGGGCATCTTCGATCTGGGTGCCAGCAAACGGAAACTGTGCTTCGCACCCAAGGTTAAAGGCCGCCCCAAGGCCTTTGAAGCCCCCAAGGGTTCCGGGAGAATCCTGGTGGAGTTTGAGAAAGTGCGGGATTGAAGCGGAAGGATCACTGAACCAGAGCGGTCAACACTTCCCCCGAAACCAGCGGTATCTCCCGGCCAAGCCTGTCCCTGATAACGGTGTGCGGATCCACCCCCAATTGGTGATACAACGTGGCGACCAGGTCCGCCGGCCTTACCGGCGATGTGTTCGGCTCCGCGGCATACCGGTCCGAGCTCCCATGCACCAGCCCCCGTCGGAAGCCACCCCCGGCAACAATGCAACTGAACACCTTCGCCCAGTGGTCCCGCCCATCTCTTCCTGCCCCAGCGCCCCCGGGAACCGATTGGCCCACCTTGGGTGTCCTGCCCATCTCCCCGCTCCAGACCACCACCGTCTCGTCAAGCATCCCCCTCGCTTCCAGATCGTCCAAAAGCGCGCAGAACGCCTGGTCCCCCGGGGGGCAAAGGCGTGTTTTCAGGTCGATGAAATTACGGGAATGCGTGTCCCAATACACGCTCACATTGGTGATGCCATCGTTGGGCCAATAAACCGTGACCAGCGGCACACCCGCCTCCACCAATCGCCGCGCCTGCAGCACCGATTGGCCGTGAATGTTCATGCCGTAACGTTCACGTACCGATTGAGGCTCCATGCGCAGGTCGAACGCCATCGCGGCCTTCCGGTTGGCCAGCAACCGCAGGGCCCTTTCCCTGTGCTCGGCCTGGGCCGCCGTCTCCGTCTGGTTCGGCCCAAACCCCGCTCCCAGGGAACGCAGCAAGCTCGCCCGGTCATCCATTCGGGTTCCGGATAAATCCAGTGAGGGGGCCAATTCCCCGACGGAGTACTCCGGGCTGTTGGGGTTGGCGTCAATTCGCATCGGCTGCCAGACAGGTCCCAACCATCCCGCCCCCTGCCCGTGGGTTTCCTCCACAAACCGCGGCGCCTTGTCCGGCGAATGGGGCATCAGGTTGATGGCGGGTGGCAGGGCGTTCCCCGCCCCCCAACCCATTCTCGCCAGCACGGAAGACATTCCGGGAAAATCTTCCCGCAGTGGTTGGCCTTGGTTCAGCATCGGCTGGCCGGTCAAAAAAAGGTGCGGCGCAGTCGTGTGGTTCACATCCGTGTGGGTCATGGACCGGATCAGGCACACCTTGTCCAGCCGCCGCGCGATGCCCGGCAGGTGCTCGCACACACGCACCCCGGGCAGGGCGGTTTGAATGGTTGAGAACTCCCCACGGTACTCGGCGGGCGCATCAGGCTTCGGGTCCAGGGTGTCTTGCTGGGCAGGTCCGCCCCACAGGAAAATAAATATGCAGGCCTTGGCCTTCCCGGTCGGTGCCAGGCTCAATTCCCGGCCCTCTAGCAGCGAAGGCAGGCTGATACCAAACAGGGGCAGGGCTCCTGTTTGCACCATCTGCCGGCGTGTCGGTCGCCTCGGACCCATGATCTCATTCCGCAAGAGCTGCAGCCATTCCTGAAGGATTCTCCATTTTACCACCTTTTTTCAGGGATTTGCCCACCGACTTCCGCCGGTTTATGCTCAGCTCTGTTCGCATTTCCTTTCCCCTAGGAGGCAGCAATGCTGCGTCGTACCCTACTCTCCATTGGCGTGGGCGCCCTGTGCGCCACCGGATTGCTCGCCCAGGATGGCGAGAAAAAAGTCCCTAAACTGCTGGTGATCACCGAATCCAAGGGATTCGTCCACTCCGTGGTGAAGCGCCCCGCGCCCGACAAATTCTGCACTGTCGAGGAGGCGCTTACCAAGTTGGGCAAGGAAACCGGCGATTTCGAGGCCGTCTGCTCCCAGGACAGCCGCAAGGAAATCACCGCCGAAAACCTGCAGAAGTACGATGCCGTCTTCTTCTACACCACCGGCGACCTGCCCTGGAGCGAGACCCAGAAGGCCGACCTGCTCAACTATGTGAATTCTGGCAAGGGTTTCTCCGGAAGCCACTGCGCCACCGACACTTTTTACGGCTGGACCCCCTACGGCGACATGATCGGCGGCTATTTCGACGGCCACCCCTGGCACACCAAGGTCAAGGTGATGGTCGAGGACAAGGCCAACCCCGCCACCAGCCACCTCGGCGACTCCTTCGAGATCACCGACGAGCTCTACCAGTTCCGCTCCCCCTACAGCCGCGACAAGCTGCGCGTGCTCATGCGCATCGATCCGTCCTGGGCCAGGGAGAAGCGCCTTGACGAATTGAAGCAGATCGAGAAGCGCAAGGCAGACCTCACCGCCAAGGCCGACAAGCTCGCCAAGGAAGGCAAGGCCGTTGAGGCTGAAAAAGCTCGCAAGGATGCCGAGAGAATGAAGCCCGGCGTCCACCGCCAGGACGATGACCACGCCCTGGCCTGGGTGCGGGACTATGGCAAGGGCCGTGTGTTTTACACCGCCCTCGGCCACCGGGAGGAGGTCTGGAAGGACCCACGCTTCCTCAGCCATGTCCGCGGCGGCTTACAATACGCCATGGGTAAGGCCAAGGGGGATGCCAGCCCCCGCCCCGCACCCACCGAGTGAATTTCCCCTCATATTTGCCAAAAAGGCGCGGTCCCACATGGGTCCGCGCCTTTTCCTGTTTGACCGTCCCGTCCCAAGACCATAGAAGGGAATAGGCGGGTCCGGCCCGCGATCTCATTTCTGGTTCAGTTTGAGGAAAACATGGTTACTTTTCGCGCGTTCTTCCGGGCTGGCCTGACAGGCCTGGCCTGCGCCTTGATGGTTCCGGCCGGTGGTTTGCGGGCGGAGGAAACCGCCCTCGATCGGTATGTGAAAAAACCTGACAACACCTACGCGTGGAAGGTGCTGAACAAGGTCGAGGCTGCCGGTACCACCCAGTTCGTGGTCGAACTCGTTTCCCAGACTTGGCGCAATTCCGCCGAAGTCAACCGCCCGGTCTGGAAACACTGGCTGGTGATCACCAAGCCGAACAATGCGAAAAGCGACACAGCCTTCCTGTTTATCGGGGGTGGTGCGAATCGTGACACCGACAAGCCGCCCACTGGTGCCGATGGCCGCACCCTGGCCATCGCCAAGGCCACCGGTGGCGTCACCGCCGAGCTGAAGATGGTCCCCAACCAGACCCTCCAGTTCCTGGGTGACGGCATCAACCGCACCGAGGATGATCTCATCGGTTTCACCTGGGATCAGTACCTCAAGACCGGCGACGAGACCTGGCCCGCCCGCCTGCCCATGACCAAGAGCGCCGTCCGCGCCATGGACTGCATGCAGGAACTGCTCGCCAGCGACGAGGGTGGCAAGCTGAAGCTGGAAAAGTTCGTGGTCTCCGGCGGCTCCAAGCGCGGCTGGACCACCTGGACCACAGCCGCGGTCGACAAGCGTGTCGTCGCCATCATTCCCGCCGTGATCGATGTGCTCAATCTGCGCGATTGCATGCGCAACCATCTCTGGTCGTTCGGCTTCTACACCCACTCGGTCGGCGACTATGTCCGCCACAACATCATGCAGCGCATGGATGATCCCCGCATCGAGAAGCTGTACGAGATCGAGGACCCCTGGTCCTACCGCGATCGCCTCACCATGCCCAAGTACATCGTCAATTCGGCGGGCGACCAGTTCTTCTGCCCGGACTCGTCGCAGTTCTATTTCAACGGCCTGCCCGGCGAGAAACACCTGCGCTATGTCCCCAACACAGACCACTCCCTCCGCGATAGTGACGCCACCGAGTGCCTCGCCGCCTTCTATCACACGGTGCAAAATGGCAACCAGCGCCCCAAATACTCCTGGTCCTTCGAGGGGGACAACACCATCAAGGTGGTCTGTGCCACCAAGCCCAGGGAAGTGAAGCTGTGGAAGGCAACCAACCCCAAGGCCCGCGACTTCCGCCTCGAGAAGATCGGCAAGGCCTACACCAGCGTCAAGCTGGAGGACCAGGGCGATGGCGTCTACGTGGGCAAGGTGGAAAAACCCGCCGAAGGCTGGACCGCCTACTTCGTCGAGATGACCTTCCCCTCCGGCCTGCCCCTGCCGCTCAAGGTCACCTCCGGCTGCCGCATCATCCCCGAGATCCTTCCATTCAAGAATCTCGATCCCGCCAAGGGTCCGCTTGAACCCGAGCCCAAACGCTGACGAATTGCGCAAAACGGCCCAAAGCCGGGGCGGCACACCTTGCCGTCCCGGCTTTTTGCATGCACCCCGGATTTGCTGTTAGAGAACTTGATGAAAAATGGAAAATTTTTACATCTCCCAAGGATCGACCCGACGATTATTCAGCAAATTCAGAAACATCCACACCCAAACTTCCGATAGAGACACTGAGGCCTTGCATTCGCAAGGTGTCTAACTGCGTGGATGGTGCGGATGAGCGCGGCGATCCCGACCGGAAAACAAGCGCCAGCAAACCCTCCGGCCCACACCGCCGGCGGGTTGCTGCTGCAGGTTGTCCGGTATGCCATCGCCATCGGCGCGCTTGTCGCCGCGGGCGTGGCGGCCGTCTGGTGGTGGAACACCCGCGATATCTCCACCGAAAACGCCTATGTCGTCGGCAATGTCACTCCCATCTCGGCCGAGGTCGCCGGCAATGTGGTGGCCCTGTTTGCGGATGACAACATGGTGGTCAAGGCCGGCGAACCCCTGCTCCAAATCGATCCGGTGCCCTACCAGTTGGCTGTCGATGAGGCCCGCGCCGATTACCGCAAGGCCCTGAAGGAACTGGAAGGCGCCGCCATCACCGTGCGTCTCACCGATCAGGACCGGAAGTCCGGGTTCGATTCCGCCCTGGCCCGCCTGCGCGAGCAGGAAGAGTCCCTCAAGGCCAGCGAGCTCGAGGCCAACGCCCGCGAAAGCATCCACAACAAGGAAAAGGAAACCCTGCTTGCCAGCCGGGCCGAGGAACCCGGCCTCGTCGCCCTCGAGCGCAACGCGCGCGACTACTTCGAGCGCTATGACAGCCTCGCCAAATCGGGCGACATCCCTGTCCAGGACCGCGACAATAAGGAAGCCACCTGGAAGGACGCCCTCGCCCGTCTGAACAACCTCAAGAGCCGCATCGCAGCCCTCGAAAGCCAGGTGATGGCCAGCGACCTCGACAAGCGTCAGGCCCTCGTCCGGGTGGAAAAACAAAAACGCTCCGTCTCCGATGCCCAGGCGATGGTCGGCCGCGCCCAGGCCGCATTGCTGCAGCCCGACATCGCTGAGGCCGACCGGTCCGCCCTGCAGCGCAAGGTCGATCTCTCCCGGGCCCGCCTCCAGCAGGCCAAACTGCGCCTGGCCAACACCCTCGTGCGTGCCCCCATGGCAGGCATCGTCAGCAAACGCACCGCCCAACTGGGCCAAACTATCGCCGGCGGCCAGCCATTCCTCAGCATCACCCCGCTTGATCTCGACAATGTCTGGGTCGTCGCCAACCTGCGCGAGGATCAGTTGGCCCGCACCCGTGTCGGCCAGCAGGTCTTGGTCACGGTCGATGCCATCCCGGGCATCGAATTCCCCTGCTGGGTGGAAAGTCTCTCGGGCGGTACCGGCGCTGCCTTCTCCCTGTTTCCACCCGACAACGCCACCGGCAACTTCACCCGCATCGTCCAGCGCCTGCCGGTCCGCCTGCGATTCCAGGCCAAGGATAATTTTGAAAACCGCATCCGCCCGGGCATGTCCTGCAAGATCCGCATCGAGCCTGATGTGACCGTCCGCGATCCGGGGGCCTCCCCATGAGGTTTGCCCGCCCCCATGCCCATGCCCTGGCCCTGCTGGTCTGGATGTCCGCGTACCTCCTGCCCGCATCCCTGCTGGCGCAGGAAAAATCCGAATCACCCCCGATTCCCACGGTCACTCCACCCGCCGTGGACCTCACCCCGCCCGCTGGTGACGGCCAGGCCCTCAACCTGCAACTGGCCCTGTCCAAAAGTCTGGCCAACGTCCGGGTGGTGCAGGCGGTCGTCAACACCCGCACCGCCACCGTCGGACGGTTCGAGGCGCTCAAGCACTTTGTGCCCATGGCCAATCTGCCCCAGTTGTTCGTCGGCTTGCAAAACGCCTCGGGGCGCGATGGTTCCGCCAGCATCTTCCCCGATGTGACCGGTGGCACCCCGTTTTTTGGCGAGGGCCTCATCCACGCCCAGCTCAGTCGTGCCAACCTCTTCTTCCCGCTCGACCCCTCAGGCCAAATCACCGCGCTGCCCATCGCCGAGGAAGGCATCCGCGCCAAGCTCCTCATGGAGGAGCTTGTCCGCCGTTCCCAGGTGGAACTCGCTGCGCAAAGTTATTTCGAGGCCAAACGTCTGCGCCATGCGGCGCTAACCGCCAATTTTGCCAGGGACTTCGCCGCCGCGCGCGAGGCCCGGGTCGAACGCCGCCTCGCCCAGCGACAGGTGCACGATGTGGAACTCACCGCCGCCCGCGTGGACAACACCAAAAGCCGGGTGATGGTCGAGGAGATCGAACGAGCCTCCCGCCTGGCCCAAAGGCGCCTCGGCCAAACCTTGCACACCAGCCGGCTTCTGGTGCCTCAGGGCGGCGAGCCCATTCCGGTCCGCCTGGATGGCCCCTACTCCTTCGACCTCGAATCCCCCGATGAAATCCACCTCGACTTGGTGGCCGACCTCCCCCAAACGCGCGAGGAAACCGTCGAGATGGCCCGTCGCAAGCGGGTCGAGGTCCGCATACTCGTGATCGGCCTCAACATTGCCAGGCTTGCTGAAAGGCGCGATCTCCTCCGCCTGCTGGGTCTGGGCAGCCTGCCCCTGGGCCTGTCGTTCAAGAACACCACCATCCCCAACGGTGGCCCGGCAACTTTGGGCACCATCTTCGGCACCCTGTACGAGGTGCCAGTGGTCGATTTCGGCTTCTGGTCCAATGTCCGCCGTGCCCGGCTTGATGTGGTCCGTTCCCAGCTTGATCTAGAAAAGGTCCTGCTCGAGGTCGAGGAAGACGCCGGCAACGCCTGGGACCGCCTGCGCCAGGCCGAGTTCGAGCACGGCCAAAAACAGCGCGAAGAAGCGTTGGCCACCGAGTTGCGCGAACGCGCCGGCCGCATGTTCGCCCAGAAGCAGATGATCGCCCTCGATGTGCAAGAGGCCGACCTGGCTCTCAGCCAGGCGCAGACCAATCGCTGGACCGCCTGGTACAACCTCCAGCTCGCCCGCCTCGACCTCCTCCGCTCCACCGAACTGCTGCTCGATTACCTGCGCGATGCGGGCATCGAGGCTCCCCCGCAACCAGTGGTTGCCATCTCCAGGCCTTCCCTGTGGCACAAGCTCACCTGCAAGATGCTGCCGGCCCACGAGCACGGGGAGGTGAACCGATGAGCGTTCATGCCCTTACCCGCCGCGCTTTTTTGACTGCCGCGGGCGGATATTGCACCTCCACCGCCGCTGCCCAGGAACCGGCAATTCTTCCAGCACCCAGACCCGTTGCCGACCCGACCCCCGTCAAGGTAGCACCCACGGTCCTGGTGGCCGGAAGCAGTACCACCCTGCGCGTCAGGCAGGTTCTGCCACATGATGGGTTGGCGCCAGGTGACCGTTTGCTGAACAGCCAATGTGACTTGCAAGTGGGCGACCGCTTTTTGGCCGAAATGGTCGATCAGGCACGAATCGCCGGCCAAAATCCGGCAATGATCGGCGGCGAGGTGGCGGAGATTATTGCCCCGGGTCGCTTTGGCAAAAACGGCAAGTTGTACCTGCGCCTGTCGCAACTGGTCCGGCGCGAGGAGGACACCATCGTACCCTGGACCCTCGACACCACCGATTTCGCCAAGCACCCGCACCTGCGCCGGGCCCTCATCAACTCGCTCTTCCTGGGCGAAGGCGCTGGCATGGGCATGAGCATCGCCGCCCAGTTCAGCTTCACCGGTGTGAACCCGTTGTTCATGGGCATCGGCGCCGGCGCTGGCCTTCTGGTCGGGATCGGCCTGTGCGCCCTCCGTCGTGGGGCCACCGCTCGTTTGGAACCGGGCGACACCTTCGAGGTGGAAGTGGGATCCTGCCGCTGCCGCGTGTTGCCCCGCTCTAGCGAAATGCTCCTCTATCCCGCCATGGCCCCCGGGGGGAACGCGAAGAAATGAACCGTACCCTGCTGGCCCTGACCTTCCTCGGCATCGCCTGGTTGTCCGGGTGCTCCCGCCCACCCCAGCGCCAACCCATCGCCCAGGCCGAATCGCTTCCACCCGCATACCCCCGCACCTCCATCACCGATCCCGCCACAGTTCAGGGCGTCAAGGCGTTGGAAGCCACCGTCAACGCCCTCAAGGGTCCCGACGGCCAACCTCTCTACGCCTTGGTCGAGATCCTGCCCCCCACGCGCACCGTCCTCCCTTACGGCGTCGGTCGCTACCAGCAGCAAAATCGTTTGCCCGTCATCCTCACCACCAGCCCCGCCTGGACCAAACTGGATACCACCCGCAGGGAAACCTTGGTGCGCCAAACCCACCAGGAATGCCTGCAGGCTCTCGAGCGTTCCGGCTGCAAGTTGCCCATCACCCTCACCGTGCAGGAACCTCGCGGCTGGCAAGTCGCATGGCTGAACGACCCTGAACCCGGCCGTTCCATCTTCGTGGGCGATGCGGATGAGTGATCCCTCGCCTCCGGAACCCAAGGCGGATATCCCGGCCGGCCAGCGCCTGGCCGCCTTGCTGGCCCTGGCCTCCGTCTGGTTGACCACAGCCGGTCACACCGCCTGCTTCCGCGAAATGGACGCCGCCCGCGGTTGGGTCACCACCGACGGCTACGCGATGCACAGTTCCTACCTGTTCACCATCGCCTGCGGCCTCGTTCTCACCTGGGCCAATCGGCCACTGGGCAGTCCCGCTCGGGTGATGCGCTATGGCTTGGTGATGCTGGTGGTCGGCTCCCTCGTCAACGGCTTGTTGCTCGAGGCACCGTATCGGGTCTTTCTGGCCAGCCGCATGGTGGCTGGTTTCGGCGCGGGCATGGTGCTGGCCGCCGCGCCGGTCGCCGGTCAGGCTGCCGGCAGCCGCTGGTTCGCATGGGCTGGCATCCTTCTGCCCTCTATCGGCGTGCTTGTCATCGCCTGGGCCGCCGATCTCTACCGCGAACACGGTTGGGATGGCGGTTTCCTTTTCGAGGGTCTGCTCGCTTTCTCCGCCCTGCTGACCCTCCTGCTGTGGGGCCATGATCACGGCAAAACCGGCCTCCCTCATGTGCCCCTTTGGTTCCTGCCTTTCGTCGGCTTCCTCGGCGGGCTGTGGTACACCCTTTCCTACGGCCAACTCCTCGGTTGGTGGGAGGATCCCCGCACTGCTGGCGCCATGATCACCTGCCTGGTGATGCTGGCCTTGGTCATCGCCTCAGGGGTACTCCAGCCTGATGCCTTGCCCATGGCCGGCTGGCCCACGCTGCTGGTCGCCGCTTTCGCCGGTTTCGTGCAGTACTTCAATGTGTCCGACATGGGTGTCTACGGCGGCATGCTGCTTGACCTGGGCATGATCGATCGCAGCCTGCTGATCTGGCCTTTGTCTATTGGTGCCGCCTGCGCTGCGATACTGGCGATGGTGTTGCCCAACGCCAGGTGGCTCACCTTGGCGGGATTGCTAGCTGTTTCCCTGGGCATGTGGCTGGCGCATTTGCGCACCATGGAATGGCCGTTCTGGTCTGCGCTGAATCAGGTTCAGTTCAACTGGTTCCCCGCACCGGGCATTTGGGAATTGGCCCCAGCCCGTTTTCTCATGGGCTTCGGTGCCAGCCTCACCCTCATCGGCCTGCAGCGCGTCAGCCTGACTGTCCCCTCGCACGAGGCCCTCAGGCGTGATCTGCTCACCCTCTTTCAGTTCATGGGCGGCGCGGCATCCATCGGGGTTCTCACCCTTTGCACCACAAGGGGCTACCAGAACGAATATTCTTTCGTGGCTGAGCGAGGCTACATTCAACCCGAATCTTACATCGAATACGGCGGCATTTTGAAAAACCATCTCCACGCCCAGGGGTTTGCCAACCCCGAGGCTGGCGCCCGATCATTGCTGCATGGCAGTGTGGTCTACGAGTCCAACAACCTGGTCTTTGCCTCCATCTATGGCGGGTTCCTCGTTGCGGCCCTGGTATTTTCAGGCCTGGTTCTTTCGGGATGGATTTGGCGGTGGCTCAAGCCCGTGCACCGCCAGCCGGCTTGATGGCCTGAGCGGCCAGCGCCACCACCACGGTCCCTGCACTTCCCACCAGCGCAAACCAGGGCCAGGCCAAAACCGGCTTGCCCAAGGCCCCGGGGATGTACACCCCCATCACCGCCATAAAACCGCACACCATGCCGGTCAGCGCCGCGTTCGACCCCACAGGCTTCCGCATCAGCCCCAAAATAAACAACCCCAGCACCAATCCTGTCGTCAGCCCTGCCACCGACAGCACCTGGTCGATGATGCTCCTGGGGCTATCTATCTGCCAGGCCAGCAGCGCCACACCAATCTGCGCGAAACCAAATCCCAAGGTCATCAGGCGCGACATGTTCAGGTAATCAGCCTCCCCGCGGTCCGGCCGCAGCGGCTTGTAAAAATCCGCCAACGCCGCGCTGGACGAACTGTTTAGCGAGCTCGACAAGGTCGACATCGCTGCCGCCAGCACCGCCGCGATCACCAGCCCCACCAGCCCCACGGGCAACTTCTCCACAATGAACCGTCCAAACACCTGATCATTCCGTATCCCCTCGGGCAGCTCCCAGCTTCCCGATCGCGCCAGCACAAACAGCCCGATGCCAATCAGCAAAAACAGCAAAAACTGCAGCAGCACCGCCACGCCACTCGTCACCAAGGCTGCGCGTGCGTGGTTCAGGCTTTTCGCGCACAGGTACCGCTGCACCATGATCTGGTCGGCCCCGTGGCTGGCCATGCTGAAAAACGCCCCGCCAACCACCCCAGCCCACAGCGTGTAGGGAATCGTCAAATCGGTGGAAAGATTGAGCAGCCGGAACTTGCCAGCCTCGGTGCCCGCCCGGCAGAATTCAGACCACCCGCCGGGTATCTCCCCCAAAAGAATCCAGCCCGCTAGCAGCGCCCCCAGCATGTAGATGAAAAACTGGATGCAGTCGGTCCACAAAACCGCCTGCATCCCCCCCAGGTAGGTGTAGAGCACCGTCAGCCCGCCCATCACCAGGATGGATAATGGCATGCTCCAGCCCGTGAACTGCTGCAGCAAAAGGGCTGTCAAAAAAAGCCGCAACCCATCCGCCACGGTCCGCGTCAACAAAAACAATAGCGACGCGCAGCGCTGCACCCGGGTGTCGAACTGCTGGCGCAGCACCTCGTACGCGCTGATGAAAATGCCGCGGAAAAACCCGGGCAACAACACCCAGGCGATCACCACCCGTCCCAGCAGGTAGCCCAGCGCCAGTTGCAGGAAGGTCAGATCCCCGCCCTTCGGATTGAAGGCCGTGCCCGGCACGCTCAGGAAGGTCACCGTGCTCGTTTCGGTCGCCACAATCGAAACCAGCACCAGCAGCCAGTGCACCTCGCGGTCTCCCACGAAGTAACTCTGGATGTCCTTCTGCCCCTTGCGAAACCACGCGCCCACCAGCGTTGTGGCCACCAGGTAGGCAACCACCACGCAAAGGTCCGCCAGACGAAGCTGGGTTGGTGCGCCAAAATCCACGGCTCATTCCTCGTACAGCAGGTATCCCTTGCGCTGCAGGCGAAAGTCGGCCACTTCTTCTTCCCAGGCTTGGCTGATTTCCTGCCAACTCTCCGAGCGGGTCAGCGCCAGCCGTTCCCGGTCGCTGCCAAAAAGCAGGTCAATCGCCGGCCGGTCCGAGACGAACTCATAGGCTTCGGTGCGCCAGGCGAAATGATTCCCGCCCTGCTTCCTCGCCAGGTCCAGCACGGCCACCCCGGTGGCGACCGGCCTGAACCGCACCCGGTCGGTGACATGCATCTGCGCGCCGTGGCAAATCTGCCCCTGATGTTTCTGGAAGGTCGGCCGAAAGGTCACGGGCCGAAAGTTCACCCCCGGCAGCCCCTGTTCATTCAGCGCATCCGCCAAACGGTCCGCATCCAGCCAGGGTGCCCCGAAAATCTCAAACGGCCGCGTGGTGCCGCGCCCTTCAGATAGGTTCGTCCCTTCCAGCAGGCATTGCCCCGGGTATACCAGAGCCGTCTCCAGGGTCGGCATGTTCGGACTGGGCATCACCCAGGGAACCGAGGTTTCGTCCTGAAATAAGCCACGTCGCCAGCCCTGGCAGGGGATCACCTCCAGTGCCCCATCCAATTCAAGTTCTTCCTTGTAGAGAATTGCCAGTTCCGCCAGGGTCAGACCATGCCGGGTGGGCAGGGGGTAGGGCCCCACAAAACTCTCAGCTCCCTCCTCCAGCATCGGCCCTTCCACCATGGCCCCATTGAGGGGGTTTGGCCGGTCCAGCACGATCACCTGCACCCCGTGGGCAAATGCTGCCTGCATCGCGTACAGCATGCTGGCCTGGAAGGTGTAGTAGCGGCTGCCAATGTCCACCAGGTCCACCACCAGCGTGTCGATCTCCTTCAGGTCCTCCCCCCGGGGGGTCAGCGATTCAAAACTGTCCCCGTACAGGCTCACCCACCGCGGCCCCTGTCCCCCAGAGGCGACCGGGGCCACCGCCTCCAGATCCTGGGCGTATCCGAAATAACCATGCTCGGGAGTGAAGACCGTTTTCAGTTGGTCGCCGATCGTCCGGGTGACAATCTTCAGGGCGCTGGTCAGGCTGGCGTCCACGGCCGGCGCATGGCTTAACAGACCCACCTGCCTGCCCTTCAAAAACGAGAACCCGTCGGCCCCGGCCAGATCCAGCCCGGTGCGCACGCTGGCCCGGGGATCAGTCGGCATGGCGCACCAGGCTCACCGCGGTGCCGTAAGCCAGCACCTCGGTGGTATTGGGCCCGAAATCCGTCGCGTCGTACCGCATGCCGATGATCGCATGCGCCCCCAGTTCCTCCGCGTGGGCAACCATCCGTTCGAAGGCTTCCTGCCGTGCGGCTTCGCACACCTTGGCGAATGCTTCGTTGTTCCCACCGATAATCGTCTTCAGGCCTCCCATCACGCCCTGCGAGATGGTGGGTGATCGCACCACGATCCCGCGCACCACCCCCAGGTAGTTGGTGATGCTATGGTTGGCCACCTCATTTCCCGTGGTCGTGATCATGGTTGAAAACCCCGCTTTGGCGCGCAAAATACACCCAGGTACAGCCTACCACCCCCGTCGGCCCTGAGGAATCTTCCCGCCAGGGGGTTTTCCTTTCACCCCGTGCGGTTCCCTGTTAGACTCGCTGTCCTGCCTTTTCCATCTATCGGAGCCAGCCATGGCGCAGAAAAACCTTATCGAATCAGCCAAAATCACCCGCCGCCATGCCCTGCGCGGTCTCGCCGCCACCCTGGCCGCCCCCATGGTCTTCCGCGCCCAAGGCCACGCCGCTCCCAGCGAGACCGTTCGCCACGCCAGTTTCGGGGCCGGCGGCATGGCCCTGGCCGACATCAATTCCCTCACCGCCAGCAAAAACCTCAAGTTGGTCGCCATCGCCGATATCGACACCACCCGCTTCGCTGAGATTCAAAAACGCTTTCCCGGCGTCAACTGCTATCAGGATTGGCGGGAACTGCTCGACAAGGAGAAGGGCCTCGACAGCGCCAACATCTCCACGCCCGATCACATGCACGCTCCCATCACCATGAGCGCCATGCGGCGCGGCCTCCATGTCTACACCCAGAAACCCCTCACGCAAACCATCCACGAGTCCCGACAGCTCACCCGCGTCGCCGCCGAGAAAAAACTCGTCACCCAGATGGGAATCCAGATCCACTCCCACGTCATCCATCGCACCGTGGTGGCCCTGGTGCAGGAAGGTGCCATCGGCAAGGTCAAGGAGATCCATAGCTGGAGCGGCAAACAGTGGGGCGACCGCAACCCGCGCCCCGCCCGTGTCGACATGCCCCCCCCAAGCCTCAATTGGGACGCCTGGATCGGGGTCGCCGCAGAGCGCCCCTTCATCACCGGCTACTACCACCCCGGCGAATGGCGTAAGCGCCTCGACTTCGGCACCGGCACCTTCGGCGACATGGGGTGCCACATCCTCGATCCGGTCTTCACCGCCACCGCGGTGGGCAACCCCCTCTGGGTCGAAAGTGTGGGCGATGCCCCCAACGCCGACAGTTGGGGGCTCGATGTCCAGGTGAAATTCGTCTTCCCCGGCACCAGGCACACGGCTGATCAGCTCAGCCTCACCTGGTACAACGGCTCCCTGCGCCCGCCGACCGCTCTGAAGGAACTCGTGGGCGGCAAGGACCTCCACGATCAGGGCTCCATCTACATCGGCGAAAAGGGCGTCCTCTACTCCCCCTATATCGATGCCCCCCGCCTTTACCCCAGGGAAAAATTCGAGGGCTACAAGCTGCCCGAACCAGGCGGTGCCGACCATTACCTCCAGTTCGTCGAGGCGGTCCGCGGCAACGGTCAAACTTCCGCGCCGTTCTCGTTCGCCGGCCCCCTCACCGAAAGCGTCCTGCTCGGCTGCCTGGCCACCCGCTTCAAGGGCCAGAAACTCCAGTGGGATGGTCCCGCCATGAAGGTCACCAATATCCCCGAGGCCAACGCCTTCGTCCGTCGCACCTACCGCAAGGGCTGGGAGGTCGAGGGGCTCTGATTCACGGTTTGTGTCCTTTCCCTTTTCAAACTCTCCCGGAGTCGTTTCATGGATCGCCGTCACTTTTTGAAAAACACCTCGGCCCTCACCGCCGTCGCCGCCTCGGGCCCCATCCTGCTCGGCACTGAGGATAAGTCCGACAACAAGCCCCTGGTCACCGGCGAGGGCGAGCACCGCTACGAGGTCATCCATGACTGGGCCAAGCTGCCCGACCAGTTCACCTGGCAGACCACGCACAATGTGGCCGTTGATTCCCAGGGCAATGTCTATGTCATCCACGAGGGCCGCAGGGACCTGAAGGATCACCCCTCCATTTTCGTGTTCGATCCCACGGGCAAATACATCCGCAGCTTCGGCAAGCAGTTTCAGGGCGGCGGCCACGGCATCGAGATCCGCAAGGAAGGCAACGACGAATTCCTCTATGTCTGCGCCTACCAGCACCTGAAAACCTTCGCCAAGATGAGCCTCACCGGCGAGACCGTCTGGCAGAAATACGCCCCCATGGATTCCAAGGTCTACGCGGTGGGTGAGGACACCAACCCCACCGGGACCTGGGGCCAGAACCGCTTCCTGCCCACCAACTTCGCCTGGGTCCCCGGCGGCACCGATTTCCTCCTCGTCGATGGCTACGGCGGCTTCGTCGTCCACCGCTATGACAAGGATGGCAACTGGAAATCCCATTTCGGCGGACCGGGCAAGGGCGAGGGGAAGTTCAACACCCCCCACGGCCTCTGGGTAGACACCCGTGGAGTCGAGCCCCGCATCGTTGTCTGCGACCGTGCCAACCACATCCTGCAGTTCTTCGACATCAACGGCAAGTACCAAAAGACCATCACCGGCTTTGGCCTCCCCGCCAACGCTGAGACCCACAAGGGCCTGCTGGTCATTCCGGAACTCCACGCCCGCGTCAGCCTGCTCGACAAGGATGACAAGGTTGTGGCCCGCCTGGGCGATGATGTCGCCCGCGTCAACGGCAAGGATGGCGGTGCCATTCGCGGCGACTCCAGGAAATGGCAGAACGGCAAGTTCGTCCACCCGCACGATGCCTGCTTCGATGCCGATGGCAACATCCTGGTCGCCGAATGGGTCGCCACCGGCCGCGTCAGCAAGCTCCGCAAGGTGAGCTGAGTCTTTTCGGGCCGTATCCATCCGCACAGGGGTGCCGGAACACAGGTTCCGGCACCCCTGTTGCTTGCAGGCTTGTCAGGTCCGGCCGAACCCCCGCCTGTTATCATGGTCCATGACGTGGCGGAAACGATGGTCCCGGGAGGCCCTCCCCCCTCTTGGGTATTGGTCGGAAGTATTCGTGCGGATGGTTGGCCTGAGGGAGCGTTCATCAGTCATGAGTTCATCCAATTCCAACGCCACCCGGGAGGCCCTGGAGCGGCAGGATCAGGTCATTCGCATGCTGGAGGATCTCCTCCGGCAAACCATCGAGGTCCTCGCCGGGCCCGAAGTCCTCGCCCGGTTCGACCGCGTCCGCGATGCCGCCATCGCCCTGCGTACCCGCGGCGCTCCTGAGGATGCTCGGTTCCTGCGTGAGTTTCTTGATTCGCTCGATGTCGCTTCCCTGCGTGAGCTGATCCGCGCCTTCACCATCTATTTCGACCTGAACAATCTCGCCGAGCAGCACGCCCGCATCCATGCCATTCGCAAACGCATCCGCGCCCAGCATCCCAGGCCCATGGGCGAATCTGTCAGCGAGGCGATCCGCCAGTTGAAGGACCGCGGCTTCGCTGCCGGCGACCTTCGCAAGCTACTCGACAACCTCCATATCCAGCCTGTCTTCACGGCACACCCCAGCGAGGCCCGCCGCCTCACCATCCTCGAGAAACTGGCCGCCATCTCCACCGAGATCGACCGCCTCGATTACATGGAGTTGCTGCCCGATGAGGCCCAGACATCCCGCGATTACATCCGCCAGCACATTGAGATCCTCTGGCTCACCGAATCCGTCCGGTCCGAGCGTCCCAAGGTGATCGACGAGGTCCGCCAGGGCCTCGAGGTGGTCGAGGGCAGCCTGTTCGAGGTGGTTCCCGAGCTCTACAGCCTGGTCACCTCCAGCCTTCGGGAGATTTACCCGGAGCAGCAGTGGCGCTTGCCCCCCATCCTTCGCTTCGGCTCCTGGATCGGTGGCGACCGCGATGGACACCCCGAGGTCACCGCCCGCGTCACCATCGAGACAGTCGCCCTCCACCAGGCCACCGTCCTCAGGCACTACCTCACCCAGGCCCACAGCCTGGGCAGGCACCTCAGCCATTCCGCTAAGCGGCTGAACCTGCCCCCCGCCTTCCTGCAGGGGCTGCGCGACGAGGCCCAGGCCCTCGGCCTGCCCTCTGACCGCATCGCCCGCGAGCCCTTGCGGCAAAGGTGCAGGCACATCGCCCGCAGGCTCGGCCTCACCATCGAGCGCCTCCGCTCACTCGTCCCCGCTTGGACCGACACGGCCAGCCAGGTGCCTCCCCTGGTTTATTCCAACCCGTCGCAACTGCGCGAGGACCTGCTCTCCCTCCGCGCGGTGCTGGTCGCCAACCAGGCCGAGGCGGCCGCCCGCATGCTGGACGACTTCCTCCGCAAGGTGGATGTCTTCGGCCTCCACCTGCTCACGCTCGACATCCGCCAGCACGCCGACCGCCACCGTGCCGCCATTGCCGAGATCCTGGCGCAGGCCGGCATCGAGCCCGATTACCAAAGCCTGGGCGCCGAGGAAAAACTGGCTCTGCTGGCCGAGCTGCTCACCATGCGCCGCCCGGTCATCCCGGCCCACCTCGATTACACCCAGCCAACCCGCGAGACCATCGAGACCTTCCGCGCCGCCAGCGCCATCCTCGAGCACCAATGCCCCGAGGCCATCGAGAATTACATCATCAGCGGCACAGGCGATGCCGCCCACCTGCTTGAAGTGCTGCTGCTGGCTCGCGAGGCCCGCCTCTTCCGCCCGGCCGACGGCGTCAGCCGGGTCAACATCATCCCGCTCTTTGAAACCCTCGAGGCGCTCAACCAGGGCCGTGAGATCCTCCAGCGCCTGATGGAGATCCCCTCCTGGCGCGAGCACTTCGTCCTCCGCGGCGACTTGCAGGAGGTGATGATCGGCTATTCCGACAGCAACAAGGAAAGCGGCTTTGTCCAGTCCGCCTGGGCCCTGCACGAGATCCAGCGCGATCTAGCCACCTTTGCCCGCGAGAACCGCATTTCCGTGCGCATTTTCCACGGCCGCGGCGGCGCCGTCGGCCGCGGCGGCGGCCCGGCCAACCACGCCATCCTGGCCCAGCCGCCCGGCGCGGTGAATGGTGCCCTGCGCATCACCGAGCAGGGCGAGGTCATAGCCGATCGCTACGGCCACAAGGCCATCGCCAAGCGCCACCTCGACCAGGTGGTGAACGCGGTCCTCCGCGCCAGCCTCGGCATCGACCACGGCAAGGTCGAGCCAGCCTGGGAACAGTTGATGGATCGCCTCTCCGCCACCGCCCGCGATGCCTACCGCGGCTTGGTCTACAAAGATCCGGATTTCCTCGAATATTTCACCCAGGCCACACCCATCAGCGAGATCGCCCAGCTACGGCTCGGCTCCCGCCCTGCCAAGCGCGGTGCCACCACCTCCATCGAGCAGCTCCGCGCCATCCCCTGGGTCTTTTCCTGGATGCAGTCCCGCCACACGCTCCCGGGCTGGTACGGTCTGGGCACCGCCCTGTCGTCCGCCATTGGCACCGACCCCGCCCACCTGGAGACCCTAAAACGCATGTACTCCGGCTGGCCCTTTTTCCACGCCCTCATCGACAACGCGCAGATGATCCTGGCCAAGGCCGACATGAACATTGCCCGCCTCTACGCCGACTTGGTCACCAATGCCGATATCTCCAGCCGCATTTTCGGCGCCATCGAGTCGGAATACCGCCGCTCGGTGGAGGGCATCTGCGCCATCACCGGCCAGTCGGCCCTGCTGGAAAAAATGCCCATCCTCAAGGGCTCGATAGGCCGCCGCAACCCCTACGTTGATCCACTCAGCCTCATCCAACTGGTCCTGCTCCGCCGCATCCGGTCAGAAACCACTGACCAGTCCGGCCTCCTCGACGCCGTCCTCGAAAGCATCAACGGCATCGCCTCCGGCCTCAAAAACACCGGCTGACCCATCACAACTCGGCGAGCCGGGTGCGGCAGCGTCCGGGCCGCTGGCGCAGACAAAACCTTTGCTTTCAAAACGATTGCTTATTCCCTCTCAATTCCCAGCCCTCAACCGCCTCCGATACTCGCTTGGCGTCGCCTGATTCACCCGCTTGAACGCCACGCTGAAATATTCCGGATGCAAAAACCCCGACCGCTCCGCGATCGTCGCCAGGGGCAGGTCCGTCTCCTCCAGCAGTTCCTGCGCCCGCCGCAGCCTCACCCGCAAAATCGCCTCATGCGGTGTGTGACCAAAGTGATTCTTGAACCGCGCCTCCAGCACCCGCCGGGTCAGCGGCACCACCCCCAGAATGTCTTCCACCTGAATGCCAGAGCAGGCATGGCTGCGGATATACTGCGCCGCCCGCACCAGATCCCCGTCATCAATTGCGAAAGAGTCCGTCGATTGCCGCGTCACAATCCCCAGCGGCTTCAATAGGTGCGCCTTGGCCTCCACCCGTTCCCCGGCCAGCATCCGCGCCAGCAGGCTCGCCGCCAGATACCCCGTGCCTGTCGCGTTGGGAATGATGCTCGAAAGCGGCGTCACTGCCAGGTTGCACACCAGATCATCGTTGTCCACCCCCAGCACCGCCACCTGCTCCGGCACCGCGATCCCGCTGCGCTGGCAGATTTCGATCAGTTGCCGCCCGCGGATGTCGTAGCAGGCCAGCACCCCCACCGGTTTGGGCAGTTGCTGCACCCACTCTGTCAACTTTCGCTCATCATCCAGCGACCGGCTGTCTTCCCCGTAAGCGTGCAGACTGTACCCCGCGTTGGCCAACAGTCGCCGCATCGCCTCACTGCGAAAACGCGACCAGGCGAATCTGTCATCCCCGCAGAAGGCGAAAGTGCGGAATCCCCGCTCCATCAAATGGTCCACCGCCGTCTGTGCCACCGCCTCATCATCCGTTTCCACCCAAGGGATCCCGCCCATCGCCTGGCTGGCGCTCACATCCACCACCGGCACGCCCAGTTTGGCCACCGCCCGCGCGATCCGCTCGTTCTCAATCCGCGCGATGATCCCATCCCCCCGCCACCGGTCCAGCGACCGGGGCGGCAAATCACCCCGGCTTTGCTCCGGGAAAAAGGTGGCCCATGCTCCGTGTTCCCGGATATGCCCGTAAATCCCCCGCAACAGCCCCCGGGCATAGGCATTGGAGGTCTCAATCAGCAGCGCCACCCGGTAACGCCGGGTGTCAGCTAGGGGAGCAGGGTTAAAATTCACAAGGATTCCCGTGAGGCCAAAGCTTTCAACAAACCCACCTTGCTGAATGCATCAGCGATTAAACATTTTTTGCAAAATAAAAAAACCAACTAGCGAACCCAAAGGCTACATGTTACCTCACTATAGATTCGGTGAAAAATCTCAGGTAACTGCGCCTATCTTAAATGGGTAGGCTATGCTGACGCTGCATCAATGTTCAGGTGCCAGTACGGGTTCAAATGAATGGTTGCCCTACCGAGGTGCAAAAAGTGCTGAAACCATTCATCGTCATAGCAATTCAATTCATTGAAATTCTTAACCTATTGCACATGGGTTAAGTTAATTGTGCCAACTGTGTCAGGTTGATACTTGAGTCCTAGCTTCGTGGAACGCCGATGAAGGATTCCGAAACAGAACACTGGGACGATTCCAATTTTCCAAGACAAGTATCCAGGGGATTGGCGCCTGGTTTCGATGAGACCAGGGTCATGGCAATGGTTTAAAAAATAGTAACCGTTCACCGCAAAACCTCTTCAGCTGTAAAGTGAAAAGCGTTACGCTACCGGAATGAGTCATGTTGAGTGCGCCAACTGTGAGCAGCTTCGGGCCGAATTCAAGGCCTATGTTGAG
>Ga0169931_10000515_pt1 | contig 63576 bp, 50 predicted proteins | sample Kivu_15m_20L_FD_129675 | JGI IMG/M metagenome (GOLD analysis project Ga0169931, IMG submission 129675) | Freshwater microbial communities from Lake Kivu, Western Province, Rwanda to study Microbial Dark Matter (Phase II) - Kivu_15m_20L... | ecosystem: Environmental > Aquatic > Freshwater > Lake... | reverse complement strand
CGTTGGTGAAGCTTGTGCAGACCATGAAAGTGCAGCCCATCCCCCGCAAATACCCGACTCCGAGAACCGTGGGTATACCAATGCCCCAACGGGGAGAGGGTCATCTTCGGTCATACTCCCCGCAAAGCCTGTCCTGCACCTGACCGCCGAACGCAGTGGTCGTTCCGAGCTACGCCGCCTTGAGCGCGAAGTCCGGGCGATCGAGGCGGAAGTGCGGGCTGAAGTACGGGTCGCCGGACTTCAGGAATGCGGACCATTTCAGGTGAAAGAGATCGTACTCGCGTTTGAAGCGGGCCTGCTTCTCGGCCGTGTCCTCGTAGCCGCGGGTCTTCGATTCCAGGTGGTACAACTCGGCGTCGGGCGTCCACACGATTCGATGTCCGGCCTTGAGTACGGCCAGGCACAGGTCCACGTCGTTGAAGGCGAGCACGTAGCCCTCGTCGAAACCGCCGACTTCCGAGAACACCGCACGCGGCATGAGCAGGCACGCGGCCGTGACGGCGGCGACGTTCTGCGTGATGCGGAGCCGCTGCATGTAGCCCTGGGCCTGCCGCGGGTAAAAGAGATGCGAGTGCCCCGCGACTCCGCCCATGCCCACGACGATGCCCGCGTGCTGGATCGTGTCGTCCGCGTAGTACAGCTTGGCTCCAACGGCCCCCACGCCGGGCTGCACCGCGAGTTTCACCATCGATTCGAGCCAATCCGGGTTGATGGCCTCGGTGTCGTTGTTCAAGAAGAGCAGCAGATCGCCCTGGGCTTGGGCCGCCGCGAAGTTGTTCACCGCGGCGTAGTTGAACGGGCGAGTCCACTCCACGATGCGAATGTGCGGCTGCTTCGCGAGTTCCCGGTAGTAGGCGTGCGTCTCGGGAAGCTGGCTGCCGTTCTCCACGATCACCACTTCGTGGTTCGCATAGCTCGATTTCGACAGCGACTCGATGCACCGCGAGAGCAGCGCCACCTGATCCTTGTTCGGAATGATGATGCTGACAAGCGGCTGGGTGCGGAGGTGATACACCACCTGATACGTGCCGAGGATCGGGCCGTCGTGAACGGATGCGTCGATGCCGAGCCTCGCGAGGTGCTCGGCCACCGCCTTCTTGCCCGCGTCGTAGGCGTAGTTCTTCGTGCCCTTCGCGAAGGCCGTGGACGCGGCGTGCATCCGCCAGTGGTACAGCACGTGCGGCACGTGAACGATCTGCCGCGCGACCTCGCTCGCACGCAACACGAGATCGTAATCCTGTGAGCCGTCGAACCCGGTGCGGAAGCCGCCGATCGATTCGAACAGCGACTTCTTCAACATCGTGAAGTGGCAGATGTAGTTGCGGCTGCGGAGCGTCTCGGGGGACCAATCCGGTTTGAAGTTCGGCTCCACGCGATCGCCGTGCAGGTCCAGTTTGTCTTCGTCCGAGTAGAGGAAGTCCGCGTCCGGATTCTCGTTCAGGGCCGTGATCATCTCGTGAAGGGCGAACGGGGCGAGCGTGTCGTCGTGATCCAGCAACCCGATGAAGTCGCCGGTGGCGAGGGCGGCGGCGGCGTTCGAGTTGCCCACGATGCCGCCGTTCGCCTCCAGGAACTTCACCCGGATCCGCGAGTCGCTCGCGGCGGCCGCTTCCAGGATCGGCCGCACCTCGGGCTTCGGGCTGGCATCCGCCAGGCACAGTTCCCAGTTCGCGTACGTCTGATTCTTCACCGAGTCGATCATCGCCGCGAGATATTCCGCGGGCGGGTTGTAGACCGGCACCACGATGCTGACCTTCGGAGCGCGCGAGAACTTGTGCCCGCGTTGCCGCTTGAGTTCGGCCGCGTCCGCTTCGTGCTTCGCGATCCAACGGCGATATTCGTCCGGCGGGGTGCATTCGCTGAGGTGGCGTTCATCGGGCGGCGGTCCGTTCTTCGCCCGACGTCGCGACCACAGTGCGGCCGGAATGGCGGTCACGCGCCGCATCGTGGATTTGAGAACCGTCCGCCGCCGCGTGTGCAGCGGGAAGAGGCGATCGAGCAACTTGTTGCCGAAGGACGCGAGTTTGAAGGCTTTCGAGCCGCGAATCGCCGCCAGTTCCGATTGCTTCTGCTCGAGCAGTTCCGTGCGACGCATGAGGGCGGTTTCAAGCTGCTCGATGCGACGGCGGGCGACGGCGAGATCCTGCTCGGACATGGCGACTTCCCTGGACCCGGAACGACGCGGCACCATAGCGGGAACCCCCGCTCCGGGGCAATCCGAATCAACGCACATCGCGTTCCCCCGCGGGACGGCGCAGGATGCGTGTGGCTTGCGGAGAATCGATGTGTCCGGGATCGCCCTGCTCGCTTCGGAATTGCCCGTGGGCCTGCTCGCCGCGGTCGTGGACCGACTGCACGACCGCGCCGGCCGCCTCGAAGTGCGCTTCGAGTGGTGGCACGAGCCGGCCCTGCTCCCCGTTCGCTGGGGCGGCTCGCTGAAACTGCTCCCGTGGGGCTCGAAGGCCCGGCGATCGCCGTTGCCGATGGGCCCCGCCCTCACCCTGGAGCAGGTTGAAGCCGGAATCCTGGCCGGGATTGAAGAGGTCGTGGTTCCTGCAAACTTCGGGCTCGACCGCGGCACTTGGTACCTCATCGATGAAGGAATCCGCGGCGTGGTCGTCCCGGAAACCCCGACCGGCCCGTGCGTGTACCTCCTGCTGGACCGCGCCACGAACTACTACCGGAACATGACCGGCCAATCGCCGACGATGCCCGTCCTCGTGAACCAGGTGATCTGACTCCCCGAACGTGGCGACTCGTCATGGAAATCCCGCGGGTGAGCGGGTATCCTGATATTGGCCTTCCGCACTCCGCCCGTCCGCAGCCGGAGCCCGCCTGATGGTGTTCGCCGTATCGCTGGCCGTGTTCAATTTCGTGGTTCCGATCGCGGCGCCACGCTTCGAGCGCGACGTGAAGCCGATCTTCGCCGCGAAGTGCCTCGCGTGCCACGGAGGCGAGAAGACCAAGTCCGGGTTCGACGTTCGCACCGCGGCCGCGATTCGCGCCGGCGGCGACACCGGCCCCGCCGTGGTGAACGGGAACCCGGCCAAAAGCCTGCTTTTCGAACAACTCTTGAACGGAACGATGCCGCCCGGCAAGGCCGCGAAGTTGACCGGCGCCGAACTCGATATCGTGAAGCGGTGGATCGAAGCGGGCGCGCCTTCGGACGAAGAGGCGAAAACGCCCGACACCAAGGCCCCGACGCACTGGGCATTCCTCCCGCCGAAGCGGCCCGCGGTTCCGACTCTCGCCAAACATCCGATCGACGCGTTCCTTTTGAAGCCGCTCCACGCGAAGGGGCTGGCCTTCTCCCCGGAGGCGGATCGGCTCACGTTGCTTCGCCGCGTCACCATCGATCTCACGGGCCTTCCGCCGACCCCGGCCGAACAGGACGCCTTCCTCGCGGACAAAAGTGCGGGCGCCTACGAGAAGGTGGTCGATCGGCTGCTCGCGTCGCCCCGCTACGGCGAACGCTGGGGCCGCCACTGGCTCGATGTCGCCGGGTACGCGGACAGCGAAGGGATCCTCGACGCGGACTACATTCGCACGGCATCCTGGCGCTACCGCGACTGGGTGATCCGCGCCCTGAACGCGGACATGCCCTACGATCGCTTCCTGAAGGAGCAAATCGCCGGCGACGAATATTCGGACTACTGGACGCAGTACCGCACGGCGAAGGAACTCCCCGCGGCCACGATCGATTCGTTGATCGCGACGGGCTTCCTCCGCTGCGCCTCGGACACGAGCCGCCCGGATTTCGCCCAGATCAAGAACGCGCCCGGCTACTACTACCAGACGCTGGACGATACCCAGACCATCGTCGGCTCCGCCCTCCTCGGCCTCACGGTGCAGTGCGCCAAGTGCCACACCCACAAATTCGATCCGATCCCGCAGGTGGACTACTACAAGGTGCAGGCCGTGTTCATGAGCGGCTACCGGCCCAGCCAGTGGGTTCCGCAGGTGCAGAGGCGGTTGCTGGAGGCGACCGCGATTCAGGAGAAGGAGTCCGCCGCGGCCACGGCCAAAGTCGTCGAACTGAACAAGAAGTTGACGACATTGCGCGGAGCCCTCACGAAGAAGACCCTCGAGGAGGGGCTCGCCAAGTTGCCGGCGGCGATCCGCGAGGATGTGAGGTTCGCGTTCACCGGCGATCGCACGAAGCAAACCGAGATCCACAAATACCTGTCGAGCAAGTTCGCGGCCGAACTCGCACCCCCCGAATCGAAGCTGTTCGAACGCGATCCCGAGTACGCGGCGCAGGTGAAGTCTCTGCTTGCGAGCATCGCCGAACAGCAAAAACTCGTGAAGACGTTCCCGGAAATCCGCGCGATGTACGACCTGCCGGGTGAGCCGAAGACGCCGGTTCTCCGCCGCGGAGACTACACGAAGCCCGGCCCCGAAGTGGATGCCGGCGTGCTCGGCTGCATCGCGGCTCCGCAGCCGTTCACGTGGTCGCCGCCGAGCAAGGATGCCCCCACGAGCGGCCGCCGCAAGGCGTTCGCGGACTGGATCGCCCAACCGGGCCACCCGCTGACCTCTCGCGTCTTCGTGAACCGCGTCTGGCTGCACCACTTCGGCGAGGGGCTCGTTCGCACCCCGGAGAACTTCGGCCTCCAGGGCACAAAGCCCACGCACCCCGAATTGCTGGACTGGCTCGCCATCGAATTCGAGGCCGCGGGATGGTCCCAAAAGAAACTCCACCGCCTGATCCTGACCTCCGCCGCATACAAGCAACGATCCGCGATTCACGAGACGGGCACGGCCGCGGATCCCGACAACCTGCTGCTGTGGCGGCAACGGATGCGGCGGATCGACGCCGAAGTCGTCCGCGATTCGATGCTCGCGGTCGCCGGCACGTTGAACGAGGAACGCTTCGGTCCGCCGGTCGCGGTGCAGCGGCTCACTTCGGACGAAGTGGTGACCGCAAGCCCGCGACGATCCATGTACCTTCTCGTGCGCCGCTCCACGCCGCTCACCGTGCTGCAACTCTTCGATCAACCGCGAATCGAGACGAACTGCACGCGACGCGGCGTGTCCACGGTCGCCACGCAGGCGCTCACGCTGCTCAACAGCGAGTCCATCGCCACGCAAGCTTCGGCGTTCGCGAATCGCATTCTGAAGGAATCCCCGGCGGATCCCGCGGCCGCCGCGATTCGCCTGGCCTTCGCCCGAGCCGCGACCCCGGCCGAGCACGCGAAGCTGACGAAGTTCGTTGAAGAACAGACGACCCGGCACGCTCCCGCCCCGGACGCCCGCAAGCGAGCCGTCGCGGACCTGTGTCACATGCTGCTCTGTGCGAACGAATTCGTCTACGTGGACTGAATGCCACGGACGTGCAACAATGCAACATCCATGAGGTGGCTCAAATGGCCAATCGACGCATCGTCTCCAACCCCGCCGTGATGATGGGCAAGCCGACCGTTGCGGGGACGCGAATCACGGTGGAACAGATCCTCGACAAGCTCGGCGCGGGAGAGCCGTTTGAACAAGTCCTCGCGGCACACCCGCGACTTACGCGGGACGATATTCTGGCGGCGATCACGTTTGCCTCGGAGAGCCTTCGCGCGGACACCGTATACCCTCTCGACTTGCAGCCCGCATGAAGTTGCTCGCCGACGAAAGCGTGGATCGCGACATCGTTGATCGCCTGCGGTCCGATGGCTTTGAAATCATTTATGTTTCGGAAGAATCGCCCAGCATCGAGGACGATGCAGTGCTCGACCGGGCCAATGCCGAGTCGGTCGTGCTGCTGACAGGCGACAAGGACTTCGGCGAACTGGTTTATCGGCTCGGCCGCGTTCACACGGGAATCGTACTGTCGCGTTTGGGCGGTTTGAGCGCCGAACGGAAGGCCGAGATCGTCTCGCAGGCTTTCCGTACGCACTCGGCCGATTTCGAGGGAGCATTCTCCGTGATCACTCCCGGTTCCATCCGCATTCGAAAGCTGATTCGAGGCCGACCATGACCATGACGCGACGTGATGCGATCGGGCGACTTGGCGGCGGGCTCGGCTCCGTGGCGCTCGCCGCGTTCCTCGCCGAGGAACACGCTCGCGCGAACCCGGCGACGCACCATGCGCCGAAGGCGACCGCCGTCATTCAATTGTTCATGCACGGCGGGCCGAGCCATGTCGATCTCCTCGACCCAAAACCGGCCCTGGACAAGTTCGACGGCAAAGCCCCGCCCGCGGAAGTGGCGGACGACGAGAAACTCACCGGCAACCTGTTGAGGAGCCCGTTCAAGTTCACCCCCGCGGGCAAAAGCGGAACGCCGTTCTCCGAGGTTCTTCCGCACGTCGCCATGCACGCGGACGACATCGCCGTCGTTCGTTCGATGTTCACCGAGCACCGCAACCACGAGCAGGCGCTCTGGATGATGCACTCCGGGCTCACGGTGTCCGGGCGGCCGAGCCTCGGCTCGTGGGCCGCGTACGGGCTCGGATCCGAGAACAAAAACCTTCCCGCGTACGTGGTGCTCCCCGACCCCAAGGGCCTCCCAGTGGACGGCATCCGCAACTGGGCCAGCGGTTGGATGCCCCCGACTTATCAGGGAACGCAGTTCCGCTCCGAGGGCACGCCGGTGCTCAACCTTTCGCCCAAGGCCGCTCGCGGGGCCGCCGTGGAGAAAGGGAGAAGCGATCTGCTCGCGGACCTGAACGCCGGCCACAAATCGACCCGCCCCGGCGAACTGGAACTTGACGCCCGCATCGCGAGTTTCGAACTCGCGGCGCGAATGCAACTCTCCGCCACGAGCGCGCTCGATCTCTCGTCCGAACCGCTGAAGGTTCAGGAGAAGTACGGGCTGAACAACCCGACGACGCGAGCGTATGGCCTCCGTTGCCTCATGGCGCGGCGGCTCGTCGAACGCGGCGTCCGCTTCGTGCAGGTCTTCATGGCGGGCCAACCGTGGGACACGCACAACAACAACAACGCGGGCACGCGGTCGTGCTGCCAGCAAACCGATCAGCCGGTCGCCGCTTTGCTCGCGGATCTGAAGCAGATCGGGTTGTTGGACAAGACACTCGTGATCTGGGGCGGTGAATTCGGCCGCACGCCCGGCGCTCAGGGGAAGGACGGCCGCGATCACCACCCTTACGGCTTCTCGGTGTGGCTCGCCGGCGGCGGAGTCAAGGGCGGCGTCGTTCACGGAGCGACGGACGACTTCGGCTACCGTGCCGTCACCGATCGCTGCAAAGTCTCGGACCTGCACGCCACGATTCTGCACGTGCTCGGGCTGGACCACAAACGGCTCACGTACCACCATCACGGCCGCGACGAACGCCTCACCGACGTGTTCGACGCGAATCCCGTGAAGGCCATCCTCTCCTGATACGGTTGCCGAACGATGCGACTTGTGATCGCCACGCTGATTCTCGCGTTGCTCCGCGTGTCCGGAAACGGCGCGGACACGGCCCCGCCGCCGCGCTCGATCGCGAGGGCGGACTTCGACCGCGACGTGAAGCCGATCCTCATGAAACACTGCGTTTCGTGCCACGGCGAGAAGGTGCAACGGGCCGGACTGCGCTTCGACCGCCGCACGGACGCGCTCGCCGGCGGCGACTCCGGCGCCGCCATCGTGCCCGGCAAGCCGAACGACAGCCCACTTCTCCACCGCGTGCTCTCGAAGGACGACTCCGAACGCATGCCGCCGAAGGGTCCGGGGCTTTCCGCGGCCGAGATCACGACGCTGAAGGCGTGGATCGAACAGGGCGCGAAGTGGCCGGACGACGGGGCCGCGGTCTCCGCCGAAGATCACTGGGCCTTCAAACCCGTGACTAGGCCCGCCGTTCCAATGGACGCCAGGAACCCGATCGACTCGTTCATCCGAGCCAAGCTCGCGGGCTCGGGGCTGAAGCCGAATCCGGAAGCGGATCGTCGCACGCTTCTTCGGCGGCTCAAATTCGATTTGCTCGGCCTTCCACCGACTCCGGACGAAGTCGACGCGTTCGAGAAGGACACGGCCACGGACGCCTACGAAAAACGGGTCGATGCATACCTCGCGTCGCCGCAGTTCGGCGAACGCTGGGCCCGGCACTGGCTGGACGTCGTTCGCTTCGCCGAGAGCCACGGCTTCGAGATGAACCACGAACGGCCGAACGCGTGGCCGTACCGTGATTGGGTCATCAAGTCGTTCAACGACGACAAACCGTATGACCGATTCGTGAAAGAACAGATCGCGGGAGATTCGCTCGAAGCGGAGGAGGCCACGGGTTTCCTTGTCGGCGGGGCATGGGATCAGGTGAAGAGCCCGGACCCGGGCCTCACCTCGAATCAACGAGCGGACGAACTGCACGACATGGTCGGCACCACCGGCTCCGCGTTTCTCGGCCTCACAGTCGGATGCGCTCGCTGCCACAATCACAAGTTCGACCCGATCTCGCAGGTCGATTACTACCGGTTGAAGGCCACCTTCGCGGGCGTGCGGCACGGCGAACGCGCGTGGAAGCAGGACGACAAGAAACCGGAACGGGAGCGAATCGCGACTGAACTCGCGAAGGTGGAATCTTCGCTCGCCGCGCTCGAGCCGGTCGCGGATCCGAAGGCGAAGACGCCGCGGCGGCTCGCGATCGACTCGCGAATGAACGTCGACCGCGTGACGCCGACGAAGGCCCTCGCCGTGCGCTTCATCGTGCTCGCCACGAATCAGGTCGAGCCGTGTCTCGACGAGATCGAGTTCTTTCAGGGGAATCGCAGGCTGGACACGGCAGGCGTGAAACTCCGTTCCTCCGGCGACTACCCGGGCGCCACGATTCACAAACTCGAACACGTCAACGACGGCCAGTTCGGGAACGGCCGTAGTTGGATCTCGAATGAACCCGGTCGCGGTTGGGTCGAGTTCGAGTGGAAGAGTCCGATCGAGTTCGATCGCGTGCAGTGGGGGCGGGATCGCGAAGGGAAGTACCTGGACCGCACGCCCACGCGATATCGGATCGAAGCGTGGACTCCGAATTACGAGTGGGTCGCCATCGCGAGTTCGGACGACCGCCTCGCGTTCGGCTCCGGGGCGATGCCGCCAGGGCTCTCGGAGACGGACGCATCCGCCACGGCGAAGCTCCGGGCACGCCGGGCCGAGCTTCAGGCGAACCTCGGCAAACTGCAACGCGCCGGCATGGTGTACGCCGGTTCGTTCGCGACCCCGGAGCCGACCTTCCGGATGCATCGAGGCGACGCGATGCAGCCGCGCGAACCGGTCGGCCCCGGATCGATTGCAGCCCTCGGATCGAAGCTCGAGATCGCCCCGGACGCGACCGACTCGCAACGCCGCCTTGAACTCGCGAAGTGGATCGTCGACCCCGCGAACCCGCTCACGGCCCGCGTGATCGTGAACCGATTGTGGCAAGGCCACTTCGGCGCCGGGCTCGTGGACACTCCCAGCGACTTCGGCAAGAACGGCGGCAAACCCAGCCATCCCGAATTGCTCGACTGGTTGGCCACCGAACTGGTGAAACCCGTGGACGGCCGGCCATGGGCCCTCAAACGCATCCACAAGTTGATCGTGATGTCCGAGACGTATCGTCAGTCTTCCCGCTCCACCACGGGGAGCCTCGAGAAGGATGCACAATCTCGCTTGCTCTGGCGGTTTCCGCCACGACGACTCGAAGCCGAAGCGATCCGCGACTCCATTCTCTTCGTCACCGGCAAACTCGACCTCACGCCCGGCGGCCCCGGGTACAGTCTCTTCGAGCCGAACGCGAATTATGTCCGCGTGTACAAGCCATTGGAGACGTTCGGCCCCGCCGAGTTTCGTCGCATGGTGTACATGCACAAGACACGGATGCACGCGGACGGCATCTTCGGCGCGTTCGATTGTCCGGACGGCGGCCAGATCGCCCCGAAGCGCAATGCGTCCACCACGCCGCTTCAGGCCCTGAACCTGCTCAACGGCGCATTCCTCCTTCAGCAGGCGGAGTTCCTCGCGGCCCGCGCCAAGCTGAGTGACACCCCGGTGTCACAGGTCTTCCGCCTCGCGTTCCAGCGCCCGCCGACGAAATCCGAGGAAGACGCCGCAGCAAAGCTGGTTCAGGAGCACGGCTTGGCGGCGCTGTGCCGCGCCGTGCTGAACGCGAACGAGTTCCTGTACGTGGATTGAGCAATGATTCTTGGCGGGCGATGGGTGCGGCTCGAACCGCTCGCGGAGGAGCACCGCGAGCCGCTGCGGCTCGCCGCGGACGACGACCGCATCTGGGAACACATGACGATCCTCGCCCGCGGCCCGGGTTTCGATGAATGGTTCGACACGGCGATTCGCCAGCACCGCGAGAACAAGCGCGTGCCGTGGGCCGTCCGCCGGATCGCGGACGGGGAATTGATCGGAAGCACGAGCTTTCTCGATCCGGTGCCCGAACACAGGCGTGTGGAGATCGGCGCGACGTGGTACCGGCCGGACACCTGGGCCACCACCGTGAACCCCGAGTGCAAGCTGCTTCTGATGACGCACGCGTTCGAGACGCTCGGCTGGAATCGCGTGCAGTACGTGACGGACATCCGCAACGAGCGGTCGCAGGCCGCGATTGCGAAACTCGGGGCCAAGCACGAAGGCGTGCTCCGTTCGCACATGATTACCCGCAACGGCCGCGTGCGGGATTCCGTGGTGTTCGCAATCACGAAGGATGAGTGGCCGCAAGTGAAGGAACGGTTGCTGGAGCGACTGGCTCGGGAGGTTGTTCAGTGAGTATTTCGCCACACGAATTCTGGGGGTCGAATCACTACAACCATCCGCCACTGACGGACGAGATGCTCGCACAGGCGGAGCAGCAACTTGGAGTTGCTTTGCCAATGGAGTACGTGGAACTGCTCCGCATTCAGAATGGCGGCTACACCGAGGGGTTTGGATACCCGATGACAGGAACGAAGTGGGCCGAGGATCATGTTCCACTATTCGCACTTGGCGGGATCGTCACCGATCCCGACCATAGGACCGCGCAAAACATCCTACAGACAGAGTACATGACAAATGAGTGGGGCTTGCCTGAGAAGCAGGTCCTGCTTGTAGGTCAAGGACATTGGTGGATCACACTCGATTATCGTGAGGGCGAGAAACCCTCCGTCACTTGGATCGATGTCGAATCCGACCAAGACTTACAGCTTGCACCCTCATTCGCGGCGTTTTTGGCTGGATTGAGACCACGAAGCCACTTTGAAGAGTGAGAATGGACGAAGATGGTACACGGTTTTCTTGATCGACGCCGCTTCTTCTGTGATGCCGTGACTGGCCTCTCCGCGATCGCACTGGCGTCGCTGTTCGCGGAGGCGGCCGAGCCGTGGCGGCCGAGCATCCGGCCGGACGCGCCGCTCGCACCGCGGCCGCCGCACTTCGCGCCAAAGGCCAAGCGGTGCCTCGTCATCTTCTGTTCGGGTGCCGTCAGCCATCTGGACACGTTCGACTACAAACCCGAACTCGTGAAGCGCGACGGCCAGCCGCTGCCCGGTGGGAAGCTCGTCACGTTCCAAGGCGAACAGGGCAACCTCGTCGCGCCGATCTGGAAGTTCAAGCCGCGCGGGCAGAGCGGGAAGATGGTGTCGGACCTGCTGCCGAACCTCGCCGAACTCGCGGATGAGATGTGCTTCATCCATTCGATGACGGCGAAGAGCAACACGCACGGGCCGGCCGAGAACCAGATGAGCACGGGCTTCACGCTGGACGGGTTCCCGAGCGCGGGGGCGTGGGCGAGCTACGCCCTCGGCAGCGAGAACCGCGACCTGCCGGCGTTCGTTGCGATCCCCGATCCGCGCGGCAACCCGCAGGTCGGGCCGAACAACTGGGGCAGCGCGTTCCTGCCAGCGGTGTTCCAGGGCACGGCGTTCAACGCGGACAAACCGATCCCGCACCTCGCCCGCCCCGCGTCCATTGGAGCAAAAACGGACGCCGACACGCGGAACTTCCTCAAAATGCTCAACGAGGAGCACCTGAAGCAGCGGCCCGGCGACACCGAACTCGCGGCCCGCATCGCGAGCCACGAACTCGCCGGCCGCATGCAGTTGAAGGCGTCCGAAGTTTCGGACCTGAGCAAGGAGCCCGCGAAGGTTCAAGCGGAGTACGGCGTCGGCGACGCGAACAAGGTGAAGGCCGGGTTCGCGCGGAACTGCCTGCTCGCCCGGCGGCTCCTCGAACGCGACGTGCGGTTCGTCCAACTCTTCAACGGCGCTTACGCCATGGGCGAGGGCGTCGGCAACTGGGACGGCCACAAGACGATCAAGACGCAGTACGACGTGCACGGCCCGATCCTCGATCAGCCGCTGGCCGCTCTGCTCCGCGACCTCAAACGCACGGGATTGCTCAAGGACACGCTGGTGGTGTGGGTCACGGAGTTCGGGCGGATGCCGACGTTCCAGAAGGGCGCCAGCGGCCGCGATCACAACCCGAGCGGGTTCACGGTGTGGATGGCCGGCGCCGGCGTGAAGCGCGGCTTCAGCTACGGTTCAACCGATGAGTTCGGCCACAAAGCGGTGGACAAGATCAGCACGATCTACGACCTGCACGCCACGATGCTGCACCTGCTCGGCTTGGATCACGAACGGCTTTCGTTCTACCACAACGGCATTGAACGCCGGCTGACCGACGTTCATGGCCACGTTCTGAAGGACGTGTTGAGTTGATCAGCGGCCGGCATACGCCACGGAGCCGAAGTTGGCCTTGAACTGCGCCCACGTCATCCAGAAGTACCCGTCGTTCTTCCCGTCGTTCACATAACGGTGGCTGATGTCGATGGCCCACGGGTTGCGGACCTGAACCATCGCGACTCCGTTCACGTAGCCGGCCTGCACCACCTGATAGGCGTGCGAACTCTGCAGGATCGAGCGATCGACGGCGGTCTTGGTCACGGCCACGGCCATGCCGTTGTTCGCCATCCAGTTCGAGAGCGTGGCGAAGTCGTTGCGGCCGTTCAGGTACGAGGTCGAGGTGTTGAACCCGAGAGCGGCGAACGCCTCACGGGCCTGGGCGCCCTGGTTGCCGTTCGTCTGCATCCACGCCCGGTTGAGGATGATCGTCCACGAGGCGTAGTCCTCGCGGGCCTTCGGGTCGAGTTCGTTCGTGAGCGTCGCGTATTGCACGCGAACGGTTCGCCACGTGCCGTTGAACTTGAGTTGCACGTTGTACTGGCCCACGCCCTGCGAATCGACTCCGAGGTACGTGACGTAGTTGTTCACGTTGATACCGCTCTGAACCATGCTGCCGAGCGTGGCGAGGAACACGCAGGTTCGAGATTGTTCCTGTTCCACGTGCCAGGGCTTGGCTCCGCCGGCGGGCGTGATGGTGTCCGCCACGGCGTCGAAGGAACCGTCGCGAGTTTCGTCCGCGTACCATTCGTGAGCGGTGCGGTTGCTGTCGTCGAGGAAGTCGCTTCCGGCGCCGCCGTCGAGGTAGTCGTAGCCGCCGAGGCCGATCAGGCGGTCGTGGCCGTCGCCGCCGAACATCTTGTCCGTTCGCGTGCCGCCGAAGAGGATGTCGTGCCCGGTTCCGCCGTGGATCACCGTGGGGAGGTTCACGCGGCTGGCGTCCACTTAGTCGTTGCCGCCCTTCGCGTCGATCACGATGCCGGTCACTCCGCGGGCGCTCACGGCCGTACCGTTGCACACGATCTGCGAGGAGTTCGACGAGACGTTGATGGTCTCGCCGGAGTTCGTTCCGGTGATGTAGATCGTGCCGTTCACGTCCGGCTTCAGCGTGATCGTCGTCGGAACCAGGCGATCGCTCAGCGATTCGAGTTGCGGTTTGAAGGCGTTCATGATTGATCTCCGAATGTGGTGTGAAGGTCGGGTACACCGGGAGATGGTCATGCGGATCACGAACCGGCCACGATTCTCGGAATTGTTTCGGAGTCGACCCCGCCACCTCCTCAACCACGACATGCCTGGCACACAACACAAAACGCGGCTCCACTCGGAGCCGCGTTTCCATTTATCCCTTCGACGACTGAAGGCTCACGACTCGGCGACGACCGGGTTCTTGAGCACCCCGATGTTCTCGATCTCCACCTCCGCGATATCCCCGGCCTTCAGCAGTACCGGCGGCTTGCGCGCGATGCCCACGCCCGGCGGAGTGCCCGTGAAGATCAGATCGCCCGGTTCCAGGGTCACGACCTGCGTGAGGAAGTGCAGCATGTGTGGCACGCCGAAGATGAACTCTTTCGTGTTCGAGTTCTGCAGCGTGGTCCCGTTGAGCCGCAGTTGAATCTGCAGTTTGTGGGGATCCTTCAGTTCATCGGTGGTCACCACGACCGGCCCGATCGGCGCGAACGTGTCGAACGTTTTCCCGATGATCCACTGCTTTTCTTCGCCGCGGAACTGCCAGTCGCGAGCGGAGACGTCGTGCCCCACGGTGTACCCGCCGACATATTGGAACGCCGAATCGTCGTTGGGAACGTGCTTGGCCGTTTTGCCGATCACGATCACAAGTTCGGCCTCGTAGTCCACCTTGCTCGCGACCTTGGGCAGCACGATCGGGTCGCCGGGGCCGATCACCGTGTTGTTGAACTTGCCGAAGATCACGGGTTCGGTCGGGATCGCCTTGCCGCCCTCGATCGCGTGATCGCGATAATTCAGGCCCACGCACAGAATCTTGCCCGGCTTGGGGATCGGGGCCAGGAGTTTCACCGCGTTGGCGTGATGCTTAACGGCTTTGGCGCACTTGGCGGCCTCGGCGGCGGCGGCCCGCACGGCCGCGCTCCCGGCCAGCAGGTTCGTGACGCAGGTCGGCAGGCCACGGTCCGTCGCGTGGAGGTCCACGTAGGAATCGCCGACCGGGATCGCAGCCCGCGGCCCGTTCGGTGTCTGAATCGTCGCCAATCGCATCGTGCTGCTCCAGGGTGAGGAAAGAGGTATTCAATGGCTGGAGCGACGGGAGAACAGGTCGGTTCACTTCTTCTTGAGGCGGTCGCGGAGGGAAGCGAGCGCGGCTTGGAAACGCGGGTCCGCCGCGTCCCCGAATTCTTCCTGGAATCGTTCGGCGGAGAGCCCTTCGCGAAGGTCGGCAATGGCGGGCAAGTGGCTGCCCAGGGTGGCCTCGCCGGCGAGGCGGCGGACGTGGATCAAGTCCTGATTCGCTTTTCGGGAGAGTTCGATCCCGGCGAACTCGGCGGCGAGCGCGGAGAAACTCACGTTCGTGCCGCGAAGACTGCGGGCGATCGCGGCTTTCTCCGCGGCCGAAGCCGTGCGGTGAAGTTCGCCCGACGCGCAGCCGATCGCGAACCGGCGGCACCAGTCGCGGCGGCCGTTCATCGTCGGGTTGCCGAGAAGTTTGAGCCGTTCGGCACGCTCCGAGTCGGTCTCGATGCTCTTCGCGATTTCGGCCGTGTCCGGGTCCGCGCGAAGGGCGTCCGAATCGTCCAGGGCGATGCCGAGGCCGACGAGGAGTCCGCTCATGCGGTCTTCCTGATCGGCCTGCGGACCGTCCGTGCGCCAGGCCGCGGCCGCGGCCGCCTTCACGTATTCGTCGGTCAGGTCGTCGCCGCTCAGAGATCCGGTGTTGGCCTTGGCTCGCGCCAGCACCGCACGAACGACGTGCCGCGCGACCTGATCGCGTGAGAGCGTCATGGGAACGGGTGGCGAAGGCGGTTCGTCCTTCGGCTTCGGTTCGGGAATCGGCGGATCCTTCGGCTTCGGTTCCGGCGCCTTCGCGATCTCACGATCGAGTTCATTGATGTACTCGAGCGCGAAGGAATCTCCGGGCCGTTCCTTGACCAGCGCCTTGTAGATGCGCGCGAGCCGCCGACGCCCCGCCTCCGATGCATCCCCCGGTTTCGAGAGCGTGCCCTTGGCCAGTTCCTCGGCCCAGATGTTGAGGGCCAACGCGTTCAGGGGGTCGAAGCGATACTTGTACTGCGGGTGCAGCGCGAGGCCGTCCGCGATTTTCACTCGCATCACGGAGCCGGGATCCTTTTCGTTCTCGATCATCGTGGCCCCGAAAGCGAGCCCGAGATTCTGAATCATCGCCTCGACCTTTTCGGGATCCGATTTCGGTCCGGATTCGCGGAGGAGCACGTGATTGCCGGTCGCGGGCTTCGTGGCTCCGAACGGGATCAGGTGCTGCGACTCCTTTGGGTCCACTTTCACGCGGCTGGTGTAGCCGATCGCGAGCCCGCCGGGTTTCACCTTGACCTTGCTCGCGAAGTCCGCATGCAGGTCGGTCATGTCCTTGAGCATGGGATCGGACTCCCACATGGCGAAGCCGGCGAATTCGAGTTGAATCGGCGCGTGGGCCGCGATCGTCTCCGCGGCTTCGTCGAAACGCTTCCGCAGGGTGCGTTGCCAGAGCGCGTCGGCTCGGGGGTCGGCGTCGTCCACAAGCAGCGTCACGGGAACCTTCAGTACGGTCGCAGGCTTGGCGTTCGGATCCGCCTTGCGGTCGCGCTCGGGGATGTCCCCCGGGAGGAAGATGCCTTCCAGCTTGAGACCCTGTCTCATGTCCGGCAGGAAGACGTAGGCATGGTACGGATCGAGTTCAAGAGTCGCGTTCGCGGGCTTCGCCGGGAAGGTCACCTCGCAGGGGCCGTTCACCTGGATCGGCCGTACCTGGCTCTTTTCCAATGTGATCGTCCGCGTTCGCTTGCCGTCCGCGAGCGTGAACTCGATGTCGATCGGCGTGTAGTTCCCGAGGACGATCACGGCTGCGTTCGCGGCGTCCGTGGCGGCGAGAATCAGGCCCAGCACGAATGCGAAGCGCAACATCCGATGTGTCCCCAAATACCCGGAAGGAGGGCTATAGGGACTGTAACACGAATGCGAAGCGCAACATCCGATGTGTCCCCAAATACCCGGAAGGAGGGCTATAGGGACTGTAACACGGATGCGGCGCGGGTCAAATCCACGGGATAGTCCGCGACGCGGTTCGTGGCAAATTCGCAAACCGATCGCAAGCGCTTCGCTCGTCCGCGTTGGGTAGTTCGTCCCGTTCCGCGCGTCCTGCCGTTCGTCGCTGACGTAGCGGCGGCCTCAATGAAGGCCACCCACGTCCCCTTCGCATTTCATCTTTGCCCGGCCGCCGGACGGTCGAAGACGAAGCGTGCGCTTCGGCGCTCGCCGCATCCCGAGTCGACATCGTTGAGGAGCAACGCACCATGCCGCGACCGATTCGCGTGCGCCTCCGCCCGGAACAACTGGAATCCCGCGAGAACCCCGCCGGCGCGATCGAATCGTTCGACGCGATCGCGACTCCCGCGCTGCCCTCCGGTTGGCAGGAGTGGAGCAATGACGGTTCGAACGTCTTCGACACGAAGGCGGCCGTCGGGCTGGGCGGAACCGTGGGGCTGACTGCAACCGCGGGGAGCCGTACGGCGGGACTCGCCTGGAACGGCTCCGCCGTGACCGGCGACACCGGCGCCGCCGCCTCCGTGAAGCTGGACTCGCTGGCCCCGACCTTCGTGTTCGCCCGCGGCTCGAACCTCGTGTCCCCGGCTCCCACCTACCTCTCCGCCACGATCACTCGCGGCGTGAGCCTCACGCTCAGCGAAACGATCAACGGAACGACGAAGGTTCTGGGCCGTGTCGCGTCGCCGTCCACGGCTTACTTTTCGTCCAACTGGGCTCGGGTGTCGCTGGTTCCGAGCGGCTCCGGCGTCGCGGTGCAGGTGCAACGACTGGACAACGGCCAGTTCCTCACGCCTCAGGGCACGTGGCAGGCGGCGGCCGTGAACGCGATCACGGCGACCACGGCGATCCCGAGCGCATCAGGACTCATCGGGCTCGGCCGTTCCGCGGCCTACTCGGGAACGGTGGCTCTGGACAACTTCGAGGCGCTTGGTGGCAGCGGCGGCTCGGCGCCGAGTTCGCCGGGCGGGTCGCCTCCTGAAGTGGATCAAAGTTTCGACACGACCGCGGCGGGAAGCCGGCCCGCAGGCTGGTCGTCGTGGTCGAGCGACGCCGCCGCCGCATTCGGCGTGAACGCCGCTCGGGCCGCCAGCCCCGCGAACGGGCTCCGCTCCACCGGCGGCTCGACAAGCGCCGCCCGCGCCTGGGCCGATCTCGACATGCCCGCGGACGTCCAGGCTTCGGTCGCGGTCTATCTCGAGAACCTCGTTCCGGCACAACTGTTCGTCCGCGGGTCGAACCTGAACACCGCGGCACCAACGTACTATGGCGTGACCGTGACCCGCGGTCTGGATGCCCGACTCGTCAAGGTCGTGAACGGCGTCACCACCTCGCTCGGAAGCATCAAGTCGAATTCGTACTTCAGTTCGCAGTGGCTCCGCGTCTCGCTCGTGGCCGAGGGGGATCGCCTCCGCGTGCTCCTCTATCGGGCCGACACGCAGCAGTGGCTCGACTCGAACGGCGCGTGGTCGAGCAGCCCGGACTTCGCGATCGAGAAACGCGATTCCAGCATCGCCGCGGGCGGGAAGACCGGCGTGGCCCGCTCCGCGCAATACTCCGGCACCGCGACCTTCGACGACTTCTTCGCGGAAGAAGCGGCCGCGAGCCACGGCCCCACCTTCAACCTGACCTCAAGCCAAAACGGCACGGTGAAGAACGACGTGACCTTCTCGGTGGAATCGACCGACACCGTGACTCGCGTCGAGTTCCGGCTGAACAATCAGCTTCGCGCCACGGCCGCGACCGCCCCCGCCGAGTGGACCTTCGACAGCACGACGATCGCGAACGGAACCCACACGCTGGCGGTTCGGGCTTTCGACGCGGCCGGGAACTTCAGCACGAAAGAGATCACGTTCACCGTCTCGAATCCGAACTCGGACCCGGTGCCGAAGCCGGACATTCCGCGGCACTACTCGCATATCCGCATCGCACAACTCGCGTACAGTTCGACCCCGGTCGGGAACGCCTTCGAGCAGACGCTGCTGCGGAACTCGGTGGATTTGGTGGTGCCCAACCCGCAGCATTTGTCCACGATTCAGGCGGCGGCCCCGAACACCCCGCAACTCATCTACACGAACGTCTCGAACCTGTACGAGGGGTTGCTCGCGGACTGGATGGACTACGCGCGGCGAAACAAACTCGATCCGGAACTCGCGTTCTACCACGTGACTCAAGCGACGCCGTGGAGCGGGGCCAGCGCTTCGTCCCAACCCGTGACGTGGTTCTGGAGCGCCCATCAGTTCGCGAACGGATCGCTGACCGATCAGACGGCGGCGATTCGCGGCGGTCGCACGGCGAACGTGAACTTCGGCGGCGCGGGCACGTGGACGGCGATCGGCTCGCTGGATCGCTTTCGCGAAATGAACGTGACGATGGCGGTGCCCGCAGCTTCAGGGTGGAGCGGCGTCTGGGAATACGTCTCGGCCGTGGACGGCAACGGGAACCCGACCGCCTGGAAGACGCTGACGCTGAAGTCGGACGGCACGAACGGCCTGCGCTCGTCCGGCACGATCACCTTCGACCCGCCATCGGACTGGAAGCCGGCCAAGCTTGGGGACAGCCCGAGCGAGTTCTTCGTGCGGATGCGATCGACCGCGGGCACGAGCGGGCAGGCCCCGCAACCGCGCTCGATCCTCGGCCGCGACTACGCCCGCGCGAACGGCGGTTCCTCGGGCGCCATTCCCGCCTTCGATTACGCCGCGGACAAAGACCACGACGGCTACCTGAACGACACCGAGTTCGCGAACCGCGCCGCCGGGAAGGACGCACGATTCGTGCACGAGACGCGGCTCTTCTACCCGTACTACGGGCAGATGCGGTTCGCCACGAACCCGGCTTCGTCCGCGATTCGCAAATGGGCCGCCGAGTACCACGTGAAACTGATCGGCCAGTACCCGCTGGCGGACGGTTTCTTCATGGACAACGCCCACGGCAAGGTGCCGTTCCCCGGCGTGAGCGTGATCGAACCGACGACCACGTACAGTTCCGACTCCGGAGCGCTCGTGGCCGCGGTGAATCGGGCCATCTCTCCGAAATGGGTGATGAGCAACACGGCGGGCGGCCGTGCGGAAGGGGACGGCATCGCCGCCGGGTCCGCCGCCGTGATCGAGGAGTTTCTGCTGCGGCCGCTGTCCTCGAATTGGTCCGAGTTCGGGGACGTGGCCGAACTCGTGGCCCGGCGCCTGAACGCGGATGGCGCGCCGTACGTGGTGCTGGACAGCCTCCCGACAGGCGGTTCCACCACCGACCCGCGCACGCAACTCGCCACGCTCGCCGAGTATTACCTGCTCGCGGACGCGGATCGCACGATGCTCATGTTCTACGGCGGGTACAGCCCGAGCACCTCGTGGATTTATCACTGGTCGCAGGCGGCCGCGGTGAGCGTGGGCAAGCCGAAGGCGGCGATGCGGACATTCGCGACCGGCGCCGACCCTCAGAACTCGAAGCTCGCATATCGCGTCTTCAGCCGCGAGTACGACAACGCGCTCGTGTTGTACAAGCCGCTCTCGTACGCGCAGGGTCAAGGCAGCGGCACGTTGGCGGACGCGACGGCGACCACGCATCAACTCGGCGGGAGCTATCGCCGCGTGAATGCGGACGGCTCCCTCGGCGGCGTGATCTCGAGCATCAGCCTGCGCAACGGTGAGGGAGCCGTGCTGATCAAAGCGTAAAGCACATCGGGGCGAACGATCCCTGACAACTCGCCAAAGAGGCAGTCCTCGCGTCAGGGGCTATCTCAATCGCTCCTCGATCTGCATTCGGATCGAGTCGACGGACACGCCGCCGATCAGAACTCGTTTGTTGCGGTTGGTGCGGCCGGCGACCAGTTCCAATTGCGATCTCCTGATCCCGAGCCACTCGTGAAGCAACTCCAGGATCGCATCGTTGGCGCGGCCGTCTTCCGGAGGAGCGGTGACGGAGACCTTCAACGCCCCGCCCACCTCGCCGACCACGGCATTGCGTTTCGCCCCCGGCTGCGCCCGCAGGGCGATCACGATCCCCTCCGCATGTTCCTGAATGTCGAGATTCACAGCCTCACCCCGCGGCGGCGATGATCTTCAGGAACGCGTCCGCCTTCAGGCTCGCGCCGCCGACGAGACCTCCGTCGACATCCGGCTGAGCGAAGAGGCCAGCCGCGGTGTCGGCCGTCACGGAGCCACCGTAGAGGAGGATCGTCGCGGCGCCGATTGTTTCGCCGTGAAGTTGGCTCAGTTTGCCGCGGATGAACTTGTGCGCATCCTGAGCCTGCTCGGGAGTCGCGGTGAGGCCCGTGCCGATGGCCCACACCGGTTCATACGCGATCACCACCTTGGCCATTTGATTCGCCGTCACGCCGGCGAGCCCGGCGAAGATCTGCCGTTCGAACACGCGTTCCTTCATCCCGTCCTTCTCGCGTTCCGGCCGCGTCTCGCCCACGCACAGCACGACATGCAGGCCGACATCGAGCGCGGCATGAAGCTTGTTGTTGATGGTGGCGTCGCTCTCGCCCAGAATGTGCCGCCGTTCGCTGTGCCCGATCAGGGCGTATTTGCAGCCCGTTTCGGTGAGCATGGCCGGGCTCACCTCGCCCGTGAAAGCGCCCTTTTGTTCCGACGACACGTCCTGGCCGCCAAGCGCGACCGAACTCGATCGCAGCGCCTCGCCCACGGCCGCGAGCCACGTGAACGGCGGAAACACGGCCACTTCGGCGTTCGACGCGGCCGCGCCCTGCGCCACCGCTTTCGCAAGCGCCACTGCTTCGAGCAGCGTCGTGTTCATCTTCCAGTTCCCGGCCACGAGCTTGCGACGAGCCATGCGTTCCCCTTAATTCGGAAGCGAGCGTTTGCGATCATCTTAGGAGTGCGAATAGAATTGAGCGACGAACGACCGCACGCACGCCATACCTCTTCCGAGGAGGCACAGTTGGATCGCGATCCCCTCCAACTCACCACCCCTCACGTGCCCTCCGCGGAGCCGGAGCCGACCGGAGCCTATTCCACCGCCGATCCGCCGAACGACCGCGAGGAGGACGCGAGGGTCGCGTTCCCGAACGTGCCGGGCTACGAGATCGAAGCGGAGATCGCACGTGGCGGGATGGGCGTCGTGTATCGTGCTCGCGATCTCAAGCTGAACCGCCCCGCCGCGATCAAGATGATCCTCGGGCATGTTCATGCGAGCGAATCGGCCCGCGTCCGGTTTCGCATCGAGGCGGAGGCCGCGGCGGCCCTCGAACATCCGCACGTGGTGCGTGTCTTCGAGTTCCGGGATCACGGTCGCGACACATGTCTCGTGATGGAATTCCTCCCCGGCGGCAGCTTGGACAAGCGATTCGCACGAGGAAGAATGTCCGCGTCCGAGGCGGCGGAACTGCTCGCGAAGATCGCGAGCGGAGTGGCGGCGGCACACGAACTCGGCATCGTTCACCGTGATCTCAAGCCGGGCAACATCCTCTTCGATGCGGCGGGCGTACCGAAGGTTTCCGACTTCGGTCTGGCGAAGGGGCCGTCCGGGGCGGACCTCACCGCTTCGGAAGCCGTGATCGGCACGCCGGCCTACATGGCTCCGGAGCAAGCCGCCGGCCACACGAAGAGCCTCGGCCCGCCCGCGGACGTCTGGGCGATCGGCGTGATGCTCTACGAAGCCGTCGCCGGCCGCCGACCGTTCCAGGCCTACTCCACCGCGGAGGTTCTGGTTCAAGTTCAGACCGCCGAACCTCCCGCCTTGCGCGACGCACCCCGCGATTACCGCACGATCGTCGAGCGATGTTTGGCGAAGGAACCGGATCGCCGTTATCCCTCCGCTCGAGAATTGACGGCGGAACTGGAACGATTCACTCGCGGCGAGCCGATCCACGCACGGCCCGTCGGCCGCATCGAACGCACGATCATGTGGGCGAAGCGAAAGCCCACACTCGCGACCGTGTATGTTTTGACCGTGCTGGTGGCGACCCTCGGCGGGCTGGGTGCGTTCGCCGGTTGGGCATGGAGCCGATCCGAGGCGGCACGAGACGAACTGGTCGGCGAACAGGCCCGTACCGAGACCGCCCGACAGGATGCCGTGACCGCTCGCGATCAGACCGCCGTCGCCCTTCGAGAGACTCAGGACGCACGGGCCGCGCTTCAACGCACGAACGCGGAACTCGATCTCGTCAACTACCTATCCACGATGGACCTGGCGTACCGCACCTCGGCCGGCGGCTCGCAGGTCCTGGAAACGCGGGCGCTCCTGAACGACTGCAATCCGAAGCTTCGCAACTGGGAGTGGCACTACCTCGACCGCCTCGCCCATCCCGAACTCTTCATGCTTTCGCCCGACCTCCCGGAGATCGAGCGCAAGCAGTTCTACTTTCTGGACGCGAAGTTCAGCCCGGACGGCGCTCGGCTCTATGCCGTCGGCACCGATCCGGTCCTGCGTGCGTGGGATGCTCGCACTGGCAAGCCGATCGGTTCCGTCAAGTCGGAGAGCCGCTTTCTGAAGGAGCTTCAGATCAGCCGCGACGGGCGCCAACTGTTGACCTGCGGCTACGGAAGCGTGCTGGTCTGGAGCGTGGAACCGCTCAGGGTGAAGAGAACGATCCCGCTTCCCGCCATGGAGGAGGCCAAGGCGTGGTTCACGCAGGATGCGAAGAGCGTGGTCGTCGCTCCGATCAAGTCCTCGAAGGTGAATGTGCTGGAGATCGACACCGGGAACACGGTGAAGACGTTCGACATTCCCGCGGAGGAGCAGGTCTGGGGTGCGGGCTTCGCGGACGGCAAGCTTCGACTCGTGACTCTGGATCGCCGCAATCCGAACGACATTCGCCCCGCCGTGGTCCGGATTCGCGATGTGGAACGAGGCGCGGCGCCGATCGTGGCCGAGGGTGTGTCGCCGACGCCGGGGGCGAGGGTGGCCAAGGCCGGCCTGCATTCGGTGGTCGTGGATGTCAGCCCGGACGGTCGCCGTGTCGCGGTCTCCTCCATCAACGGGCTCTCCGCTCCGTTGATTTGGGAAGAAGGAGCCAAGACCGTGCTGCGTGCGACGGGCTTGAACTACGCACCGACGTGGTTCTCGCCGGACGGACGCGAGTTGATCGGTTGCGGAGCCCTTCGCGTGACGCGGATCGATTCACGGAAGAACACGAAGCTCGGGGAGCACCCCGGCCACCCGGAGCCGCTGCGCTTCGCCACGATCAGTGCGGACCGCAAACGCGTGGCGGCGGCGGGCGGCCAGGGTCAGCCGCTTCGCGTGTGGGATGGCGAACGGCCGATCGGCCCTGCGAGCTTCCCCCGGACCGCCCCGGAGCATGTCGGGCCTTCCGGTCACTTCTCTCCGGACGGCTCGCGGTACATGACATGGGCCAACGATGGTTCGCTCCGCGAGTACGACACCACGACGGGCGCCGAGATCCGCGTGCTCGCTCGCTTCGCGTTCAATGACGGCCTGCGGCCCGCCGGTGAAGCGTACAGCCCGGACGGTCGCCGCATCGTGGTCTCGGTCTTGAAGAACAACGACGACAATGAGCCGCCGTTGATCCGCGTGATCGACGCGAAGAGCGGCAATATTGAACTCGAAGTCCCGAACGGCGACATCCGCGGTCGCGTTCACACCTTCACCGCGAACGGCTCCGGCATCCACGTGGCGGATCGGTCGGGCGGGGTCGGTGTGTGGGATCTCGAGACGCGTTCGTTCCGGGGCGCGATCCCCGGCGTGCAACGCATCCACGCGGTGAGCCCGTGCGGCCGCTTCATTCTGACCGACGACACGCCGCTGAAGGCGGCATTGCCCGAACGTCGCGCCAACCTGCGAGATGCGAAGACCGGGAAGGTCGTGGCCGCGCTCGAAGGTTTTCCGAACATCTTCAGCCCCGATTCGCTTTGGCTCACGGCCGCGTTCACGCGCGATGGCGAGCGCCTCGCCGTCGCCTGCCCGGACCTGAAGATCCGCATCTGGAACACCCGCGACGGCAAACTCGTCTGTGTCGCGCGTGATCTCTCGAACTTCCCGAAGATCGGGCTCGCCTTCACGCCGGACGGACAACGCCTGGCAACCATCGGCTTCGGCGTCGATATCTGGGACGTGAACACGGGCCGGGCCGTCGTGCCGCGGTCCACACTGCGCACGCCCAGCCGCTCGGTGGCCTTCAGCGCCGACGGCCGCACGCTGCTCCTCGGCGGCATGGATCAGACCCTGTTCACCCGGATCGAGAGCGGCCGCCTTTCCCCACCCGTCAGCGAGTCGAAGTGATGCCACGCCTTGCAATCGCGTTCCTGTCGCTGACCGCGGCCGCGCTCCTCGCGGAGGATCCGTTCAGGGAGTTCCCGCGAACGAAACCGCTGGAGCCGGCCGAGAGCGCCGAGCAGTTCGAAGTGCGACCCGGGTTCAAGGTCGAACTCGTCGCGGCCGAACCGCTCCTGCGGTCGCCCGTGGCCATCGACTTCGACGAACGCGGCCGCATGTATGTGGCCGAATTCGTGGAGTACAACCAGTACGCGAATCCGAACCCGCCGCCGGACAAGGGCGCCATCAAGTTGCTCACGGACAGGGACGGCGACGGCCGTTACGACACCTCCATCGCCTTCGCCGAGAACCTCGACCAACCCGTGGCCGTGGCCTGCTGGGACGGCGGCGTCTTTGTCGGCATCGTGCCCGATCTGTGGTACATGAAAGACACGGACGGCGACGGCAAAGCGGACGTGAAGAAGAAAATCCTCACGGGCTTCGACCGCGACAAGGCGGGAGAAGCGATGCTGAATTCGTTCCGCTGGGGGCCGGACAATCGCTTCCACATCGCCACCGGGCTCGCCGGGGGAAGCCTGAAGCCGGCCGACCAGCCGGATGCGAAGCCGACTCTCGTTCGCCGGCAGAACATCCGCTTCGATCCGCGAACCAACACGTTCGAACCCACGAGCGGCGGCGGCCAGCACGGCATGAGCCTCGACGACTGGGGCGACACCTTCGTTTGCGACAACAGCAACCCGATCGAACATCTGGCCTACGACGCGAAGTACGCGAGTCGAAACCCGTTCGTCATCGCGCCGAGCCCGGTCGTGGACATCAACGCCGCGGGGCGATACCCGAACCTCAAACGCATCAGCCCGCCTGAGCCGTGGCGCGAAGCCCGCACGCGGCTGCGCAAGGAGAAACTCGTCCCGGGCTCGGACGAGGGCGGCCAGCCCTTCGGCTTCTTCACCGGCAGCACCGGCGTCACGGTGTATCGTGGCGACGCGTTCCCCCGCGAGTACCATGGGAACGTCTTCGTCGGCGAGATCGCGAACAACCTCGTTTACCGGGCGAAGCTCGAGCCGAAAGGCCTTGGCTGGACTGCGGTCCGAGCCGAGAAGGACCGCGAATTCCTCGCGTCGAAGGACGTGCAGTTCCGCCCCGTGCAGTTCGCGAACGCGCCGGATGGCACGCTCTTCGTCGTGGACATGTACCGCGAGTTGATCGAAGGAGCCGCGTTTCTGCCGCCGCAGGTGCTGAAGTTCGTGGACGTGGCCGGCGGCATGAACCGCGGCCGCATCTGGCGCATCGCCCCGGACGGGTTCAAACCGAAGCCATTGCCGAACTTCACCACGATGAAGACTCGCGACCTTGTCCCGTTCCTCGAACACCCGAACGGCTGGCACCGCGACACCGCCGCCCGCCTGATCTACGAACGGCAGGACGAAAGCGCGATGGAGGCGCTCTGGCTCATGGCGAACTCCGAGTCCGCCGAGGGCCGCATGCACGCCTTGTACGCCCTGCACGGGCTGAAGCGACTGCGTTCCCCGGACCTCATTGCCGCGTTGAAGGACCCCGAGCCCCGTCTCCGCGAACACGCCCTGCGGCTGAGCGAGAACTTCGGCCAATCCGCCGGGCTCGCCAAACGATTCGAGGAACTGGTGGACGATCCGAACCCGCGGGTTCGGTATCAGTTGGCGTTCACGCTCGGTTCGTTCAAGGGCGAGACCGTCGAGAAGCACTTGGCCCATCTCGCCCGAACGGACGGCGGCGATCCGTGGGTCCGCTTCGCGCTGTTGTGTTCGATGAGCGACCGCGGCGCGAAGGTGTTCGCCGAGTTGCTCAGCGACGAGAAGTACCGCACGAGCGCGGGCGGCAAGGCGTTCCTGCTCGCACTCGCCGCACAGGTCGCGGCGGCGAATCGACCCGAGGAAACCGGTCTCGTCATGAAGTCCCTCGGCGGCTTGGCCGACAAGGCGCTCGCACGCGAACTCGTGCAGGCCTATGTGTCCCGTCTCGCGGCCGCGGCGCGAGCGAAATTCGCGGGTACGGGCGATGCCGCCAAGTTGCTTGCGGGTTTGATCGCTGACGCCCGCGCCGCGGCCGCCGACGAGAAAGCGAGCGACTCGAGCCGGGCCGCCGCCGTGCGAACCCTCGGGCTCGCCCCCTTCGCGGACGTGAAAGACCTCTTCGCGGCCTCGCTCGACGTGCGGCAACCCGTTCCCGTCCAGGTGGCCGCACTTCAATCGCTCGCGACGTTCGACTCCCCGGACGTTCCTCCGCTCGTAATCGCGGAGTGGTCCGGGATGAGCCCGCAAATCCGCGTTTCGGCCGTCGAGGCGCTGCTGGCCCGCCCCGCCGGGGTCGCTGCGTTCCTCGATGCAGTCGAGAAAGGCACCATCCGCCCGACCGATCTCGACCCCGCCCGCGTGAAGTTGCTTCAACAATCGCCGGACGAGAAAACCCGCACCCGCGCCGCGAAGCTGTTCCAAGGCACGACCAACGCCAAGCGTGCCGAGGTGATCGCGAAGTATTCCAAAGCACTCGACTTGAAAGGCGACGCGACCAAAGGGAAAGCGCTGTTCAAGGAGTCGTGTTCAACGTGCCACAAGCTCGAGGGCGTGGGCGAGATGGTGGGCCCGGACCTCGCCGCGATCAAGCAACGCGGATTGGAATCGGTTCTGACGAACATCCTCGACCCGAACCGCGAGGTGCTGCCGCAATACTACACGTACCTGCTCACGACCGACGACGACGTGACGATCACCGGCATGATCGCGGCCGAGACGGCGAACACGGTGACGATCCGCAAGGCGGACGGTTCCAGCAGCACGATCCAGCGCGTGAACATCGCGACCTTGAAGAGCAGCGGCCTCTCCGCGATGCCGGAGGGGCTGGAAGACAAACTTCCGCCGCAGGCCATGGCCGACCTGCTGGCTTACCTCGGCAGTTTGAAGTGAGCGGCTTGCGAACCCGCAAGAGGGTCGCGGACTTCACTCGTGAGAGTCACGCATCTTCGACGGTCAGCCGGTCTGCGACCCGCTTGCGGGTTCGCCCACCTCATACGCCGTAGGTCTTCATCGCGTCGCGGTTCAGCGTGACGCCGAGACCGGGGCCGTCCGGAATCTTCATGAAACCGTCCGAGTCCACTTCGAACTTCTCGTTCACGATCTCCTCGATGTACGGTGAGGGCGTCATGTACTCCACGTAGCGAGCCACAGGCATGGCCGCGGAGTGCTGCAGGTCCGCGGCGAGGCCGATGGCCGTGTTCCATCCATGCGGCACCCACTGGACGTTGTGATCGTAGGCCGCCCAGGCGATCCGCCACGCCTCGGTGAGCCCGCCGCACTTTGTGCAATCCGGTTGAACGATGTCCGCGCAGCCCTGCTCGAACAACGGCTTGAAACTCTGCCTTCGCGTGAGGCACTCGCCCGTGGTGATCGGGAGCGGGGCGAGGCGGCGGAGTTCGGCGAAGCCGGCGAAATCGTCCGGAGCGAGTGCCTCTTCGAACCAGGTGATGTCGTAGTTCGCCAGCATCTGGGCGGTTCGAAGGGCCCACTTGAAGCCGTGTGGCCAATACGCGTCCGACCCGCCGGCATCGACCATGATCTCGACGTCGGGGCCGACCGTGTCGCGGGCCGTGCGAACGAGCAGTTCATCGAGCTTGGCGTCGACGCGGCCGAACGGCTTCCATCCGAGCTTGATCGCCTTGAACCCGCGGGCGACGGCGTTCTTCAGCTTCTCGCGCAGCTTGTCCGGATAATCGAAGAGCAGCGAACCGTACGGCTTGATGCGGTTGCGGTAGTTGCCGCCGAGGAGCCGGGACACGGGTTGGTTGGTGATCTGTCCGAAGAGGTCCCAGAGGGCGATGTCGATGCCGCTGATGGCGTGCTCGACGGCCCCGCCGCGGCCCTGCCAGAAGGTGTTCTGGCGGAGCTTCTCCGAGACGCGGGCCGGTTCGTCGGCACGTTCGCCGATCAGGAATGGCCGAAGGAGCTTGACCCCGCCTTCGACGAGGAGCTTCGAGGTGAACACGGAGCCGACGCCGGTGCGGCCGTCGTCCGTCAGCACTTCGATGATGGTGTGGACGTTGTCGGACGGGGCGAGTTCCTCGGCCCACCCTCCCTCGACGGTGCCGCCGTGGAGACCCGTGATCCGCAAATCGGCAATGTGCATGAGGCTCCTTCAGGAATCGGTGATGCGATCGTGCCAATGGCCGGAGTTACGCCGGCCGCGAGCAAAGGCCAGCACGTGCAGTTCATCTCCAGCAAGTTCGTAGACGATGCGGTAGCCGTAGCGGGGCAACAGAAAGTTGCGTATCTCCCGTTCTCCCACGGGATCGTCCACGACCGGATAGGCTCGCGGTTGAAACTGAATCCGTTCCAGACCGGCCTCCCAAAGAAGGTTCAAGCGGCCCGCCACTTCATATCGGTGACGCTTGACGAGCCAGGTCAGCGCCTCCATGAGTTCTCCGTTGGCCCGACCATGAACGCGGAAGTTCATAGCTCGACACCGAGTTCCCGCATGCGAGCGCGCACCTCAGCCGCGGCCTCCTCACGCGTCAGTAATACGGCCTTCCCTGCCGCGATTTCCTCGGATCGCTGCAGAACCGTCTCGATCGAAGGCCCCGGGTGGAAACTCTCGAGACTGTCGAAAAGGTCGAACGCCAGTTCCTCGCGGGCCTCGCGAGAGAGGTTCATGACGCGCTCGACCAAGTCGGGGGTCAGTTCGGGGTTCGTGGTGGTCGTCATGAGTGCTTCTCCTTCAGTTCGCAAAGCTGCCGTTCACGAATCCATCAAGCGATTGCGCCAATAGCCGGGCCGGGAGTGATGGTGCGCAAGTGCGAGAAACAGAACTTCCAGTCCCAGCGCGGGATCGACTTCGCCATACCATTCGATGGCGGCATCGGCTTCCTGCTCGGCCTCCGGATGGATTCGGTAGTGCATCATGGGCCATACTTCCGAATCATCTTCTGAAGAAACTGGGCCGCGAACCCTTGAGCATCGATCGCTTCCACTCGCCCCGTTCGCATGTCCTCCAGACGGCGTGCGAGTTCGTCCTTCCATGCCGAACGAACGACTGTCGCATCCTCCGGCTCAGGCTCCGGAACTTCTCCTACGAATGGCCCGCCGTCGAGTTCTTCCTGCAGCAGGATCAGAAGGTTCTCTTTCGAGTTTCGAGAGAGGGCGTGAATCTGTCGGGCGAGGTCGGCTGTGATCCGCTCGCCCGCATCCGCGCTGACCCGCATTGAAGCACTCATGATCACTTCTCCTTCAGTTCGCGGACGAACACGTTCATGATCTCCGTTCCTTCGGCGGCCTCGAATCGGACGGGGGTTCGGTCGTTGTCCAACGTATTGATGCGAACGGTCTCGCGGGTCCACGAGCCGGACTTCCCGCCGAACGTCATGGCCCCGCCGTTCAGCGAGACCCGCACCTCGGGCTTGTCCGCCTTCGCAGGCGCCCTCCAGTCGAAGATCAACTCGCACTTGCCGTACTTCTTCTCCGTTTCGATCGGTGTTTTCGCGGCGCATTTCATCGATCCGCTGGCCGCCTTCCACGCGTCCTTCTCGCACTTCCAGCCGTCCAGGTTCAAGCCGGTGAACAGGCTCGTGTGGCCTTCCCACACTTTGGCGATCTCCTCCGGCTTCGGGTTCGTGCTCGGCAATTCCTTGATTTTCAGATTCTTGAAGTGGCACTCCACGCCTTCGCTCTCCAGCGCCAAATAGCCCTTCCGCGGGTTGGACTTGCTCACGCCGGACACCTCCTTGCCGTTCACGTGCAGTTTGATGACGCCGTCGTTGGCGATCACCTTGTAGTGGTTCCATTCGCCGCCGCCCTTCACGCGCTCCTCGCTGGGCAGGCAGCGTTCGATGCCTTTGAAGTGCGGGCGGTCCGGAGTACACTTCGCGCCGTGGATGCTGAAGATGTCGCCGTGGCTCGTGGCCCAGCCGTCCTTCGGCTTGTAGTTGATGAGCACCTGCACTTCGATACCGCGCGTGTACGGGTTGCCGATGGCGGGAAGCGGATCGCCCCACACAAAGAGCCCCGAGTTGGCCATCTTCTCCTTCTCGACGTGCATCCAGTCCATCTCGAGGATGAAGTTCTCGTACTGGCGGTTGGTGGCGAGGAAGCCGGTGGGCGTGCCGGTGGTAATGACCTCGTCCCCCTTCGTGAAGAAGGTGCCCGGCGCGCAATTGACGTTGTGCCAGCCGTCGAGATTCTTGCCGTTGAACATCGGCATGTAGCCGTCGGCGGGTTTGTCGTCCGCCGCGGCGAGCGGCAAGGCGAGGGCGAGGGAGAGCAGTAGGGTTCGCATGGGTCGGGTTCCTGGGGTTACTCTTGATCCATCAAGCCGAGCCGTGGAGTCCAAAGTCCCGGCTCCCGTGAAGCGTGAATGACTGCAACGATATGGGCCACGTTGTTCCAGATGGTGAAGATAACGCGGTAGTTGAACAGCCGTATGAAATACTCGAGGGGTCTCGGGCGATTCGGGTCCGTCGTCGGTGATCGGGCAAGTTAGCGGCGATGTGCGAATCTCGCGAAATGCCGCTCGCAACTCTGCGGCGAACCTTGCTCCGAATCCCCGCTCCTCACGCTCAAGCCGGGCACTGGCTCGATCCGCTTCCGCCACGGGTATGATGCAGACTTTCACTTCACAGGTTCCTTCGTGTATCGAGCTTCGAGTTCACGAAGAAACTCGTCCGCGTCTCGCGACTCCACTTCGCCCGACACCAGTTGAGCAATCCTGGAATGAATCAGATCTCTCTGGCTCTTCTCCCCTTCCGCGAGGCTCTTGAAGCCTTCGCGGATACTGTCTTCAAGTAGGATCGCGAGATCGCGACGCTCTTCGACGGACCACTTCAAAATCGCGTCGATCACCTCCGGTGAAGGCGGGATCGCGGCGACTTTCGCCGGGCCGTTCGTTGCGGTCGCACTCATCTCTCACTCCTTCGCGATGGTTTCGTCCAGGTTCAGCAGCACGCGCGCGACCAAAGTGTAGGCCGCCTGCTCGGCAGTCGCCGTGCCCGCTTTGTCGCCGATGGCGACCTCGGCCGCGCTCGCAGGATCGGATGTAAATCGCTCGCGTTGTTTCTTCAACAGTGCGAGCAGAACGTCGGTTTCCTCCGCGGTCGGCTTTCGGCTCGTGCAGAGGCGGAAGGCGTAGGCGATGCGGTCCGCGTCGGTCGTGCCACCTTCGGCAATCGCGCGACGACCCAGAGCGCGGGCGCATTCCACGAACAGCGTCTCGTTCAGGCCGGTGAGCGCCTGCAGAGGCGTGTTCGTCCGCGTTCGCTTCACGCAGGATTGCTCGCCGATCGGAGCGTCGAACACCGTGAGCGCCGGGTACGGCGTGGACCGTCGGCGGAACGTGTACAGCGCCCGGCGATACCGTTCGTCGCCCTTCGCCTCGATCCACTCGAACGGGCCGTAGCTCACCGGCCGCTGGAAGAGGAACGCCGGCGCGGGGGTGAACACGCTCGGCCCGCCCATCTTCGGATTCAGCAGGCCGCTCGCGCTCAAGGCGATGTCGCGGACGATTTCGCCGTCGACGCGGAAGCGCGGCCCGCGGGCCAGCAGCCGATTCTGCGGATCCTTCGCGAGCAGTTCAGGCGTGACCTTGGAGGATTGCTTGTACGTGGCCGAGGTCACGATCAGGCGATGAAGGCGCTTCATGGACCATGATTCCCGCAGACCGCCGTCCGCGGGCTTCGTGGGGTTCATGAATTCCACGGAGAGCCAGTCCAACAACTCCGGGTGGGTCGGCTTCTCGCCCTGCGTGCCGAACTCCTCCGGCGTGCCCACGAGTCCGTGTCCGAAGTACGACTGCCACACGCGGTTCACGAAGGCCCGCGCCGTAGTCGGGCTTCGTTTGTCCGCCACCCATCTGGCGAAGGTCAAACGATCCGCGCCGGCCCTCTCCGGAAGCGGATGCAGAAACGCGGGAACGCCGGCGATCACTTCGTCGCCGGGCTTCAGGAAGTTGCCGCGCTTCAGGAGATGCGTCGTGCGGCCGTCAGGCATCTTCTTCACGACCAAACTCGTCGAACCCTCCGGCCACTGTTTCCACAACCCCTCAATCGCCTCATTCGCCTCCTTGAACTCCGGCACGGTCGTTCGCCAGTGGGAGAACAGGAAGTTGTTCCCGATCGGCTCGCGATGCTCCTGCAGTACGAGCGACTGGATCGCCGGAGGCAGAGGATCAGCCTCAGGCACTGCCTTCTCGCTCACGCTTAGCCGGAAGCGACCGAGGTTGTTGTTCATGTGGTCGTCGCTGTTCCAGCCGCCGTGGTTCTGCTTCAGGTTGAAGTGCAGCAAGGCGCCGGCGGGCAGTTCGATCGGCTTCTCAGGGATGAACACGGCCTGCCGCGGCTGATTGCGGCGACCCGGCCCCGCGTCGATGCCCCACGCCGTGTCGTCCTTGCCGTCGATGGCGAAACTCACGGGCCCGGTCACCCGTTTCTTCTTGCTCTGGTCGTCGAAGTTCTTTTCGAGTTCGCGCACGGGATTCGAGAAGTCCGCGAACGCTTTCGTGAACTTGATCTTGGTTCGGACTCCCGGCGCTGAAGCACCGGGCTCGGCGGGTTTCTCCACTTCAACACTGAACTCCGTGAGCGCGCTCGTTCCCATGAACGACCGACCCGGGCCGTTGCACGGCAAGTTCGGATCGTTCAACAACTCGATGCGGAACGCGGCGATCGTCTTCACCGGGCTCGGCCCGCGCATCAGCGTGCTGAACTTCGTCGGGGCGTAGCCCTGAGCCAGAATCGAGCCGTCCTTCTGCGGGAAGTAGCGTTGCGAGTTGTCTCCGGCGTTCCCCACGGTCACCGTCTTCCACGCGGGGATGGCCAGCGACTCTTCCCACTTCTCCATCCGCTTCGCCCAGCCGGGGTTCTTCTCCATCAGTTCCTTCTCGATCTCCCGGATGCGGCTTCGGATCTTGGCCACGGCCATCCTCTCGCTCAGCGTGTAGGTCACGCTTTGCGATTCGTGATCGTTGTTGAGGAATGCGAAGACTCGAAAGTATTCCTCCTGCGAAATCGGATCGAACTTGTGATCGTGGCACTGGCAGCAGGCGAGGCTCAGCCCGAGGAACGCCTTGCCGACCGCGTCCATCCGGTCGAACATCGCGTCCATGCGAAACTGTTCGGGGTCGACGCCGCCCTCTTCGTTCAACATGGACATGCGAAGGAAGCCCGTGGCGACCGCGTCGTCTTGAGTCGCGTCCGGCAACAGGTCTCCGGCGAGTTGCCGGACGATGAACTGGTCGTAGGGCATATCGTCGTTGAACGCCTTCACGAGCCAGTCGCGGTACATCCACACCTGCCGCGATTTGTCCTTCTCGTAGCCGTCCGAGTCGGCGTAGCGGGCGGCGTCCATCCAGATCCGCGCCTGGCGTTCGCCGAAGCGCGGCGAGGCGAGAAGTTTCTCAACGAGCTTCTCGTATGCGTCCTTGCTCGTGTCCGCGAGGAACTCGTCGATCTGTTTCGGGCTCGGCGGCAGGCCCAGCAGATCGAGGTACAGACGTCGGCACTGCGCGGCCTTCTCCGCCTCGGGCGAGGGCTTTAGTTTCTCGCGATCGAGCCGCGCCAGAATGAAGGCGTCGATCGGATGCGGAGCCCGATTCGGAACCGCGGGGCGAACGGGGGCTTTGAACGCCCAGTGGTTGACGGGATCGGCCGGCGGCGCGGCGGGCTTCTCGCCGTCCGCCCGCACCCACGGCGCCACCGCGAGCAACACCACCGGCAGGGAGAGGAGCGTTCGCATGCCAGACCTCGCGACGCGGAACACTTCCGATTCTACGATGCCGGTACCGCACGGGTGAACCCCATGACGCACCGGAAGCCGAACCTCCCGACGAAACTCTGCCCCGTGTGCGACCGCCCGTTCACATGGCGCAAGAAGTGGGCCAAGACGTGGGAGCAGGTGAAGTATTGCTCCGAGGCGTGCCGGCGCCGAATCAAGCGGGCCTCCGGCGGCTGATGCTCTCACTTCCGTTTGCGGCCCTTCTTGAACTGCTTCGGCTTCGGGCGTTTGTGCTCGGGTTCGACCCGCGGGCGTCTCGCTTCCGCATGCACGAGGCGGAAGTCGAGCATCCGCTTTTGCACGTCCACGCGGGCGACTTCGACCTGCACGCGATCGCCGAGACGGAATCGTTTGCCTCCGCGACGGCCCTCGAGGGCATGACCGTCCGCATCGAACACGTAGTAGTCGTCCGTGAGCGACGAAATGTGAACGAGGCCTTCCGCCGGGAATCGCTCCACCTGCGCGAAGAAGCCGTAGTCCGCAACGCCGGTGATCACGGCGTCGAACCGCTCGCCGAGTTTGCGAGTGAGGAAGATCAGGATCTTCAGCTTCACGAGTTCACGTTCGGCGGTCTCGGCCCGGCGTTCCATTCGCGAGCAATGTTCCCCGAGAATCACGAGTTCGGCTTCGTCCGCCGAGACTCGCTTGTGCTTGATCCACTTGTCGAGCGTGCGGTGCGCCGTGAGGTCCGGATAGCGGCGGATCGGGCTCGTGAAGTGGCAGTATTCCTGGCTCGCGAGGGCGTAGTGCTGGTCCGAGATCGGCGAGTATGTGGCCTGTTTCAGGCTGCGGAGCAGTGCGAAGTGCAGAGCGGCTCGTTCGGGCTTCTCGGCGGATTCGTTCAGCACGCGTTGCAGTTCGAAGCGATCCTGCGGCTTGCGAATGCGGTAGCCGAGGATGTCCGCGAAGCGGGCGAACGCCTCGAGCTTCTCTTCGATGGGCGCCGGGTGCACGCGCCGCAGGAACGGGATCTCTTCGTGGGCCAGGTGTTCCGCCACGGCCTCGTTCGCCGCGAGCATGAAGGCCTCGACCAACTGATGGCTCATGTCGTGGGTGGCGAAGTGGGCCCCGCTCACGCGGCCGTTCTCGTCGTACTCAAGAACCGCCTCGGGCATGCTGAGTTCGAGCGCGCCGCGTTTCGCTCGCTTCTTGCGAAGCAGGATCGCGAGATCACGCATACGGCGAAGCATGGCGACGATCTCCGAGCGGGGTGCGTCAGCCCTCCGAGTCTCCGCATCGGGCACGGCTTCGGACACGGGGGGCTTATGCCCTCCGCTCAGGAGGTCCAGTTGTTCCTGAACCTCCTCGTACGCGAACCGCCTCGCGACTCGGATCGCACCGTTGAAGAACTCGACGTGTCCGCGCTGCCCGCCTGACGTGAACTCCATCCGCACCGTCTTCACGTACCGCAGCTTCCCCTCCTGAAGGCTCGCGAGCCCGTTCGAGATCATCTCCGGGAACATCGGGATGACCTTTTGCGGGAGGTAGACGCTGGTCGCGCGCTTGCGGGCCTCCGTGTCCAGCGGGCCGCCCGGCTTCGCGAAGTGGCTCACGTCCGCGATGTGAACCGTAAGGATCCAATGCTTCGACTTCGGGTCGATCGTCACGCTGATGGCGTCGTCGAAGTCGCGGGCGTCTTTCGGGTCGATGGTGATGACGAGTTCGCCCGTGAAGTCGGTGCGGCCGTCGAGATCCGATTCCGAGAAGGCGGCCGCGGCGGCGCGGGCTTCGTCCAGAGCGGCCTCGGGAAACTCCTCCGGCAATCCGAACGCCTTCACGATCGAGAGCGTGTCCACGCCCGGTTGCCCGTGGGGCCCGAGCGCCTCCGCGATCACGCCCTCGCCCCGTTCGTCCGGCGAGGGGAAGCGGAGCATCTCGATCACGACTTTGTCCTGCGGCTTCGCTCCCTTCGCCCCCGGATCGCCGACCGAGATGCTGTGCGCGAACACGGTGCCGTCGATGCGGACGAACGCTTCACCCTCACGCTCGAAGTACGTGCCCACGAAGGTGCGCGTCGATCGGTTCAACACCTCGACCACTTCGCCGGCCGCGTCGCGGGTCTGGCTCGCGGGGCGGGTGATCTTCACGCGGACTTCGTCCCCCGTCGACGCGTCCATCCCCTTCCCTTCGCGGATGAAGAGGTCCGGTTGCGGAACGCCGTCCTTCGGATGGGGGCGAACGAACCCGCTCCCGGACGGCGACCGGCGGTACACGCCGGTGATCGTGCCGTGAACGTCCGCCGCGCGGAGCGTGTTCCCGCCCACGAGCCGCAACCGGCCGTCGCGGATCAAGTCCTTCACGATGCGGCGGAACTCGGGGTAGTCGTCCGCCGTCAGCCCCAGGCGCTTGGACAACACCTTGGGCTTCACCGGCGAGTAACTCGGCCGCGTGACCGCGTTCAGAATGCGAGCTTCAAGATCGGACATGGTGAAAGTGTACGGAGGCAAATCCGCTACAACGAAGGGCACGTTCACGGGAGATCGTCATGGTTCGGCACGCGTTCGTTCTCGCTCTCGTGGCGGCGGTCGGCTCCGCCGTCGCGGCGCCGCCCGAGGTGTCGGAACTTCCCGGCCCACTGGTTCTCTCCGGGGGCAAGGAGATTCCGAAGGACGCGCTCCAGGCCTTCTTCGATCTCGCGGGGAAGGAGAAGGCCAAGATCGTGATCGTGCCGACGGCGATGGCCGAAGCGGGCGACGCGAAGGCGGTGGCAAACGTTCTCGAAGCGTGGCGGGCGCTCAAGCCCACGTCCGTGGTCACCCTTCACGCGAAGGACGCGAAGCAGGCGAACGACCCGGAGTTCCTCAAGCCACTGACGGACGCCACGGGCATCTGGTTCGCGAACGGGCACACGGATCGCTTGTTGAAGGCCTACCGCGGCACGCTTTTCGAGGCGGAATTGAAGAAGTTGCACGCTCGCGGCGGCGCGATCGGCGGAGCCGGGGCCGGAGCGATGGTTCTCGGCGGGCTCTGTCAGTCGGGCGGCGAAGTGAAGCCTGTCCCCGCGTTCGGCCTGCTTCCCGGCTTCCTCTTCGACCGCCTCGATGCGCCGGACAGCGTGTTGGCCGAGAACGCGAGCCATGTCGGGCTGCGATTGCCGAGCGGTTCCGCGTGCGTGATCCGCGGCCGCACCATCCGTTCGATCGGCGACCAGGCATTGACGATTCGCATGGCGAAAGGTGCGGGACGGCCCGCGGTGTCGGAACCCGTGAAGGCCGGGGCGCTGCTCGATCTTTATCAGCTTCGACGAGCCGCGGCGAACCGCGCCGATGCCACGCCCTTCCCGCCCGCGAAGCCCGCCGAACCGGTCGTGAAAAAAGGTTCCCTCGTGATCATTGGCGGCGGCGGCACCACGCAACAGATTATGGACGCGTTCTTCGACAAGGCCGGCGGCAAAGACTCGCTCATCGTCGTGATTCCGACCACCGAGGCGGACGGCCCCGGCGACGCGCTCTTCCTTCGCAAGTACGGAGCGACCAACACCCGCATCCTGTTCACGAAGGACCGCAAGAAGGCGAATGACCCGGAGTTCAGCGTCGCGCTCGAGAAGGCCGGCGGAGTCTGGTTCGGCGGCGGCCGCCAGTGGCGGTTCGTCGATTCGTTCGAGGGAACGCTTGTGGAGAAGCGTTGCCACGAGGTGTTGGGCCGCGGCGGCGTCGTCGGCGGGTCCTCCGCCGGGGCCAGCATCCAGAGCGAATACATGCCCCGCGGACATCCCCTCGGCAACACCGTGATGGCCGCCGAGGGATACGAACGCGGCTTCGGCTTCCTCCCGGGTTGCGCCGTGGACCAGCACTTCTTCGGCCGCAAGAGACCGGACGACATGACCGGCCTGATGAAGCTTCACCCGCAGTTCCTGGGCATCGGCATCGACGAGGCGACCGCCATCGTCGTCACCGGGAGCATCGCCGAGGTGATGGGCCGATCGAAAGTCGGCTTCTACGACACGCGCAAGAAGCCGACCGAGGGGAAGGACTATGAAGAAGTCTTCCCCGGCGAGAAGTACGACCTGAAGAAGCGGGCGAAGATCAAGCCGTGAGTCAAGGCTTCAGTCGTCCACCGGAAGGATCTTGAACGAGTCGAAGTATTTCTTCGCGGCGTCGTTGGTCAGCGTCTTCGCGTCTTCGGCGACGATCATGATCTGGTACAGTCGGGTCCCGTCGAGAATGATGCGGCTGCGGAACTGAATGGCGCCTTTGGTGAAGGTGAACTCTCGCATCGGCAGTTTCTTCGGGCCGAAGGCGCCCTTCGTTTCTTCCTTGAGCTTTCCGTCCGCTCCCATGTTTCCGTCGCGGACGCCTTGCAGCACGTCCTGCGGCTCGGGAGAAAGCACACCCGCCGGGTAATCGTTGTACGCCACGATGAGAGCCGCGGTCTTGCCGACTTCGACCACCTGATTAGTGACGGTGATCTGCTTGTCCGTGCCGGGGAGCGGCACCATCGTCTTCTGTTCTTTGGGCGTTCCGGGAAAGGCCACGGAATAGCGGCCGGCTTTTGAGACGAAGTTGCCGTCTTTGTCCTTCACGGGCGCCGCCGCGGCGGGTGCCCCGCCGGTGATCTGGAACGCCTTGTAGAACGCCTCGGCGGTTTCGTCCGTGAGTTTCTTCTCGTCCTCGGTCGTGATCATGACCTGATAAAGCCGCTGGCCGTCCAGCACGATCAGGTTTCGGGCGAAGAGCTTGTCCTTGTGGAAGGTGAAGGCCCGCATCGGCAGTTTACGATCGCCGAAGACGCCGACCTTCTCTTCGTCCAAAGTGCCGGCACCGATATTGCCGTCGCGGACGCCCTTGAGCGAGTCCTGAGCTTTCGGTGCGATCGATCCGATGGGGTAATCGTTGTAGGCGACGAAGTACGCCGTGTTCTTCACCTCCGCGGTGTGGCGCGTGATCACCGTCTTGCCGCCTCCTTTGAGCGGCACGTCGCTCGTCTCTTTTTTCGGGTCCGCGGGGAAGGCCGCCTTGAAGCGACCGTCCCGCGAGGTAAGTTCGAACGGATCGTCCGCCGCGACCGGGGCCGAGGCGAGAACGAGGCAGGCGAAGGCGAGCGCACGCATGGCGAAACCCGTGGAGTTTGTGGACGTCACTTCTTCTTGTCGATCGAGAACGAATCGTAGAACGCCTTCGCGGAGGCAGCCGTGAGGGCCTTTTCGTTGTCCGCGACGATCATGACCTGATAAAGACGCGTGCCGTCGAGCACGAGCTTGTTGCGGAAGTGGATCTTGCCTTTGGTGAAGGTGAACTCGCGCATCGGCAGTTTGTCGTCGCCGAACGTGCCGGTTTTCTCTTCGACGAGTTAGCCTTCCGCGCCCATGTTCCCGTCGCGAACGCCGGCGAGCACGTCCTGCGCCTTCGGCGCGAGCACACCTTCCGGATAGTCGTTGTACGCCACGATGTAGGCCGCGCTCGTCCCCACTTCGACCACGTTGTTCACCACCAGAATCTTCTTGTCCGTGCCGGTCAGCGGCACCTCCTGCTTGCTCTCGGTGGGCTTGCTGGGGAACTTCGCGGTGAAGCGGCCCTTCTCGGACTTGAGTTCGAACGCTTTCACGTCGTCCGCCACGGCGACGGAGAACGCGAACATCATCAGAACGGAGGCGACGATCGGGCGCATGGACGACCTCGAAGGGAATGGTGAATCCTTGACAGTTTAGACGAGACGGCTCGGGTTCGCCAGTGAAGCCAATCCAGTCGTGGCGGGAGCCGGCTCCGCTTCGCGACCTGCGCCTCGGACTCGACCATGAACGATCAGCCGCGCGGCAGGCTGACGCGGAACGTGGTGCCGCGACCGAGTTGGCTCGTCACGCGGATGGCGCCCTTCATGACATGCAGCAGGTGTTTCACGATGGCGAGGCCGAGGCCCGTGCCGCCGACCTCGCGGCTGCGGGCCACGTCCGCCCGGTAGAACCGCTCGAAGATGCGCGGCAAGTCGCGATCGGCGATGCCGGGTCCGGTGTCTTCCACTTCGAACGCGGCCTGATCGCCCTGGGTGTACCAGCGGAGCGTGATCGTGCCGCCGTTGCGGGTGTACTTGATCGCGTTGTCCACGAGGTTGTCCAGCACCTGGCGGAGCGCGTCCGGGTCCGCGAGGGCGACCACGTTCGCGGGGCCGGTCGCGGGCGGCACTTCCACGAACCGATGGGACTTCTCCTCGGCCCGCGGGTGGTTTCTCTCGAGGCAATCGAGAATGGCTCGTTCCAACGACACCGGTTGCAATTCGAGACCGCTCTGCCCGGATTCGATTCTCGCGAGGCTGAGCAGGTCCTGAATCAGATCGGAGAGCCGGTCCGCCTCGCGGGAGGCCTGTCCGAGGAACATCGCGCGGGCGTCCGGATCTTCGGCCGCGCCGTCCTGCAGGGCTTCGACGTTGGACTTGATCACGGCCAATGGCGTCTTGAGTTCGTGGGACACGTTCGCCACGAAGTCCTGCCGCATCCGCTCGAGCATCCGGAGTTCGCTCGTGTCGTGAATCACGACGATGGCGCCGGTCGCAAGTTCGTCCGGGAGTCGCGAGACGTACACGGCGAGGCTGCGTTCCACGGGGCCCTTCAAGTCGAACTCTTCGCGATATGGGCCGGCGTGACGCAGGCCCTTTTCGAGAAGTTCCTGGAAGCCGCGTTGGCGGGCCACCTCCCAGAGTTTGCGGCCGACCGCGGTCTGCGGGTCGAACTCGAGCAACTCCCCGGCGCGGCCGTTCGCGAAGAGCACGCCCAATTCGCGATCCACGGCGATGACGCCCTCGATCATCCCGGAGAGGATCGCGAGCAGTTGCTCGTGATCGTGGGAGTGCTGGCGGAAGGTGGTGGCGAGGCGGCCGCTCATGGCGTTGAACGCGGCCGCGAGTTCGACGTGCTCGGGCGAACCCTGCAGGAGGATGGTGCGGCCCAGGTCCCCTTCCGCGAGGCGGCGGGCGCCGTCCGCCAGATCGGTCAGCGGTTGGGCGAAGCGGCGAGCCAGGATGAAGGCGAGGCCGACGGAGATGACGATCGCGAAGACCACGGCGATGCCGACTTCCCGCGCAATGTCCAGAAATAACGGGGGGTCGCGCTGCAGAATCAGCAGCCCGACGAGGCCCACGCCCACGAGCACGAGCAGCAGATAAGTGAGGAACAGCCGCCAGAACATCGCCGAATCACAGAGTGAGAATGGCGGAACTCCACGTGAGGCCGCCGCCGAAGGCGACGAGGAGCACCGTGTCTCCGGGCTTGCAGCGGCCGCCGCGGATGGCTTCATCGAGCGCGATGGGCACGCTCGCGGCCGACGTGTTGCCGTACTTGTCCAGGTTCACCACCACTTTGTCCCGCGGGAAGTTCGTCGCTTCCAGCGCCGCGTCGATGATTCGCAGATTCACCTGATGCGGGATGAACACGTCGATCCCGTCAAGGCCCATCTCGCGACAGTCGCGTTCGGCCTGTTCGATCAACTCGATCATCCGCGTCACGGCGAAGCGGTACACTTCTCGGCCGACGATCCGAATGAATTCGAGCCGAGGCTGCAGCGGAGCCCCGGGCGCCGGATTCGGCGTCACCTTGCTGGGCACCTGGATCAGTTCCTGCCGCGTGCCGTCCGAGTACAGCTTGATGTCGCGGACGCCCACGTTCGGGTTCGGGCTCGCGGTCAGCACCACGGCTCCGGCGCCGTCCCCGAAGATGATGCAGCTGTTGCGGTCGGTGAAGTCCAAGGCCCGACTCAGCACTTCGGCGCCGACCACGAGCACGTTCTTCGCCGAACCGGCACGGATGAATTGCGAGCCGACCGACAACCCGTAGAGGAAGCCGGAGCACGCCGCGGCGAGATCGAACGCCGGAATGTGGCGGCAGCCGAGGGCGGCTTGAATCAGGCAGGCGGTCGCGGGAGAAATCAGATCGGGGGTCGAGGTGGCGCAGACGATGAGATCGATGTCGGTCGCGGCCAGGCCGCTCGATTCGAGGGCACGCCGAGCCGCGATCGTGCCGAGGCTCGCGGAGGTTTCCCCCAGTGAAGCGAACCGACGTTCCCGGATCCCGGTGCGAGTGCGGATCCACTCGTCCGAGGTGTCCAGGTTGAGGATGTCGGTGAACTCGTCGTTGGGCACGACGCGAGCCGGCAGGCAACAGCCGGTCCCACGAAGGGCCACGCCGGGCAACTGGTTCATTCTCGTTGTGTAGCGAAAGCCGGGCCCAAACGACAGGTGTTGGAGCGGTCACAGCGTCGAGCCGGTGTCGCCGGGGAGCATCCGCTTGCGGATCAGCTTGATCGGGATGCTCCCTTGGCGGATGAACTCGTTGTGGAACTTCTCGAGCGAATAGTCCGCGCCCTTCGCCTTCTTGTAGTCCTCGCGGAGCTTGTAGATCTGAAGCTTGCCGAGGGTGTAGTACAGATAGGTGGGGTTGTACGTGCCGCGGCGCGATTCCTGAAACGCGATCTCCGGTTCCTGATACCCTTCCTCCACGAAGAACTTCTTCCCCTGTTCCACCGTCCAGCCCGCGGTGTGGAGCTTGATGCCGACGATATAGCGGCAGTCGCGAAGCAGGGCGTCGTAGAGTTGGGCAAGCTTCACCTTCGGGTCGCCGTCGCCATACCCTTCCTCGACGCACATTTGCTCGGCATAGTGGGCCCACCCCTCGGCGTTGGAGCCGCACGCGTACAGTTTCCGAACCTTGGTGGGGAACTGGCTAGCGTATTGGAACTGGAGGTAGTGGCCGGGGTACGCCTCGTGGATGGTCAGCACTTCGAGGGTGGTGCGGTTGAACGCCCGCATGTGCTCGGTCTTCCGTTTCGGCTCCCAGTCGGTCTCGGGCGGCGTGACATAATAGAACGCTTCGGTCGCCTTCGTTTCGTAGGCGCCGGGCGTGTACATCGAAGCGAAGCCGCCCGTTCGCATGAACGGCGGAGTCTCGAGAATCGTCGGCCGCACTTCGGACGGGATCGAGACGATGCGCTTGTCGAGAAGGAACTTCCGGCAGCGTTCGATGGTGCCACGAGTCGCGGGCACGAGATCCTCCGGCTTCGGGTGATCGTCCGTGAGCGCGGCCAGAACCTCGGCGGGCTTCTTCTTCGGATCGATCTTCTTCGCGGTGGCCTCGAACGCGTCCTGATCGCGCTTCAGATTCATGAGCCCGACCGCAAGCAACTTCTCCATCGAGATGTCGAGCATCTCTTCGGCCTGAAGCTTCTTCATGTACGTGTCCGCGCCGATGGCGTAGTTCCCTTTCGCGCGGGGCATCAGGTCCTTCTCGATCCATGCGGCCGCGTCCTCGAACGCCGCGAGAACCGCTTTGTTCGCGGCCTCGAACTCGGCGAACAGTTTCGCGTCGACCCCGGCCGCCTCCTTGGCCCACGCGGGCAGATCCGTCCTGAAGAACCCGACCGACCCTTTCGCCACGATCAACCCGAGGTCCGCGAACTCCTTCGGCGGGTTCTCGACGTTCGCCTTCATCGCGACGAGCAAAGCGGGAGACATCTTCAACCGGCCGATGATCGAACGGAGCCGCTCGGCGGGCGGCGCGAACGACGACTTCATCATGAGGTCGAGCCCTTCGGCGGGCTTGCCGAGATACACGACCGGGTTCCGCTTCCAATCGCGAACGACATCGAGTTCCAGAACCTCGGCCTGCAGCGCGGCGTCGAGAATCTCGGCGTCGAGCGAGTCGTTCGCGGTCAGGGTTCCAGCCCGAAGGGATTTCAAGCGCTCTTTCATCGTGCCGACCGCGGCGCGACGCTTCGCCAGGCTCGCGGCCGAAAGGTCCGGCATCTTCGTGTCGAATTCGTGGATGCCGGCGTAGGTGGCTTGAAGCGGATCCCACGCGAACAGCGCGGAGTAGTAATCGACCGCGAACTTCGGGAAGGAATCCTGTGCGGCCACCGAACCGGCGGCGACCACGACGCACGCGACGCTCAGCAGGAATCGAAACACGGTGATCCTCGGGGTCGGTCGAGAGGCGGCAGACATATTACCGCGCCCGGCCTCCGATTCCTGATACATTCTCAAACATGTCCGAGCCGTTGACGTTCCTGATGGGGAAGCACCCGGCCCCGGTGCCGGGCGATCTCCGCTACTGCAAGAATCACATGTGGTGCCGCCCCGGCACGAGCGGTCCGCATGTCTTCGGCTTCACCGCGTACGCCACCCGCCTCATGCAGGACGTCTACTTCCTCGAATGGCGGATCGACCCTGGCTTCGTCACGCTCAAGCAGGAGATCGGCTTCATTGAAACGCAGAAAGCCACGTCCGGGTTGTACGCTCCGGTCGCGGGACGGATCGAACGCTTCAATGCGGACCTGCTGAACGATCCCTCGGCGATCAATGCGGACAACTACGGCGCGGGTTGGCTCTTCGAGTTCACCGGCGAAGTGAACGCGACGCTGACCGCGGAGCAGTACTTCGCCTTTCTCGGGGAGGCGTGGCCACAGACGCAGCGGCTCATCAAGGGCCAAATCAACGCCGCGGAGGATTGACCCCGATGCCCGTCTCGCTCGCGCCGCTCACGCGTCGTCAGTTCCTCGCCTCGGCCTCGGCCGGGGTCTTGGTCGTGCGTCCGGCCGCGGCCGCGAACGCCGATCCGCATCGCGTCGCGCTCCTCTCCGATCCGCACACTCCGGAGAAGGCCACGACCACCGATCGCGACTGCAACATGGCGGATCGCTTGAAGCAGGTCGCGGGTGAGGTGGCGAAGCTCGAACCGCCGCCCGCGTGCGCCGTGATCGACGGCGACCTCGCCCACAAGACCGGCACGGCCCTCGAATACGCCACGTTCGGCAAGCTGATCGAACCCGTCCGGGCGGCTGGAATCCCGCTTCACCTCACCCTCGGCAACCACGACCACTTCGACCGATTCGCCGCGGCCCTGGACACGCTCCGCCCACAGGATCGACCCGTGGACGGCAAGCAGGTCCTCGTCGTCGAGTTGAAGCGAGCCAACCTCTTCGTCCTCGATTCGTTCGACCCGAACAACGCGTCCGGCGGCATCCTCGGCGAGTCGCAGTTGAAATGGCTCGCGAAGGCCCTCGACGCCCGCCGAGACAAACCGGCCCTCGTGTTCGCCCATCACCCGCTCCAGTTCGGTCCCGTGAAGGGGAAGGCGAGCGGCGTGGCGGACACGGAGTCGCTCTGGCCACTGCTCAAGGATCGCCCGCAGGTGAAGGGGTACGTCTTCGGCCACACGCACACGTGGAAGCTCGCCGAGAAGGACGGCATCCATCTGATCAACCTCCCGGCCATCGGCTACCCCTTCGCCAAGGCCGAGGTTACGGGCTGGGTCGACGTCCGGTTATTGGAGCACGGCGCCAAACTGACCGTGCGCGCGATCGACACCCGGCACGCGAAGCACGACGCGACCGCGGAACTCACGTGGCGGAAGTGACCATGCTCGCCCGACGGCTCCTCGAACTGATCCGTTTCAGTCACACGATCTTCGCCCTGCCCTTCGCGTTCATCGCCGCTCTGCTCGCGTGGCAGGACGATAGGTTCCGCGGCACGGACCTGCTGGGCATCGTCTGCGGCATGGTCTTCGCACGAAGCGCGGGGATGGCGTTCAATCGGCTCGTGGACCGCGAGATCGACGCGAAGAACCCCCGCACCGCCGCCCGCCACCTGCCCGCCGGCCTGCTCGAAACGCGAACCGTGATCGTCTTCGCGATTCTCTGTTGCGTCGCGTTCGTGCTCTCGACCGGCCTCTTCCTCCTGCGGGAGCCGCCGAACCCGTGGCCGCTGCGGCTGAGCGTGCCGGTACTGCTCTTCGTGCTCGGCTACTCGCTGGCGAAACGGTTCACGAGTTTGGCCCACGTGTGGCTCGGGGCGGCGCTCGCGCTCGCGCCGCTCTCCGCGTGGATCGCCATTCGCGGGCTCGAAGATCTCCCCGTGCCGATCGTCCTCGGCCTCGCCGTGATGTGCTGGGTCTCCGGGTTCGACATTCTCTACGCGTGTCAGGACGTGGATTTCGACCGCGGCGCGGGGTTGCACAGCATCCCGGCCCGAATCGGCGTGAAGGCGTCGCTCCGACTCGCCGCCCTGCTCCATGCCGCGATGTTCGGCCTGCTCGTTCTGCTTGGAGTCGGAAGCGAACATCTCGGCCCGGTGTTCCTCGGCGGCCTCGGGCTCGTCGGCATGCTTCTCGTCTACGAGCACAGCCTCGTTCGCGCGGACGATCTCACCCGCGTGAACCGGGCGTTCTTTCAGGTGAACGGCGTGATCAGCCTCGGCTTGCTCGCGCTGGTGCTACTGCAACTCGTGCTGAACCGCCGATGAGACTGGCGAACCGCCTCGCGATTCGAGTAAGATCAGGGTTGGAAGTGCGGCTTGAACGTCGAAGCGATCATGAACGAAGTTCAACCTTGATCCGCGACGACTGCAACATCGGCTGGACGAAAATCTTGCCGAAGAAGGTGCGCCGATAGATTTTGGCCGCTCTTGGGTGGCACCGGCTTCTAGCCGGTGTGTGGCCCCGGCTTCCAGTCGGGGCTCCTGTCGGGGGCAACTTCCTTCGAAGTCAGCCACGCTCGGAAGGAGCATCGGCTGGCAGCCAGGGCCACCCAGATTGGGCCTCGCCACCCTGCGGAGGACGCTCGTTCCGGGGTTTCGACCTGACGTGATCGACTATCGAGTGAATGCCGACGTCATTCAAGTGCTCTCCGTTTTCCACACCAGTCGCGATCCGAAGATTTGGAAAGATCGCATCTGAGGAACAGTTCATGACACTCTCGCAACCGCTGGCACGTCGCATGTTTCTCCGCGGGGTCGGCGTCTCGATGGCGTTGCCGTGGCTGGAGTCCGTTCCGGTGTGGGGGGACGACAAAGCGAAGAACGCTTCGTCCGAGCCGCCGGTGCGTTTCGCCGTGCTTTTCTCCGGGAACGGCTTCCACTCCAAAGAGTGGTGGGCGAAGGGCGAAGGCAAGGACATGACTTTCGGCAAGGTCCTTGAGCCGCTCCACCCCGTTCGCGAGAAGGTGAATTTCATCCGCGGCTTGTACAACGCCGAGGCCCTCATCGGCGGAATCCACTCCTGCCAAACGGGCAACCTGCTCACCGGCGCCCACCTCGCTCCGAACGGCGAGATCTCCTCCGGCATCAGTTGCGATCAGGTGATCGCGGAGAAAACGAAAGGCTCCACGAAAGTGCCCAGCCTCGTGCTTGGCACCGAACCCTCGATCGCGGCGATCCACAAGAACTACTCGATGATCTACTCGTCGCACATCTCGTGGAGTTCCGCCACGACGCCGACGCCGCTCGAACTCTATCCCGCGCTCGCGTTCGATCGCCTCTTCCGAGATGAAGTCGGCAAGGCGGACAAATCCGTGCTCGACGCCGTGCTCGCGGACGCGAAGGGCTATCAGAACAAAGTGAGCGCGGCCGACAAACGCCGGCTGGACGAGTACCTGAACTCGGTGCGCGAAGTCGAGTCGCGAATCGAACAGGCGGGCAAAGCAGGCCGACTCCAAGGCTGGCGACCGACTCTGGACAAGCCGGACATGAAGCGCCCCGCCGACGGAATCCCCCAGGACGTGGACCAGCACATGCGGCTGATGGCGGACATCCTCGTGCTCGCGTTCCGCACGGACACCACCCGCGTTTGCACGCTGAAGCTCAACAACGATCACTCGTCGCTCCGCTTCCCGAATCTGAAATCGCAGGAGAGCACGGGGGGCATCGACTACATGATCCACCACTTGCTCTCACATACGGACGGCAAAGACTGGCTGAGTGTCAACCGCTTCTTCCTCGAACAGATGGGGTACATCTGTTCGAAGTTGGACGCCGTTCAGGAAGGCGACCGCACGCTGCTGGACAACAGCATGATCCTGTACGCCTCGAGCATGATGACCGGCAGCCACAACAACGATCAATTGCCGGTGGTGATGGCGGGCCGGGCGGGCGGGCGGATCAAGGCCGGCCGCACGTTGAACTATCTCGGGAAACCGAACCGCAAGATGTGCAGCCTCTATCTTTCGCTCATGGACAAGTGCGGCGTGAAGCTCGACTCCTTCGGCGACTCCAAGGAACGACTCACGGAGTTCTGATCAGCGTCAGCCGCATCACCTGCGGATGGCAGCGGAAGCGAAGTGGTTCCTTGCCGCTCAGCCCGCGGCCGACGACCATCACCGTGCCGCCGCGCTCGAAGACTCCCATGTCGTAGCGGCGGCCGTACTTGCTCGGCACGAAGATCGACGTGATGATCGGCACGCGGATCTGCCCGCCGTGCACGTGCCCGCACAGCATGAGATTCATGCCGTGCTCGATCCCCCAACGGAAGTTGTCCGGCGAGTGGCTCAAGGCGATCCGGAACGCGACCTTCGGCGCCCCGCCGAGATCCGGCGCGTCGAACCACGGGCCTTCGTGCCCCGCGACGAGCACCGGCACGCCACGAACCTCCGCGACCAACCAGCCCGTCGAGTCGGTGACGTGAGTCACCGGAGTGTGAGGGGCCACCAACTCCGGTCGCTTAGGCGACCGGCTCGACGAGTCCTCGCCAGTTCTCCCGTCGAGTTGTGCCGACTCCCAATTCGGACCACTCAGCACCCGATATCCGGCTCCCGAGAGGCTCGCACGAACGCGATCCGGGTCGTGCAATTGATCGTGGTTCCCGAGGATCGCGAAGTTCCCCTCCGTGCCTCGGAAGCGGCCCAGCAGCGGGCCGATCCACTCGCGATGCCTGTCCGTGTCCACGTAGTCTCCGGTGAGGCAGACGAGGTCCGGGGTCGGCCAGCGACGTTCGATTTCGTCCATGATGCGATCGTGGAACGCGCGGCTCGGGGTGCCGTGATAATGCACGTCCGTGAGGTGCAGGATCGTGAGGCCGTCCAATTCCGCAGGCAGGTTCGGCATCGAGAGCGTGAGTTCGGTGAAGTCCACGCGGAAGATGCAATTCAGTGGGAGTCCCGCGGCACGGCGGCCCTTCCCGTCCCCGATCGCGGCGGGGCCGAGTTCCTTCCACAGGTCGAGCGTCTCGGTCGTCTCGCTCACGAGGGCCTTGGGAGGACGCTTCATCAACCGTGCCGCGGTGATCAGGGGAAACACCGCGGCGCCAAAGAACATGCAGACCCACGTGTAGGGCACGAACGCGCCGAACAACCAGATCGCCGGGAACGAGAGGATCACGAGGCCGGTGAAGTGGCGCCAGGGGCGGAGCAGCCACTTCGGGAACGGCTGCGAGTACATGTAGTTGAGAAGGGCGGTCCAGATGCAGGCGTGGCCCACCCACATCGCCATCAGGTGGAAACTCTCGGACAGGAACTGCGGCATGGCGTCATGTTACGGACGCGGTTCACGCTCTCCTCGAGTCTTCATCGGCGTTCGATTACGTTTAAGGTGTTCGAGCGTGCATTCGTTCCTCTTCCACTCGGGAGTCTGCCATGGTGAAGGTGTCTCGGGCCGCGGTGGCGGCGATTCTGTTCGCGGGCGCCGGTGCGGCGTTCGCTCAACCGCCGGGCGGTCCCGGTCGGCCGGGCCCCGGCGGCCCGGAGAAGAAAGACGGCCCGCGCCGCGAAGTGCGGGATCAGAAGGACGCTCGCCCGGCCGAAGGCCTCGAGCGCGAACTGCAGATGCTCCGCGCCCGTCAGGCCGAGATCGAGGCGCAGCTGAAGAAGGCCCGCGAGGGCGGCGGCGAGAAGCGAGACGAGCCGCGCCGTGAAGAAGGCAAGCGCCCCGACGGCCCGCCGATGGGTCGTGGCCCGTTCGGCCCCGGAGGTCCTGGCGGAGGCTTCGGCCCGCGTGGTGGTTTCGGCGTCGGCGGCCCGCCCGGATTCGTCGGCCCCGGCATGAACCTCCCGCTCGAGAACATGTCCCCCGAGCAGATCAAGCAACTGATCGGCCGCCTGCAGGAAGTCCTGGAAGCGAAGTCCCGTGGGGCCGAAGCGAAGAAGCCGGGGGGCGACCAGCCCAAGAAGGCCGACGCGCCGCGACCCGCCAACAACGAAGAAATCCTCAAGCGGCTCGAACGGCTGAACAAGGAACTGGACGAGATCCTTCGCTCGCTCGGCAAATGACAGTATGCCGCCTATCGTATCGTTCGGCGTTCGTTCGGTCGAACGCCGACGACCGGCCGGCATGCGGACCAATTCCATGTCGTCGGAGACGCGGAGTCAGACTCTACGACGCCACTCTTGTGGATCGCGCGCGCCGTGGAGAACGGCAATCACGTCGACTCCGGAATTCGCGATTCTGAAATAGACCACGTATCCGAATCGCTTCACGGTGGCGGTGCGTACGTCCGCTTCCAGGATGCCATACGCCTCCGGCATGAAGGCGATTCGGTCGAACGCGGCAAACGCTTCAACCAGGAACTCGTGCCCCAAGCCGGAATCGCACTTTTCGAAGAATGCTTCTCCGGCGAGCAGGTCCTCTCTCGCTTCGGGTTGTACCGTGACGCGGGCGCTCATGTTGAGCCGCCGAGGAGTTCGGCTCGCAGCTGCTCCAACGGGATGCCGCGGTTCGGGTCCGAATTCGCCAGCGCCAGCCGGCGGCGGACCTCCTTCAGATGCCAAGGCGGGACTTCCGGCACGCCGTGCAGCGCGATCAAACTGTCCCAGACGCGCCCGAGCAAAGCCACTCGCTCGGCAGGCTCGAATTCCTCGATGTTCACTGAAGCCGCGGTACGATCCATGGCGATTCTCCTGACGCACGCATTCTACCCGAATGTCGCGACGAATCGCACCACGTCTTTCGCGACGTCCACTCCGGTGGCGGCGGCCAAGGCTCGCCAGCCGGGCACGGCGTTCACCTCGATGACGTACCACTCGCCGTCCGGGCCGGAGAGCAGGTCCACGCCGGCGACGGGGCAACCGGTCGCCTCAGCGGCGCGGAGCGTCAGCGATTCCTGTTCCGCGGTCAACTTCATCGGCTCGGCCGATCCGCCGCGTGCGACGTTCGTTCGCCAGTCGCCATGCGACGATCGCTTCATCGCGGCCACGATTCGCCCGCCGATCGCGAAGGCTCGCACGTCCCACCCCGGGTGCCGGATGAACTTTTGCTGATAGACGATCTGGCCGGTGCGTTCCAAGACATGAAACGTTCGCCAGGCGGTTTCCGGATCCGTGAGCCGAACCATGCCCCGACCTTCGGAACCGAAGATCGGCTTGAGCACGACGTCGCCGCCGAGTCGGTGGAAGGCCTCGAGCGCGAGTTCGGCCTTCTCGGAAACGTGTGTCGGTGGCGTGCGGAGTCCCGCCTTCGCAAGTCGCACGTTCGTGAGGTACTTGTCCACGCAGGTCTCGATGGCGCGGGGCGGGTTGACGACGCGGAGGCCGTTGGCCGCGGCCGCGTGCAGCACATCCACGCGAAAGACGACCTGTTCCAGCGAGCCGCTCGGCATGGTGCGGACGATGGCGGCCTCGAATCCCGCCAGCGGCGTCGGTTCGGTTTCGACTCCGGCCACAAGCGTGCGGAAGTCGAGATTTCTCGCCGTGTGCCCGAGTTCGCCCGCGGCGCGGATCAGATCGTCCACATGCCAGCCGCCGTAGCCGGAGAGTATCGCGATGTTCATCGTTCCTCACGCTCGCGGGCCCGTTCCGCTATCCTAGTCCTTGGTTTTGGGGTGGTGCCTGCTGCGGAACCGCCCCGATCGATCCCCGCCTCCATGAACGCCCCGTCCGGCACCGCCACTCCCGCCGCCCAGCCCGCCCACGCGCCGCACCAGTCGTTCTGGCTGTGGGTCATGTGCCTCACGGGCGTCGACTATTTCTCCACGCTCGGTTATCAGCCGTCGATCGCCTATCAGAACGCGGGGCTTCTGGCCCCGATCGCCACGGTCGTGCTCGTCGCGGTCACGCTCTTCGGGGCGCTGCCGATCTACCGATACATCGCGAAGAAGTCGTTCGAGGGGCAAGGCTCGGTGGGTTTGCTCGCGAAACTCGTCTCGGGTTGGTGGGGCAAGGCGCTCGTGCTCACGCTCCTCGGCTTCGCCACCACCGGGTTCATCATCACGAAAACGCTCTCGGCCGCGGACGCCGCCGTTCACTTGATCGAGAATCCGAACTGGCCGTGGCGGCCGCCGCTGGACGAACCCGCCGTCGGCCAGCAGATCGCGATCACGATGCTCCTGCTCGTCTTCCTCGGCGCCGTGTTCCTCCGCGGATTTCGGGAGGTGATCGGCATCGCCGCGGTGATCGTCTTCATCTACCTCGTGATGAACACGATCGTGATCGGCTCGGGATTGAAGTATCTCGCCGAACATCCCGAGCGGTGGGACGCGTGGATCGATCAGCTTCGAAGCGGGAGGTGGCACCTGCCGCACAATCCGCTCGGCAGCGCGGCCGGTTGGGGCGGAATCATCGCCGTGAGCCTGTTGCTCTTCCCGAAACTCGCCCTAGGACTCAGCGGATTCGAGACCGGCGTGGCGGTGGCTTCGCACGTCCGCGGGAGCCCGACGGACGACCCGAAGGAGCCGCTCGGTCGCATCGCGAACACACGGAAGCTGCTCCTCGCGGCCGCGGTCATCATGTCGTTCTACCTGATGGGTTCGTCCATCGTGGTGAGCACGCTGATTCCGCCGGAGGAAATCACGCCCGTGGCCGCGGAGGGCGGTTACCCCAAGAACGCGAAAGGGCACGAGTTGCATCACGTCGAGGACTGGCCGAAGAAGCCGGCGTCCGGCCGCGCCCTCGCGTATCTCGCCCACGCCGAGGGCAAACTCGGGAAAGAGATCAACCCGCTCTTCGGGGCCACGTTCGGCACCATCTACGATCTCAGCACCATCGTGATCCTCTGGTTCGCCGGAGCGAGCGCGATGGTGGGCCTGTTGAATCTCGTTCCGCAGTATTTGCCGAAGTACGGAATGGCGCCGGAGTGGGCTCGCGCCGTGCGCCCGCTGGTGCTCATGTTCACCGGAATCAACTTGTTCGTCACGTGGATGTTCAAGGCGAACGTGGACGCGCAAGGCGGCGCCTACGCCACCGGTGTGCTCGCGTTGATCACAAGCGCGTGCGTCGCCGCCGTGCTCGTCGTCTGGCGCGAGCGCGAAGGCCCGTGGTACCGCCGCCTCTCGTGGCCGTACGCGATCATCACCGTCGTGTTCGTGTACACCACCGTCGCGAACGAAGTGGAGAAGAAGTTCCAGGGGCTCCTGATCTCGTCCCTGTTCATCCTGACGATCGTGGCCACGTCGTTCGCGTCGCGAATCCTCCGCAGCCGCGAGTTGCGGTTCGCCGGGTTCAAGCTCGCGGATCCGGAGTCGCATTTGCTCTGGGACGCGATTCGCGAGTTGGAGCGAACGATTCTCGTGCCGCACCGGCCGGGCCGCCGCAGCCTCGCGGCGAAAGAAGGTCAGGTTCGCCGCGAGCACCGCATCCCGCGAGACCTGATGATCGTCTTCGTCGAAGTTCAACTGGCGGACGCCAGCGACTTCGTGAATGAACCCGTGCTGAGGGTCGAGCAGCAAGAGGGGCGCTTCATCATGCGGATCACGGGAGCCGCGTCGATCTCGCACACGCTGGCCGCGACCGCTCTCGAGTTGTCCAAGGTCGGCCGCCCGCCCGAGATTCACTTCGGATGGACGGACGAAAGCCCCGTGTCCGGCACGCTCGGCTTCCTGCTCTTCGGCGAAGGTAACGTGCCGTGGATGGTGCGAGATCTGATCCGCCGGGCCGAACCGGACGAGGCGAAGCGACCGCTCATCATCATCGCCGGAGCCGCTTGACAATGACCTCGCACGCGGTGAATGCCTCGGACATCCTCGCGGCCGCGGCCCGCATCGCGGGGTACGTCCACCGCACCCCCGTGCTGACGTGTTCGACCTTGGACGCGCTCGCGGGCCGCTCGCTGTTCTTCAAGTGCGAGAACCTTCAGAAGGTCGGCGCGTTCAAGTATCGCGGGGCGACCAACGCCGTGCGAAAGCTGTCGGACGACGAGGCGGCGCGAGGCGTGGTCACGCATTCAAGCGGCAACCACGCGCAGGCGTTGGCTCTCGCGGCCCGCGTTCGCGGGATTCCGGCCCACATCGTGATGCCGCGAACGGCCCCGAGCGTGAAGAAGGCCGCCGTTCTGGGGTACGGTGGAATCGTGACCGAGTGCGAACCGAACCTCGCGGCACGCGAGGCGGCCGCCGCCGACATCGTGGCACGCACCGGCGGCACGCTGATTCCTCCATTCGACCATCCGGACGTGATCGCGGGCCAGGGAACCGCCGCTCTCGAGCTTCTGGCGGCCGTTCCGGATCTCGATGCGATCATCGCGCCGGTCGGTGGCGGCGGATTGCTCTCGGGTGTGGCCATCGCAGCCGAAGGTCGTCGCGTGTTCGCCGCGGAACCGCTCGGCGCGGACGACGCGGCCCGATCCAAAGCCGCGGGGCGTTTCATACCGCAAACCGCGCCGAACACCATCGCGGACGGCCTGCTCACGAGCCTCGGCGAACTCACGTGGCCGATCGTTCGGGATCGCGTGGAACGGATCTTCACCGTGACGGACGACCAGATTCGAGCCGCGATGCGACTCGTCTGGGAACGGATGAAGCTGATCGTGGAACCAAGCGGCGCAGTCGGCCTTGCCGCGGTCCTGAGCGACGAGTTCCGAGCTGTGAGCGGCGTGAACCGAGTCGGCATCGTCTTCAGCGGCGGGAACGTCAATTTGGATGCGTTCTTCACGCGGTTCTGAGACCTTCCGTGGTTAGACGCGTCCTTCGTCGTTCGTCTTGTCGGTAACGGCGACGTGGGTTTGTCCTTGTAGCCGCGCCGCTGAATTGACAAAATCATCGGTGACCGCCATTCCCGGGCCAGGGCTCGCCATGCACGCCAAACGACTGCGCTACCTCTGGGCCACGATCCTGTTCGCGTCCATTACGGGGCTCGTGGTCTGGGTCGACACCGCGGACGCTCTCCAGCCATTGGTCGCGCAGCCGGTGCCGCCCGGCGGCAAGAAGAAAGACGACGAGAAGAACAAGAACAAGGATCTGCTGCTCGAAGAGGACTGGGACATTCCGTTCGCGCCACCCTACGAGCGGGACGCGACGAACCAGTTGAAAGGCGCCCGCGATTACCTCTCGTTCAAGGAGCCGCCGTGGCGCACGATCGTGCCGCTGCTCCAGAACATTCTCAACGCGAAGTCGGACTCGTTCTTCAACATCAAGGACAAGGTCGGGGACAAGCTGATCACGCGTCGCATCAGCGTGAAGACGGAAGCGAACCGCATCATCGCGGCGTTCCCGAAGGACGGTCTCGAGTTTTATCAGCAGGCGTACGCTCAGGACGCGACCACGCTCCTGGAAGACGCCGTGCGCGCGAACTACGACATGACGATGCTTTCGGACCTCTCGCAGCGGTACTTCCACACGCGCGCCGGAGCCGAGGGAACCGTTCTGATCGGCTCGCTGTACCTCGAACGCGGCAACTACCTCGAAGCGGCATACGCCTTCGAGCGGCTCTTCACGCGGCCCAACTCCGAAGACGTTCTCACGGCACGCACGCTGTTCAAGGCCGCCCTCGCGTTCAAGCGCAGCGGCGATCCGCGCCACGCGGACCTCTTCCGCAACTCCTTGGATCAGCTTCAGAAAGCGACCGTGCGCACCGGGCTCGCCATCGGTCGCAAAACGTACTCCTTCGAGCAACTGAAGGCGGAACTGGACCGCGTCGTCACTTCGATTCGCCCCGCCTTCGCGGTCAACGAGTGGAACGGCCGCTACGGCAACGCCGAACGCAACGGCCTCGTCGACGGCGGACCGCCGTTCCTCGTCCCCGCGTTCAAGCCGGTCGAGATGCTGAGCGAACGCCGCGACAAGGACCGCGAGGCGAACGACTGGATCCGCGACGAACTCAGCCGACTGTTCGACCGCGAGAACAACAAGTCGAAGTCGCTGCCGCTCCCCGGCTTCTTCCCGATCACGACGTCGGACATGATGATCTACCGGGCGTACGACGGCATCCACGCCGTGGCCACCCGCGACCACACGGCCGTGGTCCGCGGCGAACCGAAGCTCGTTCGCGCCGGCGACACCCGCTGGATTTCCCGCACGAACTTCGGCTTCCACCAGCTTTTCACCCTGAACGATCAGTTCACCGACCCGCAGGTGAAGGACTCGGTCAGCCAGTGGTGGGCGCAGTACAAGCAACCCGCGTACGCGGCGCAGTCTCTGCTGCACGAGAACCCCATGCTCGGGTCGATCTCGCACGACGGGCAAAACGTGTACTTCCTGGACGACATCGCGTTGCCGCCGCCCCCGCAGCAGAACGATCCGAACTTCGGCTTCAACCCTGCGGCTCAGGTTCGCCTTCCGGGTGAACTCGCGGACGCCAAGAACGAAGGCGAACTGGTCGCGGTGAACATCAACTCCGGCGTGCAAGTCTGGACGCTGGGCCGGATCATCTCGACTCCGCTGTCGCGGCCGCCGCTGCTGCCGCGGCTCACGGAAGAAGAAGCGGACAAGAGCACGAACGCGTTCCATCTGTGCCTGCACGCCGTCTTCCTCGGGCCTCCGCTCCCGCTGAACGGCCGCCTGTATGTGTTGATGGAATTGGACGGCATCGTTCGCCTCCTGTGCCTCGACCCGAAGAATCTCCAACCGGTGAAGGACTGGCACCTGAAGGCCCCGACGCTGCTCTGGAGCCAGAAGCTCGGCCGCCCGAACAACACGATGCCGGGCGATTCCATCCGCCGCTTCCAGGGCGCGTTCCTCTCCGCCGGCGAAGGCATCATTCTGTGCCCCACGAACTCCGGCATGGTGGTCGGCGTGGACATCATGTCCCGCTCGCTGCTCTGGGCCCACTCGTACCGCAAGGTCGATGCGCCGAAGCAGCCCGTGTACGATCCGAGCATCGGCGGCTACCGACAAACCGGATCGCAACTGGCCGAGAACCGCTGGCGCGGTGCGGCCCCGATCGTTTCCGGCGGCCGCGCCGTGCTCTCCGCCTACGACGCCCCCACGCTCGACTGCATCGACGTGCGCACCGGCAAACTCTACTGGCGGCTGCCGCGGCAGAACGACGACCTCTACGTCGGCGGCATCGTGAACGACAAGGTGATCGTCGTCGGCCGCCACTCGGTTCGCGCCTACAACCTCACCGGCGAGACGGACCTGAACCCGAAACTCGCGTGGGGCGAGAAAGGCACCTCGCTCGCCGGCGCGACACCGACCGGGCACGGGATCGCGTCCAAGAACGCCTACTACCTGCCAGTGCGGCCCGAGAACGCGGGCAAGGACAACGTGCCCGCCGCCGAGATCTGGGCCTTCAACCTCGACACGGGCGCGATCGCGTCCAAGACCGGCGCCCGACTCCGCAAGGAAGGCGGCGGCAACGAACTCGCCCGATTCGGCCTCGGCAACCTCGTTTTCCAGGACGGCATGGTCATCGCCCAATCCGCTTTCGAAGTCGCGGTCTACCCGCAACTCGAACTCAAGAAGAAGGAGATGAACGACCTTCTGGCGAAGAACCCGAAGGACCCCAAGGGCCTGTTCAACCGCGGCGAAATCCACCTGGACGACGGCAAGATCTCCGAGGCGATCGCGGACTTCAAACTGGCCGAAGCCAACGCCCCGCCCGAGGAACTGAAGGCGAGCCTGCAGGACAAGCTCTACGTTGCGTACTCCGAACTCCTTCGCGAGAAGTTCGACGACGGCGAGAAGTACCTGAAGGAGTACCAGTCGCTCTGCACGGTTCCCATCGAGCCGGATTTGGAACCCTTCGAGAAACGCCGCCGCGAGGACGAATCGCTCCGCCGCAAGCGCACGTACCACTACCTGCTGGCCCGTGGCCGCGAGAGCCAAAAGCGGCTCAGCGAGGCGTTCGACGAATACCTCATGCTGGCGAGCCTGGGCGAAGGCCGCAGCCTCTTCGAGCCGCCGGACGAACCGAGCGTGAAGATGCGGCCGGACGTCTGGGCCCGCGGCCGGATCGAAGCGATGATTCGCCGCACGATGGACGCGACCGCACGCAAGTCTCTGGAAGAACGCGTGAATCTCGAATGGGACAAGGTGCGGGCCGGGAACGACCGCAAGAAGCTTCAGGAATTCGTGGACGTGTTCGGCCCGTACTTCGCCAGCGGCTCGCTCGCCCAGCTGAAGCTCGCCGAGATGCTCGTGGCCACCGGCAATGAAGACGACACTCGCGAAGCTCAGGTGCACCTCTCCCAACTGCGGGCGGGCGCCGAGGATCCCGCGATCCGGGCCAAAGCCACCGAGGCCCTCGCTCGCATGATGATCAAGAACCAGCAAATGGAAGACGCGGTTGGCCTGCTTCTGCAACTCGGAAAAGAGTACCCGACCGTGGTGGTGCGTGACGGCAAGACCGGAGCGGACTACCTCACGGATCTCCTCACGGATCGCCGCCTGCTGCCGTTCCTCGAACCGAGCCGCTACCCGCTCCCGCCCAGGATGAAGGCGACGCAGGTGAACGGCCAGAACAACTTCGCCTACGGGGCGCAGTTCGAGGCCGAAGTGGTGGGCGATCTTTTCCCGATGTACAAGCGCCTCCGCTACTCGTTCGACATCGTGTCGTCCGGGAATCAGTCGTGGACTCTGCGCGGGTTCGATCGCGCCGGCGGCGTCGAGCGGCTCATCTTCCGCAACATCAATCCGCCCATGCAATGGAACCCCGGCAACTGGCAATCCGCGAAACACGTCCAGGGCGCCGGGCACCTCATGCTCGTGCAGGTCGGCAACTGGGTGTACTGCTTCGACCTCGCCGAGAAGAAAGAACGCTGGACGAAGAATCTCCTCGGCGAAGGCGTGAACCTCCCGGGCAACCAGATCTTCGATCCAGGCAACGGCGAAGTCTATGTGAACTACCAGGACGGCACCCGACAGGTGATCGGCGGCGTCACGCTGATTCAACCCGGCTATGCGGCCGTGATCACCCGCGACGGCCTCGAAGTGGTCGAACCCATGACCCGCAAGACGCTCTGGGTCCGGCGGAACGTTTCGGACCGCACCCGCATCTACGGCGACTCGCGGTACATTCTGATGGTCGAACTCGACGCGAACTCGACGACGCCGGCCTCGATGAAACTGGTCCGTGCCGTGGACGGCATGACCGTCGACGGGTACAAGGATCCGACGAACGCCCTCAAGGCCGCGAAGTCGTACAAGATGTACGGCCGCACCGCCCTTCTCTCCGAAGAGACCGGCGACAAGAAGATCCTCCGCCTGCTCGATCTCGCCACCGGTGCCGACGTCTGGAAGCGCGAGTACGACGCGAAATCGATCACGATCAAGAGTCACCGCCCCGAATGGTGCGGCTTCGTGAAGTCCAACGGCGAGGTGGATATCCTCGCGACGTCCACGGGGCAACCCGTCGCGAAGTTCGCTCTCGATCCGAAGTACGGCGCCGGGCACCTCACGGGCGCGACCGAGGCCCAACTCTTCGCCGATTCGGACCGGTTCTACGTCACGCTGGATCGCCCCGCCCTCGGGCAGGCCCAGGCGATCCGCCGCAACCTGCAGTACAACTACTCGCTCAAGACCGTCATGGTGAACGGCCCGATGTACGCCTTCGAGCAATCGTCCGGAAACCGACTCTGGTTCGTGGACGGCGTGTTCGAGAATCAATGGCTGATGCAGGAACGGTTCGGAGACCTGCCGGTGCTCATCGCCGCCGCTCCAAGTTTCGACCGCAACGGGAACCAGTCCAACCAGTACAAGGTCGTGGTGGTCGAGAAGGATCAGGGCGCGGTTCGGTTCAACTCCGCGTTCCCGAACGTGAACCAGTACTTCCAGTCCATGACCGTGGACCTGAAGAACGGCGAGATCAACCTCCACCGCTACGACGCCCGGTTGAAGATCTCCCCGGCCGACCCCGTGAAGTGAGGGCCGCGTTGACGACGTCCGAGAACTTGGTGGTCGCGATGACGGGGGCCAGCGGGGCGGCGTACGGCGTACGCCTCCTCGAGGTCCTGCTGGACGCGGGCCGCACCGTACACCTCACGATCAGCCCCGCGGCCGCGATCGTGATTCGGGAGGAACTCGATCGCGTCGTCTCCGTCGATTCCTTCGACCCGGCCGCTCTTCTCGGCGACCGCGACACCTCCCGCCTCCGCTACCATCACCACCGGGACTTTTCCGCCGGCATCGCGAGCGGGTCCTTCCTCACGGGCGGAATGGCCGTTTGTCCGTGCAGCATGGGCACGCTGGCGAGCGTGGCTCACGGAATTTCCACGAATCTGATTCACCGAGCGGCCGATGTTCATCTCAAGGAACGCCGCAAACTCGTGCTGGTGCCCCGCGAGACGCCGCTGGGCGTGGTGCAGCTGCGAAACATGACCGCCGTGGCGGAAGCCGGAGCGATCGTGCTCCCGGCGATGCCCGGCTTCTATCGCAAGCCGAAGGCGGTTGCGGATCTCGTGGATTTCGTGGTCGGGCGCGTCTGCGACCAATTCGGCGTGCCTCACGAATTGATGAAACGATGGGGTTCCGGGGTGTCCGAAGGAGCGGATCGGGAATAGCAAATTGTTCACATATCCTCTCCGCGCAGTCGGCACGATCGGGAATCCTGCTCTAGGTTCACAGCGTGTCGCGGTGTTCATTTGGCGGCGGCCCGCACAAATTCTCCTGAGGAAGCGGCCATGCCCGTAGCCCCGGCCTCTCCGGTCGATTTGCTCGATCTCATTACCCGCAGCGGGATTGCGACGCCGGACCAACTGGCGGCCGCGGCCCCGGACGGTACGCTCCCCGCCGACCCGAAGAAGGCCGCCGCCGTTCTCATGCAGAAGGGCGTGATCACCCGCTTCCAGGCGCAACAGCTGCTGCAAGGCCGCCACAAGGGCTTCGTCCTCGGGCCGTACATCGTGTTGGATCTGCTCGGCCGCGGCGGGATGGGAGCCGTTTACCTCGCGAGACACACGGACCTCCACCGCAAGGTCGCGATCAAGCTGCTCGTCCCGGTGCGGGACGCGGATTCGAAGCTGGCCTACGAGCGGTTCATCCGCGAGGCCCGCGCCGCCGCCGCCCTCGACCACCCGAACATCGTTCGCCTCTTCGACGTGAGCCGCTGGAACGATGTGCCGTTCCTCGTGATGGAACACGTGGACGGGGTCACCCTTCAACAGGTGCTGGATCGGGACGGTGCGCTGCCGCCGAGCCACGCCGCGGACGCGATCGCCCAGGCGGCTTCGGGCCTCCAGCACGCCCACGAGCGCGGCTTCGTCCATCGCGACATCAAGCCCGGCAACCTGATTCGCGACCGCCAGGGGAACGTGAAGATCCTCGACATGGGGCTCGCGCGATCCTTCGAGGACCCGAACCAGAAGCTCACCGAGAACCTCGATTCCGGCGCGGTCGTGGGCACCGCGGACTTCATCTCGCCCGAACAGGCCCTGAACGCGCCGAGCATCGACATTCGCTCGGACATCTACAGCCTCGGGGCGACCTTCTTCACGCTCGTGGCCGGGAAGACGCCGTACGAAGGCAACACGACTCAGAAGTTGCTCAATCACCAGATGCGAGCCGTGCCGAAACTCACGGACAGCGATCCGACCGTGCCGGAGAAACTCTCGCAAATCGTGACCAAAATGATGGCGAAGAAACCGGCGGATCGATTCCAGACTCCGGCGGAAGTGATCGCGGCCCTGGCCCCGTGGCTCGGAAACAGCGCCCGCGTGGTGGCCGGCCTTTCGCGAACGAATCTGGCGATCGGCTCCGGGCAGCACGCGAACATCGCGGACCTGGCGAGCGGCCGCAGTTCACGCCGCCTCGGCTACGCGGGAGACGATTCGAGCGAAGTGAACCCGCTCGTGGTGGCCCCCGAAACTGGCTCAGTCGCCTCCGCGGAGACGGCCCGCACGCTCACGCCCACGTTGATCGAATCGCCGATCCTCGCTTCGTCGAAGTCCGCGCGCCGAAGCTGGAAGAAGCCGCTGCTCGTGGCTTTCGGCGGGGCGGCCCTCCTCGCCGCGGGCGCGGCGATCGGCCTCGCGGTCCGGTAATTCCAGAAGTTCCGGCGGAATGGAGCCGATGAACAAGGTGCGGTGCCCCATCTGCGAGGCGGCGATGCCCGGCGCTCCCCAAGAGTATCCGGATCGTCCGTTCTGCTCGCGGCGTTGCCGGCTGATCGATCTCGGTCGATGGCTTGGGGAAGAGTACCGCGTGCCCGGACCGCCCGCCTCGGACTCGACGGGAGAACCCGACGCCGACTGACGCCCGCCCACCCGGCCGATCCTCCGGCCGACGCCATAGATTCGAGGCCCGCCCGTCGCGACGGGCGGGCCTCGTTCCGTTCTCGCGCCGTCGAGCCGGCCACGTGAGTGACGGAGCTTCATGACTCGGTGGATCATTGTGGACGCGATCATCGACGGGTACAACCTGCTGCACGCGATCGGGCTCGCGAGCCGAAAGTCGGACGCGACCGGGTTGGCCCGCGCTCGCACCCGGTTGCTCGATTGGCTCGCCGATCGCGGCGCCGGGCACACGCTGCTCGTCGTCTTCGACGGGACCGCCCGTACGAAAGCCGACTCGCGTGGCGAACATCGCGGAGTTCGCTGGCAATTCTCCACGGACGGCACCGCGGACGAACTGATCGAGGAGTTGATTCGTGCCGAGAACCGCCCCGCGAAACGAACGGTGGTCTCCAACGACCGGCAGGTTCAGGACGCGGCTCGGAGTCGCGGATGCGTCGTGCTGACGTGCGAAGAGTTCACGGACGCGATGATCGCTGAACCGCGGAGGACCGCCGCACCGACGAAGGAACGCTCCCCGACCCCGACGCCGACCGAAGCGGAGACCGCGGCCTGGCTCGAAGCGTTCTCGAAGCCGAAGCCGCGGAAATGATGCTCGAAGGAGATCCGAATTCGAGCGACTTTGGAATTTGTGAACATTCTTGGCCGGTTCGGGATTCGCACGACCATCTCCGGGTGTACCGCTCGCAACCACCCAACCCGGAGACCTGAGATGAACGCCTTCCGCACCG
>Ga0169931_10000514_pt1 | contig 63589 bp, 60 predicted proteins | sample Kivu_15m_20L_FD_129675 | JGI IMG/M metagenome (GOLD analysis project Ga0169931, IMG submission 129675) | Freshwater microbial communities from Lake Kivu, Western Province, Rwanda to study Microbial Dark Matter (Phase II) - Kivu_15m_20L... | ecosystem: Environmental > Aquatic > Freshwater > Lake... | reverse complement strand
TCGTAACCCCCACCTACCGGTCGAGAGGATCGACGACGTGGCGATCGCGGCAGCGACGCAGACGGGCGATCAGGGGATGAACATCGGTCGGTCTGCTGCGCTGCTTGCCGGCCTGCCGCCCTCGGTGCCCGGGTACTCGATCGACCGCTGGTGCGCGGGCGCGATGACCGCCGTCACCACTCTTGCGGGGTCGATCATGTCGGGGGCCTACGACATCGCGCTCGCCGGTGGTGTCGAGCACATGACACTCCACCCGATGGGCGAGGGAATCGATCCGAATCCTCGCTATCTCGCCGAGAAACTCGTGGATCCCGAGGCGCTCCTCATGGGCAAGACTGCCGAGAACCTGCACGATCGTTTCCCGCACCTCACGAAGGCCCGGGCCGACGCGTACGCGGTGGGATCGCAGGAGAAGACCGCGAAGGCGTACGCCAATGGATGGATCCAGGCAGATCTCGTCCCCGTGGCCGCACGCGCACAGGATCTCGGCTGGACGATGGTGACAGCCGATGAAGGACCTCGCCCGGGGACCTCCCTCGAGGGCCTCGCCGGGCTGCGAACTCCGTTCCGGCCCCATGGTCGCGTCACAGCGGGCAACGCGTCCGCGCTCACGGACGGAGCTACCGCTGCTCTCCTCGCCTCGGATGACGTAGCTCGCGAACTAGGGCTGTCCCGAAAGATGCGCATGGTCGGATACGCCGTCGCTGGCGTCGAGCCGGAGGTGATGGGCGTGGGACCCGTGCCCAGCACGGAGAAGGCCTTGAAACGTGCCGGTATGACGATCGAGGACATCGACCTCTTTGAGATCAACGAAGCGTTTGCCGTGCAGGTACTCGCCTTCCTGGATCATTTCGGCATCGATGATGAGGATCCACGGGTCAACCCCCTGGGCGGGGCCATCGCGGTCGGGCATCCCCTCGCCTCGTCGGGAATCCGGCTCATGACCAACCTGGCCAAAGACTTCGAGTTGAACCCCACCGCTCGATTCGGGATCACCACGATGTGTATTGGACTCGGCATGGGTGGAACCGTGATCTGGGAACGCGTCGGAGGCAACTTATGAGTGCGAACACACGTGGCTTCCCCGACGAAGTTGTCACGCACGCGCGCGTGCGAACCTTCGAACTCCCGGACGGGACCGGAACGTTCGGGCTCATCACGCTGGACAACGACCGGGATCACACGCGTCCGAGCACCTTCGGTCCCGAGGGTCTGCGGTCACTCGCGGACGCTGTGGATCAGGTCTCGGCCATCCCGGGGATCGTCGGGCTCGGCGTCACAGGTAAGCCCTTCATCTTCGCCGTGGGAGCCGATATCTCTGCACTGGGCACCGTCGGCGACCGAACACTGATCGAACAGTTCGCCCGTCTCGGCCACGATGTTTTACGAAAGTTCGGCGAACTCCCCTTCCCCACCTTCGCCTTCGTCAACGGCGCCGCGATGGGGGGCGGGATGGAGCTCGCCCTCCACTGCACGTACCGCACGGTCTCGACAGGCGCCACGGGCCTCGCACTCCCCGAGGTGTTCCTGGGCCTCGTCCCGGGATGGGGTGGCTGCTATCTGTTGCCACACCTCATCGGTCCCGAGAAGGCCCTTCAGGTGATGGTGTCGAACCCGATGAATCTGAACAAGCAGTTGACGCCGGCCGCCATGGTCGACCTAGGCATGGCGGATGCCCTGTTCGCGCCGTCGGAGTTCCTCGAGCGCAGTGTGGCCTGGGCCGCAGACGTGATCTCCGGCCGCGTGACTGTCGCACGCCCCTCGGTCGAGACCGATGCCTGGCAGGCCATCGTGGACGCCGGTCGTGCCGCGGTCGATGCACGGATTCATGGAGCCGCGCCGGCTCCCTACCGCACCCTCGATCTCGTGGCCGCTGCTCGCACACGGACTCGTGATGAAGGCTTTGCCGCGGAAGACGAGGCGATCGCGGACCTGGTCATGGGCGACGAAATGCGCGCCAGCATCTATGCTTTCGACCTCGTCCAGCGGCGGGCGAAGAAGCCGGCGGGCGCCCCGGATCCCGCGCTCGCGCGTCCCGTCACGAAGGTGGGGATCGTCGGAGCTGGGCTCATGGCGTCCCAGCTCGCCCTCCTCTTCGTGCGTCGCCTCGAGGTCCCAGTGGTCATGTCCGACATCGATCAGGAGCGCGTCGACAAGGGTGTCGGGTATGTGCGAGCAGAGATCGAGAAGTTGAAGTCGAAGGGGCGCATCAGCGCCGACAAGGCCAATCGCCTCATTGCACTCGTCAGCGGTCAGGTGGGACTCGAGGGGTTCGTCGGCTGTGACTTCGTCATCGAAGCCGTTTTCGAGGAGATCGGTCTCAAGAAGCGAATCTTCGCCGAACTTGAGACGGTGGTGTCCCCGGAGTGTGTCCTCGCGTCCAACACGTCGACGCTCTCTGTGACGCAGATGGGACAGGGGCTGCGCCACCCGGAGCGTGTGGTGGGGTTCCACTTCTTCAATCCTGTCGCGGTCATGCAACTGCTCGAGATCGCTCGCACGCCTGAAACCGACGATGCGACCCTGGCAACCGCCTTCTCGGTCGGCAGGTCGCTCAAGAAGTCCTGCGTCCTGGTCAAGGACGCCCCCGGCTTCGTGGTGAATCGACTGCTGATCCGCTTCCTCTCGGAGATTGCTCGGGCGGTCGACGAGGGCTCCAGTTTCGAGGACGCAGACGCCTCCATGGAGCCGCTCGGTCTGCCGATGAGCCCGTTCGTCCTGATCTCCCTTGTCGGGCTTGGTGTCGCGTCCCACGTGACCCACGCGATGCACGATGCCTTCCCGGACCGCTTCTACGCCTCCGAGAACCTCGATCGTCTCGCGTCCTCGGGTAAATCGGGGATCTGGGTGTGGGGCGCCGATGGAACACGGTCACTCGACCCGGAGGCCGTGGCGCTCTTCCAGCAGGGGAACACGCGCTCCACGCCGGAGCAGATTCGTTCCCGGGTGCTCGATGCACTCGCGGACGAGTGCCAGCGCATGCTTGACGAGGGCGTGGTGGGTCAGGCGCAGGACATCGATCTGTGCATGATCCTCGGGACCGGATGGCCGTTCTGGCTCGGCGGCCTGACGCCCTATCTCGACTGCACCGGGGTGTCGGAACAGGTCACGGGGAAGCGATTCCTGCCTCCGGGGATCGCGTCAGTCCCTCGGTAGGGCAACCGCCTCGTCGCTTTCCGCGTGGCTCGCCATGTGCTCCACGACCGCACGGGCAACGTCCTGGGCAGTCAGTCCGATAGCGGCGAGAACTTCACTGCGCTTGGCATGGTCCAGGAACTGCGAAGGGATCCCGAACGTCATCACGGGCACGCTACTTCCAGCGTCGCGCAAGCGCTGCCCAAGTGCCGACCCGATGCCACCCTCGCGCACACCATCTTCAAGCGTGACCACGAGTTGCGCGTCCGCTGTGCATTCGATGAGGTCGTCCGATAAAGGGCGAACCCATCCAGGGTCGATGACCCGCACACCGATTCCCTGGGCGCGTAGCCGATCGGCGACCTGCACCGCCGTCGTAGCCATCGAGCCGATACCCAACACGACCACTGCACTGTCGCCGCTCTCATGTAGAACATCGACGGACCCCTGCGACCGGACTACAGGCATGTCCTCGCCAATGGCACCCTTGGGGAAGCGGATGACAGTGGGCCCATCCGACACATCTACCGCCTCGCGAAGCAACCTACGCAGCGTCGCCGCATCCCTGGGACAGGCGATCCGGAGACCCGGCACGATCTGCAACAGAGCCATGTCCCACATCCCGTTGTGACTGGCGCCGTCATCACCCGTGACACCTGCGCGGTCGAGGACGAACGTGACACCTGCGCGATGCAGGGCACAATCCATCAGCACCTGATCGAATGCGCGATTGATAAACGTGGCGTAGACAGCCACGACCGGATGGAACCCGCCGAAGGCGAGCCCCGCTGCGCTGGTTACGGCGTGTTGTTCGGCAATCCCCACGTCGTAGGTTCGAGTGGGAAATCGACGCGCGAAGGGTTCGAGACCGGTGGGTCCCAGCATCGCCGCCGTGATCGCAACGACGTCGGGACGGACCTCGCCGATGCCTACGAGGGTCTCCGAGAACACCGATGTCCAGGTGGGTCCCGACACGTTCAACGGTGTGCCCGTGTCCGGATCGATCACCCCGACGCCGTGGAAGCGGTCCGCCTCATCGTTCTCCGCGGGCGCGTAGCCGTGCCCCTTGTGTGTGATCACATGAACGATGACCGGTGCCCGGAAATCCCGGGCGCGCGTAAGCGCGAACTCAACCTCCGCCTCGTCATGCCCATCGATCGGTCCGATGTACTTCAGCCCGAGATCCTCGAACATGCCCTGCGGAGCCAGCATGTCCTTCGCACCCTTTTTGACACCATGCAAGGCTCCGTAGAGATGTGAGCCGATAACCGGCGTGCGCTGAACGGCGGACTTGCCCCACTGCAGGACGCGCTCGTACCCCCGTGTGGTGCGCAAGGCGGCGAGGTGGTGTGCAAGTCCACCGATGGTCGGACTGTAGGAACGAGCGTTGTCGTTGACGACGATGACCATCGGTCGGTCGCTGGCGGCAATGTTGTTCAGGGCCTCCCACGCCATGCCACCGGTGAGTGCGCCGTCGCCGATCACAGCCACCACGTGCCGCTGTGACGCCACTCCCCGGAGCGACCACGCTTTGGCGATTCCATCGGCGTAGGACAGCGCGGTGGACGCGTGGGAGTTCTCGACCACGTCGTGTGGGCTCTCCGAGCGGCTGGGATAACCCGATAACCCCTCGCTCTGCCTGAGGCGATCAAAGCCCTCGACCCGCCCCGTCAGGATCTTGTGCACGTACGCCTGGTGCCCGGTGTCCCAGATGATGATGTCCTCGGGGGATCGGAATACGCGGTGGAGGGCGATCGTCAGTTCCACCACGCCCAGGTTGGGACCGAGGTGACCACCCGAGGCGGAAACTTTGGCTACGAGGAATTCGCGGATCTCAGCGGCGAGATCGTCGAGTTGGTCCGGACTCAGCGCGCGCACATCGCGCGGGTCCCTGATCCCCTCCAACAGCCCCATGGCCCTCCTTATCCCTCACGAGTCTAGGTCGACCTCCGGTCGAGAGCGCGTCGGACCTGAGCTACCTCGCGCTCCACCGTGAGCAGGTGCGCCCCATAGGACTCCAGGGCGGTGTGCACCCGGGTGAGGAGCGGCTCCTGGAAGCGGGTGCGGGCCTCCCGGTAGGCCTGTCGGGCACCTGCCCGGGCACCCTCCATGTGGTGTGCGACAGCCCAGGCGAGGGCGGCGACATCTCCTCGGAGGGTCGACGTGCGCCACTCCGGAGGTGAGCGGTCCAGAAGCCATCGCTCCGCATGTTCGAGAAACTCAGGATGTCCCGCATCCACCAGATCGCGTGGCCACGTCACAGGAGTGAGCGGAGGACGAACGGGAGGATGCCACCATTTCGGTAGTAGTCAGCCTCGCCGGGGGTGTCGATGCGGACGTCGGCGGTGAAGACAATCGGGTTCCCCTCGGGTGTCCGTGCGGTTACCTCGAGTACTCGTGGCGTGGCTCCATCATTGAGGGCCTCCACGCCGGTGATATCGAAGATCTCGAGGCCTGTCAGGCCCAGGGTCGCCGCATTTTCACCGGAGCGGAACTGCAGAGGAAGTACGCCCATCCCAATCAAGTTCGACCGATGAATTCGCTCGTAGGACTCGGCAATAACGGCCTTGACCCCCAGAAGGGCGGTGCCCTTTGCGGCCCAGTCGCGACTCGACCCCGATCCATACTCGGCTCCGGCGAGGATCACCAGGGGTGTGCCCGCCGCGGCATAAGACTCCGCCGCATCGAAAATGGGCACGATCGGTGTGTCCGGACGTGTGAGATCCAGCGTGAATCCGCCTTCGACGCCGTCCACCATCCGGTTGCGCAGCCGGATGTTGGCGAAGGTTCCACGGATCATCACCTCGTGATTTCCGCGACGGGACCCGTAGGAGTTGAAATCTTTGCGGTCGACGCCGTGGGCGATCAAGTAGGCACCGGCCGGGCTATCGACCTTGATCGTGCCGGCCGGCGAGATGTGATCGGTTGTCACCGAGTCGCCGAGGACCGCCAGCACGCGTGCACCGCGGATGTCGCGCACCGGGGAAGGCTCAGCCGTCATGCCGTCGAAGTACGGTGGCTTACGAACGTACGTAGACGACGGATCCCATGTGAAGAGCTCTCCTTCGGGGGTCTCCAGTGCACGCCACCGATCATCACCGGCCAAGACATCCCGATATCTCGTTACGAACATCTCCGGCGAGATGGTGGAGTCGATGACCTGCTGAACCTCCGATGTCGACGGCCAAATGTCCGAGAGCATGACGGGAGCGCCCTCCGGATCGATCCCGAGGGGTTCGTTCAACAGATCGATGTCCATGGTGCCTGCAATCGCATACGCCACGACGAGGGGCGGAGAGGCGAGATAATTCATTTTCACATCGGGATTGATCCGACCCTCGAAATTCCGATTCCCGCTGAGCACGGACACCACGGCCAGGTCCGCCTCGTTGACCGCAGCGCTGACTTCGGGAATCAGTGGACCCGAATTCCCGATGCAGGTGGTGCACCCGTAGCCCACGGTCTCGAATCCGAGCTTGTCGAGATACGGGGTCAAGCCCGCGCGGTCGTAATAGTCCGTCACAACCTTCGACCCGGGGGCCAGGGTCGTCTTCACCCAGGGCTTACGACTCAGTCCTCGCTCCACGGCCCGCTTGGCCACGAGTCCTGCAGCGATCATCACGGAGGGATTGCTGGTATTGGTGCACGAGGTGATTGCGGCGATCACGACTGCCCCGTGCCGGACACTCACCGGCTCTCCGTGGATCGCGGTTCGCACGTCGGCGGCCGGGGTGTCCGTGAATCCCTCCAGCGCCTCGCGATAGGAGTTCCGCGCATCCGTCAGGAGCACACGGTCCTGTGGCCGACGGGGTCCCGCGAGGCTCGGTTGGACCGTGGAGAGGTCAAGTTCCACGTACTCGGAGTAACGGGGCTCGTGAGCAGGGTCATGCCACAGACCCTGCACGCGTGCGTACTCCTCGACGACCTGGATGTGGTTCTCATCGCGGCCTGTCAACCTCAGATAGTCCAGGGTTGCCTGGTCGATCGGGAAAATCGCGACGGTACTGCCGTACTCCGGGCTCATATTGCCGATGGTGGCGCGATTGGCCAGGGGGACGTGCGTGACACCATCGCCGTAGAACTCGACGAACTTCCCGACCACACCGTGCTTCCGGAGCATCTGAGTGATGGTCAGAACCAGATCCGTCGCGGTGGCCCCCTCGGGCAGCTGACCGGTGAGCTTGAAGCCGACGACTCGCGGGATCAGCATCGACACCGGCTGTCCGAGCATCGCCGCTTCCGCCTCGATACCTCCGACACCCCAGCCGAGGATCCCGAGTCCGTTGACCATGGTGGTGTGCGAGTCGGTTCCCACGACGGTGTCGGGGTACGCCTGCCCGCGACGCACCATCACAACGCGTGCCAGCGATTCGATGTTCACCTGGTGAACGATGCCGGTGCCCGGGGGCACCACCTTGAATTCCTCGAATGCTGCCTGGCCCCAGCGGAGGAACTGATACCTCTCTCGGTTCCGCTCGTACTCGAGTTCAACGTTCCGTGTCTCTGCATCGCCGGTGCCAAAGAAGTCGGCGATGACGGAGTGATCGATCACGAGTTCCGCAGGGGCAAGGGGCTCGATTGTCGATGGGTCGCCGCCGAGATCGGAAACCGCCTCGCGCATGGTGGCCAGATCGACGACGACCGGAACCCCGGTGAAGTCCTGCATGACGACGCGGGCGGGGGTGAACTGGATCTCCTGCGTGGGCTCGCTGCGGGGATCCCAGGAGCCGAGAGCCGTGATTGTCTCCCGAGTGACATTGGCTCCATCCTCCGTGCGGAGGAGGTTTTCCAGGAGGACCTTGTGGGTGTAGGGCAACGTCTCCCAGCCTGGAACCGAGGAGATTCGAAAGACCTCGACCTCGTGGCCCGCAAGTCGCATGGTCGTACGGGCATTGAATGAATCGGGGTGCGTCACCAGACCTCCATTATGTCGAGACGTCAAGATAACCGATGCGTGAATGCGAGGAGCGCGACGGTCTCGACGTGGTGGGTCATGGGGAAGGCGTCAATCGGGACGACACGCTGAACCTCGTATCCCCCGGATCGGAGGATGCGGACATCGCGGGCCAGTGCAGCCGGATCGCAGGCAACGTAGATGATCCGCGGCACAGGGAGGGACATCAACTGGCGTGTGACCTCGGGCCCGCATCCGCTCCGTGGTGGATCCACCACCACTCCCTGCGGGGGCTGGGCTTGATCTGCCAGCCACGTTGCGACCTCCGCGTGGTGGAGTACGACGTCAGGTCGATTGTGAAACGTGCGGCGCGCCGCGCTGCAGGCGCGGCCATCGGACTCGACCGAGTCGACTCGGGACGCGCCTGCGCCAGCGAGGAACGCGGTGAGAAGCCCGGCTCCCGCATAGAGGTCCCACCAGGTCTCCCCGGTGACCGAGCCGGCGAGACCCACGACGGTGTCCCCCAGGTATTGCGCGAATCCACTGTGTACCTGCCAGAACGCGCCGACAGGCAACGACCAGCTCTCTGTTCCCACCGGGGTGGTGACGGCCTCTTGCACACGCGCCGAGCCCCCCTGAGCCTCGACCCTCACGATGCCGTCACTCCCGATGGCGGCCCGGAACTCCTCGCCCGGTCGGACGTCGCGCATCACGGATGGGAGCACTCGGTCGTCGGTAATCGGGCACTCCGTGACCTCGACGATCTCGTGGGAGCGGGCTCGATGCATCCCGACTCCCCCGACGGTTCGGAGTGCGGTCATGCGGGTCCGCCACCCCAGTCCACCCGCATCCCCGGGAATCGACGTGGTCTCGGTCACGCACTCCGTGAGGTGGTCGAGCCCCATGCCTCCGAGACGCGTAAGACAGTCCACCACCACATCTCGCTTGGAACGCCGCTGCTCCTCGAGGCTGACGTGCTGGAGGTCGCATCCACCGCACAATCCCGGGCCGAACGATCTGCATGCCGGATCGGTGCGAGCGGGAGATGGGGAGATCACGGACGTGACATCCGCGAACACCACTCCGCGCGCCCGACGCGTCACGACAACCCGCACGCGCTCTCCGGGGATGCCGAAGCGAACAAACCACGTTGTGCCCTCTGCATGCGCGATACAGGCCCCTCCTGGGACCCACCTACCGAGATCGAGCTCGGTGCCGCGGTCACTCACCGTCGGCTGATCGGGCGTCGCTCGACTCCAGCTGCCACGGCACGCTCGTGACCATGACATTGGGCATGAACAGAAGGCGGCTCTTGAGACGGAGAGCAGATTGATTGTGCAGCAGTTGCTCCCACCAGTGACCCACCACGTACTCGGGGATAAACACCGTGATGAGGTCCCGTGGATTATCCGAGCGGATGGAACGTACGTAGTCGATGATCGGGCGTGTGACCTCGCGGTAGGGAGAATCAAGCACCCGGAGTGTCACGGGAATCTCCCGGCGACCCCACTCGGCAACCAGGTCACGAGTGTCCACGGCATCCACATTGACGGTGACAGCCTCAAGCACCGTGGGACGTGTCGCCCGGGCGTAGGCCAGCGCGCGGAGGGTGGGCTTGTGGATCTTGGAGACGAGGACGAGCGTGTGAACGCGGGCCGGTAGCACCATCTTGTCCGATGTCACCGTCGCAAGCTCGACGCGAACTCTGGCGTAGTGTCGATTGATCGACCACATGATGAATACCAGAATCGGAATAGCGACGACGACGATCCAGGCCCCGCGCGTGAACTTGGTCACCAGCACGATCACCAACACGAGGGAAGTGAGCACGAAACCGAAACCATTGATGAGGCGTGATCTGATCATCTGGCTTCGCTCGGCCCCCGAGGCGCCGCGGAGGGCCCGATTCCAGTGCCGGATCATGCTGAACTGGCTTAACGAGAAGGCAGTGAAGACTCCGATGATGTAGAGCTGGATCAAGCCCGTGACGTCGGCCTGGTAGACGATGATGAGGATGACGGCGAGGAGTGCCAACGTGAGGATGCCGTTGCTATACGCGAGTCGATCCCCCCGGGTGTGCAGCTGACGGGGCAGGTAGCCGTCCCGAGCGAGGATCGAGCCCAGGACAGGAAAACCGTTGAAAGCAGTGTTGGCGGCGAGAGCCAGTATGAGAGCCGTCACCAAGGCGATCACAACGACCGCCCACAGTTGGTTGCCGAAGACGGCACCGGCGATCTGGACGATGACGGTCTTCTGATCCTGACCTTCCGGGAGACCGATCAAGCTGGCGTTCGACTCGGTCACCTTGACCTGGGTGGCGAGCGCGAGCCACGTGATGCCCACGAACATGGTCATGGACAAAACGCCGAGAAGGAGCAACGTTGTCGCCGCGTTCTTTGACTTTGGTTCCCGGAATTGCGGCACACCATTCGCGACTGCCTCGATTCCGGTGAGCGCAGTGGTGCCAGATGAGAAGCTGCGAGCCAGGAGGAATGTCAGGGCAAGTCCGGCGAACGCAGAATCGGGAATGACCTCCCAGGCCGCACTCTCCGCCAAGATCTCATCGCCACGCAGGACCCGGAAAACCCCTGTGCCGATCATGATGAAGACACTTGCTATGAAGAGGTAGGTGGGGATTGCAAAAAACGACCCTGACTCCTTCACACCACGGAGGTTTGTGAATGTGATCAGGATGACGGTCCCCACCGCGAACCAGACGTTGTGGTCACTGACGAACTGAAACGTGGAACCGAGGTTGGCGATCGCCGCTGATACGGAGACCGCCACCGTCAGGACGTAGTCGATCAGAAGAGCACTTGCGACCAGAACTCCCCATTTGGGCCCCAAGTTGGCCGAAACGGTTTCGTAGTCCCCGCCCCCGCTCGGGTACGCCCGCACGTTCTGCCGGTACGAGGCGATCACGGTGAAATAGATCACGACAACCGCGACCGCGATCCACGGGCCGTAAGCAAGCAGTGACACTCCCCCGAGTGTCAGCACAATCAGGATCTCCTGCGTCGCATACGCATTCGACGAAAGGGCGTCACTCGCGAAGACCGGGAGCGCGATGCGCTTGGGAAGCAGGCTATGACCCAGATGCTCGCTTCGCAGGGCACGGCCTACGAAGAGCCGCTTCACTCCATCGGCGACGGACACGTTGCCACACACTAGACCTTCCTCACGTCACGTGTAGCGTGTGCGCCGTGCACATCGTGATTCTGGGTTGTGGGCGTGTCGGGTCGCTTCTGGCGCATCGGCTGGACGATCAGGGTCACTCGGTTGCGGTCATCGACATGGACGCGAAGGCATTCCGGCGGCTCGGGGAGACGTTCAGCGGCACAACAGTGACCGGAATTGGCTTTGACCGCGAGACTCTCGAAAGCGCGGGGATCACCCGTGCGCATGGTTTCGCGGCCGTGAGTAGCGGCGATAACACGAACATTCTCTCTGCGCGTGTGGCGCGGGAAACCTACAACGTCCCGCATGTGGTCGCGCGCATCTACGATCCCGGTCGCGCCGAGGTATACGAACGCCTTGGGATTCCCACGGTGGCCACCGTCTCGTGGACAGCCGGGCAGATCATGCGTCAACTCCTCCCATCAGGCGCCGCCCCCGAGTACGTGGACGCAAGTGGAACGATGATGCTGGCCGAGGTTCACATCGGTTCCGCGTGGCTGGGGCGCCGGGCGGCGGACATTGAAGCGGCGGTCCCTGCACGCCTGGGATTCGTGACTCGTTACGGAACCGCACTGTTGCCCGACGCCGACACGGTTCTTCAGCAGGGCGATCTCGTGCACCTGTTGCTCGCCCCGGCAGACCGGACACTCGTGGAGACCATGTGCGAGAAGGGTCCGGCACGGTGAAGGTCGTCATCGCGGGCGCCGGCAAGGTGGGTCGAGCGATTGCGCGTGAGCTCGTCTCCAATGGACACTCGGTCCTCTTGATCGACAAGGACCCTCAGCTGGCGCGGCCAGGCGTCGTGGAGGGTGCATCGACGTTACTCGCCGATGCGTGCGAGATTGCTGCTCTTGAGGATGCGGAGTTGACGCAGTGTCAGGTTGTGGTCGCGGCCACGGGCGATGACAAGGTGAATCTCGTGGTGTCTCTTCTGGCGAAAACAGAATACGGGGTGCCCCGAGTCGTCGCCCGTGTGAATCACCCCAAGAACGAGTGGATGTTCGATGCGTCCTGGGGCGTGGACGTTGCGGTCTCAACACCACGCATGTTGTCGGCACTTGTCGAGGAGGCCGTCAGCGTCGGAGACCTCGTACGTCTCTTCACATTCCGTCAGGGTGAGGCAAATCTCGTCGAGATCACCCTGTCGATGGACTCCCCCGTTGTCGGTGGGCGAGTGGGTGACCAGGAGTGGCCCCCCGACACCGCGTTGGTGGCGATCGTGCGAGGCCCGCACGTGATCACACCATCGCAGGATGACCCGCTGGAAGTGGGCGACGAATTGCTCTTCGTCGCGGTTCCGGATCAGGAACCGGCCCTCCAGCGGCTCCTCGGTCACGCCTAGATCTTCTTCTCCCGCATCTGCCGATAGGTCGGAGCCAGGACCACATACGTGAAGTACGCGGCCGCAATGAATGCCGGCCACCCCAGCACGATCCGCACGATGCCGAGGAGCTCCACCTCCCCCGCGAAGTACAGGGGACCCTGGACGACGAGACGTCCGAAGAACAGGCCCACCCAGATCCAGGAGGCAGCAGAAAAGACGCGGCGGAGTTCCCGTGACGCCCTCCAGGACATTCCCTGTCCGGTCAGGAGTCCGACGATCACACCGAGGAGAGGCCAGCCCACCACGATGGATATCAGGAACGCGGTGCCATAGACCGCGTTCGTGATGACGCCCGGGAGGAAGAAGTCCTCCGCCCTGCCGGTAAAGGCGGAGAACGCTGCTGCGATCACGACGCCAGCCAGCCCAGCAAGAACCTGCTGCAGGCTTTTCCGCTGGATCAGCCGGAGCACGGCGAGAATCAGCGCCACGGCAACCGCCGCGATCAGGGAGATCGGCAGCCGTTGACCGGTCACTGTGTACGCCGTGACGAAGACAGCCGTGGGCAGTCCGGAGTCCAGCATCCCCCGCCATCCACCGATCGCGCGATCGAGAATGATCCGCTCGGCGTGCAGGTCCTCGCGTGATTCTCCCTCGGACTCAGCCACCGGTCACCTCGTGGGGGCGCAGTCGATACGTCGGGTTGTAGATGACGGGGCGTGCCGCACCATGCGTTAATCGACCCCTCACGATGATGCGCCTGCCCGCCTCGATCCCCGGAATCGCGCGACGACCCAGCCACACCACCGTGAGCCTCCCCGTGTCGTCGGAAACTTCGATCTCAAGAGTCGGCGCCGCCTCGCGCGGGGGTACGCAGACGCTCGAGATGACCCCGGACACCTCGACGACAGATCCCGGCGCGCATGCACTCACGGGCGTGACGGATACGGCCTCCGGCGTCATCGAGTCTCGGTGATCTCGGGTCCGCGCACAAATGGATCGGGCGGCGCCGGAACGGGCTCGGGTGATGCATTCGGCATCCGCAGGGGAAGCGGTGCTCCCACCGGAAGGGCTGAATCTCCTCGCACGATGATGACCTCACGGAAGGCATCCTCGAGGGCACGCGCGGATTCCGGGTCCCGGGCCGCTCCACCGATGAACACCCCGCGCACGAACCACCGGACGCCCTCGACTCCGACGAACCGGGCTGGCTGAAGAGCACCGTTGTCGTCCTTTACCTGGGCAACCAACTCGATTCCGAAGGGACCCTCGCGTTCTTCCACCAGGCCGCCAGCGGCGTTAATCGAGGACTTCAACTGCGCACGGACGTCTTCCCAGAGTCCGCCACTACGGGGCGCGGCGTAGGGATGAACCTGCACCGCTCCCTCGGGCAGGGCGAACGTGACCTGGGTGATGACACCGGTCTTCTGGTCCGCCTGCACCTGCACCTGAAGTCCCGGGATGGCGGGCACGATCATCGAGCCCAGGTTCGTGCGCTCTAGGACCTCGCCCGGATCGACGTCGTTGATGTCGCGCGGTCCCGCAGGCCGGGAATCATGGGTCACGGCACCACTATCGCAGGCCGGTGGACCCGAAGCCGGAGTCCCCTCGGTCACTACCGGGCAGCGCGGACACCTCGGTAATCCGGGGTACCTGGACCTGAGTGACGAGGAGTTGGGCGATCCGGTCACCCACCTCGCAGGTCCATTCCGACTCGCCGAGGTTGACCAGGATTACGCGAATCTCACCACGGTAGCCCGCATCGATCGTGCCAGGTGCGTTCGCAACGGTCACGCCGTGCCGTAGGGCGAGGCCGGAGCGCGGATGGACGAGTCCGACGAATCCTGCAGGGAGGGCGATGGCGAGCCCGGTACCTACGTCGGCACGTGTACCGGGGCTGAGGGTGCAGCTCTCTACCGCCCGAAGGTCCCAGCCAGCGTCGCCCGGGTGGGCACGCTCCGGGAGAACTGCGCGAGGATGGAGGCGCTCAATCAGTAGGTCCACGTCCACGGGTTCCCCTCTGGTCACACCTCGATCGGGGTGTACGTGGACTCTAGTGAGGATGGATATGACGTACCGAGAACGACTCTGGCCTGCGGCGTGGGTGTGGATGCTCATGCTCGGAGTCGCCGTGATGCTGGCATGGGCACTGGCGTTCGCACTGGGCCCTGTCTGGGGCGTCTCCACGTTTTTCGGGTGCGTACTACTCATGGTTCTCGTCGTCGGCGCCACTGTGTCAACGATCACCGTTTCCCCGTCCGGAGTGCACGTCGATCGAGCGTTCCTGCCACGGGCGTCCATCAGCGGGGTTCACACCCTGGGTGGGACTGAGATGCGTATGGCGCTCCGCTCCCCGCCAGGGGCCACGTTCCTGGCCGTGCGGCCCTGGGCGTGCCGGGAGGGTGTTCTTGTGTCCCTCGATGATGCATCCGACCCTCACGCACACTGGCTGGTGAGCTCACGTCATCGAGAGGCATTCGCGCAGGCGATCCTCGAGGCCACGATGCATGGCCCACATGACAGACTCGCGCCTGGAAGGGATGTGTGATGGCACAGAACTCAATCGAGCCCACGCGCGTGAATCCGATGGTTCACGTGGTTGCGCCCTTGGTTGCCATCGGTGCAACGATGATCGTGCGCAAGATGCTGAATCAGGGCTACAAGCGCACAACGGGACACGCTGCGCCCGATTCGCGCGATCCAAACACCCGGCTTGCATCAGCGCTCATCTGGACGGCGGTCACGGCCGCAGCCGCGGCGGTCGCGGAAGTCGCGGTCTACCGCGCCACCGCTCGGTGGATGGACTAGCCCCTAGGCGCACTCGGTGCAGATGGGGCCCTTCTTGCCCTCGTGATGCAACTGGCTGCGATGGCGAACCAAGAAGCAGGACATGCACGTGAACTCGTCCGATTGCTTTGGCACAACGCGAACTGCAAGGTTCTCATCCGAGAGATCCGCTCCGGGAAGCTCGAGAGTTTCGGCGAGTTCGGCCTCATCGACGTCAACCGCGCCCGAGGACTTCTCCGCACGACGTGCCTTGAGTTCCTCAAGGCTGTCCTCGGCAAGTTCCTCGTCGGTCTTGCGTGGTGCGTCGTAATCGGTGGCCATCGCTCCCCTCCTGCCTCCGGATGCGGGCAGATTGTGCCCCATGACCCAGGTGGGTGTCCTCCGGGGTGTCCGATTTGGCAGGATCGTGTGGTGGCCGTCTATGCCCTGGGAGATCGAGAGCCGAGAATCGCCCCCGATGCGTTCATCAGTCCCGAGGCAGTGATCATCGGAGACGTCGTCATCGGATCGGAGTCCAGTGTGTGGCCAGGAGCCGTCCTACGTGGCGACCACGGCCGGATCGTGGTCGGCGAACAGACCTCAATCCAGGACGGTGCCGTGCTCCATTGCACGGGAACCGCAGACACGATCGTGGGCAACCGGTGCACGATCGGACACAATGCACACCTCGAGGGATGTCACGTGCACGACGACTCCCTCATCGGGAGTGGGGCGGTCGTCCTTGCTCGCGCACAGATCGGACCGCATGCCCTGGTAGGAGCATCGGCCCTGGTGCCCGAGGGTCGAGTCGTTCCCACCGGGGCCCGGGCACTCGGGGTTCCTGCGACCATCACCAACGAGGTTGTTGGTCCGGATGACTTCACCCACAATGTCGAGTCGTATGTCAGGGACGTGCATTGGTACCGGGCCGAACTCAAGCGACTCGACTGACTCAGGGCCCCTGATCGACTCCGAGTGCGAGAAGTCGGTCACGGAGTTCGTCAAATATGGCAGGCATCGCGCACACAACGGTGGTTCCACTCTCCGGAGTCGACGTAGTCCATGTTCGTGCCCCGGCCTCCTCCACGATCACGAGTCCAGCTGCATAGTCCCAGGGATGGATGCCGCGCTCGTAGTACGCGTCGATGCGACCGGATGCCAGCCATGTGAAATCGATCGTTGCGCATCCGGTTCGTCGGATATCGCGCACGTGCGCGATTACCCCTTCGAGCACCAATACTTGAGATAGACGTCGGTCAGGTGCGTAACCGAATCCGGTCGACACGAGGGCTTGATCCAGGCTTGCCGTAGGACGACCCACGATTCGCTCCGCACCATCCCCACGGATGCGCCAGGCACCCGAACCGCGGATTCCCACATACGACTCGTGAAGGTCCGGTATGGCGATCACACCCACATCACCGACGCCGTCCGTCTGCACGCCCACCGACACGCCCCAGGTGGGGATTCCGAACAGGTAGTTCACCGTTCCATCAAGTGGATCGATGATCCATGTGACACCCGAGGTGCCCGAAAGCGAACTACCCTCCTCGCCGAGTATGCCGTCATTGGGGCGCGTACTCCGAATGCGGCTCACGATCATGCTCTCGGAGGATTGGTCCATCTCGGTAACGACATCCGTAGGTGTTGACTTGCTAAAGACCTCGAGCTCATCCGGGCGCTCATCCCTGAGGAATGTTCCCGCGTCGTTCGCCACCTCCCATGCGAGACGGGCACACTCATGCATGTCGAGGAGCGTCGCAAGCGGCATCGTTTCCACGGACACATCCTGCCGTTCGTGACTATCACGCGGTACGGTGCCTCGTGATCGCGAACTACCGAGCAGCCCTGGATGTGCCCGGGACGGCCGCCTTCACGGGAGCGGCATTCATTGCACGCCTACCCCTTGCTCTCAACGGTCTTGGAATCGTCCTCCTCGTCAGCATCACGACCGGCTCGTACGCGCTCGCGGGCGCCCTCTCAGCGGTCTACGCCGTGTGCTCCGCGGGTGGCGGGATCCTGAGTAGTCGCTGGGCGGATGTACACGGGCAACGTGGCGTCTTACTTGCCCTTCCGGTCGTCTCTGGTGTGGCGATGCTCGGCTTCGTCCTCAGCATCATGGGACCACTCCCCCGGTGGTCCGCATGGATCTTCGTCACCCTCACCGCCCTATGCCAGCCGACGGTCGGATCATTCGTTCGAGCGCGGTGGGCATCCGTATCCCCGACCCCCGACATCCGGCGTGCAGGGTTCGCCTGGGAGAGCATCGTCGATGAGTTGATTTTCTCGATCGGCCCACTCGTGGCCGCCATGACTGCGGTCTCGTTGTGGACCCCGACACCGCTGTTACTGTCCGCAGCCCTCCTGCTCATCGGTAGTTGGTGGCTCGGAGGGCAACGCGCAACCCAGCCGCCCCTCCACCGGTCGTCGGGACATACGTCGGGTCGCTCTGCGCTCGTCACGCCCGGCATCCCGATAGCGATCCTTGTCGCGCTCGGCCTCGGCGTACTTTTCGGAGCATTCGATGTCTCCACCGTTGCCTTCACGGAACAGGCGGGTAGTGCCGGGGCGGCCGGAGTGGTGCTCGCCCTGTGGGCGGGTGGATCCCTTGTGGGCGGCCTCTACTTCGGCTCGCGTCGCTGGAAGTCCAGCCTCGGTGTTCAGTTGCGGAATACCGCTGCGCTGCTGTCCGTGGTGATGATCCCGGCCCTTGCCGTCTCATCCGTGCCGTGGCTGATGGTCGTTGCCTTCCTGGCGGGTATGAGCATCGCCCCGACTCTGATCAGCCTCTTCTCGGTCACCGAGCGCTTGGTGCCGCCACGGTTACTCACGGAGGGCCTCACCTGGGTCACCGCAGGGCTCTCCCTGGGGTTCGCGGTGGGTTCCGCGTCCGCTGGCGCCATCGTCGATGCCCAGGGCACCCGGATCGCGTTCGGGTTCGCGTGGGCCGGCGCTGTGTTCTGTGCGATTCTGGGCCTCGCGGCCTTCCGCTACATCGACCGCCATCTGCGCGACGAGATTCCGGAACCCGCGGTGTCGTGGGTCGAGGATCCAATACCCGGTGCTCTTCCCCCAGCACTGGAATCTCGCGATAGGTTGTCGCCCTAACCCGGCCGAGGAGTCACCCTGCAGACGCTCAGTCCCCGAGAGATCCAGGCGCGCGTGCGCGCGGGCGCGTCGGTGGAGGATGTCGTGTCGGAGACCGGCTGGCCGGCGGACAAGGTCGCCCGCTACGCCGAACCACCGCTGCGGGAGCGGGCCTACATCGTCGAGCTTGCCCAACGTGCGTACGTCCGAGGCACCACAGGCACCACAGTCCTCCTGGATCTGGTGGCTGACACCTGGCGGGGGGCGACCTGGGACGCGTATCGCGCTGAGGACGGACGCTGGCGGGTGACCGCGTCACTCGATCGTCAGCACGCGACATGGATCTACGATCCGACGGGACGTTCGGTCCAGGCGGTGGACACCGGAGCATCACGGATCCTCGGTGTGGACGTGGCGGTCGCCGAGCCTGCCCCCGCACCCACCCTGACACCCGTCGCGGAGCGACCCACACTCATGGCCGTCCCGACTCCACCCGTGCAACCGCCGCCAACCGCTCCACCGTTGTCGACTGCACAGACCGAGGAACCGCGCACCGCGAAGAAGAGTCGTCGGGGTCGTGCGCGGGTGCCGAGTTGGGATGAAATCCTCTTCGGAGCCACTCGCTCGGAGGACTAGGTCGCGAAGGGAAGCGGCTGGGGCGATACATGCTCGCGCGAGGCACGTGCCGCTGTGAGCCGGGAGCGGTAGTGGCGCCTGCACAACACCTCGTACGCGACCGAAGCGGCGCCCGGCCCATGGGAGACGTCCCCGACGAGCACTTGGTCACCCTCGGTGGTCATTTCACCGTTGAGCGTTCGGGCATTGTGAATGGCGCGGGCGCCACACCAGCACAGTGCCTCGACTTGGAGAACGTGCACACGATCCGCCAACTCCACGAGGCGTGCGGACCCCGGAAACAGACGCGTGCGGAAGTCCGTCATGATGCCGAAGGCGTAGACGTCAATGGCCAATTCATCCACCACACGAGCGAGCTGCTCGACGTGCTCCTCGGAGTAGAACTGAGCCTCATCGCAGATGAGGTAGTCCACCCGCTCGCCCGTGGACAGGAGGTCCACGACGATTCGACGGAAGTCCACCGCGTCGTCAACCTCGACGGCGTCGACGGCGAGTCCGAGCCGACTCGAGAGTTGGTTCGTGCCCGCCCGATCCAACTTCGTGAAGACCAGCCCGCTGCGTCCACGCGACCTGTGGTTGTGGTCCGTCTGCAGCGCGAGCGTCGACTTTCCACAATCCATGGTGCCCGCATAGAAAATCAGCTCCGCCACCGCGGAATCCTGACATACGCAGCGCTTCAGTCCCGAGTGAACACCGCGAGTGGCACCCAGCGTTCCTCGTCGGTCCAGGAACCGTGCTGTCCGGGGAGGGACGAGATGCGCGGGTCGATACTGGGGCAGCTCACCATGGCATCACCCGTTGCCAGGACGAGTAGATCACCGAGACGCTCGGAGGCGAATCCCTCGAAAGCCCCCATGAGACCCGAATCGCGTACCTGACGCCGGGTCAGGACGTCGAAGTCCGGGGCCAGGCGCTCTCGCCATCTGCGTACCGTCTCGTCCAGGTCAGTGCCGCTCTCCAGGTACACGAGACGGCAGCGTGGCTCCCCACTAACGAGGGCGACGCCCTGATGGAGTTCGGACAGGTCATCCCAGCGCAGCCGCCGCTCCGGCGGGCAGGTCACCATCCCGTGGTCAGACGTCACCATGAGCAGGGCCTCCGAGCGGAGTACGTCCCGGATCCCGGACAACAGCAGCCCCACGCGGTCGAGGCCTGCACGCCACTCCGGATGCCCCACGCCGCGGGCATGACCGATGCGGTCGAGCTCCGGCCAGTAGACATACGTGAAACTTGGTGCACCAGAATCCTGGATTCGCTGAATCTGGTCCACGTAGTCCCGGATCTCCCGGGCACCGTGATACGCCGGCCCGCGGAGTGCGGCGCGAGTGAGGCCACTGTGGGCGTATTCCATGGGGCCGACCGTGTGACACGCGATTCCATGGCGCGACATCACTTCCAGGATCGTCGGCTCGACCTGAATAGCTTCGGGGGTGGGTTCACTCCCCCAGTGCAGCGGTGACAACACCTGCCCCGTCTCGGGGAGCACGAACGACGCCGCGACCATGCCGTGCGTCCCGGGCATGGACCCGGTCCCCAACGAGGTCAGCGCCACCGCCGTCGTGGTGGGGAGGACGGAGGAGATTCCCTGGACGCGACCCATTGCCAGCCAGTCGGGACCCTGGCGCATCAACGCCCCATAGCCCAAGCCGTCCACGAGCAGGCAGATGAGGGCGGAGGGTCTCCCCAGGCCGAAGACGTCACGGAACCCCGGACATCCCAGGGCCGCGGCCGCGCTCGGAAGGACGTCGGCGAGAGACGCCTCAGCGAATTCGGGCACTTGTCGCGTGGGACAACTCGGCGGCGAAGGCGAGAACCTGTGCAACAACATCCGAACCATCGGCAGCGGTACTCACCCGGAGGGAGAAGTCGTCGTTACTCGAGGTGCCGGTGAGCCCATGATCCGCGTCGCACGCAGGGTCACCGCAGGTCGCGGGCTCCAGCTCGATTCGGCTCACCGCACCCCACCCGATGGTGAGGACAACTTCGGACGCCGGACCGCCGAGGCGGTACGAGGTCGGATCCGGTACAACGCGCGTCACCACCACAGAGTCGACACGCTCGAGGCGGACGGCCTCCGTGGACGTGCTTGCATAGGCCGGAACCTCTGGCTGTTCCGACGCATGGTCGTCCGTGTGTCCCACGATGAGCCTGGTGGGCGTGAGGGCCAGCACAGTGACATGCCGACGAAGCTCGTCGCGGTCGAAAGTGGCTTCGTGGTGGACCACATACGACCGAAGTTCCTCACCCCCGAGCGCCGTGTCGAGGGCATCCGACACGATGTCCGGGTAATAGCCACTGCGCTCGATGTCGTGGCGCAACGCCTGGCGCGCCGCGGGTGAGGCCATACCCGCATCCTGTCAATCCTCATCCTGCGATGGGGAGTCGGGGCCACCGCTACTGTCTCACTGTGAAGTCGGCGTTCGTTCTTGCCCCTGAAGTGGCGGAGGCGCTCTCGGCCGGAGCTCCCGTCGTGGCTCTGGAGTCGACCATCATCAGCCACGGACTGCCGCACCCGGAGAACATCCGGGTGGCCACCCTCGTGCACGAGACTGTTCGCTCCCGTGGAGCAGTGCCGGCGACCATCGCCATCCTGGACGGGCGGATCCGAATCGGACTCACGGATGACCAGATCACCGAGATCGGGACCCGGGACGATGTCATCAAGGCGAGCGTGCGTGACCTCCTGCCACTCGTGGGTCGCGGCGGCAGTGGTTCGACCACCGTCGCCTCCACGAGCCTCATCGCCGCGGAGTGTGGGATCACGGTTTTCGCCACGGGTGGCCTGGGTGGTGTGCACCGCCAGGCGCGGGATAGCTGGGATGAATCCGCCGATCTCACCACCCTGAGCTCCACACCGATCACCGTCGTCTGCTCCGGTGTGAAATCCATCCTCGACGTCTCGGCAACCCTCGAGCGCCTGGAAACGTTGAACGTGACTGTTGTCGGATACCAAACGTCGCGATTCCCAGGGTTCTACCTGTCGGATTCTGGTCACGATGTCACCTGGACGGTTCAGGATCCAGGCGAGGTCGCAGCCATGATGCGTGTCCGTGCCGAGATTGGAGTGACATCCGCACTCGTCGTCGGCAACCCGATTCCGGTCACCGCGCAGCTCGATCCCGATCTCCACGACGCCGTCCTTGCAGACGGGCTCGCTCGGGCACACGACCGCGGTATTTCTGGCAAGGACGTGACCCCTTTCCTTCTCGACCATTTCCATCGCGCGACCCACGGCGCCAGCCTCACTGTTAACTCGGAGTTGATCGTGGATAACGCAGATCTCGCGGCGCGTATCGCCGTCGCCGCCTCCCGGTGATGTCTCTGCCGCGCGTCATCACGGTGATCGGGGATATCGCACGCGATGTCAACGTGCACGTGGATGTTCCGGTACCCCTTGGTCTTGTACCTGCCGGCGATACCCCGGCTCGCATCCGTATGGGACTCGGCGGATCGGCCACCGCCACCGCCGCGTGGCTGGCGCATGTGGGGCACGCGGTGCGACTCGTGGGGGCTCGCGGTGACGATCGTGCCGGCACGGCCTCCCTGGAGGAGCTGCGTCACTTGAGGGTTGAGCCACAACTGGACGTCATACCCGGTACTCCTACGGGGACTGTCATCGTGATCGTGGATCCCCTTGGTGAGCGCACCATGCTGCCCGATGCGGGTGCGAATGCGGCGCTGTCCGCGGCATGGTGTCTCAGTGCGCTGACCGGGGAGCACCTGCACGTCTCTGCATACCCGTGGTTCCGCCACGACTCTCGGCGAACCATCGAGGCAGCGATCGAGGGTGCACACGATCAAGGAATGAGCGTGTCGATCGATCTCAATTCCTACAGCCTCGTGCGTGAGCACCTGGACCCCCTCCTGGCCCTGCTAGCCCGTGTCGACATCGTCTTCGCCAACGACGAGGAGTGGCGCGCACTCAACGAGCGATGGGCAATGCCGCGTGAGTGCATCGTCGTGGTGAAGATGGGGGCAGAAGGTGCCCGGTGGAGCGCGGGGGGAGACACGGGGACCGCTTCCGCGATTCCCGTGCGGATGGTCGATTCCACGGGTACGGGTGATGCCTTCGCAGCCGGTTTCCTCCATGCCTGGGTAGACGGCGCGAGTGTCGCCGACTCCGCTGTGGCCGGCAATCAGCTCGCAGCCGTCTGCGCCACACGTGTCGGTCCTGCGCCGGAGTTCCCCGATTGAGAGAATGACGGACCCGGGGAAGGAGAGCGATGGCTCGCGGCACAGGTGCCGACCCGACGCGTACGACGGATGTCGATGTCTCCGAGGAGATGCGCGTCTCGTTCTTGGAGTATGCCTACTCGGTTATCTACGCACGTGCGCTCCCAGACGCACGCGATGGATTGAAGCCTGTCCAGAGGCGCATTCTCTTTCAGATGGCGCAGATGGGGCTCCGCCCCGATCGCGGCCACGTCAAGTCGGCGCGCGTCGTCGGGGAGGTCATGGGCCGGCTTCACCCACACGGTGATTCCGCTATCTACGACGCACTGGTGCGGCTTGCTCAACCCTTCTCTCTGCGACTCCCCCTCGTCGACGGGCACGGGAACTTCGGCACTCCCGATGACGGACCCGCGGCGATGCGCTACACGGAGGCGCGACTCGCCCCCGCCGCCTTGGACCTGACCGCATCCCTCGATGAGGATGTCGTGGACTTCACCCTCAACTACGACGGGCGCGAGCGCGAGCCGGTGGTTCTCCCCGCGGCGTTCCCCAATCTGCTTGTCAACGGGGCCAGCGGGATCGCCGTGGGAATGGCCACAACCCTGGTCCCACACAATCTCGTCGAGGTGGTCGCGGCCGCCCGTCATCTACTCGCCTCGCCGAGTGCAACCCTGGCAGATCTCCGCCGGCTTGTCCCAGGGCCCGACTTCCCCGGCGGCGGGGTCATTGTGGGTCTCGACGGTGTCGCCGATGCCTACGCCACAGGCCGTGGCAGTTTCCGCGTACGCGCCCGCACACGCATAGAGCACGTGACTCCACGACGCCGCGGCATCGTCGTCACCGAACTACCTCCCAATGTGGGCCCCGAACGCGTCATCGAGAAAATCAAAGACGCCGTGGGCGCTAAGCGACTGACAGGTATCTCCGACGTGGTCGACCTGAGCGATGGCGAGCATGGGCTGCAGCTCGTTATCGAGCTCAAGAGTGGAGTGTCGCCCGAGGCGATCCTCGAGGACCTCTATCGCCTCACCCCGCTCGAAGACACGGTCTCCATCAATGCGGTTGCCCTCGTCGATGGTGAACCGCGCACCCTCGGCATGGTTGACCTTCTGCGGGTGTTCCTCGACCATCGACTCGATGTCGTGCTTCGTCGGAGCAGCCACCGAAGAACGCGAGCCGAGGAACGCCTACATCTCGTCGAGGGCCTGATCGTTGCCATCGTCGACATCGACGAGGTCATTGCTGTCATCAGGAACAGCGATGACACGGCGGAAGCTCGGTCCCGCCTCGTGACGGTGTTCGACTTGTCGGAGACCCAGGCTTCCTACATCCTCGACATGCCATTGCGTCGCTTGACCAAGTTCTCCCGTATCGAGCTCGAAACGGAGGCGGATGAGTTGCGCAGCGCCATCGATCGTCTCCGGTCCATCGTGGAGGACGAGGCCCTGTTGCGTGCTGAGGTCGATGGTGAGCTTGAGGCTGTCGCGCAGTCACACGGATCCCCACGACGCACTCTCCTGCTCGAAGGCTCGATCTCGCCGGTGCCACGATCGAGCCCGACGGAGATCACCGACGAGCCCTGCGTCGTCCTCCTCTCGTCCACCGGGCTCGTGGCACGGGTTTCCGAGATCACCCCTCGCCCGGATGCTCCACGGGCGCCACACGACGTTCTGATCGCCGCCGTTCCGGCGCGCACCCGGAGTTCGGTCGGTGTCGTGACGTCGCGTGGTCGGATTCACCGGCTCGATGTTGTCGATCTACCCGCCCTACCAGCCACCTCCGGTACACCCAGCCTCGGTGCTGGCTCGCCGCTGGGCGCCCTGGTCACGTTCGACGCATCCGAGTCCGTCGTGGGCCTCGTTCCCCTGGACGGTGACTCGGGCCTGTTTCTGGCCACCGCGAGTGGGGTCGTCAAACGAGTGTCCGACGAGTTTCCACGCCACAAGTCCGCATGGGACGTCATCCGGCTCGAACCCGATGATCAGGTCGTCTCGGCGCAGTGGCTTCCCGACCAGGAAGCAGAGAGGGGGAGCGTCGTTCTCATCACCGCAGGCGGCCAGCTCCTGCATTTCCCTGTGGCAAAGATCCGCCCCCAGGGCAGGTCGGCCGGGGGGATGCTGGGGATCACGCTGTCCGACGGTGATGAGCTTCGATGTGCCCGGGTGGTTGATGCCGCAGGCGATGTCGCCGTCGTGACCGTCGCCGGATCTGCGTCCGCTCTCCCGGGAACCGAACTCGGGTCCGTGAAAGTCACCGCTCTCAGTGCCTATCCCGCAAAGGGCCGTGGGACGCAGGGTGTGAAGTGCCACCGGTTCAAGAAGGGTGAGGACACGGTGACCCGGGCCTGGAGTGGTGTCCGCCCCGTGCGGGCGTGCACCGTGTCCGGTACACCCGTGGACCTACCGGACGTCGACGATCGGCGTGACGGCACCGGTGCGATTCCCCACGCTCCCATCGACGCGATGGGGACCAGCCTGTGATCCGATGCTCGGAGGCGGCTGCGGGTGAACCTCTCCACGGCACGGCACCCGAACGTCGCTTCTGGTGGGCGATCGACCACCCGGGACCATGGCCCGCCCAGCCCATCGTGGAATCTGTGCTCGGCGATCTCGCGTCGTGGGTGATGCCCCTCGCCGAGCGCGCAGACACGACAGTGGTGTTGATTCGCCAGCGGGATCCCGGGGCACCCCGTCAGGTGTACCTGGCCGACACCCATGGCGGGACACTGTCCGTAGGTCCGAGCGGACCATCGCTGCCACCGCTCGAAGCCTGCAGCGACACGCTCACGCTGGTATGCACCCATGGCCGGAGGGACCAGTGCTGTGCCGTGCTTGGTCGCCCACTCGTAGATGTGGTGGAAGGTGGGCGCGAGTCGAGTCACATTGGCGGTCACCGCTTTGCCCCGACAGTGCTCCTCCTGCCGTCGGGCATCGTGCTCGGCCGCTGCACCGCGCAGGAGTGGCCTCGCGTGGGGCTGCTCGATTCCGCAGCGCTGCCCTACTACCGCGGCCGCACCGCGCTGAACGCACCCGCGCAGGTTGTCGACGCGGAAGCCCGACGCATCTGGAGACTCGGGTTGACGGAATCGATCAGCGTGACACGGGACATGACCTCGGAGCACATGCGTTTCCACGCCAGTCACGATGGTGAGAATCTCGTGGTCGATGTGGAGGCGACCGACGTTCCCTACATCCCCTCGTGCGGCAAGGCCGAGGACACGACGACGGTGTGGCGAGTTACTGGGCGAGGGTGAGAAGTTCACCTCGGTCGTGAATGGTCACGCGCTCTCGCCCCGAGCGCGTTCCGCGTACGCACTCCTCCTGTGCGATTCGACGCCAACCCTCCCGATCGACGGTGGTGATGCCCAACGAGGTGAGGTGGGATGTCAGTCCCCCAGAATGTGTCGGTTCCGGGAGGCCGTCCAGATCCTCCAGGAGCGCCGCCACGGTGGCTGCAGCGTCCTTCTTGTTCGTTCCGATGATGCCGCTCGGCCCGCGCTTGATCCAGCCAGCGGTGTAGTGCCCCACCCGCGGCCGCTCGCCATCAAGGACGCGGCCATCGGCGTTGGGGATGACCCCGCGGGAGGTGTCGAAGGGAAGCCCCGAGATCGGCTCTCCGCGGTACCCCACACTCCGCACGACGACGTCGGTGTCCAATTCCCATGTGTCGCTGGTGTCGTGGGCGCGCCCCTCGGCATCCACCTCGGTGCGTACGATCTCGAGCGACTCGACGGCCGTCGTGCCCCGGATCCGCTCGGGACGTGCATAGAAGTGAAAGGCCAGCGTCCGTGACGCCTCAGGCCACTCCCGGGCGGACCACTCCTCCAGCACCCCGACGTTGCGGGCCGACACCTTGTCGCCCGCCATCGCCGCGAGGCTGGCCTCGGTGCGAACGAGATCGCGCGCCTCGACGTGCACGCGAACCCCGGGAATCTCCCACAACTCCTTGAGTTCCTTGGTTGTGAAGCTCGCATGGGCCGGCCCGCGCCGACCGAGGACGTGAACCCTCCGAATGGTGGAGGCCTCGAGAGCCGCCAGTACGTGGTCGGGCATCTCGGTATGTCGCAAAGAGTCAACCGGGGAAATGAGGATCCGAGCGACATCGATCGCAACGTTTCCCACCCCGACCACGGTCGCGACGGTGGGCCCCACGAACAGGGTGTCGAAGCCTCTGTCTGCGTCGGGATGACCGGTGTACCAGTTCACGAAGGCAGTGGCGGAGAAGCTGCCTGCGAGACCCTCCCCCTCAATGCCGAGGCTGCGATCCGTGGGAGCTCCGTAGCACCAGATGACGGCGTCATAGAAGCGATGGAGGTCATCGACGGAAACATCCCGGCCCACCTCGACGTTGCCGACGAATGTCACGCCGGGGAGGTCGAGGATTCCGTCCAGTGTGTCGCGCACCGATCGAATGGACAGGTGGTCAGGAGCGACCCCATACCTGACCAAGCCACACGGGACGGGAAGGCGATCGAGGATGTCGATCTCCACGCGACCCGACTTGCTCAGCGCCTCGGCTGCGTACATTCCCGCCGGGCCCGCACCGACGATCGCTACACGCCTCATGGGAACCTCCGCTCGAGCCGAGCCTAGGCCCTACGCGTCGATCCGGGTCCGATCCAGCCCTCGTGCACCATCGACGATGAAGTCCTTGCGGGGGGCGACCTCGTTGCCCATCAGGAGGTCGAAGATCGCCTCCGCCCCCTGCGCTTGATCCAGGGTGACCCGTCGAAGTGAGCGCAGTGACGGATCCATCGTGGTCTCCTTGAGTTGCCTCGCATCCATCTCCCCGAGACCCTTGTACCGCTGGATGGGCTCTTTGACCTTGCGACCCTTGCGCTCCGCCTCGGCGACGATGCCGCGCATCTCCTTATCACTGTAGGCGTACTGCACACCCGTCTCGTTCTTCCGGCCACCACTGAATTCGATGCGGTACAGCGGTGGCACGGCGGCATAGACCCGCCCTTCCTGTAACAAGGGTCGCATGTACCGGTGGATAAGGGTGAGAAGAAGGCACCTGATGTGCGCGCCATCGACGTCTGCGTCCGACATCAGGATGACTTTGCCGTATCGCGCCGCGTCTATATCAAACGAACGCCCTGACCCGGCACCGATGACTTGGATGATCGCGGCGCACTCCGAATTCTTGAGCATGTCCGAGAGCGACGCCTTCTGGACATTGAGGATCTTCCCTCGAATGGGCAACAGGGCCTGGAATCGCGAGTCTCGCGCCGATTTGGCGGTGCCCAGGGCACTATCCCCCTCCACGATGAACAACTCGGTCTCGGGGACCTCATCCGAGCGACAATCCACCAATTTCGCGGGGAGCGCGGACGTCTCGAGAGCCGACTTCCGGCGCTGCGTGTCCCGATGGACGCGCGCTGCCACCCTGGCTCGCATGGCGTTTGCGACCTTGTCGAGTGCCGCACGTGCGGCCTGCTTGTCACCGCGCGGGGGTGCCGTGAACCATCGCGCGAGATCTCGACCCACCACGGTAGAAACGATCCGCGAGAGTGCCGGCGTTCCCAGCACCTCCTTGGTCTGCCCCTCGAATTGAGGCTCCGGGAAACGCACCGCAACCACTGCCGTGAGCCCCTCGAGGACATCGTCTTTCGACACGGAGTCCTCACCGGATTTGAGCAACTTCGCCGCCTTGAGTTGATCGTTGAGCACCTTGACGATCGCCCGCTCAAACCCCGCCAGGTGCGTGCCACCCTTGGGTGTCTCGATGACGTTCACGAAAGACCGGATGCACGTGTCGTAGCTGGTATCCCACTGCAGGCCAATATCGAGTGAGACTTCCCGCTCCACCTCGGTGCTGACCATGTGACCCTTCCCGTCGAGGACAGGCACCGTCTCGGTGAAGTGGCCCGATCCGACTAGGTGGATCGGGCCTGTGACCGCCTCCTGTGCGCGGAGGTGCTCCACGTACTCGGTGACGCCACCCTTATGCCGAAAGGTCTCCGTCGTGGACGCACCCCCGCGTTCATCGACAAGGGTCACCTCGACACCCGGCACGAGGAAGGAGGTTTGGAGCGCACGGGCGGTCAGCGCGGTCCAGTCAAAACGGGCGTCGGATGTGAAGACCTGCGGGTCAGGCCAAAAGCGGATCCGCGTACCGGTCCTCGTGCGCGTGACTTTCCCGACGATGCTCATACCGGACTTGCGGGTAAAGCCCGAATCAGGGCCATCAGATTCGAAGACACCGGCCACGCCGCGACGGAAGCTGATTCTGTGGGTCTTCGCTGACCGATCGACCTCAACATCCAATCGTGTGGAGAGGGCGTTCACAACAGAGGCCCCCACCCCGTGAAGACCCCCGGACGCTGCGTAGGAACCCCCACCGAACTTCCCACCGGCGTGCAGTTTCGTCATGACAACCTCGACACCCGACAACTTGGTTTTGGGTTCGACGTCCACCGGGATCCCACGCCCGTTGTCCGACACGAGCACGGAGCCATCGGCCTTCAGGGTCACCTCGATTCGGCTGCAGTGTCCCGCCAGGGCTTCATCGACCGCATTGTCGAAGATCTCCCAGAGGCAATGCATCAGTCCCCGGGTGTCATTGGATCCGATGTACATCCCCGGGCGTTTGCGAACCGCCTCCAGTCCCTCGAGGACTGCCAGGTCCTTCGCCGAATACGAATCTGATCCGCCGCGAGCCACCGCTCCAACCTAGGCGGACTCGCCGGACTTCCCCCCGAACCCGGCCGCAAGTGCACTTGTGCGTCTTCGGCCCTCGGCGAAACGCACCGGCGTGGCGCGCCCACCAGGTGCCAGTCGTGTAAGACTGTTGGAGGCCAAGGAGGGATGTCCGAATGGGGACCATGACCGCGCCCGTGCTGGGCGCCACGGATAGGTGCGATCGGTGCAATGCGCAGGCCTACGTGCGCGTGGTGCTTCCGGGCGGCGCGGACCTACTCTTCTGCGGGCACCACTGGGGCTACCATGAACCGGCACTACGCCCGAAGGCCGAGGAGATCATCGACGAGCTCCACCGCCTCGCCGAGGCCCGCGAGGCTTAGTCCAGATAGTCGCGCAGCACCTGCGAGCGTGACGGGTGGCGGAGTTTCGACATCGTCTTGCTTTCGATCTGTCGGATGCGCTCACGAGTGACCCCGTACACCTTGCCGATCTCGTCCAGAGTCTTCGGCTGACCGTCCGTCAGCCCGAAGCGCATCCGGACCACGCCTGCCTCGCGGTCGGACAGGGTGTCCAGAACAGACTCAAGCTGCTCCTGCAGCAGCGTGAATGACACCGCATCGGAGGGCACAATCGCCTCGGAGTCTTCGATCAGATCACCGAACTCGCTATCGCCTTCCTCGCCCAAGGGGGTGTGGAGAGAGATCGGCTCACGACCGTACTTCTGGACCTCGACGACCTTCTCCGGAGTCATGTCGAGTTCTCGCGCAAGCTCTTCAGGTGTGGGTTCGCGTCCAAGGTCCTGGAGCATTTGACGCTGCACTCGTGCGAGCTTGTTGATCACTTCCACCATGTGCACGGGGATACGGATGGTCCGCGCCTGATCCGCCATCGCGCGCGTGATGGCCTGCCGGATCCACCAGGTTGCATACGTCGAGAACTTGTAGCCCTTTGTGTAGTCGAACTTCTCCACTGCACGGATGAGGCCGAGGTTTCCTTCTTGAATAAGGTCAAGGAAGAGCATCCCTCGACCCGTATAGCGCTTCGCGAGTGAGACGACGAGTCGGAGGTTTGCTTCGAGGAGGTGATTCTTCGCCCGGCGACCATCGGTGGCGATCCACTCGAGATCCCGACGAGATTTCTTGTCAAGCTTCTTTGTCTCGTTCAGAACCTCCTCGGCGAAAAGTCCCGCCTCGATACGCTTCGCGAGCTCGACCTCCTGCTCTGCATTGAGCAGCGGCACCTTCCCAATCTGCTTGAGGTAATCCTTCACCGGATCGGCGGTGGCTCCCGCCACGGTCACGGTCTGGACGGGTTCGTCGGTGTCGTCGACGTCCGAGATCACGAACTCCGCAGACTCCTCGGTCGGTGGTGCGACGACCTGCTCCTCATCGTCGTCATCGACCTTCGCGAGGTCGACCTCGAGCTCAGCCTCAAGCTCCGCTTCCAGGTCAGCAGCCTTCTCCAGGTCGACCTCCTCGTCCTCGAGGTCGGTGGCCTCCTCATCGATCTCGCCGACGGTTCCGGATGCCTTCTTGGCGGCTTTCCCCGGGCGCGCGACCTCCTTTGGTGCACCGGACTTTGCAGGCGGTTGTACCTTCACGGCCGCCTTGGCCGCCGCCTTCGGAGATGATTTCGAGGCGGCTTGTGCAGCGGAGCGGGGCGCGGGCTTCTTGGTGGCCGACTTCTTGGCAGCTGGCTTCGAGTGTTTCGTGGGCACGGCCTTCACGGCCTTCTTCGGGGCTGACTTCTTGGCTGCGGGCTTACCGGTCACCTTCTTCGAGGCTGGCTTCGTGGCCGCACGCTTGGGGGCCGCACCCTTCTTCGCGGTGGGCTTCTTCCTGCCCACGGGTGTGGCGGCACGAGGCATGCGGCGCTCCATTCTGATGTGGACGACGTAAGCCCGTGTCAAGCCATCTGGCCTGCCGGGCGCCCCCAGTCTGCCACCTAGGGTCGACGCGCCTCGGGGCGGGTCAGGATGGCTCGTGCCTGTCCGATCACGATGGGCAGGTCGGTCACCTGACGGATGGTGGGCAACGGGAAAGGTCCGAGTCCATCGGCGGTGTAGGAGCCACGCCACTCGGTGGTGACCCTGATGACTCGTGCCCCCGGGGTGCGGTAGGTGTGCGACACAGACATGTCCGGATAGGTGCCGCCAGGCACGTTGGTCACGAGGCGTACGCCTGCATCGAAGTCCCACGTCCATGCCGGCGAGGTCTGGATTCGGACATCAAGTCCGAGGAGCGAGTCGTTCCAGACAGGGGTCGCTCCCCCTTGACCACTCGTGCACACCAGGGGCAACTGCGTCACGGCGCCAGCCCCGGGCTCGCAGGAGGGATCCTGTCCCGGCACCCGACGCTCGAAGCGATCACGCACGTCTGTGCCCACTCTCGCGACGGGCACGATGTCCGATTCCAGGAGACACACCAGTCCACGGTCCTCCCAGTCCTGACCCCGCTGGGTGAACCACAGCCTCAGCAATTCCCGACCCGCGGGGCATCCGCGCACCACGCTCGTACAACCATTCCCACCCGATTCGACCCGACAGGGTGCCGCGAAGCGCCAGGCGCAGTCGTCGCATTCACTCAACTGCCGGCGGCTCGTGTCATCCACGGCCCCAGGCGTCACGATGGCGTAGGTGCCGACGTAGCGGTCCTCCTCCACGACGACGTCGACCGCAGCCACAGGAGTCGGAACAGCCCCGAACCCGAGGAGACCGCCCGCCAGTGCACCCGCGAGGACGCGTGCGGGCCAGGTGGACACCCACCCACGGTACGTCGATCACTCGGACTGTGGGGGGGCCGGATTCCGACTGTGGATAACTCAGGCGGGCAGGCTCTCGGACTCGTCAATTCGAGAGATGGCGTGAGCGACGAAGTCACCCACCTGTTCCTTCTCGACCAGGAATCCGTCGTGTCCGTAGGGCGAGCGCAGGATGTGCAGCCGGTCAGCGCCCGGTGTCCATTGAACGATCTCCTCCTGCAGACGAAGGGGGAATAGTCGATCGCTGTCGATGCCGACGACCGTCAGCGACTGCTGGATCTGCGCGAGGGCGCTGGCCACTCCCCCTCTGCCGTCTCCCACGTCGAACAGACTCATCGCCCGTGTCAGCGCTATATAGGTGTTGGCATCGAATCGCCGAGCAAGTTTGTCGGCGTGGTGGTCGAGGTACGACTGCACCGCATAACGACCGCCGGCAGCCGGATTTTCCGTTCCCTGAGCGTCCCGTCCGAAGCGAACATCGAGTTCCGTCTCGCTCCGATACGTGAGGTGCGCGATCATTCTCGCGACACCCATGCCTCGGTGGGGGCCTTCACCGTCGCCTGCTGCGTAGTAGTCGCCTCCGCGGAACGCCGGATCGGCCTCGATGGCTGAGATCTGTGCATGGTGTGTACCGATCTCGTCTGCGGTCACGGCCGCGGTGGATCCCAGGACCAGGCCACTGCGCACGCGACCCGGAGTGGCCACCATCCATTCGAGGACGCGCATCCCACCGAGGGAGGGTCCGAGCATCAAGGCCCACGACTCGATCCCCAGATGATCTGCCAGGCGACGCTCCACCTCCACCATGTCGGCGACAGTGATCACAGGGAACCGGCTTCCCCACGGTGCGCCATCGGGGGCGATGCTTGCGGGACCCGTGGTGCCCATGCACCCGCCCAACACGTTCGCGCAGACCACGAACCAGCGATCGGTGTCGACCGGAGCACCGGGTCCGACGAGACCCTCCCACCACCCGCCCGTGGGATGGCCGGGACCGGGCTCCCCGACCACGTGCGAATCACCGGTCAGCGCATGTGCGACGTAGACGGCGTTCGAACGCTCCGAGTTGAGTGTGCCCCAGGTCTGGTACGCCACCCGGACGTCCGGGATCGTGCGCCCCGAGTTCGTCGCAAGGTCCCCCACACCGAGAAACAGTCGATCGCCGGGAGGGTCTCCCTCCTGCCACGCGGCGCTGGCGGGAGGGAGACCGTCGTAGCTCAATGGTCCCGTGACCATGTCAGGCCGACTTCGCCGCCCGGAATCCCGCGTCGAGGTCAGCGAGGATGTCGTCGAGCCCTTCGATACCCACGGCGAGGCGCACGAGGCCGGGCGTCACGCCCGCGGCGAGCTGCTCCTCAGGCGTGAGCTGCGAGTGGGTCGTCGACGCCGGGTGGATCACCAGACTGCGGACATCTCCGATGTTCGCCACGTGGCTATGCAGCTCCAGTGCCTCCACGAACTTCGTGCCGGCTTCCACACCGCCCTTGATTTCGAAGGCGAGGACTCCACCGGTCCCGAGCGGCGCATACTTCTTGCCGAGCTGGTACCACGGGCTGCTCGGCAAACCTGCGTAGTTCACGGAGAGCACCTCGTCTCGACCCTCGAGCCACGTCGCGACGGCGAGTGCGTTCTCCACATGACGCTGCACCCGCAGGGACAGGGTCTCGATCCCCTGCGCGATCAAGAACGCATTGAACGGTGCGACTGCAGCACCGAGATCGCGCAGCAGCTGCACCCGAGCCTTCAGGATGAAGGAGAGGTTGACCCCGAAAACCCCATTGACACCGAGATCACGCGCGTAGACCAAACCGTGGTAGCTCGGATCAGGTTGGTTGTAATTCGGGAAGCGCTCCGGGTACTGCCCGTAATCGAAGGTTCCTCCATCGACGATGACGCCGGCAATCGCCGTGCCGTGACCCCCGAGATACTTGGTGGCCGAGTGAACGACGACGTCCGCACCCCACTCCAGAGGACGAATCAAATACGGCGTCGCCACCGTGTTGTCCACGATCAACGGCACACCGACCTCGTGCGCCAACCCGGCAACTCCCTCAATATCAAGGATGTCATTCTTCGGATTCGCGATCGTCTCTCCGAAGAACGCTTTGGTGTTGGGTCGCACGGCACGGCGCCAGGAATCCAGGTCGTCGGGGTTGTCAACGAACGTCACCTCGATCCCGAGCTTCGGCAGCGTGTAATGGAAGAGGTTGTACGTCCCCCCGTACAGGCTGGGGCTTGAGACGATGTGGTCGCCCGCCTCGGCCACGTTCAGGATCGCCAGAGTTTCGGCAGCCTGACCGCTGGCCACGAGAAGCGCGCCCGCGCCCCCCTCGAGGGCCGCAATCCGCTCCTCGACGACCGCCTGCGTCGGGTTCATGATGCGCGTATAGATGTTGCCGAGCTCCTTCAACGCGAAGAGATTCGCTGCGTGCGTCGTGTCATTGAAGGTGTACGACGTGGTCTGATAGATCGGCAGCGCGCGCGCATTGGTGGTGCCGTCGGGGGACTGCCCCGCGTGGATCTGCTTGGTGTCGAAAGACCAACCGTTACTCATGATGACTCCTTAAGTGTGTGTGTGTACGTGGACGACAAAGACTCAGACTGCTGGGGACGGTGACTAGCTACATCGATCGCACATGAAGACCTCGCAACCTCCGGGGCCTTGCCCTGTGCAAGGCCGCGCTTGCCCCTCTGGGGCCTGGTCTCCACCGGAGCACCCCACCGCGGTTGGAGGGTTGCCGCTCAGCTAGCCGGGGCTTGACGCTGAGACTCTTGACCTGGTTCGAGAATACACAGAGCCGGCGCTCACGCGCAAACCCGACCCCGCTCGCAATATCCGCACGGGGTGCCCTGCACCATCGACACCCAGGTGGCAGGTGGCAGCCCGGCCCTCAGGGCGGCCGTCAGGATGTGCCCCAGAGCCTCATCCGGGGCATCCGCCCGTGCCCGCTCGAGGACGACGGAGGCCCGGTACCCATCTCCCGCCACCCAGAACGCCATCGCCGCGGTAATCGCGATCTGGCCCGTTGCTCGGGGGCCCACCGACCTCAGGAGGTCCGTCAGGCGCAGTGCCACGGGGCGCGCCACGGCCGGGTTCGCGCAGACGTGCCACAGGATCCGGTCTCGCACCTCCACCAACTGCAGCGCACGGACTACCCGCCGGGCATCCGACGACGCGACGGTGGCGATCTCAGGACCCGAGCGGTCGAACAACGCGGAGATGACAGCGTCGGTCTCGGCCTCGTCGAGTGGCCGGACCCGTCTGATCAGTCGGCCGCTCACGGCCGGTGCGACGGTGAAGTCCTCCCGTCGTGGGGCGTCCCACCGGAGGGCTTTCGGCAGGTCCCGCCGGCGACCCCAGGGGATCCCCTCCGCCAGCCACGCACCACCGTCCGTTGCGAGGGTTGCGACACGCCCGATTCCTCGCTCATCGCATGCCGCATGGATGGACGTCACGGCAGCGGGGTCCGGCAATCTCTCATCAACCCAGATGTCGAGCACCGAGTCCGCGCCGACCCGAGAGGCGACCTGCACCAGCGCGGAACCCCACTGTGTCGCATGCGTCGACGGAAGATCAGCGCGCTGCGCAACTGCGACGGAACCGTGCGCAATCCACAGAAGCACGACCGACCGGCGCGGAGCGAATCCGAGAATCTGCGGGACGGCGGTGACCGCACTCTCCGGTCCCACAATCGAGATGGTCTCCATGCCGAGAGCATGGGCACACCCGCCCGCCTCAGGCCGACGAATGTTGCTGAGTGGGAGACATGCGCACCTGTGGACAGCGCCGAACATACAAAGACCCGGTCGCCGAAGGCTTCCCCTCCCGCGACGACCGGGCTTCACCGACTCTAGTGCGCGCCCGCGGCTCCGTCTCCACCGACACGCCCGCCCACGGACGCGAGGACCTGACCCGCCTTCCGGTACCACAGCGCAATCGCGATGATGCCGATGATGATCTGCGGGATATAGGACGTTGCGCGCCACACGAGGTCCGCTGCCGTGGCATCTCCATTGGACACACCGAAGCTGACCATGAGCGCGATCATCGCTGCATCAACGGTTCCGAGGCCACCCGGCGTGATCGGAACCATGAGGCCCAACTGACTGATAGCGAATGCTGCGAAGACGACGAGGATCGAAGTCTGTTTCCCATCCTGTGCCTCCACACCTCGCAACGCGACGTAGAGGATCAGGAATTGAGTGAGGGAGACCGCCAGTTGTGCCCCGGTGATCCACGCCCACCGGCTCTTGAGCAGGCCGTACATATCTCCGCGGAACTTCGTGATGGGCCCAACGAGTTCTACCTTCGCAAGGGCCTTGATCCGGCCTCGGAGGGGCGTGATGAGAGCGTTTCCGAACCGTCCTACCGCCGTCGCCAACTTCTCGGAACGCATGACGAGAACAAACAGAGTCACCGCAGCGATCAGGATCCCCAGCCCAAGCACCGCCACCGCTGTATGGGACTGGTTCCCCTGACCTGAGATAGCCAGCGCCGCCACTCCGAGGATCGGCAGCCCGAGAGTGACGAATGTGCTCCAGAGACCGACCGCCGTGATAGCCGCGGTGGCCGCCGTCGGAGTAATGCGGAATGAGGTCAACATCCCGAATTGCACTGCGAGGCCGACCGCTCCACCACCGGGAATTCCGTTGCTGATTGCGAACGCCGCTTGATTGGTCTGCTGAGAACGCCAGAACCTCAATCCTGGCGCAGCCGCCATGAATGGCAGGCCGTACGCGAGGAGGTATAGGACGACACTGACACCGATCAGGATGATCGACACAACACTCATGCCGCGGAGTGCGTTCGCGGCGTCGGAGTAGCTCCCGATCTGCGGGATCACCTTCCAGAAGATCAGGATGATGAATGCGAGGCCGATGATTCCCAGGATGATCGACTTCTTCTTGTCCAGCGTCGCCGTTGGCGCCTGCACGGGATCTGATGCCTCTGCCACATCGCGAGGATGCCACACACACGATGGGGGGTGCTGCAGAACGGGACAAACCCCTTCGGCAGGATCCTCCCCATGCGTCTGGACCACGTCTCCTATGCCTGCTCCGGCAGCGAAATTGCAGACGTGGTCCAGCGGATAGGTTCCGATCTGGGAGTCACGTTCGTGGATGGTGGCCGCCATCCGTCCTTCGGTACCCGGAACTTCACAGCAGCCCTTGCGTCCGGTTCGTATATCGAGGTGGTCAGCGCCCTGGATCACCCCGCAGCGCTCAAGGCACCCTTCGGCCAAGCTGTGCACGCACGAGCGGAAGCCGGCGGCGGATGGCTCAGTTGGGTGGTTGCGGTCACGGACATCACCCCGATCCAGACCCACCTGGGACGGGTGGCAACGCCCGGGCGACGCATTCGACCGGATGGATCGGAGCTGCGGTGGCAGCAAATCGGCGTTCTGGACGTCATCGACAGCCCGGTTCTCCCCTTCTTCGTGGAGTGGCAATCACCTGCCGATGATCACCCCTCCTCACGTGGCGGACTCGTATCGATCTCCGCGCTCGTCTTGGCCGGGGATCCCGACGTGCTCGGCACACTTCCCCCGGGTGTTACCGATCTGGTCGACGTCGAGTGGGTCGAGGATGAGCCGGGGATCACCACGATCTGGTTCGATACGCCCCACGGCCGCGTGAGCATCGACTAGCCTCGCTCCACCGCTGAAGAGAGGTTCCATGAGCTCCTCCGACAATGTCCCGCAAACCCTCAGGACCCTGTCCGGGTACACCTGGCGGATCCTGGTACTCCTCGCGGGTCTCGCCGTACTTGTCATCGCGATGGGTCGCATATTCCCCGTGGTCTTCGCGCTCTTCTTTGCCATGCTCGTTACCGCATGGACTCAGCCAGTCATGAAGCTCTTCCAACGATTCCTTCCAAAGATCGTCTCGATGCTCCTCGCGTTGCTCGTCATCATCACGGCGATCGTGACGATTCTCTACATCGTGGTGACTTCGACCATCGCGGAAGGACCCAAGTTCGTCAGCAGCCTGCAGTCGGGTTTCAAGGAGATCACGACGTGGTTGCAGGAGGGGCCCTTGAAGTTGTCCGACACGGCCCTCACCAGCGTGATATCCCAAGCCCAGAACGTCGGGACGAGTGTGGCCAAGGGGTTGCTGGGGGACGCCATGGGGGCGCTCGGGTCCATCGGGACACTTGTCATCGCGGGTTCGGTGTTCATCTTCGGGGTGATCTTCTTCCTGCTGACCCCGAAGCAGATCTGGAATTGGTTGATCAGTTGGATGCCCAAGGGTTTGCAGACTCCGGTGAACACCTCGGGGTATCTGGCCTGGGACTCCATCTCCGGCTACACCCGTGGGATCGTGATCGTTGCCCTTGCCGACGCCACGCTCGTGTTCATCGGCCTGTCCATCATGCAGGTGCCCCTCGCCCCAGCGCTCGCCGCTGTTGTCTTCCTCGGCGCCTTCATTCCGGTGATCGGTGCGCCCGTGGCGACCTTCTTCGCCGCCGTCGTCGCATTGGCCGAGCGCGGACCCCTGATCGCCCTGCTCGTGATCGGCCTCACCGTGGTCGTGGGGTCCTTCGATGGCGATGTCCTGCAACCCTTGGTCATGGGCAAGGCCGTGAACCTGCATCCCCTCGCGATCGTCTTCGCCATCGCTGCCGGAGGCATCGCGCTCGGGATCGTGGGCGCGCTCATTGCCGTTCCCATCGCCGGAGCCCTCTATAGCGTCGCGAAGTACCTCACGGGACGCGATCCCGACCACCCCTACCCTGGCCCACCACCGGTCCTGACCACAACCGCGGGAGCGTAGATGTCTGTACCTCGCCTCACCATGAACGACGGACGCACCATTCCTCAGATCGGTCTCGGGGTCTGGCAGGTCCCCGACGACATCGCAACTGACGCATGTCTCACCGCGCTGGAGTGCGGGTATCGGCACATCGACACCGCTGCCCTGTACTACAACGAGGAGGGCGTCGGACGGGCCATCGCGTCCTGTGGCCTCCCTCGCTCCGACCTGTTCCTCACCACCAAGGTGTGGAACACGGATCAGGGATACGACGCCACGATGCGGGCTTTCGATCTCAGCCTCTCAAAGCTCGGCGTGGACTACGTAGACCTCTATCTGATTCATTGGCCTACACCGGCGCGCGATCTCTACTCCGACACGTGGCGGGCGCTGATCGACCTCCGGGACTCAGGTCGCTCCGTCTCGATCGGTGTGTCGAACTTCCACGAGTCGCACATCCGGCGCATCGTCGCCGAGACGGGCGTGGTTCCCGCCATCAACCAGGTCGAGTTGCACCCGTGGTTGCCTCAGCGGGCCGTGCGGGCCGTGGACGCGGAGCTCGGAATCCTGACGGAAGGCTGGAGCCCCCTCGGGTCCGGCCGCCTCATCGATGATCCGACACTCCTCCGCGTAGCCGAGCGCCATGGCGTCACCACCGCGCAGGTGATGATCCGGTGGCAACTGCAGCTGGGGAACGTCGTCCTGCCCAAGTCCGTGACCCCGGAGCGCATCCGCGCCAACATCGACGTCTTTGGTTTCGAACTCGATGACCGAGACCTTGCCGATATCGACTCGCTGGCATCGGGCCAGCGGACGGGACCCGACCCGGATCACTTCAACGAAGCGTAGGTCTACGGTGCGGGCGTCCGCGCGTCGAGGTTCTCCTGGGGAACGAGATCGCCCGCGGCTTCGCACTGGGCCTCAATGCGCTGCGATGACTTGTCGATGCGTTCCGTCTGAGCGGCGCTGATGCCGTCGGTGCCTCTCTTGGTGGCCGCCTTGTTGAGGTTGGCCTGAATGCGCACGGCGTTGTCCAGAGCCCGCTCGGGTAGATCCCCCGCGGCAGCAGACGCCTCCATGTCGGTGACCATGCCATCGGCGAGCGCCCGGTAATCCCGAAGCAGATCCCTCTTCTGCTTACGCGTGAGATCCTCGGTTCCCGAGGCAACCGTGCTCCGAACCAGGTCGAACTCGTAGTACGCCCCGCACCCGTCGATGAGGATTACCTCCTCTTCAACAACGAGCTCCTCGGTCGGCGCGACAGTGGGCGACGCCGCAACCGTGGGAGTTGCCTCGTCGGTCCCCGACGAACACGCGCCGAGGGCCAACGTCAGACCAACACCGATGGGCAACAAAAGTCGAATATTCATGGGCGGCCTCCCCGCGATCTCCTCCATGCTAACCGCCGAATGGCGAAGAGGGGGCACAACGAGACCGGTGCGCCCCTCTTCCCTAGCTACAACCGGAGGTGCTTCCACACCCTTCACACACGTAACAACTCCCCGCGGGGCGCATCTTGATGCCACACGTCATGCACAGCGGAGCATCCGAGGCCGTGCCCGTAATCTCCTCGAGGAGCTCTGCGCTGGAGTGCGCCGTGCTGACACGCGGGGACTCGGGTGCCACCTCATCGATCGCCAGGTCCGCTGCGGGTGCGTACGTTGCAGACACCGTCGCGGCCCGCTCGTCGGCCGTGAAGATGCCGAGCGCTTCGCGCTTCTCGTACGGGAGGTAGTCGAGCGCCAACCGGCGGAAGATGTAATCCATGATCGACTGGGACATCCGGATATCGGGATCATCCGTGAGGCCCGCCGGTTCGAACCGCATGTTCACGAACTTGGACACGAACGCCTCCAGGGGCACGCCGTACTGCAGCGCGATACTGACGGCGATCGAGAAGGCATCCATGACCCCGGCCAGGGTCGAACCCTGCTTACCCAACTTCAGGAACACCTCGCCCAACTGTCCGTCGTCATACGAGCCGGCCGTCAGGTAACCCTCGGCACCCGCGACAGCGAACGACGTGGTGCGGGACGGACGTGACTTCGGAAGCCGCCGACGAATCGGTTGACCGGTCGCACGAGCCTCAACGACCGCGTTGACCGTCTCATCGACCTTCTTGGCTTTGGCGTCGGAGAGCGGTTGGCCGACCTTGCAGTTGTCTCGGTAGATCGCGAGCGCCTTGATCCCCAGTTTCCAGCCCTGGAAGTAGATCTCCTCGACTTCCTCGATCGTCGCGGTCTCTGGCATATTGACCGTCTTCGAGATTGCACCGGAAATGAACGGCTGGACCGCGGCCATCATCCGCACATGACCCATCGGCGTGATGGCGCGAGCACCCATAGCCGTGTCGAAGACCGGGTAGTGCTCCTGCTTCAGTCCGGGAGCATCGATGACATGCCCGTTCTCCGCGATGTACTCCACAATGGCTTCGACGGTCTCCTCGGTGTAGCCGAGCTTTCGGAGTGCACGGGGAATTGTTTGATTGACGATCTGCATCGATCCGCCACCCACGAGCTTCTTGAACTTCACGAGCGAGAAGTCAGGCTCGATCCCCGTGGTGTCACAGTCCATCATGAAACCGATGGTCCCGGTGGGCGCGAGTACGGACGCCTGGGCATTGCGCCAGCCGTTCTTCTCGCCGAGCGCCACGCAGTCCTGCCAGTTCTTGATGGCCAACTTAAGGACATCCGAGTCCAGGGGAGAGACGGAACGCACGTTGTCATTCGCAGAGGCGTGCTTGCGCATCACGCGCTTGTGTGCATCGGCGTTGCGGGCGTAGCCGTCGTAGGGACCAACGATCCCGGCAAGCTCGGCGCTGCGCTTGTAGGCAGTGCCGGTCATGAGAGAGGTGATGGCCGCCGCAAAGGAACGCCCGGCATCCGAGTCGTAGGGGATGCCCGTCGCCATCAACAGGGCACCCAGGTTGGCATACCCGATTCCGAGCTGGCGGTAGCGACGTGTGGTGTCCCCGATTGCCTGGGTCGGGAAATCTGCGAACGAGATCGAGATGTCCATCGCCGTGATGACGAACTCCACCGCCTTCGCAAACCGCTCCGCATCGAAGGTGTCGTCCTCTTTGAGGAACGTCAGCAAATTCAGGCTGGCGAGATTGCAGCTGGAGTTGTCGAGGCTCATGTACTCCGAGCAGGGATTCGATGCATTGATCCGGCCGGTCTCGGGATTGGTGTGCCAGTCATTGATGGTGTCGTCGTACTGAATGCCGGGATCCGCGCAGGCCCAGGCCGCCTCGCACATGGTCCGGAACAAGGTCGTGGCATCGAGGGTTTCCACCACATGACCATCCGTGCGCGCCGTCAAATTGAAAGTGTCGCCGGCCTCGACCGCACGCATGAACTCATCCGAGACGCGCACCGAGTTGTTTGCGTTCTGGTACTGGACGGACGTGATGTCCTTGCCACCCAAGTCCATGTCGTAACCGGCGTCGCGCAGGACCCGGATCTTGTCCTCCTCGCGCACCTTCGTCTCGATGAACTCCTCGATGTCGGGGTGATTCACGTCGAGGACCACCATCTTCGCGGCGCGTCGAGTCGCGCCACCGGACTTGATCGTCCCAGCGGAGGCATCTGCTCCCCGCATGAACGACACCGGGCCCGAGGCCGTCCCTCCCGAGGAGCGAAGGAGTTCCCGACTGGAGCGGATCCGCGACAGATTCAAGCCTGCACCTGATCCTCCCTTGAAGATGATCCCCTCCTCCTTGTACCAGTTGAGGATCGACTCCATGGTGTCGTCGACGGACAGGATGAAGCAGGCGCTCACCTGCTGCGGCGCACTGGTGCCAACGTTGAACCACACCGGTGAGTTGAAGCTGAACACCTGATGGAGAAGCATGTACGTCAACTCATGCTCGAAAATCTCGGCGTCCTCATCCGAGCGGAAGTAGCCATTGTCACGACCGGCCTTGACATACGTCAGAACGACCCGGTCGATCAACTGCTTGAGGCTCCACTCGCGCTGTTCGGTGTCGAGGGCGCCGCGGAAGTACTTGGTGGTCACGATCGTCGACGCGTTGACACTCCAGAAGTCAGGGAACTCCACTCCCTTCTGCTCGAAGACGGTCTCCCCTGTCTTCCAGTTGGTCTGAACGACATCGCGACGCTCCCACACGACGTCGTCGTAGGGGTGCACCCCCGGTGTCGTGTAGAGCCGTTCGACGACGAGCCCCGGCTTATGCAGGGTGTTGTGAACGAAGACGGGATTGCTCATCGTCTGTGACATGTCGTGCCCTTCCGCTGGTTTCGATCGTTTTTCACAGTCATGGGGTCGCTCCAGTCTGCGCCGATGGGCTGACAAGCTCCGGCTCCGTTCCCGTGGGATCACCCTCTGCGCGAAGCAGGGCAATCTCGGCCTCGAAGTCCTCAAGAGAGTCGAAGGATCGGTACACGGAGGCGAAGCGCAGGTACGCGACTTCGTCCAGTTCCCTCAGTGGACCGAGAATCGCCAAGCCCACCTCGAGGCTCGGCACCTCCGAATTTCCCGAGGCACGGACGTTGTCCTCCACCCGCTGCGCTAGGAGGGCCAGGTCGTCCTCGCTCACCGGGCGGCCCTGGCACGCCTTGCGGACACCTGCCAGGACCTTCGAGCGGGAGAAGGACTCGCTCACCCCGCTGCGCTTGGCGACGGTCAGGGTGGTGGTTTCTGCCGTGGTGAATCGCCGTCCGCAGGACACACACTCACGGCGGCGGCGGATCGAGGCTCCCTCTTCCGCAGTGCGCGAATCCACGACGCGGGAGTCCTCAGCACGGCAGAACGGACACCGCATGGCTTTCCCTCCCGTCACTCTGGTCACATCAGTTGCGTTCTTCCCACGCGTTCTTGGGGATTGGGGAGATCCTGTGGAACACCTGTGGACGAGTCACCACAACCTATTGAGGTTATCTCAGGTTGCAGACACTACATCTTGGGGTCCGCAGACTATTCCCGCACGAGCCCCCCATGCAAGTAGGGAACGCGGCGTGTCGCATCACCCTGCGGCGCGGTTGACCCCGTCCACGAGGGCCCGAGCGAAAGCCCGCTCGCCCTTCCGGTCGTAGTGGAGCGCCGAGCCGAATCGGACACCCAGGTCCTCGGCCATGGCACCCCAGGGCACGCGCTGCACGTGGGGGTGCGCCTGATCCAGGCGTCGAATCTGCCGGTTGATCCAGCGCTCCTTCGACTTGGTGAACCTGTCCCCGCCGCTGCCGTAGGTATCCATCCAGACCACGGTCCGCCCGCGCAGTTCCCGGGCGACACGTTCCATCCGCGCCCGCGTGGTGGAGCGGTCGATCCACCGCATGTCATTGGTTCCCATCACGAGGACTACGACGTCCGGCAACTGGCCCAGGGCACGGGCACGGTCGATTTGGGCAAGCGCCCAGTCCAGGCGCTTCCCTCCGAAGCACCGGATGGTCGGTGTCCAGCCGGATCTGCGCAGGCCACGGACTATGTCGTCCTTGGATTCCCGCGCCAGGGAGTCGCCGATCACGAGCACCCGGCGCCCCTGACCGGGCTCGCCCTCTGCGACCCGCGAGGACCAGACGGGTGCGCTGCAGGCCCGCAGATCTCCCCCGGTGGTCCAGCCAGGGTCCCGCTCTACCGCGGTCGCCGCCGGGGCCAGCAGGAGAAGCACCAGGTTCAGGCATAGGACGCGCAGCATGGACCGAGTATCACCCGCGCCCAACTGCTCGGCGTCGCTGCGTGCGGTATTCCCCCCATACCTATCCGGGCACTACCAGGGCGCGGCCCGCGGTGACCGAGGCGCTCCCCATCCCATTGAGGTCCATGATCCGGGCGATGGTTTCCCGGGGATCCACGCCCGGGGACACATCATGGGCGATGCCCCAGAGGTTCTGCCCGGGCTTGACCACATAGACCGCGGTCGCTGCGCCCAAGGGGTCGTTGCTCGCACCAGCGGACTGGCCCGCGGCCGTGGCCACCCCCGCCACCAGCCCTACGCACCCGAGGGTGACGGCGAGCCGGCCGCGGCGGGTGAGCCGAAGACGAACGGGGGGCGTGTTGGGTGTGCTCTTCATGGGGGAGATCCTTTCGAACGTGTGTTCGATCGAACGTATGGACGATTTATATCACGCCTGGACCCTCCGACACGCCGTTGATCGAACATGTGTTTGATTTCGGCGTGTCGGGCCCCTAACCTGAGCCCATCACAAGGAGGAGCCATGGCTCAGCGCGTCGTTCGACCGGAATCCAACGTCCGGGAGCTCCCCGATGGTCCCCCCGACTCCGCAGGCCTCACCCGGCGCCAGCGAGCGATCCTCGACGCGATCCGCGCCAGCATCGAGGAGCGCGGGTACCCACCGAGCGTGCGCGAGATCGCTGACGGTGTCGGTCTCACCTCCTCATCGTCCGTCGCCTACCAGCTCACCACCTTGGAAAAGATGGGTTATCTGCGCCGGGACCCGAATCGCCCCCGAGCCCTCGTCGTGAGCGACGCCCCCGCCGTTGCCATTGCTGCCAGCGATGATGTCGTCGACATTCCACTCCTCGGCCGCATCGCGGCAGGTGGACCTCTCCTCGCGGAGCAATCCATCGAGTTGACCATGCCGCTTCCTCGCGAACTCGTCGGCCACGGAGAACTCTTCATGTTGCGGGTCGTCGGAGACTCGATGGTCGACGCCGCGATCTGCGATGGCGACTGGGTGGTCGTGCGGCAGCAACCCACGGCACTCAACGGCGACATCGTCGCCGCGCTTCTGGGCGATGAAGCCACCGTCAAGACGTACAAGGAGCGCGACGGGCACGTGTGGTTGATGCCGCACAACCCGGCCTATGCGCCGATCCTCGGCGACGAGGCGCGGATCCTGGGCAAGGTCGTTTCGGTCCTACGCTCCCTCTAGACCGGCAAGCCGCTCGAGGGCGGCCACGACAACGGAACGATCGGTCGTAGTCCACAGCGGGGGCATGGACCGCCGGATCGCCATCCCGTACCCCGCGGTGGCAAGTCGGGAATCCAGCACCGCCACCACCCCGCGGTCGTCGTGCCCGCGAATCAGTCGCCCTGCTCCTTGAGCGAGAAGCAGCGCTGCACGCGGAACGCTCACCTCGATGAATCCGGATTTCCCACGTTCCTCCGCTCGCTCCGCACGGGCAGATACCAAGGGATCGTCGGGTCGCGGGAAGGGTAATCGATCAATGGTCACCAGGATGCACGAGCGCCCCGGCACATCGATGCCCTGCCACAAGGCGACGGTGCCCAGAAGCACGCTGGTCTCGTCTCGCATGAACTCGTGAATGAGCCGGGACGGGGACTCTCCGCGCTGCTGCACCAAGAGACGCATGTCGGGGAGTCGCACTCGGAGGTAGTCGCTCGCTCGATCCACCCCTCGCCACGACGAGAACAGCCCTAAGGAACGACCACCGGCTGCAGTGATGAGGTCGGCCAACTCGTCGAGGGCCTCCATCGCAATGCCGTCACGGTCGGGCGGCGGCAGGTGACGCGCGATGTAGAGCATGCCCTGCTGCGCGAAGTCGAACGGACTTCCCACGTCGAGCACGCGGGTACCGTGCGGCAGTCCGAGGCTCGCAACCGTGCGATCGTCATCGTCGCCTACAACCAGGGTGGCGCTCGTCGCGATCGTTGCGCCGGGCAGGGCCTCACTCACGGCGGTGCCGATCTCCAAGGGGGCGACGTGCAGGGAGTACTCGGCACCGGTGCTCTCGACCCACATCACCTCGTCGTTGCCGATGACAAGGGCACGTGCGGCGGCATCGTGGAACTCCTCCACAGCAGCGCGGAGTCGTGAATCCGCCACGCTATCGCCGGGGTCAGCGGCGGCGAGAAACCCCGTGATCGAATGCCCCACGTCACGCATCACGGTGAGTGCGAGAAGGAGGTCCGCTGGGAGTTCGCGGAGACGCCCTGTCGGCTGGTCCGCGAGCACCCGGGTCAACACCGCCAGGGCCTCATCAGCCCGCACGCGCAATCCATCGTCGATACGGCGTCCGAGTCGACCAAGGACGCGTCGAACGGCCCCCGTGTCCAGCTCGATCGCGATTGCGGACGTCACTCGATCAACAAAATCATGGGCCTCGTCGAGGATGAGCACCTCGTGTGGTGGCAATACCTGGGATTCACCCGTCGTGTTGATGGCGACGAGGGCGTGATTCGTGATGACAATATCCGCTCCCATTGCATCCGCGCGTCTTCGTGCTGAAAAGCAATCCGCCGCAAAAGCGCACGTGCTCTCCCCCACACACTCTCGCGACGTGACCGACAGGGATCGCCACACTCGTGAGTCGATGTCATCGGGGAAGTCGTCGCGGTCCCCGGTGGCGGTCTCCTCGGCCCATGCGCGAAGGTCACGAACCTGCTGCGCCAAACGCCCGGTCTCCATCTCGAACAATCCGTCTTCGTCTTCCGGGACGTCGGCACGTAATCGGTTGAGGCAGATGTAGTTCTGTCTCCCCTTCAGTACAGCGGCTTCAATGTCATCCGTGTCCTTCAGACTCTCCAAGACGCGCGGGAGATCCCTTTCGGACAACTGCCTTTGGAGGCCGAGTGTGGACGTCGCGATCACAACCCGCACACCGGCGTCGCGGGCAGCCAACACCGCGGGCACCAAGTAACCGAGGGACTTACCGGTCCCCGTTCCCGCTTGGACGGCGAGTGGTGTATCGCCCCGAATGGCCTCGTCGATCGCTGTTGCCATGGCCTCCTGGCCAGGCCGGATGTCGCCACCGAGATCGCCCACGACCACGCGAAGCGCCTCGATTGCCGCGTCAGCCACGACTCGCGTCCCGCAGGTCGGAGGCGAGATCCTCGGGAGCCTGCCCAATGACATGAGTTCCATCGCCACGGTAGTCGACCGAGTCCACGCGCCCCGATGTGTGTAACCGCGAGATGAGTTCGCCTCGATCGAAAGGAATCACCAGGTCTATGGGGGTCCACCCGCGCGGCAGCAACTCCTCGACACGGGACTCGAGCTCCGGGATCCCCTCGCCCGTCCTCGCCGACACGGTCACGGCGCCAGGTTCGCGACGCGCCAGTTCCGCACACGTGTCAGGATCTGCGATGTCGGCCTTGTTGATCACGACAAGCTCGGGAACCTCCCCCGCGCCCAGGTCACCCAGCACAGCCCGGACAGCCGCGATCTGCTCCCAGGGCGCCTCGTCCGAGCCGTCCACCACGTGCAGGATGAGGTCGGCCTCCCGAACCTCGTCAAGGGTCGACCGGAACGCCTCCACCAGGTCGTGGGGCAGGTGGCGAATGAACCCAACCGTGTCGGTGAGCGTGAACTCCCGACCACCGGGTGTACGCGCCTTGCGCACCGTGGGCTCCAGGGTCGCGAAGAGGGCGTCCTGGACCAGCACACCTGCACCAGTCATCCGATTCAGCAGGCTCGATTTCCCAGCGTTCGTGTAGCCGGCAACCGCGACGGAGGCAACACCCGACCGCGTCCGCGCGGATCGCTGCGTATGTCGAGCAGTATCCATGTCCCTCAGACTGGCGCGGAGCTTGGCCATGCGAGAACGGATCCGTCGGCGATCCGTTTCGATCTTGGTCTCACCAGGTCCTCGTGTTCCCACACCCCCGGAAGCACCGCCGGCACGGCCACCTGCCTGTCGAGACAGAGACTCACCCCAACCTCGTAGCCTTGGGAGTAGGTACTGCATCTGCGCAAGGGACACCTGCGCCTTGCCTTCACGACTCTTCGCATGCTGCGCAAATATGTCCAGGATCAACCAGGTGCGGTCGACAACTTTGACTTTGACGATGTCTTCCAATTGACGGAGTTGACCGGGACTCAGTTCACCGTCACAGATCACTGTGTCCGCAGCACATGCGCGAACCAGATCTCGGAGTTCACTCGCCTTACCCGATCCCAGATACGTGGCCGGATCTGGAGAGTCCCGGCGTTGGATCACCCCATCGACGACAACGGAACCCGCAGTCTCTGCGAGGGCTGCCAGCTCACGCATCGCCCGTTCGGCCTGGGCAAGAGTTCCCGAAGTCCAGACACCCGCCAACACCACTCGCTCGAGGCGGACCTGCCGGTACTCAACCTCCCGAACGTCCTCAATCTCCGTGGAAAGCCCGGACACTCGGCGCAGCGCGCTGCGATCCTCGAGATCGAAATCACCCGTCGTCACGGAATCGTCACGACCCCCTCCGCGACGATCTCGGCTGGCCCGACGAGCGTGAACGAGTTGTCCCCGTGGATCGTCACCTGGAGCGTCCCACCGGGGAGTTCGACCATCCAGTCGCTCTGCGCGGGTTTCTGCAGGTGGGCAACCCACGCCGCCGCACACGCACCCGTACCGCAGGACTGAGTCTCGCCCACGCCCCGCTCGTGCACTCGGAGCGCGAGTCGTCCCGGCGCACGCATCTCCACAAACTCCACGTTCGCGTCCTCGGTGAGTCTTGGGGTCACCTGGGGGACATCATGCAGCGGTCCGAGGTTCCCCAGATCCACACCAAGTGCCACGACGTGGGGATTGGGGACCCGAACTCCGACACCCTGCCATGTTGAGTCCCCGACCGCGACACGGAAGTCGGCGCCGAGGAACTCTGCTGGATAAGGCAGGTGCACGGCATAGGTACCGGCACCCGTCACCGTGACCTCCATGCACCCTCCACGTGTTCCGATGACGAATGCCGTGCCGTCCTCCCACCCGCGACTCATAAGAACGTGAGCGAAGACACGGATGCCGTTTCCGCACATCTCGGCCGTGGAACCATCTGCGTTGCGATAGTCCATGAAGTAGCGAGCGCCCGAGCATGCGGCGCGCGCTTCAGGGAGCGCGCGAGTCTCGACAACCCGCAGCACCCCATCCGCACCCAATCCCGAGCGCCTATCGCACAACCATCGCACCTGGTCCGCGGTGAGGTCCACCACATTGCCGGGATCGAGGAGGACGATGAAGTCGTTGTGTGTGCCGTGACCCTTGACGAAAGGGAGGTTCACGCTCACCCGGGAAGCCTAATTGCGGTGACGGCCCTCTCGTAGAGCTCGTCCACAGCGGGGATGACCTTGTCCCACGCGTGCTCGACTGGTGTTCCCCGGGCGTGCGAGGTCAGACGGGACCTGAGCACGGAGTCCCGTCCCATGTCGCCTATCGCCCGCGCCAGCCCCGCGTCATCGTCCACCAGTAAGCCATCGACCCCATGGCTGATGAAATCCGCGGTCCCCGATTCGCGGTACGCGATCACCGGAAGTCCCGAGGCACAAGCCTCGAGAGCGGCGATCCCAAACGACTCACGTCGGCTCGCCTGTACGAATGCGTCACTCGAGCGGAAGGTCTCCCGGATCGACTCGGGTGTGACCCGCCCGAGAAAGGTAATCGCGTCGGCGCGACCCCAGGACGCGACCCGGCGCTCCAACGATCTGCGTGCCGGTCCGTCACCAATGATGACCAGATGCATGTCCGGATATCCGGTGGATGCCGCAGCGAACGCGCGCACGAGCGCCCCCGTCCGCTTCCGCGGCGCCAGACGCTGAACGGCAACAAATCGAACTCCGGTATGGGCTAACGGCGGCTCGGGACCCCACACCGAGGCGTCGATCCCATTGGGCAGTACATGGACGTTCACCGCGAGCGCGGACCCGACACGGTCAGCGGCCATGACGCTGACCGCAGACACCACCGTGGGAGGCCGGGCCCACCTCCGTGCCAGGGGGGCGACCAACCTACGCATGATCGGGCTCCACACGCTGTGCACGGTGACGACGAGCGGAAGTCCCAGTCCGCGAGCGGCTCTGATGCCCCCCCAGGCGAAGGGCGAAACCTCGCCCACATGCACATGGACCACATCGGGCGATATCTCCGCCAGCGACGCCGTGACCGCCATGCGCGTCCTCGGATGAATGGGGAGGTCTCCCGGGGTCCGCACCGTCAGTCGGACAACCCCGACGTCGTCGTCGACGTGGCTCGTTGATGAACCCGGGGTCGCCGTGAGGACGGTGACCTGGTGGCCGGCCTTCACCTGTTCGGTCGCCAAGGCGCGCACCTGCGTCTCCATGCCACCGGTGCGGGGTGCGAAACAGTCGCTGATGTGGACGATCCGCACGGGATGACCGTACGGCACTCCCGCACACTGCTACAGAATGTGGCAGTGCCCCAGCGGACCCTGATCTTCGTCCACGCCCATCCCGACGACGAGGCGCTCCTCACCGCGGGAACGATGGCCCGAGCGGTGTCCGAGGGTCACCGGGTCGTCCTCGTCATGGCCACGGATGGCGCCGCGGGGCTCACCGCATCGGACATGACTCGGGACCTGGTCACGCATCGGGCTCGGGAGTTGCAGGCGTCGGCGGATGTGCTGGGGGTGTCCCGCGTTGTTCACCTCGGTTACGCGGATTCCGGACTCTCCGGTGACGTCCCCGACGCCTTCGTTTCCACGGGATGCTTCACGATCGGGCGATCCATTGCATCCATCATCGACGAGGAACGGGCGGACGTCATCGTCGGCTACGACCCGACGGGTGGCTACGGACACCCCGACCATGTGCATGTACACCGATCAGTGCGCACAGCGATGCAGCTCTGCGTGCGGCGACCGCACCTGTACGAAGCGACACTGCCGCGAGAACCCATCGTGCGGGCTGTCCACACTGCCGCACGACTCCGAATCACTCCCTCCAACTTTGATCCACGCGAGTTCGACAGCTCGTGGACTCCCCGCGCCCACATCACCCATCGCGTCGATGTGCGTCGATCTCTCGATGCAAAGCTCGCCGCGCTCCGGGCCCATGCATCCCAGTCGGTGTCCGATTCCGGAATGCGAACTGTCGGTGTTCTGGGGAGGCTGCCCCGGCCGGTCGCGCGCCTTCTCCTGGGTACGGAGTATTACGTCCGAGTCGCCACCGACACCACATCGTCAACGAGGGATGACTCGTCGAACTCCACCCAGTGAGTGCGTGAGTCCGCAGCGAACCATCGCTGTTGACGTCGAGCGAACTTCTTCGTATCCGCCCAAGTCTGCATGCGCGCCTGCTCCTCGCTGATCTCGCCTGCGAGGGAGTCCATCACGGGTCCATAGCCAAGTGCCGCTCGCGCAGTGGGTGCCTCTGCGAGGCCCTGTGCCAGGAGGCTCCGCACCTCATCGACCATTCCTCGACGCCACATGTCGTCCACGCGCGCCTCGATCCGCGCATCGAGTGATGCGCGGTCGATTGCGATCCCCACGCGAGTAGTCCGATACCGATCTTGTGGTTCGGGGAGATTCGCCTGGAACGGACCACCCGTAATGGCATTCACTTCCAGAGCTCGCACAATCCGGCGTCCGTTCATGGGGTTAATCACGGCCGCCGCGGCTGGATCGATGCGTCCGAGCTCCTCGTGCAGGGCCCGTGGGCCACTCTCGGCGAGACGCTCCTCGAGGCTCGCACGGACTTCGGTGTCCGTGCCGGGCGGGTCCAAGTTCTCCAAAACCGCCCGGACGTAGAGTCCGCTGCCACCGACCGCGATCGGTACCCGGCCCCTCCCCCACACATCCTCGATTGCCGCCCGAGCGGCGTCCCGGAACTCGACGACCGTGAGCGGGTGCGAGATGGGCCAGACGTCGAACATGTGGTGCGCAACCCCAGCACGCTCCTCCATCGACGGGGTTGCGGTACCGATGTTCATTCCTTGATAGGCCTGCATCGAGTCGAGACTGATCACCTCCCCGCCCACGCGCGTGGCCACCTCGATCGCGAGTCGGGTCTTCCCCGCCGCTGTGGGGCCCACGATGGCCAGGACCCGTGGAGTCACGTGCGGCCGGGAACGGTGGGCAAGCCGAGTAGTACCCCGCGTGCGGGCTCCTGCGCGCGATTCCGCCGCCGCGCCCCACCCCAGTCATCGGCAATGAGGTGATGGGGTGCCGCGTAGGTGACCCGTGCCGTGACGAAGTCGCCCGGACCCGGGGGCTCCTCACCCTCGGGGACGCCCACATGGACGAGTCGGTTGTCGGCGGCGCGGCCGGAGACGCGCTCGGTGGTCCCATCCTTGCGACCCTCGTGGCGTGCGACGAGCACCTCGACGGTTCTACCGATCAGGGCGCGGTTCTCTGCCCAGGCGATCTCGTTGACGGTCTCGACAAGGCGTGAGTATCTCTCGGACACAACGTCGGCGGAGACCTGGTTCGGCAGCTCCGCCGCAGGCGTGCCCGGTCGCTTCGAATACTGGAAGGTGAATGCGCTCGAGAAGCGAGCGGCGCGCACCACATCGATGGTGGCCTGGAAATCTTCTTCTGTCTCGCCGGGAAACCCCACGATGATGTCTGTGGTGATCGCAGCGTCGGGCATCGCCGATCGCACACGATCGACAATCCCGAGGAATCGCTCAGCACGGTAGGAGCGGCGCATCTCGCGGAGGATGCGATCAGATCCTGACTGCATCGGCATGTGCAAAGCAGGCATCACGCAGGGCGTCTCCGCCATCGCGGCGATCACGTCGTCGGTGAAGTCCCGGGGATGTGGACTCGTGAAACGGACGCGTTCCAATCCCTCGATGGAGCCGCACGCGCGGAGGAGACTGGCGAATGCCGACGTGTCGCCGAACTCAGCACCGTACGCATTCACATTTTGGCCGAGCAGCGTCACTTCGACGACGCCGTCGTCGACGAGAGCCGAGATTTCGGCGAGGATCTCACCCGGGCGTCGGTCCTTCTCCCGGCCCCGCAACGTGGGAACGATGCAGAACGTGCACGTGTTGTTGCACCCGACACTGATCGCGACCCACGCCGAGTGGGCGGACTCTCGCCGGCTCGGGAGCGTGGAAGGAAACACATCCAGCGACTCCAGGATCTCGACCTGGGCCTCGTTGTTGATCCGCGCCCGCTCCAGGAGGATGGGGAGCGACGCCACGTTGTGGGTGCCAAATACGACGTCGACCCATGGGGCCCGCTCAAGAATCTCCCCGCGATCCTTCTGCGCAAGGCATCCGCCCACGGCGATTTGCAGACCTGGTCGCGACTCCTTCAGCGGAACAAGATGGGACAGATTCCCGTAGAGGCGATTATCCGCGTTCTCCCGCACCGCACAGGTATTGAAGACGATGACGTCCGCTTCATCGTCCTCTGAGACAGCTCGGTAACCCGCGGACTCGAGGAGCCCCGCCAAGCGCTCTGAGTCGTGGACATTCATCTGACAGCCATACGTCCGCACCCGGTACGTGCGTGGTATCTCGGTTGTCGGCGTGTGCATGGCAGCCCTTCTGACCCCACCGATTGTAGGTGCGTCAGAGAAGCTAGACGGTGACGGGCTGAGGCTCCTCATCGTCGGAGACCTCGTCGTCGCCCGCTTCGATGGTGACCTTCGGGAGAACTCGCTGCAGCCAACCGGGTAGCCACCAGTTCGCTGATCCCATCATGGACATCACACTGGGGACGAGAACCAGGCGCACAACGAAGGCATCGACGAGAACTGCAGATGCGAGTGCGACTCCGAAGAGCTTGATGGTCGCATCCGTACTTGGAACGAAGGCGAGGAAGACGCTGGACATGATCGCGGCCGCGATGACCACGACGCGACCCGAGCCCGCCAATCCCCTGCGCACGCTGAGCAGGTTGTCCCCGGTGCGCGCCCACTCCTCCTGCATGCGGGAGACGAGGAATACCTGGTAGTCCATTGAGAGCCCGAAGAGGATTGCAAACACCATAATCGGAACGAAGGGGAAGATCGGTCCGGTGCCGGGTACGCCTAGGACATCGGCGAACCAACCCCACTGGAACACCGCCACCGTGATACCCATGGCGGCTGCGAGGCTCAGCAACGACGTGACCGCCCCCGTCAGCGGGACGACGATGGATCGGAAGAGGATTACGAGCGCCAGGAAGCCCAGGCCCACGACGACGCTCAGGAACAGTGGCAACGCGTCGGTGAGAACGAGTGTGAAGTCCTGCGTGATGGCCTGGGTCCCCCCCACGTACAACTGGGCGCCCGTCGCGTTCTCCAGCGCAGGATTCACCTCTGACCGCAGCCGGTCGAGAAGCTCCGCAGTCGCCTCGTCCTGCGGGGCCGATGACGGGAAGACGGCGATCGCCTGGACGCTCTGCGGAGGATCCGCCGGTTTCGCAAGTTTGGCGAGGATCGGCAACGTCTCCAGGCTCGGTGAGGTGCCCGCAACCCCATCGGCCTGTGCCAGCCCGGCAACGATCGCACCGAAGGCCTGGGGATCGGTCACACCCTCGAGGTCCGCGACAACGAGAAAGGGTCCGTTCGACCCTGGCCCGAATCCCTCGGAACGCAGGTCGTAGGCGACGCGGGCAGTCGATCCCTCAGGCTTCCCCGAATCGTCGGCGAAACCCTGGCGCAGGCTCAGGGCAGGGATCGCAAGGATCACGACGAACGCGAGGGCAAGGAGCGAGGTCAGCCACGGCATGCGCTGCAGGAAGCGGCCATAGTGCGCCCACGCCCGTCCCTCACCGCCTCCGGAACCGGCGCGCTTGCCCCAGGGGAGACGCAGACCGAGGGACTTGGTGCCGAGAAGGCTTAGAAGTGCCGGCAGCATCCACACGGCGGCGAGCATCACCATCACAACGGTCATGCCGGCGCCGATGGCCAGACCGGTGAAGAAGTTGATACCCAGGACCAGCAGCCCGAGGAGACCGATGATCACCGCCGATCCTGCGAAGACGACAGCGCGGCCGGCAGTGTGGACCGATTCCATTGCGGCGGCCTTCGGCTCGTGGCCGGCAAGGAGTGCTTGACGGAATCGATTCACGACGAAGAGGGCATAGTCGATACCGACCCCCAGCCCGATCATCGCGGCCAAAGTCGGGGCGAACGTCGCAACATCCAGGAAGTTGGCCACGAAAGCGACGAACATCAGACCGGCGAACAGGCCCACGAGTGCCGTAACGATGGGGAGGCCTGCAGCGACGATGGATCCGAAGGCGATGAGCAGGATGACGATGGCGACCGCGATACCGATGCCCTCACTACTGGGGGGTTGCTGACCGGCGAACTCCAGCAACTGGCCCTGCGCCCCGATCTGCAGGCTGTCCGACTGGAGAGCGCCCACGGTGTCGAGGATGACCTTTGCGTCCGCGATGGAGACCACGGGTGCGCCACTGTCATCGGTCGCGAAGTTGATTGTGGCGTATGCCACGCGGCCGTCGGGACTTACTGGCGAAAAGCTCGCGGCAAGCTGCTGGAGTTCCGCCTGCGAGAGCACTTGCATGGCGGAGGCGGGATCAATTCCGCCTCCCGCTCCGCAGTCCCGTCCAAGGGATCCGCCGCGCGGATCGAACGGGTTGGTCACGCAGGTGACGCTGCTCAGGGCCGCGATCTCTTCCAGCCCGGGGAGCACCTGAGCTGCAACGCCGGGGTCGATCGCGGACCCTGACGGGGGCGACCAGACGACCGTCGCTCCCCCGTCAACACCGCCCAGGTCGGTTCCACTCTCCACCAGCAGATCGGTTGCCACCTTGGATTCGGTGTCGGGGAGATCGAAGGAATCGTTGTAGGCACCGCCCAATCCCACACCCAGGCCCGCGAATGCCGCGAGTGCGAGCACCCAGGCGATCAGGGCGACAACGGGGCGGCGAACCGCCCACGCGGAAAGACCAGGCATGTGACTCCTTCGGAAGGGACCCAACGCTAACAATTGGCCAGCCGTGTGGCACGTGGGCGTGCCTGAGTTCTAGACAAGAACCTTTCGACGAGTGAGCCCGATCACACCACGGTGTCGACATGCCCCTCGCCGAGAACATCGCTCAATACCGTTGCGATCACGGACCCGCTGTACCCGCGGCGCGCGAGATACCCCGAGAGGCGCCGTTGCCGCGTTGGACGATCACAGCCGGTCATCGTGCGCAGACGTCGTTCAGCGAGAACGTGTGCCCGGGTGATCTCGGACTCGGAGTCGATCTGCTCGAGTGCGGCCGACACAATATCCGGGGAGACTCCACGATCGGCCAATTCTCGCCTGAGCGCGCCGCGCGCCAGGCCACGTCCTCGATGGCGGGATTCCACCCACAGGTGCGCGAACTGATCATCATCGATCAGACCGCACTCCTGGAGCCCATCCAAGACCGAGGTCGACACCTCGTCGGGGACACCGCGCCGTGCAAGGTCACGCGCCAACTCGGATCGCGTCCGTGGCGCATGCGACAAGCGACGGATCACGATCTCGCGAACCGCGGACTCGGAGACTTCCCCAGCGTCAGCCTTCCGGCGGGCCATCGGTGACCGGGGATGCGATCGTCGTCTCGGCAGCAGGTGCATCGACTCGCGCCCCTATGCCGAGCACTTCCTTGATCCGCTTCTCGATCTCGATGCCGAGGTCGGGGTTGTCCTTCAGGAAGGTACGCGCATTCTCCTTGCCCTGGCCCAGCTGGTCACCTTCGTAGGTGTACCAGGCACCGGACTTCTTCACGAGCCCCACATCGACTCCGATGTCGATCAGGGACCCCTCGCGGGAGATGCCCTCGCCGTAGATGATGTCGAACTCCGCCTGCTTGAACGGTGGAGCCACCTTGTTCTTGACCACCTTCACACGGGTGCGGTTCCCTACCGCCTCGGTCCCGCCCTTGAGAGTCTCGATGCGACGCACGTCGAGGCGGACGGATGCATAGAACTTCAGGGCCTTGCCACCCGTGGTGGTTTCCGGCGATCCGAACATCACACCGATCTTCTCGCGCAACTGGTTGATGAAGATCGCTGTCGTATTTGTGTTGCTGAGGGCACCAGCCATCTTGCGCAGGGCCTGACTCATCAGTCTCGCCTGCAGACCCACATGCGAGTCACCCATCTCGCCCTCGATCTCGGCTCGCGGCACGAGGGCGGCGACGGAGTCGATGACGATCAGATCAATCGCCCCTGAACGCACGAGAGTGTCGGCGATCTCGAGTGCCTGCTCGCCGGTATCAGGCTGGGAGACGTAGAGGTTGTCCAGATCCACACCGAGTGATGAGGCGTAATCCGGATCCAGTGCGTGCTCGGCGTCGATGAACGCAGCAAGTCCACCCGCGGCCTGGATGCTCGCGATGGCGTGCAATGCCACCGTGGTCTTGCCCGAGGACTCGGGACCGTAGATCTCCACGATCCGACCCCGGGGAAGCCCGCCGATGCCGAGTGCCACGTCCAGGGCGATCGAGCCGGTCGGGATCACCTCGATGGGTGCTCGCCCCTCCTCGCCCAGGCGCATCACCGATCCCTTGCCGAAGGACCTCTCGATCTGGGCGAGGGCGGCCTCCAGGGCCTTCTCACGGTCTGCTGCTGCGCTGGCCATATTCACTCCTTGTTCGCGGGTAGAAGCGGGACGCTAGGGCGAGCCTCTGACACTGCCTGCGAGACCGCGTGTGCCTCGGGTGCGGATCTGCGGGCTGTGCCGACTGTGAATCTATATCGAACGCATGTTCGAATAGCCGCGACACGCCGTCGCGAATGAGCAGTCGGCAGGTCCTAGGTTTAGCCCGTGTCCAAGGTGCTCTCCACACTCCCCGTAGGCGACCGGGTGGGTTTGGCCTTCTCCGGTGGCCTCGACACCTCGGTGGCGGTCGCCTGGATGCGGGACCGCGGGGCCGTTCCCTGTGCCTACACGGCCGACCTGGGGCAGTACGACGAACCCGATATCGCCTCGGTGCCCGACCGGGCTCGCCAGTATGGGGCGGAGATCGCCCGAGTGGTCGATTGCCGGGCCGCCCTCGTGGAGGAGGGCCTCGGCGCCCTGGCCTGCGGTGCCTTCCACATCCGGTCGGGTGGGCGCCAGTACTTCAACACCACACCCCTCGGCCGGGCCGTGACCGGGACGCTCTTGGTGCGCGCCATGCAGGACGACGACGTCTCCATCTGGGGCGACGGCTCCACCTACAAGGGCAACGACATCGAACGCTTCTACCGCTACGGCCTGTTGGCGAACCCGCACTTGCGCATCTACAAGCCGTGGCTTGACGCCGAATTCGTCGCAACCCTGGGAGGTCGCGCGGAGATGAGCGCCTGGCTAAGTGAGCGGGGCCTCCCCTATCGGGATAGTCGCGAGAAGGCTTACTCCACCGACGCGAACATCTGGGGCGCAACCCACGAGGCGAAGTCCCTGGAGCACCTGGACACATCCCTGGAGATCGTCGAACCGATCATGGGTGTTCGCTTCTGGGATCCGGACGTCGCCATCGCCACCGAGGACGTCACAATCTCCTTCGAGCGCGGCCGGCCCACGCACATCAACGGCGCGGGATTCCCCGACGCCGTCGCCCTCGTGCACGAAGCCAATGCCGTCGGTGGCCGCCATGGGCTCGGCATGGCCGACCAGATCGAGAATCGCATCATCGAAGCGAAGAGCCGGGGTGTGTACGAAGCACCCGGGATGGCGCTGCTCTTCATCGCCTATGAGCGCCTCGTCTCAGCGATCCACAATGAAGACACGATCGCCAACTACCACCTCGAAGGACGTCGCCTCGGCCGACTCCTCTACGAAGGACGATGGCTCGATCCACAGGCTCTGATGCTGCGGGAATCCCTCCAGCGGTGGGTGGCAAGCGCCGTCACGGGCGACGTTACGGTGCGGCTACGCCGGGGTGACGACTACACGATCGTGGACACTCGCGGACCGGAACTGTCCTACCACCCTGACAAGTTGTCGATGGAGCGCGTGGAGCAGGCCGCCTTCGGTCCGACGGATCGCATCGGCCAACTGACGATGCGGAACCTGGACATCGCCGACACCCGCGCGAAGCTCGAAATGTATGCCCGCCAGGGCCAGCTCGGTGCGCAGTCCGACCTCGTCGGCCACGTGGAGGCCGGTGGCGCCCGCTCGATCGCACGCGGCGCGGAGGATGACGAAGCCACACTCGACCGCGCGGCATTGGACTACGGCGCCGACTGAGTCTTCGCCTTCATTCTGAGGGTTAGTACGGCCAGGACGACGACGGGAAGCGCTGCGACCGCGCAGAGCAAGCCGTACGACCCGAAGTACACGATCAGCCCGGCCACGGCTCCACCCACCGCTCCTGCAACGTTCATCACGAGGTCCGAGAGCCCCTGCACCGCCGGTCGCTCTTCGGGACCCACTGCATCGGTGATCAACGTCGAGCCGGCGATCAGCGTGCACGACCATCCCAGACCCAACAGCAGCAGGCCGGTACCGAGGATGAGCGCACTATTCGCAGGGGCAAACCCCGAGATGAGGCAGGCAAGGAGCAGGATCGCGATGCCCACGCCGACGATCGGAATGCGTCCGAATCTGTCCACGGCCCAGCCCACGACCGGCGAGAAGGCGTACATGCCTGCAACGTGAACGCTGATGACGAGCCCGATCATCTGCAGGGTGACATCGACGTGTGCCATGTGCACCGGCGTCATGACCATGACCATGACCATCGCAACGTGACCGATCGCAATAGTCGTGATCCCGAGGATCGCTCTCGGGTGGCGCCGGATGTGTTCCAGTCCAGCGCGCAGCTTCGGGTGGGGTGCACCGACATGCGCTCGTGCGTGTAGGGAGACCAGGTACGGGTCCGGTCGAAGGAACACGAGAAGCAGCACTGCAGCCCCGCCCAGACACACGGCGGCGACCAGGTAGGGGCCACTCAACTGCGGCAGCCCCAGATGCAGCGCGAGCAGCCCGCTGGCATTGAGCAGGTTCGGGCCGAGCACGGCTCCGATGGTCGCCGCCCAGACCACGATGGACAGCGATCGCGCTCGCCGATCAGGGGTCGCCAGATCCGTCGCCGCGTAGCGGGCCTGATACCCCGACGCGGATGCGACCCCCGCGAACAGGCACCCGAGAAGCACGAGCGCGATGGATCGGGTGGCCGCTCCCACGATGACGACTGCGGCGCCGAAGGCCCCAAGGCCGTACCCCAGGGAGAGAGCCGCCCGGCGGCCCCGCGTGAGGGCACGGCGCGCGAGCGGGAGGGCGAAGACCGCGGCACCCACGACACCGAAGGTCTGGGCGAGGCCGGCGATCGCCTCCGATCCCGACACACCGGCAGCGATCAGCGCCCCCGCCGGGATCGAACCGGCGACCGCGACGCCGCCGAGCACCTGACTGGAGGCCAGGGTCCGAACGGTGCGCCCTTGGATGGACTCGACGTCCAGTGTCGTGTGCGTCATGTCCGCGCCCACCGGACTAGCCACCGGACCTCCCGTGCTCGAGTCGTGTGTCGAGCACCTCCGTCACGAGCCTCGGTTGCACGGGGAAGCCCAGCGCGGATAGCGCACCGCACAGCGACGCCGGGTCGCGCGCCCATTGCTCGTACTCGACCACGGCAACCCGCCCGGGACCGAGCACCTCCGTGAGCTGCTGGGATGCCTGTCGGAGGTTGGCGATGGTTGTCGTCAACACATCGCGCGCCTGGGGATTCTCGGGCCACCAGCCGCTCGAGAGCGAGGAGTCGGCCTCGCGTACGTTGACGAGGTAGCGCACCCCGGGGAGGAGTGTCTGCACAAAGAGCAGGTGGTCCACGAGATCGTCCGGGGAGGGGAAGTAGCCCACCTCGTACCGCACCTCTTTAAATCCCAACCAGCGGGTATCCGGTTTGGGTCGCAGAACGTCGTCGATAAACGTTCGCCGAGCGGACTCGAGCACCGCGGTCGGATCCAACCGCGCCGTGCCGAACCATGGGTGATCGGGTCGCCCCGCATGATGTCGGTCCGCAGCGGAAGCCAGCGACTGCACGTAGGTCTGCAGTCCCCGAAGAGCGAGATAGTTCTCGCCGCGGATGAGGGTCTCCGGATGCGCGTTCAAAACCGCCTGCAGCGCCGTGCTGCCCGATCGGCCGAAGGTGACGATGGTCAGGAACTCACGCACCCGAGGTGTGTCGCGCCACCGCATGCGATGACCCTAGGGGGCCTAGGTGAGGATCGAAGGAACCTCCGCGTTGGCACACACGGCGGACCAGATCTCCTTGGTCTCGATCCCTCGGTCAATGGCTTGGTGGACCGTGCAGCCCAGTTCCGGGAGAACCGTGTCCCGGGCCCAGGACGGTGCGTAGTCCGCCCCGAAGACGGCCGTCATGCGTTCCCAGAAATCGCTGAGGCGCACGTCAGTTGAGTGCCTTGGACTCCTCGGCGGCCACGTGGCTGCTCACGGACGCCAGTACGTCTGCCAGGGAGACGTCAAGGGCCGAGCAAATCGCGGCGAGCAACTCCGAGGAGGCCTCCTTATGGCCACGCTCCACCTCCGAGAGGTAGCCGAGCGAGACGGCGGCGGCGCCGGAGACATCGCGGAGCGTGCGCCCCTGATCCTGCCGACGACGGCGCAACTCATCGCCGATCACCTGTCGCAGAACGATCATGATGCCTCCCTCCGGCACAGTACCGCGCCCGTGACCTGGACGCGACATCACACCCGATGGTTGGACGTCAGACTCTCCTCAGAAGTTCCAGCGCTCCCGCGATCGCCGCCTCCGCGCTCGCAGCCCGAATCCCATCCCGGTCACCCGGGAGGTCCACCGTCCAGGTTCGCGCCAGCGACCGGCTCCACACGCCAAGGCACACGCGCCCTACAGGCGCGCCCCCGTGAGCCGCGGGTCCGGCAGACCCAGTGGTGGCAATACCGAGGTCTGCGCCGAGCAGGAGCGCGACCGCATGGGCCATCTCCCCCGCGACCGACTCGCTCACCACCCCGTGTGCAAGGACGCCCTCATCGAGACCGAGCAGGATCCTCTTCGCGTCGACGGTGTAGGCCACCACTCCCCCGCGTAACACGTCCGAGGCACCAGGGATGCTCACCAGTGCACCACAGACCCATCCTCCGGTCAGCGACTCCGCAACCGCGACCGTCAAGCCCTGCTCCCGCAGTGCGGTGACCAAATCTTCCGCGCCACTCACGGACGGCTCCGTACTCGGCTGATGGTGATCACGTACTCGATGCCGGTCACCACGGTGACCACCAGTGCGACCCACAGTGCGAGATGCGCTGCAAGGTCCCACGCCGGAACCTGTGTCAGGGGGACCAGAAGCATGGTGATCGCGATGATCTGGGTGATTGTCTTGATTTTCCCGCCACGGGATGCCGGCACCACCACTCTCTGAACAACCGACAAGCGCAGCATCGTGACACTGATCTCCCGAATCATGATGACGAGCGTGATCCACCAGTCGATCTCCCCGACCATGGACAAGGCGACAAGCGCCATGCCGGTCAATGCCTTGTCCACGATGGGATCCAGCAGGGTTCCCAGTGCGGTGACCTGCTGCCGGGAACGCGCCAGCGCACCGTCCACCATGTCGGTGAGTGACGCACCGACAAACACCGCTGCCGCCGCCCATCGTGCGACGGGTGAATCCGAGCCGAGAACCAGGACACCGACGACCGGCACACATGCCAAACGCAGCATCGTCAGCGCATTGGGGAGGT
>Ga0169931_10000513_pt1 | contig 63606 bp, 53 predicted proteins | sample Kivu_15m_20L_FD_129675 | JGI IMG/M metagenome (GOLD analysis project Ga0169931, IMG submission 129675) | Freshwater microbial communities from Lake Kivu, Western Province, Rwanda to study Microbial Dark Matter (Phase II) - Kivu_15m_20L... | ecosystem: Environmental > Aquatic > Freshwater > Lake... | reverse complement strand
TTTACATGATCCCCCTGTCCTTTAAGCGGTGAAACAAAGTTTAGAAGAATAATGCTGATTATCGCCGTGATAATTTTCATTTAACGTCTTTTCGGGCCCAATAATACCATAGAAAATGGATTGACAGTACTAACTTTTACGTCAATCACTCTGACAAAAGTTTTTGAATAATAATCATATACCGATTCACCATCTTCAAAATACCCTGCAACCGGAATGGTTTTTTTACCCATTGGCAAATCCACCCCAATGACAACCTTATTGGTGTATGAACCGCTTTTGTAGGTCCTGGCAAACACGTATGGATTTTCGCTGATATCATGGTGGCGGCCTCCACCTACTGCAGGATTTGCTTTTCTGAACTGACCCAGTTTCTGCCAGTGATCCAGTAACAGCATTTGATTATTTTGCTGGTGCTTTTCCCATTCCATAGGGGATCTGAGTTTGGCATCTCCATCTGCCGCAGCCTGCAGTGTTCGGCCAACCTCATCACCATAATATATCTGAACTGCCCCCTGAGACAAAAGCATTTTTGTGGCAGATTCAAAGGACCTTGTTCTTTCTTTATCAAATGGTTCACCATCATCATGTGAACTCAGATAATGAACTGTGGTAAATCCTTCCATTGGACCATCGTGAAGCATTTTGTCATACTTGCTAAAAAAGGCTTTCCCATCCGATTCCTTCGCATCATATTTATGACCAAAATTGATAAGAGCATCAAAGCCAAAGTCATAATAATCCACCTTTTTATCACCGAAATCATACCATCGTCCATGATGCAGATTGTAGCCATATACCTCTCCGAACATAAAAAAATGATTATTTTCAGGATATTCAAGAGGCGCATGTTTTTTTGCCTTTTTAAATCTAAAGTCTGCTTCTTCGCGGAGATATTTCCAGACCTGCTCTTCAAGATGCTTTGCCGTATCTACTCTGTAACCATCCACTTTAAATTCTTCAATCCAGTCGGTTAGCCATTTTATGATATAAAAGTAAGGTAGTCGAGGGTAACCTGTTCTTTTAAAAAATGCATCCAGAGATGCCATTTCCTGCTCATACCTGCCTTCCTTCTTCCATTTTTCTGCCAGCTGCGGAGGTAAGCCTACTTCTGTCGTACTTTCTGTCAAAATATCCGGTAAATTATCTACAAGGGTACAGGCGGTGGTTGTTTTATAATTCTGATAGGTACATCTGGGCTCTGTTCTAACCCAGTCATCAGGCCATTTTGCGTCAGCTGATGTAACAGGACCAGTGTGATTAATCACTACATCAAGTATTACCTTAATACCTTTTTCATGTGCTGCCTTAACCATTTCCCTAAGGTCTTCCCTGGTCCCCAGCCTGCTGTCTACAGTCGTCCAGTCTTTTGTCCAGTATCCGTGAAATGGGTAGCTTGTACCTGTACCTTCATCAACATATCCGTCAATATTCTGAACCAGTGGTGTAGTCCAAATGGCATCAACACCCAGCTGAGTAAAATATCCTTCCTTAATTTTTTTAGTTATGCCCTTAATATCTCCGCCCATAAATCCTCTCAAAGGTGCCGGAGGAGCTGTATCAGAATGTTTGAAATCATTTGACGGATCACTATTATAAAATCTGTCAGGAATCAAAAAGTAAATGGTGCTGCTTTCCCACGCAAACGGTTGAGTTGTCACATTATGCTGACGTACTCCCAGTTTTTGAACCGGCGAACATGCCAGCAAAACTATGATCACAACAAATACTGCTGATTTGTATACCATCATATTTTTCGGATTTTGATATTTTTAAACCATACCCTGTCTCCATGATCCTGCAGTGATATTCTTCCTTTTGATGACAATCCAAATCCAGGCATGCTCTTGAATTTGCTCTTGGCAATCATCTCCTTCCATTCTGAGGAAGCCATATCGAAAGAAACAACCTGATGCCCATTCAGCCAGAAATCAACTTTCCCATTATTGGATTTTATTCTTGCCGTGTTCCATTGTCCTGCAGGTTTAACAGCCATATATTTACAGGCAATCATATCATAAAGATCACCTGCCTGATGCGTTTTAAACCTAGTATCGGGATGGCAGGTATTGTCGAGTATCTGCATCTCTGGTCCGGTTTCCCAAACGCTTTTGTACTTGTCAGATTCCACGACATTAAACATGATACCGCTATTGCCGCAGTTGCCAATTTTCCAGTCTATGGAAAATTCAAAATTTTGATATTCATCATTGGTTACCAGGTCTCCGCCATCTTCAGCCTGCCAGTGGCCATCTTTGGATGGTTTTGCGTTAAGATGTATAGCGTTTTCACTAATGATCCAACCCTTACCGGTAGTTCTTTTTCTGTAGTTTCTCCAGCTTGTTATTTGCTTTCCATCAAACAGCAGCTGCCAACCATCTTTAACTTCTGCTTCTGTCAGGGTGTTGTCTGCAAAATTATATGGTGATGGCATGGTTACCCCATTTTTATTTTTCGGAATCGAATTCATAGTATACCATGCTTCTGTACTCCAAAGTGCCTGACCATTTGTGCTGATGAAGTTTTTAAGCAAATGTACATATACAACATGATTTTCCTTCATACCTTCCAGTTCCAGAAAAACTTTTTTCTTATCCTTAGAAACAGTGGCCCCTTTTATTTTCAACTGTCGTTCGTCAAGTTTGGGACCACCATAATCTACAGTTGGTTTATAATACCATTGTCTGATTTCATAATCTGAAATATTCCAGCCATCTGATCCTTCCAGCGGTTCCGTAAATTCAATTTCAATTCCATTACTCCTGGCACTAACTTTCAACATTTCAAAAGTAGGCTTGCCGTTGTAAGCCAGCCTTTGCAACCCATACCGGAGCTTTCCTGTATGTCCCCAGTTTCCTGGATTACCTATTCCTCCAACATACAATGCGCTATCGGGTCCCCAAACCAGCCTGTTAATTCCGGCTTCCAGTCCCTGAGTAAACCTGAAAACACAACCCTGCAATTGACCATTCACTTCTTCAACATATACCCTTTTGACGCCACCATGTGTTACTTCACCGTGGATCATCTGACCTTTGTAAGGTCCTACGTTCAGATATGACGGCGTACTGGGAGAATTACCGATTTCATCCTGAGGCAACCAGACAAGAGGCAGATCTTCTTTTAAATTTTGCGTGCCTTCCGGGTCAACAGACCTGGAGCCAAACCATGCACCGGGTCTTACATGAACAATTTTAGAGGATGGAAGCCAGTCACCCTGGTTATCCGCCACAAAAATTTCTCCGTTATAACCGATTCCAATTCCATTTGGGGTACGAAGACCGGACGCTATAAATTCAAGCTTACCTGTATTTTTTTCAACTTTAATCACTTTACCTCTGTCTTTAAGTTGTGGCTGGGTACTCGCTCCACCCGGATTGATGGCGGTAGCTAATGTTGCATAGAAGTATCCATCTTTATATGCAAGTCCAAAACCAAATTCATGAAAATTGGAAGAAACCTCCCAATCATCGGTAAGCGTTTGATATTCATCTATAATATCATCCTTATCCACATCCACCAGTCTGGTCATTTCCTGCTTTTGCATGACATAGATGGTATCATTAACAACTTTAAGGCCCAGGGGCTCTGCGAGTCCGAATGCAATGCGCTTTACGGTAATTTTGGTAGAATCTCCCCCTGAGACATTATCGAGGATATAAACAGAACCTGCAGGATCCCAGGTACTTACCACAAGTCTTCCGTCTGAAAGAAAATCCATCCCCCCTACTTTTGGCTCAAAATTATTAGGTCTTGCCTGAGATAAATCAAACGAGGGATGTACATCAATCAAGGGATACTGATCGCCCGGAATTCGGGAAACACTTGCCATAGGCAGGGAATATCCGTCCAGATTACCTCTTAATTCCGCTGTGTGGAATATGTTAAATGGTGAAATTACTTCAAAATCATCTTTTCCGGGTTTTTTCCAGTTAAAAGACAAAAATCTTCCTCCGGCCCCATTAAAATATTCGATTTTAAATCTGTAAAACCCTTTATTTAGGGTCAGTGCCACTTCCTTGTATTCTACGCCATGCAATCCGTCGTTATCCAGTATTAGCTGGTTTTCTAAATATACCTTGGAGCCATCATCGCTCCAGATGTGAAATAAATAAGTGCCTGCTGTATCTACCCTGACATAACCATCAGCAGTAAGCCCAAAGTTGTTTTCAGACCCTTTAAAATCATTGCCTGTGATATTGTCAAAATTTGGCAAAATTCCGGCATATCGCGGCTTTTTACCTGCAGGAATGGAAGGGAATTTTTCAATACCTTCAGGTATATCAAATACCTTAACCATAGCTCCGGGAATCATACTATTCTCATCCTTTATTGTAGATGGTTTTATAGTAAAACCTATATTTTGATTTTCAGATTCTGTATCCTTACCATGGTCATGAAGTGAAAGAATATAATCCAGCATGGTTTTAATATCTTCATCTGCAAGATCCGGGTGAGGTGTCATCTGCTGATTACCCCAGACTCCCGAACCTCCATTTTTTATTTTAGAGGTAAGCAAACTTACATTTTCAGGTGTATTTTTATATTTTTTTGAAATCTCTGTATAGGATGGTCCAACCGTCTTCAAATTTTTGTTGTGGCAAGTTTTACAATCACTTCTTGAAATCAATTTCAGTCCGGGATGAATACCATCCGCAGAAGCAGCTTCCTCTTCTTCCTCACCTGCTACATTATTGGAGTTCGGAATCATGGGCTTGTCCATCAGCGTGGTCAGAAATGAAGTAGTGCTATTGCTTTTAAGCATTAAATCTGCCGAAAGGCTGACGTAGGAAATATCATCAGATTTTTCCTCTTTTTTTTCAGTAATTGTCCATTTACCGTCAGTGGTTGCCTGTGCCTCTGTAACAATACTGGAAACATTGGTATGTAAACCAATTCCTACCCCCTCAGGCACTGATTCCGTGGTGAAATATCTTTCAAGAACCATGCTTCCGGATTCAGATTTACCGGCTTCAACCTTTTCAAATATGTTTACGGGTGAGGGCCATTTTTCGGATTCGAGCGAATACATGAGTTCGGCCTGGCCCTTGACAAATCTGTGTCCCTTGTATTGAAATATTGTGGAAATTGTATCACCTCCGGAGTCCAGTGCAAACCATGGATTTGGGTACTTGTTGACAAAATAGGCATCTCCTACTGTTATTGGCTGAGGGCCATGGGCAGTGGTGTAAACGGGGCCATCAAATAAAACGGACCCTTTCCAGGCTTTGTACATCCCACCTGTCTTGGTGTGATATGCAACCCATAAATTCTGATCAAGTGCAATCGTTATGATCCTTGGATTCCAGTCCAGAACTGATCTGAAAACCCAATGATCAAGAGGTCTTGGTTTATGTTGGTCATTGTCGCCGCAAGAAAAAATTATTAATGTGATTACAGTAGAAAAAAACAATAGCAACTTTCGGTTCATGATAAGCTTTATAACTGTGAAAAAATTGTGCTCCAAGGTAGTTAATCTTTTATTCAGCATCTATTCTGAACTTTCTTTTTTAATCATGAAAGGAATGTATGCAATGATAAAAAGTAAAAATGCAATTACCTCCATTACCAGCAAATACCATGGCCAAGGACCCATAAGGTCAAGAATACTTCCGGTAACTGGCTTTCTGGCAGTAAAAAAGTAATTGGACCCCAACCAGAAATTAATAATTATGGTACTTATAAAAATGGCATTCCCGTATATCAGGGTGTTGCCTATATCCTTCCACGTTGGTTTTAAACCCAATCCTGAAACAGAATATATTGCAACGCCTACAAGTACCACGTGCATAACCCAGTATAAAGGATAGGAAAAATGCGGCCATGAATAAATTAAATCAGGTGTTAGCAGTCCCTGAAATGTTCCTGCCATTACTAGAAAATATAGAATTTTTATCCATTTTTCATTCTTAAAATAAAAAAATACAGGGTATAAAAGGGCTGCAAGCCTGCAAAGATGCAAGGGCAAATCATCTTCAATTTTAAATTTGCCCTGACTAATAACAAAGGAGAGTCGAATAAAAACGGTTAGTGCCGGCAAAAGCGATAAATAAAAGCCAAGTTTAAACTTGCGCTCTTTTTCCCAATCAGCGGCATATCTGAAAGTCAGCCATAACAACAATCCCAGACCCCAGATTGGGTGGTAATGCATTCCTGTAAAGGACTGAAAACGTGTTGATTCGTCCAGAAAATATTCCATAAACTTAAAATGACATCCAAAAATAATGATTATTTGAAATCGATATGAGTAAAAGAATTAATTACACTCAAACCAGTATAATTATTATCACATCAAGACCCTTAATTTTTAAAATTGATCATGTGGTGCCATAAATTTCTTTACTACACATAGTAAAACTGGCATTTTGTCCAGACAACTCCGCTCTACCTCTATAATTTAGGCAACTCTAATGTTTATTACATATCTTTATAGTTCAAAACTTGTTACTTTGGACTACCTCGAAAATGTGCTTCTGGCACTGCACTCTATTAAAACCAATTTGCTGAGGTCTATTCTGACTCTGCTGATTATAGCTGTAGGAATTGCCTGCCTGGTCGGCATATTAACAGCCATAGATAGCATATTATTTTCCATGAGTGACAACTTTAACAAACTGGGCGCCAATTCATTTAATATCAGACCTGCATCACAAACTATCAGAGCTTTCGGGCGAAGAGAAAATAAAATCAGTGACCCCATATCATATGACCAGGCATTCAGATTTAAGCAATCCTTCGCAAAATTCGGGGCACTTGTCAGCATAGAAACTTCATGCACCAGTGATGCTACTGTCAAATTTGGAAGCAAAGAAACAAATCCAACTGTGAGAGTAAATGGTATTGATGAATTATATATTTCTGCAAGTTCCTATCAGCTGGATGAGGGCAGAAATTTTACTCAAAATGAGGCATTTTCAAACAGCAATAAAATCATTCTTGGAAACGATGTGAGCAATACGCTTTTTGGCGCTGACCCTTCAAAAGCTATTGGTAAATTTGTTCTGGTTAATTCACAAAAATATGTAGTAATTGGCGTCCTTGGCAAAAAGGGAAGTTCGTCTGGAGGATCCAATGACAACAGGGTATTAATACCAATTTACAATGCTAAAACCATATATGGTTATGCAGAAAAACCATACAATATTACTGTAGCCGTTTCGCAAGCCAGCGAAATTGATGCTCAGATTGATCATTCCATTGGCGTCATGCGCAATATTCGCAGTTTGAGGATTGGTGAGGAAAATGATTTTGAAATCAGAAAAAGCGATGGCGTTCTCAATCAGCTCAAAGAAATGACTTCAAAACTAAGAATCGGAACAGTAGTCATCGCCTTACTTACCCTTTTGGGTGCGTCTATTGGATTGATGAATATTATGCTGGTCAGCGTTACCGAAAGAACCCGCGAAATTGGAATTCGAAAAGCCCTGGGAGCCACAAGACTTAATATTATGACGCAATTTCTTATTGAAGCAGTTGTGTTGTGTATACTTGGCGGATTGGTAGGTATCCTGCTTGGCATGTTAATGGGTTTTGGGGTGACTTTACTCGCCAATGGACGATTTTTTATCCCCTGGAACTGGATTTCCCTGGCTATTTTCGTGTGCCTCGTAGTGGGATTGATATCGGGCTTATACCCTGCCCTAAAAGCCTCACGACTGGATCCGATTGAGGCACTGCGCTATGAATAGATGTGATTACATTAATTGTATAGTACCTGTTTTTTTCAATATGTAAAATTTGGGAGGTCAATCTTTTAACGTAATTTCGCATCAATTCCTCACCCTTACATTCTAAGGTAATGATAATGTTTTTTGAACGTGCCGATGCACGTATTTTTACCGTTCAGACAAGCCATGGTCTAAACCCTTCGGATATTGATAAGCTATTGTGGTTGTTTGACTGCAAGACCCTGAATGACAAGGAATCACTTCATGGACATTTCGTTGGACCCCGTGCATCCATGATTACTCCATGGAGTACTAACGCCGTGGAAATTACCCAAAATATGGGCATAAGCCATATTATAAGAATAGAGGAATTTATAAGCTATACTCAGAAACCTGAAGGTTATGATCCTATGCTCCTTCAATATTATGAAAAACTCGATCAACATATTTTTGATCACCATGGGGTACCGGAACCCGTAAAATACATTGAAGAAATTGGCGCCTATAATGAATCTGAGGGGCTTGCACTCAGTAAGGATGAAATAACGTATCTCGAAAATATTGCAAAAAAATACGGAAGATTACTTACCGATTCTGAAGTTTTTGGATTTTCGCAGGTAAATTCAGAACATTGTCGCCATAAAATATTTAACGGGACATTTATTATTGATGGTGAAGAAAAGGAAGACTCGCTTTTTAAGCTGATTAAAAAAACTTCCGCTAAAAATCCGCAAAATATAGTTTCTGCCTATAAAGATAATGTTGCTTTTATAAAGGGGCCGGTTATTAATCAATTTGCCCCTGAAAGCGGTGACAGACCTTCCGTTTATAAAAAAATTTTAAAAAATAGTGTTTTATCCCTGAAGGCTGAAACACATAACTTTCCCACTACCGTTGAGCCGTTTAATGGAGCAGCAACTGGTTCGGGAGGAGAAATCAGAGACCGCCTTGCTGGAGGTCAGGGTTCTTTACCGCTTGCCGGAACGGCCGTTTACATCACTTCTTATCCCCGAACGGAAGAAGGCAAACCATGGGAAAAAAATATTCCACCGCGTAAATGGCTTTATCAAAGTCCTTTGGATATTTTGATTAAAGCTTCAAACGGCGCATCTGACTTTGGTAATAAATTTGGTCAGCCGCTCATTTGCGGTGCATTGCTGACATTTGAGCATTTGGAAAATCAGCAAATCATTGGCTATGATAAAGTGATTATGCTCGCAGGTGGGATAGGATACGGATATGCCGAAATGGCGGAAAAGAAAATCCCGTCAGCAGGTGATAAAATCATACTTCTTGGCGGAGACAACTACAGGATAGGTATGGGGGGAGCAGCAGTTTCTTCTGCCGATACCGGCGTATTCAGCTCTGCCATTGAATTGAATGCAATACAGAGATCAAATCCGGAAATGCAAAAAAGAGTTGCCAATACTATACGGGCCATGGTGGAAGGCGATGAAAACAGTATTATTTCCATACACGATCATGGTGCCGGTGGACACCTTAATTGTTTGTCAGAACTGGTAGAACATACCGGAGGTATAATCGATATGGATAAACTGCCGGTTGGTGATCCTACGCTTTCATTAAAAGAGATCATCGGAAATGAATCACAGGAGAGAATGGGACTTGTTATTGCTGAAGAAAATGTACCCATGCTCAAAAAAATAGCCGAAAGAGAAAGAGCACCTATTTATGTCATCGGAGATATCACAGATGATCATAAATTTAGTTTTTTGTCAAAAAGTCAACATATCAGTCCTATAAATTTTGCCATGGACGATTTTTTTGGTAGTTCTCCAAAATTTTTCATGCATGATACTAATCAAAAAACAGATTATAAGGATATAATATACCGAGATTCTGAGATTAGTAATTACATCACTTTAATTCTTCAACTCGAATCAGTAGCCTGTAAGGACTGGCTTACCAATAAAGTGGACAGGTGTGTAGGAGGCCGTGTAGCCGTGCAACAATGCAGTGGCGTCCACCAGCTTCCATTAAATAATTGTGGTGTCATGGCCATCGATTATGATCATCACAAAGGAATTGCCACCTCCATTGGGCAAGCCCCCCTGACAGCACTGATTGATGCAGGACATGGAAGTGTCCAGGCAATTGGTGAAGCCCTAACAAATATTATATGGGCACCCCTCGAAAATGGCATTAGAAGTGTTTCATTATCGGCAAACTGGATGTGGCCCTGTAAAAATCCCGGTGAAGATGCCAGACTTTACGAAGCTGTCAAAGCATGCAGTGAATTTGCAATTGCACTTGGCATAAACATTCCCACAGGAAAAGACAGTCTGTCCATGAAACAGAAATATCCTGACAGTCAGGAAGTTCTGGCACCAGGCACAGTAATTATTTCGGCAGCTGGTAGTTGCTCGGATATCAGAAAAGTTGTCGAACCTCCCATACAGGATAACGGACATTCCTTGTACTATATAAATTTATCCGGGGACGAATACAAGCTCGGCGGATCCAGTCTGGCGCAAATTTTGAGTGCTGTCGGTACTACAACCCCCTATATCAAAAATGCTGCAGCATTCGCCAGAGCGTTCGATACCATACAATCGATGATTCATCAGGATTTGATTTCCTCAGGTCACGATATTAGCAGCGGCGGAATGATCACAGCGCTTTTTGAAATGGCTTTCAGCACGAATAACCTCGGATTAGAAATTGACCTCTCTGATATCATTGCTCCAGATATAATACATCTGCTTTTTTCAGAAAATACAGGTATAATTTTTCAGTGTCATGAATCAGGAACCGGAATTCTGGAACAAAACGGAATTAAATACCATAGAATTGGTGAAGTAACCCGAAGCGGTAAATTCAATTTAAAAGCCTGCGGTCAACAATTGTCCTATGACGTTGCTGCTATGCGTAAATTGTGGTATAAAACTTCCTGGTTGATGGACCAGCATCAGAGCGGAACTGAAAAAGCACTAGAAAGGTATGAAAATCATGATAAGTTTCCGCTTCAGTTTCAATTTCCCGTCAGTTTCAGCGGAAAAAAGGAACAATTCGCTGGAACAAAGCCAAAAGCCGCCGTTATCAGAGAAAAAGGAAGTAATTCGGAAAGAGAAATGGCACACGCACTTTATTTAGCTGGATTTGAAGTCAGAGATGTCCATATGACAGATCTTATGAATGGAAGAGAAACACTTGAGGATGTGCATTTTATCGGAGCCGTCGGAGGATTTTCCAATTCCGATGTACTGGGGTCGGCCAAAGGTTGGGCAGGTGCTTTTTTATACAATGAAAAAGCAAAAAATGCCCTTCACGCATTCTTCAACCGCCCGGACACATTATCTGTTGGTATTTGTAATGGATGCCAGCTGTTTATAGAACTGGGACTTATTTATCCCGAACACGACATAAAGCCTAAGATGTTGTACAACGATACCGGAAAACACGAAAGTGGCTTTGTGGCTGTAGAAATCCCTCAAAATCACTCTGTCATGATGAGCAGTCTCTCCGGAACAAATCTTGGGGTATGGATATCCCATGGTGAAGGAAAATTTCATTTGCCAAAATCCAGGGATCAATACCATATTGTCGCCACATATAAATCTGATAAGCTTCCCGCAAATCCCAATGGGTCTGACTACAATGCAGCCATGATGTGCAGTCATGACGGCAGACATCTTGTCATGATGCCGCATATAGAAAGGTCTGTTTTCCCATGGAACTGGGCATACTATCCTTCAGAGAGAAAGTCAGATGAAGTGAGCCCATGGCTGGAAGCTTTTGTAAATGCCAGAAAATGGATTGAAACCAGGATAAATTAAGCTTAGCTGACATAACAACAGACTGAAGTTCAGAAAAATTATCTGAAAAAGACTACCGGATTTATATCATTAAAAACTTTTAATTTAAAAAATGATCAGGGATAAAATTGTACTAATTACTGGCGGTTCAAAAGGAATAGGCCTGGGAATTGCTGAAACGCTTTTATCAGAAGGTATGAAAGTAGCTATTACCGGAAGAAATATACAATCTCTGGAGGAAGCCAGAGCTTATCTTATCAGCAGGTATCCTGAAGGCCATTTACTGATAATAAAGGCTGACGTCTGTCAAAAAGAGCAAATGGAAAAGACTGTTCATGATATACACCAGACCTGGGGAGAAATACACACTGTGATTGCCAACGCCGGCGTTGGTCATTTCAGCTCTGTAGAAGATCTTACCGACGCTCAATGGCATGATACTATAAATACCAACCTCACAGGGGTTTATTATACTATAAAGACCAGTCTTGAGGATCTGAAAGCTACAAAAGGATATCTGATAACCATTGCCAGTCTTGCAGGTACTAATTTTTTTGCCAGTGCATCAGCATACAATGCCAGTAAATTTGGTCTGGTCGGGTTTACACAGGCAGTGATGCTTGATTTAAGAAAATATGGCATAAAAGTAACTACCATTATGCCGGGATCAGTAACAAGTTATTTTAACGGGCATACACCGGCCCCTGAAGACGAATGGAAAATTCAGCCGGAAGATATTGGACAAATGGTCAGGGATTTATTGTTCATGCATCCAAGAACACTTCCCAGTAAGATTGAAGTCAGACCGACTCTTCCACCAAAATAAGCGCAATACATAAGATTCATATGTTTACTTTCTAATTTGTCACGCTCTGCGTGAAGGGTTTTTAAGATCATATGGAATTCGCATGAGAAATAATCATGGTTTTTTGTGTGGCCGCCTCATGCTCATTTCATATATTTATTTTAGTTTGTCACTCTCTGAGTGACTGTTTATCAATGCCATATGGAATCTGTGCTGAGTAAAATAATCATTATATTTTGTGTCTAAATGCTATTTTACTCATGTCGATTTCATAATTTTTACACACCATCGGGAAGATTTAATTATTTTCGCACCGCTTTTAAAATAAAATACTGGAAATGAATATTGACAAAATGATTGCCGTAAGTGGCGTAAGCGGTTTACACAAGCTTGTTACCACTAAAAATAATGGACTTATTCTGGCTGATCTTGATAGTGGAAAAACTACGTTTTATTCCGTCCGAAAGCATCAGTTTACGCCCATGCAAACCGTGGCCATATATACAGAAGAGGACACTGTAGAAATAACTAAGGTATTCCAGTCCATGCTTGATCATACAGCCAAATACCCAGTTCCGGATCCAAATGCTCCTCAGCATGAGCTTAAGAAATACTTTGAAGTCATTATTCCTGATTATGATCGGGACAGAGTCTACCACAGTGACATGAAAAAGGTCATCAAATGGTTCCTTTTTTTAAACCAGAGAGGTCTTTTGCATACAACTAACCAGGAAGCTGAAGCCGAAATACCTGTAACGCCTCCAGTAGAGAAAAAAGCTAAAAAATCCAAATAAGAAACCTGGATTATCGTGGAAGATAAATGAACTGGGCACCAAGTTCACTTAAGACAAATAAACAGATAAAGACATCAGGATTTTTATAATTGTCCTTAAAGTCCTTTAATTTATCTTCAAATACAATGCCTTTGGTGACAAATTCTTCCAGTGTAGAGGCATTTACTGACCAGGGCATATTTTTACCACTGCCATGAATCAGAGGAATACCCATTTCCAGTTCCTGCTGATGAGCAATAAATATGGGATATTTGGAAACCTGTTCATCCAGAATGACATCTGCTGCCTTTCCTAAAATATTTGTATAGGCTTTTAATTCTGATTCCAATTTCAAAAACTGGGCTGCCTGACTCATAAAGACTTTTTTAAACGAAGATTAGCTACACTTTCTACATGATGTGTGTGGGGAAACATATCAACTGGCTGAACTTCAAGTACCTCATATTTTTCACTCAATAACGCAAGATCCCTGGCCTGAGTCGCCGGATTACAACTTACATAAATAATCTTCGGTGATTCCATTTGAAGGAGCGTCTGAATGACCTTTTCATGCATACCTGCACGGGGTGGATCCGTAATCACAACATCCGGTTTGCCATGTTTCAGCATAAAATCACGATTAAGCAAATCCTTTACATCACCACTGTAGAAAATGGCATTAGGTATATTATTCAATTCCATATTATGTCTGGCATCTGCAATGGCAGGTTCAATTTCTTCGATACCTATTACTTTCTTTATTTTGGAAGCCATATACAAAGCTATGCTTCCGAGTCCTGTATACAAATCATACACTATATCATCAGGTCCTACATCTGCAAAACCTACAGCTATATCAAATAATGCTACTGCCTGCTTTGAATTGGTTTGAAAAAATGATTTTGGTCCAATCTGATAAGCTACATCTCCGAGTTGTTCTGTGATGTATGACCGGCCATGAAAAAGCTTAATATCTAGATCAAATATGGTATCATTCCATTTTGTATTGACCACATAATGTAATGAATTGATAAATGAAAATTTATTTCTTAATGCCTCCATTAGTGCAGAAATCCGTTTTTCATCGTTTTGTCCAAATATGACTACCACCATCCATTCATCCAAGGTAGAATTTCTGATAATCATATTTCTCATCAAACCATTATGCTGCTTTACATCGTAATAGGTATAATCATTGGTCAACGTAAATTCCCTCACAAAATTTCTGATTTCATCAGACCTTGAGTCCTGAAGCTTACATGTTGTAATATCCACAATCTTTTCAAAAAAACCAGGCCTGTGAAATCCAAGTGCAGGCGATTGATGTATCTCTTTCCCGCTATTTACTTCTTCTTCCGTTATCCACCTCTTGTCGGAAAAGCTGTATTCAAGCTTGTTTCGGTAATAGAAAACATCTTTACACGGAAGAACCGGTAAGACAATCGATTCCGGCAATCTGGCAATTCTGGTCATATTGTCCTTAACAACCTGATACTTATATTTTAGCTGACTTTGATATGAGAGATGCTGCCATTTACAGCCTCCGCAAACACCAAAATGAGGACAAAGAGGAACAGTTCGTTCATCAGATAAGGTATGATAAGTGTTGACAACTCCCTCAAGAAATCCTTTTCTTTTGCGCAAGGCAAGAATATCAACTACATCGCCCGGAACAGGCCCTTCTGTGAAAATTACCTGCCCCTCTGCAGTTCTGCCAATTGCCCTGCCTTTATCGGCAATTCCGGTTATCAATACGTTTTCAAATATCTTTTTATGATTTCTGCCCATGCTGTGCATTAACTTTTTTCACAATCAACGTTTCTTGGGATGAACCAACTTCATTTCCTTTACGAGATGTGAAGCACCTGCAAATTTGTCAATGATAAATAATATGTATCTGGCATCAACCATTATATTTCTGCAAATTGAAGCATCGTAATGTATATCACTCATTGTCCCCTCCCATACGCGATCAAAATTTAATCCAATTAGATTGCCGTATGCATCTATTGCAGGACTTCCTGAATTACCACCAGTAGTATGGTTTGATCCTATAAAACATACCGGTAACTTGCCTGTCTTGTCCTTGTAAGGTCCATAATCCCTGTTATTGTGAAGTTCTATAAGCTTTGAAGGGACATCAAATTCATAATCTCCAGGTTTATATTTTTCCATTACACCATCCAGATAAGTTACAGGGTTATATTTTACAGCATCTCTTGGCACATAACCGGATACCTGTCCATAGGTAACACGCATAGTACTATTGGCATCGGGATACATCACTTTGTCTTTAAAGACCTCCAATTGGGCCTTGGTATACTGAGCCTGTTTCAAATCGATATCTTTCCTGATATCATTATAAGGCTTGGCAACAAACTCATTGTAATGCTGATTCCAGGTACTTGCTATTGTATAAAAGTTGTCATTTTTAATAGCTTCCACTGCTTCCCTAGGAGACATTTGCAGGACATGAGTCAGTGAGTTCAAATCTGTTAAGGAGGATTTAACTATCCAGGAATTTACAACAGCTTGGTAATCCTGCTGATTTTCTAAATTTAAGCTTTTTCGCTGGAGCATAGCAGGAATAAAGCTGTTATCCAGATTATTGACGTACATGGTAAGCAAGGCTCCAAATTTTTCGATATCAATAGCAACATCCAGGTTCTTGAAAAAATCAGGCATCGACTCCAGCAATCTGGATTGTACTAACATGTAACCGGAGTCTCCATTCTTTTCATAGGCACTAACCAGTCTCTGAAGATTTCCCATGAGACTTAACAATTCAACATTTCGCTGGCTTATCTCAAGGTAATATTCCCTTGCCAGGGCAAATTGTTCTATTTTCTGGTATAACGCATTTTGGTCATCAATAAGTGATTTATATTGGCTATCCTTTCCGAGTCTGTTTAAAAATTCCTTCTCTTCCCTGATTTTTATTCCAATACCATCCGTTTGTTTCAATCCCAGATTTTCGCCAATCCACTTTTTCCATGAATTGGCTATAGATGCATATTTTGAAGCGTATTTTATCTTTGTTGCCTCGTCAGCGCGCATATATTTATCCATGATGGAAAGTGAGGTTTCTCTGATTGCAATACGGGCCGGATTTAAAACTTCAACAATTTGCTGAACTGCAGATGATGGCAAATACTGCGTTGTTCTTCCGGGAAATCCAAATACCATCGTAAAATCGCCCTCTGAAACGCCATCTAATGATATGGGAAGGAAATGCTTTGGCGTAAAAGGGACATTATCTTTTGAGTAATCCGCAGGCTTGTTATTCTTATCAGCATATATGCGGAAAAGGGCAAAATCACCCGTATGTCTTGGCCAAACCCAGTTGTCTGTATCCGAACCAAACTTACCTATGGATTCCGGAGGTGCACCAACAAGCCTTACATCGCGGTAAGTTGTGGTGACGAATGCAAAGTATTGATTACCATCGTAAAATGACCGAATCAATACATCCTGATATGATTCCAGTATGTAGGTTTTTCTAAGATTGGTAATGTTTCTCTCAACCAAGGTCTGCCTTTCAGAAGCATTCATCTGATCATTAACACCCTCAAGGACTTTAGCGGTGACGTCCTCAATATAATCGATAAAGGTTGCTGTAAGTCCCGGATTCGGAAGCTCATCCTCTACCGTTTTTGCCCAGAATCCATTACGGATAATATTATTTTCCACTGATGAGTGCGATTGTATCTGACCGTATCCACAATGGTGATTGGTTAAAAGCAATCCCTTGGGCGAAATAATTTCCGATGTACAGAATCCTCCAAAATGCACTACTGCATCTTTCAGCGATCCCTTATTAACATTGTAAATGTCCTCAGCCGATATTTTCATGCCCATTTGCTTCATTTCTTTTTCATTCAGCATTTTTAGCAAATGAGGTAACCACATGCCTTCTCCGGCAAAAACAACAGAAGCAAAAATCAAACAAACAAAAAGTACATTTAACTTTATTATCCGAAAGAGGTTTGGTGACATTTTTAATACATTTTTTTGTTCAAAATAATAACAAAGGTAATAAATTTACTTGTAAGCTCGTGGTGATTCAGGATTCCCAGAGGTATTGTATTTCCCTGAATGCATAAGCCTTAATGATGCCGGAACTATGTTCCAGCACAAGCTTTCCCTCTCTTGAAATGTCCGTAATTCTGGCGGAAAACACATACCCCTGACTATCCCTGTAATCTTGAAATTCATTGTATCTGTATAACAGGGTCAGATATTTCTCCTTAATACCATTATGATTAGAGACCTGTCTGCATTGAAGATAATACTTTTCCAGATTAGAAGACAGCTGACTGATGACATCATTTCGATCTACATCGACCAACAGCTCAAGGGCCAAAGAAGTTGGATTGGGTATATCATCAGGAAAATCCCGTTGATTTACATTGATGCCAAGCCCGACAATAGCATAGTTTATCGTATTACCCCTAAGAAAATTCTGTATCAACATACCACAAATCTTCCGGTCTCCGACGTAAATATCATTGGGCCACTTTATTTTAACACCTGCACCCAGCAAAGCTGAAATGGTGCTGTGGACACCAATTGAAACCGCCATATTGAGAAGAAATTGATCGGCAACATCTAAAAACCCTGGCTTAAAAATGTAGGTCCCTAAAATATTTTGACCCATGTTACTATGCCAAATCCTGCCAATTTGTCCCCTGCCTCCTGTCTGATAGTCAGCTAATATCAATGTACCTTCTGTTGGAGAGGTTTTTGATATTAATTCTTGAGCAAAGTTATTGGTAGAATCAATTTCATCCAGATGAATGGTCCTTTTGCCCATAAACATAGAAGATGCAGTCATGAATTTTTAATTTAACTTTGCCATATTTTTGAACAAATAAAATTTATTTAGAAAGCGCTTCCCTGTCATAATCAGAATTTGTTTAAATGATCACATGGATGAGCGATTTACCCTCTTGATAACCATCGTTAAGTAGGATTATATGTGCAAAATCATGTTTGCTCCGTAAGGAAAAACATTAAAGCACCTTTAAATTCCTTTAACCTATTAAAAAAGTCACCACAGAGGTGCCAATACAAAGTACAAATACATGAACGCTGCAAAATTAGTAAAACCCGCGGAAGACCAGCTGAATAATCTCATAATTGATGCTATCCAGGACATTAAAGGGAAAAACATCGTAAAAATAGATTTGAGACATCTGGACGATGCACCAACAGATTACTTTATTATATGTGAAGGGGATTCTTCTACACAGATTAAGGCTATATCTGACAATATCGGAAGAAGACTCAAAGAAGAACTTGGCATTTCACCTAATCACTACGAGGGAGTTGACGGTTCTAAATGGGTTTTGGTTGATTTTTTCCAGACAGTAGTGCACGTATTTTATCCTGAAACAAGAGCTTTTTACGATATTGAAGAACTTTGGAGCGACGCCTCTATTACTCAATATGAAAATATTTAATCAATCAGGAACGATTTTCAATTTTTGACGTTTATTCAATAATATATTTTTTACAGAAAGCTGAATGGAAAACAATAAAGAAAATAAAGCTCCCAAATTTAACTTTAATTCATACTGGATTTATGGATTAATTATACTTATTCTGCTGGGTATCAACGTATCCATCAAAATGAATGAAAGTACAGAAACAATAGATCTCGTTACATTTGAGGAGAAAGTCAGGGCCAACGAAGTAGATTACATTGAAGTAATCAATAAGGAAATTGTGCAGGTATTCCTCAAAAAAGACATCATCGCCGCAAAATACCCTAAATTTAAAGAAAATCCATGGCATGTTAATCAACCACAATATACTTTCAGGATTGGAGATATTGGACAGTTTGATGCCTCATTAAAGGAATTTAAAGCGCAGGGGTTCCCTGTGAAGGCAAAGTACAAGCAGGAAAATAATTATATGGGCCAGCTTTTAAGCTGGGGATTAATGATTGCTGTATTTTTTGCGCTATGGATTTTTATTATGAGGAGAGTCGGAGGCGGAGCAGGAGGACCGGGTGGTCAGATATTTAATATTGGAAAGTCTAAAGCTACCCTTTTTGACAATAACACAAAAGTAAATGTAACATTTGCTGATGTGGCCGGGTTGAATGAAGCAAAGGTAGAAGTTATGGAAGTAGTCGATTTTCTGAAAAATCCAAAAAAATATACTGCCCTGGGAGGTAAAATACCCAAAGGTGTGCTGCTGGTAGGTCCTCCGGGAACCGGAAAAACACTTCTTGCCAAAGCAGTGGCAGGTGAAGCAGGAGTCCCTTTCTTCTCTATTTCAGGCTCTGATTTCGTAGAAATGTTTGTAGGTGTGGGAGCTTCCAGAGTGAGGGATTTATTCAAACAGGCAAGAGAAAAAGCACCTTGTATCGTATTTATTGATGAAATTGACGCCATTGGTAGAGCACGTGGCAGGAATGCCATACAAGGTGGAAACGATGAACGTGAAAATACCCTCAACCAATTGCTCGTTGAAATGGATGGTTTCAGTACTGATAAAGGGGTAATTATGATGGCAGCCACCAACAGGCCTGATATTCTTGATTCTGCATTGCTCAGACCTGGAAGATTTGACCGGCAGATTGGAATAGACCCGCCAGATATTGTTGGAAGAGAGGAAATTTTTAAAGTACACTTGCGCTCTATAAAAATATCTCCTGAGGTAAATCCTACTGTCCTTTCAGAAATGACTCCGGGTTTTGCAGGTGCTGACATCGCCAATATTTGTAATGAAGCGGCATTAATTGCTGCCAGAAGAAATAAAACTGAAGTTGATCTTGATGACTTCAACTATGCGCTGGACAGAGTAATAGGTGGTCTGGAAAAGAAAAATAAATTAATATCTCCAAAGGAGAAAGAAATCATAGCTTATCATGAAGCAGGTCATGCCATATGCGGATGGTTTCTCGAGCACGCAAGTCCGCTTGTTAAAGTCACGATTGTGCCAAGAGGAATGGGCACTTTAGGCTATGCACAGTACCTTCCGAAAGAAGAATACATTATACGAACCGAACAATTGCTCGACAGAATGTGTATGACGCTGGGCGGCAGAGCTGCTGAAAAGATTGTGTTTGATAAAATCTCTACAGGAGCTCAAAATGATCTGGATCAGGTTACAAAAATGGCGTACGGAATGGTGACCGTATATGGAATGAACAAAAATGTTGGTAATGTTTCTTACTATGCTATGTCACAGGATCAGTTTAATAAGCCATATTCCAACGAAACAGCCAAGATGATTGATGAGGAGGTACGTCAACTGATTGAAACACAATATCTGAGGGCTCAGGCATTGCTGGAGGAAAAAAGGGAAGAACTTAATCAGCTGGCATCAACACTTCTGGAAAAAGAAGTATTGTTGAAATCAGATGTAGAAAAGCTTATCGGGCTAAGGCCTTCTCCAGTTGATGAGCTAGCCATACCTAATAATGCAGAAGTGGTAAGTTAAGACAGCTTTTAGTGTATTAGAGGTGAGCTGCTCCGAATACACCGGCGCTGTCACCTAGTTTAGGTTTTGTGATTATCGTATCCAGCCTTGGATTATTGACATGCTTTTTCAGCTCTTCAACGCCAAATGTATATAATTCATCTATATTTCCAACTCCTCCTCCGATTACAATGATATCGGGGTCCAGAATATTGATAACCACCCCAACTGCCTTACCGAAAAAATGATACATGCGTTCATATGTTTTAACCGCATAGGGGTCATTCTGGGCATTAAAGGAAGCCGAAATTTCTTTCATTGTTTTCTTTACACCACTGATGGAATAATAATACCTTTCCATACCGGGGCCTGAAAGTACAGTTTCCACGCATCCAATCTGACCGCAATAACAAGGTCCGCCGGAGGTATCAAGAAAATTATGGCCCCATTCGCCTGCAATTCCATGCCTTCCATTTAAAACCTGGCCGTTTACTACAATGCCACCTCCTACTCCTGTTCCCATAATAATTCCAAAAACTACCTGAGCTTCAGGCATGATATCAGGAACTATTCCCATTCTAGCCTCCGCAACTGCAAAACAATTGGCATCATTTGACAACCTGAATACCTTACCTGTCAGTATTTCCAGATCTGCTTTTAGATTTTTTTCGTTTAAAGAGGTAGAATTGCAATTTTTCATTTGCTGGAGGTGGGGATCAAGAGTACCGGGTGTACCCATCCCAATAGTTGCTGCTTTTTGTCCGCTTTCCTGCTCAAGCAGTCCAATAAGTTTATGGATTTGTCCCAGGACATGATCGTAACCTAAATGACCTTCCGTAGGCACTCTAAGACGACTAATAATGTTTCCATTATTTTTATCTAATACGATTCCTTCTATTTTAGTTCCTCCCAGGTCTATTCCCCATAGCGTACTCATATATAATAGATTGCGGCATTGATTTAATCAGTACAAAGATGAAAAATCCTGATGAAAAATTATGAAGTATTCATAAAAGTTTAAATTCTAAATTTTTGAATCCGCAGGATGCTATTCATATTATACTTAACTTAAATGTTTATTTATGTTATCATTTTATGCTTTCCAACCATTAGGCTACTTTTTGTTTGTAAAGATGCACTTGAAATTCTATAAATAGTCTGCTGATGTTTGCCACATTACCCAATATTTCCTTTGCGTATTCCAATGTTTGATACTTAGGTGTGACGGATAAACCCAATTGCACTGCCGCACTGAAATATTCTAAAATGCTTCGCCAATTGCTTTCGTAATTGGCTCCGCCACGATGGCACTCTTCAATGACGATAAAATCAAAATAGTCGACTGGATATTCGCCAAAGTAGGGTGCAGGTTTTCCTTCTGCATCCGTGCCACTCATAAAGGTTTGAAAAATGGTAAAACTTTCTTGATATCTATTGAGCATCTTTCGCTTTCCTTACAGATTTTGCTCAATAGTGCTCCGATTCTATTTTACAATCCCGAAGGGGTGATAAGATTATTATATTGGGTAAATAAATGGTATCCCAACCCCGAAGGGGGTGGCATTTATTTCATCCCTTCGGGATTTTTATTTATTGGTTAATCTTGTTTTCTAGGAAGGAATTGATTTCCCTCTGGATAAAGTTAATGAAATTTGTCCTGTATGATGAGCGTTATGAAAAAGTATATGTGAGAAGAGGCGCATCCTTGAAACCTCTCCAAAAAATGGTGTGTCACACATCAACAACCAATCTTCATCCTCTAAATTTATTATTAGATCCTCAAGCATTTTGTATCCCAAATCGATGTAATTTTTACTTATATCTATATCAAATTGCTGGCCTGTGTCTTGCTTGCCAATTGTATTATTTTGAATGTTTGAAGGTATTCCAAAAAAATTACCGAATAAATTCATGGTTTCTCCAATGTGCCGGTAAATAAATCCGATTGAACCAGTTTCAGCATTTAGCTTACACCCGGCATTCTCAATAGTGACTCTGTCTAATGCATAAGAGTTGGTATGTATATTTTGAACCAACATTTCCTTTAGCAACTCCTTTTGAAATTTCATTTGTTAATATTTATTTCGTCACTTTCTGCATGACTGATTTTATTTTTACATTAAATACAAATGTAAAGTAAATGTTAATAATTGTTACCAATTATAACTCCTATTTATAAAGTATTAAGTTGTAAAAAAGGCTGTGTACAGTTTTATAATAAACTTGAAAATATCTGTTCAATTTTTTTGATCGTTCATTCAAATATTTAATGTTCTTCAAATCAAACAAGTAATTTTATTGGCATTTTAAGTATAAAATGCCCCTATACAAGCCTTTATTTGAAAATTATACTGCAATCAATCAAAAAAAGGCGTATATTTGCAGTTCGAAACCGGAAGTAAAAAAGGGAACAGGCGTTCCCTTTTTTATTAGATATGATCGTCAAATGGAAAAGCCAGATCTTCTTGAACTAGTCGGGACAGCCGTTTCTGAACTAAAACTGGATGATGTATATCCGGTAGATGTACTTGTGAGTAACAGCAGGATAGAAGTATTTCTGGACAGCGATGATGGTATTACGTTTCAAAAATGTCAGCTAATCAGCCGGTGGCTGGAAGCCATTTTCGACGTTGATAAAAGGTATGGTGAACATTATGTGCTTGAAGTTTCTTCAGCAGGTGTCGGGAAACCTTTAAAACTTCTCAGGCAGTATGCCAAAAATATTGGCAGGCTCATTGACATCAGACATAAAGGAGACCAAAGGACCAGAGGCACACTTTCAGCGGTAGATGGCCATTTGATAACAGTATCTTTTGATGAAAAAGTAAAGGAAGGTAAAAAGAATAAAATCGTTAAACGACAGGAAATTATTCCTTTTGAGGATATTATTGAAGCAAAAATTAAGTTAAGCTTTTAAAATTTACGTATGAATTTAGTTGAATCATTCTCAGAATTTAAAGCAGGTAAAAACATAGACAGACCAACCATGGTAAGGGTGCTGGAAGATGTATTTCGTACCCTGATCAGAAAAAAATATGGTACTGATGATAATTTTGACGTCATTGTCAATACGCATAGCGGAGACCTTGAAATGTGGAGGGTACGACAGATTGTACCCGATGGTGAAGTGACTGATGAATTGAGCCAAATATCTTACACCGAAGCTAAAGCCATTGATGAAGCTTACGAAGTTGGTGAAGAATGCTATCAACTCCTGACACTGGAAGACTTTGGAAGAAGGTCAATCATGGCAGCCAGACAAACACTTGTTTCCCGTATTATGGATCTGGAAAAAGACGATGTCTATAAAAGATATATGGACAGAGTTGGACAAATTATTGTTGGAGAAGTCAGCCAGATTATGAAAAAGGAAATTCTTGTAATGGATGATGCCACCCAAAATGAACTTGTTTTACCCAGACTGGAAATGATCAAAGGTGACTTTTTCAGAAAAGGAGACATGGTCCGAGGAATTATCAAAAGAGTGGAAATGCGAAATGGTAGTCCTATCGTATTACTATCCAGAATTGATCCTATATTTTTGGAAAGACTCATGGAACAGGAAGTGCCAGAAATTGAAGATGGCTTAATAACCATCAAAAAAATTGTAAGACTGCCCGGTGAAAGAGCTAAAGTTGCTGTTGAATCCTATGATGACAGAATCGATCCGGTTGGTGCATGTGTTGGTATGAAGGGTTCCCGAATTCATGGTATTGTCCGCGAATTGAAAAATGAAAATATTGATATCGTTAATTTTACCAATAATATCTCTTTGTATATACAAAGATCACTTACGCCTGCCAAAGTTTCCAGCATCACACTGGACGAAATAAATAAGCGGGCATCCGTATTTTTAAAACCTGATCAGGTATCCCTGGCCATAGGTAAAAGTGGATCAAATATCAAACTTGCCAGCAGACTGACAGGCTTTGAAATAGATGTTTACAGAGATAATATCGATACTGAAATTGAAGATGTTGATCTGGATGAATTTGCAGATGAAATCGAAAGCTGGATTATCGATACTCTTAAAGAGATTGGGTGTGATTCAGCAAAAAGCGTTCTTGCATTAAATAGAGAGGAGCTAATCAGAAGATCCGATCTTGAAGAAGAAACTGTTGATGAAATCTTGAGAATTCTGACAGCAGAATTTGAGGATTAATATTCATAAATGCGCGGTTATATAAGCCAATATAAGGCTTCATAACATTTTATATATAATTAAAAAAGTATATCTTTGGCGCAAAAACTAACGCCTGCGGGGTTTCCGCCCCCACAGGTCAATAATTAGCGGAAAAACTAAACCATATTAATATCGCCAATGGCTGAAAGATTAGTTAAAATAGCGAAAGAGCTGAATGTAGGACTTGGAACTATTGTAGAATTTTTAAATTCTAAAGGCTTTGCTATTGAAAACAAACCCACATCGCTTGTTACGGACGAAATGCATGAGGCCTTGCTAAAAGAATTCAGTAGTTCCATTGCAGAGAAAGAAAAAGCAGATAAAATCGTCATAGGTCGGGCGTTTGGTAAAGATGATGCCAAACCTGAACCACCCAAGCCTTTATTTAGCATTCCTAAACTTTCAGATCTTGGTAAACCAGCTTCCGCCGAACCTGAAACTCCTGAGGAACCTGAAACAGCTGTCCCCGAAGAAGAAAAAGAAGAAATTTTTTCTCCAACTGTTGAACTTCAAAAACCAAAGGTTCTTGGAAAAATAGAACTTGATAAACCTAAGCCTGCACCAAAACCAGAAAAGAAGGAAGAGAAAGAAACTCCGGCTGTAAAAGAAGAATTCACTGAAAAGGCAGCTCCTGAAGTTATAGAAAAAGAAAGTGAAGTCGAAGCACCTGAAGAATTAATACGAGCAGAAACGCCGCAGTTAAAAGGTCTAAAAATACTTGGAAAAATAGATACCAGTAAACTGGATGCTTCTTCCAAACCTAAAAAACAAGAAAAACCTGCAGCCGTTCCCGTAACAAAACCTGAAAGTACGGATGATCAGGGTGGTGATTCCGCTGAAAAGAAAAAACGCAAGAGAAAGAAGATTATCGGACCTCTTTCACCCGGTATGATGGGACAGGATTCCAGAGGAATGAAAGGAAAGCCTGCACCCAAGGATGAAGTTAAAGAAGTTTCTCAGAAAGAAATTGATGAGAAAATTAAGGCTACCATGGCCAAGCTGTCAATTACCGGTAAAAATAAACGCCAAAAGATCAGACGGGATAACAGAGATGTTAAGCGCGAAAAGCAGGAATTGAGAAACGTAGAAGAAACTGATGCAAAACTCAAACTGACTGAATTTATCTCAGTTTCAGAACTGGCAGGTCTGTTGGATGTTCCCGTAATTCAGGTTATCACAACATGTATGAACCTGGGTGTAATAGTATCCATAAACCAGCGTCTTGATGCTGAAATTATTGAACTTGTAGCAGGAGAATTTGGTCATGATGTAGAATTTATTTCAGCTGAAGAAATCAGCGAGGATGAACCCATACTTTCTGACGATTCCGACAATACGGAATCCCGGGCTCCCATTGTAACCGTTATGGGTCACGTGGATCATGGTAAAACTTCATTGCTGGATTATATCAGGTCGGCAAATGTAGCACAGGGAGAAGCTGGAGGTATTACCCAGCATATTGGTGCATATGAAGTAAAAGTTGGTCCTGAACAGAAAAAAATAACATTCCTGGATACTCCAGGACACGAAGCCTTTACGGCCATGAGAGCCCGTGGTGCCAAAGTAACTGATGTTGCCGTCATTATAGTAGCAGCGGATGATCATATCATGCCACAGACTAAGGAAGCCATCAGCCATGCACAGGCAGCTGGCGTACCTATCATTTTTGCTATTAATAAAATCGATAAACCCGGTGCTGATCCTGAAAGGATCAAACAGGAACTGGCCTCCATGAATTTATTGGTGGAAGACTGGGGTGGCACCTTTCAGTCTCAGGATATATCTGCCAAGCAAGGATTGAATATCGACAAATTACTTGAAAAAATCATCTTAGAAGCCGAAATTCTGGACCTCAAAGCCAATTCTGACAGAGCTGCCCTGGGTACAGTAATTGAAGCCTCTCTGGATAAAGGTAGAGGTTATGTGACCAAAGTGCTAGTTCAGAACGGAAGTCTTGAAGTTGGTGATCCTATAGTCGCAGGACCATATTCAGGGAAAGTAAAAGCCATGTTCAACGAACATGGTAAAAAAGTTAAAAAAGCCGGACCATCTACCCCTACCTTAATTTTGGGATTAAGCGGTGCTCCGCAAGCAGGTGAAAAATTCAGGGTTACAGATTCCGAGCAGGAAGCGAGACAAATTGCTACCAAACGGGCACAAATCGAAAGAGAACAATCAAACAGAGCAAGTAAGCGTATCAGCCTGGATGAAATCGGAAGAAGACTTGCCCTGGGCACATTCAAGGAACTTAACCTCATCGTAAAAGGAGATGTTGACGGTTCTATTGAAGCTTTATCAGATTCCTTGATTAAACTTTCCGTTGAGACTATCCAGGTCAATGTGATTCACAAAGCAGTTGGTCAGATTGTTGAATCTGATGTACTTTTGGCCTCTGCATCAGATGCTATAATTATTGGGTTCCAGGTAAGGCCTTCAAGTAATGCCAGAATTCTGGCAGAAAGGGAAGGCGTACAGATTAAGACGTATTCTGTAATTTATGAAGCCATAGACGAAGTTAAATCTGCTATGGAGGGAATGCTTGAACCTACCCGTGAAGAGAAAATTCTCGGCCAGGTAGAGGTAAGGGAAACATATAAAATATCTAAACTGGGAACAATTGCCGGATGCTATGTTACAGAAGGTAAAGTGACCAGAAATAACCATATCAGAGTAGTCAGGGATGGTATAGTAGTATTCCCTACAAGAGAAGGTGCGCACGGAGAAATATCATCACTTAAGAGGTTTAAAGAAGATGCTAAGGAAGTCAGATCGGGACTTGAGTGCGGTATAACCATAAAAAACTTTAATGATATTCAGGAAAAAGATGTCATCGAAGTATACGAAATTATAGAGATTAAGCAAACGCTTAAATAAGCTACACGCTATATGCGACAAGACTTAAAGTCCTTTCTGGATAAACACGCAGAAAGGATTAACTCCACTAATTTTATAGAATGGGATCCTGTCAGTATACCTCACGCTTTTAGGCTTCAGCAGGATATAGAAATTGCTGCTTTCTTCAGCGCTATTTTTGCATGGGGTAACAGAAAAACGATTATTCAAAAATCAAAGCAATTGCTCCAGCTCATGGACAATACTCCTTTTGATTTTATAATTAACCATCAGGATTCTGACAGAAAAAGATTTCTTTCTTTCAAACATCGTACCTTTCAGCCACAGGATGTATTGTATTTTCTTGAATTTTTACAGCAGCACTATTCAAATAATAAAAGCCTCGAAAGTGCTTTTCTATTGGAAGGAATACTCAACTCATACGTCCAAAAACAAGCGCTGATTTCATTTCACAACTATTTTGTTAATCAAACTGAAGCGCCACAAAGAACAAAAAGACATATTTCTACACCTGCTAAAAAGTCGACATGCAAGAGACTTAATATGTTCCTCCGCTGGATGGTAAGGAAAGATGATGCTGGTGTAGATTTTGGTTTCTGGAAAAATATTCCGGCTTCAGCACTCATGATACCTCTTGATGTACACGTTGAGAAAACAGCTAGAATGCTTGGGCTTTTACAGCGCACACAACGTGACTGGCAAACTGTAGAGGAACTGACACAACAACTAAGATTACTAAAACCAGAAGATCCGGTTTACTATGATTATGCCTTATTCGGACTAAGTATTGAAAAGAATCAATTCTAGATTCCCAGTATGATGGCAAACATCAAAGGTGCTACGATGGTAGCATCACTTTCTACTACAAACTTAGGTGTATGTATGTCCAGCTTACCCCAGGTAATCTTTTCATTGGGTACAGCACCGGAATAAGAGCCGTAACTTGTCGTACTGTCACTTATCTGGCAAAAGTAGCTCCAGAATGGTATATCTTCCATTTCCATATCCTGATAAAGCATCGGTACAACACATATCGGAAAATCACCAGCAATACCCCCACCTATCTGGAAGAATCCAACACCTTTGCCATCACTATTTTTAATATACCAGTCAGATAACCACATCATATATTCAATTCCTGACTTAGTTGTAGCTGGCTTGAGCTCACCTTTGATACAATAAGAGGCAAAAATATTACCCATAGTACTATCTTCCCATCCAGGCACCACAATAGGTAGATTTTTCTCTGCAGCAGCAAGCATCCAGCTGTCTTTAGGATCTATTTCATAATACTGTTCCAACTCACCGCTGAGAAGCATTTTGTACATAAATTCATGTGGAAAATACCTTTCGCCACTCTTGTCAGCATCATTCCATACCTTAAACAAATGCTTTTGTAAACGCCTGAACGCTTCTTCTTCAGGGATGCATGTGTCTGTAACCCGATTGTAATGATTTTCGAGTAAATCCCATTCATCCTGCGGACTCAGGTCGCGATAATGTGGCACTCGTTTGTAATGGCTGTGCGCTACAAGATTCATGATATCTTCTTCCAGGTTGGCACCGGTACAGGATATAATATGAACTTTATCCTGTCTGATCATTTCGGCAAGAGATTTACCCAACTCAGCTGTACTCATAGCACCTGCAAGTGTAATCATCATTTTACCACCTTCATTCAGATGCGCTATATAACCGTCTGCTGCATCAATCAATGCTGCAGCATTAAAATGTTTGTAGTGTTGCTTTAAAAAACTTGTAATTTGCATAATTCTTATCCTTTCACAATGGTTGGGTCAAAAGAGGTATATATAATTAATCGTAGCCCAGAATCTCGAGCATTTGCTGTGCATTTTGTTCATCGCGATATAGTCTGTCAACAATATTCCCTTTTTCGTCCCTGTCAATAATGATTTGCTTAGGTGAAGGAATAAGGCAGTGCTTAATGCCGCCATAACCACTGATAGCATCCTGATACGCCCCGGTATGGAAAAAACCAAGATACAATGGTTCCGTATCTTCAGGCTGGTATGCCGGTAATAGAATCTGCTGATTCATATCCTCAGAGTTGTAATAATCGGAATGGTCACAACTTATACCACCTATACTAACCTGCGTATAATCATTTTCCCACTTATTGACCGGAAGCAAAATAAATTTTTCAAAAATCGACCAGGCATCCGGTATAGTATTCATTAAGCTATTATCAATAAGATACCAAAGTTCCGCATCATTTTGCTGCTTTTGTTCCAAAACACTAAAAATGATAGCGCCACTTTCACCCACCGTGTATTTGCCGAACTCTGTAAATATATTGGGCTCTTCGATACCTTCCTGTTCACAAACCTCCTTTATATTGGATACTAGTTCATTGATCATGTACTTGTAGTCGTATTCCATGCCCAAGTTATTGCGTATAGGAAGACCTCCTCCCAGATTGATGGAATCCAGGGTCGGACATATCTTTTTCATTTCCGCAAATATCTTAAGTGCTTTACGGAATTCTCCCCAGTAATAGAGGTTGTCCTTGATACCGGAATCAACAAAAAAATGAAGCATTTTAAGTGTGATTCTCTTCTTCCTCGCTATCTTTTGTTTATAAAAATCTATGATTTCAGCGCTACGAATTCCGAGTCTAGAAGTATAATATGCTGATTGAGGCTCCTCATTGATTGCCATTCGAATACCAATTGTAATATCACCTTTGGTTTTACTATACAGCCTGTCAAGCTCTAGCTTACTATCCAGAACAGGTATTACATTTTCAAAACCATCATCTATGAGACCTACTATCTTATCCAGGTAATCATCCGTCTTATGCCCATTGTGTATAAGGATAATATCTTTTTCAATTTGTCCTTTTAGATATAGCCTTCTGATCAAGTCAATATCAAAGGAAGAAGACGTTTCCAGGTGAACATTATGCTTCAATGCTTCTGAAATAACGTGTGAAAAATGACAACATTTTGTACAATAACAATAATAATAATCTCCCTTATAGTTATTGGCTTTCATGGCCCTGTGGAATAAATTTCTAGCCTTCTTTATCTGATCCCCGATTCTGGGCAAATATGTAAGACGGAAAGGAGTACCATATTTATCAATCAGATACTTGAGTGGAATTCCATGAAAAGTAAGATTTCCCTGATTCAAATCAAATCCTTCCTGAGGAAAATAATATGTTTGATTGATCAATTGAAAATAGGAGTTCTTCATTCCTTGGCGCAGTTATTAATTTTTTAAAAAAGGATACAAAGTAACAATAAAATATCCGTTTACCATATAAAAACTACTCAAAGATTAAGCCAAAAACATTTTGAAAGACCATAAAAAAAGCCGTAGGAAATGAATCGTACGGCTTTTATGTTTAATCGATATAAGATTACCCGTTAAGCGCGGCAGCACCACCCACAATCTCAGATAATTCTTTGGTAATGGCCTCCTGTCTTGCCTTGTTGTAATTAATTTTCAACTCCTTCATCAGTTCATCTGCATTGGTGGTCGCGTTGTCCATCGCCGTCATCCTGGCGCCATGCTCGGAAGCATGATTATCGAGCACAAACTTCTGAAAGTTAGTTTGTAAAATAGAGGGTATAAGCTCATTTAAAAGCACATCTTTCGATGGCTCAAAGATATAATCAGACTTGGACGAATTCATATTACTTTCCTCCTGATTTGGAGAAACTGGTAAAAATTGAACTGTTTTGGGCTCCTGCACTGCTGCATTTTTAAACTGACCGTAACAGACTTCCACACAATCATAATTTTTGCCAGCAAAGTTATCCATAAGCCACTGAGGCACTCTGGAGACATTTTCAAAGCTAAGGTCAGCAAATAAATCTACGTATTCATTTACAATGTTACAATCAGCATATCGCTTTTTAAGGACGTCATAGCCTTTCTTACCTATAAAAACAAGCGTTAGTGATTTAGCTGAACGCTGCATAGCATATTTTCCCTCTACATTAGCTATAGCTTCTTTTATGATGTTGGTATTAAATGCGCCGCATAGTCCTCTGTTGGAAGTAATGACCACAAGAGCTACCTTTGAAACTTCACGAGTTTGGGCATATGGTGAACTTATATCGCTATCCATACTTGAAACGATATTTTTCATCATGGCATCAAGACGATTGGCGTATGGTCGCAATTCCTGAATTGCCTGCTGAGCCCTGCGCAACTTTGCTGCAGAAACCATTTTCATGGCTTTGGTAATCTGCTGTGTTGATTGTACAGATTTGATACGTTCTCTGACTTCTTTTAACTTACCGGACATACCCGTTGTTTTGAATCCTAAATATTAAACCTTGTACTGACTTGCTACTGCTTCTCCAACTCGCTTTAGCGTAGCCAGAATATCATCGTCAAGCTTACCTTTTCTGATGGCTTCAAGCGTTGCGCCTTCATTCTTCTCCATTTCCATAAGGAAAATTTCTTCAAATTCTCTTACTTTATTAACCGGGACATTTTTCAATAGACCCTGAGTTCCAAGATAAATAATAGCAACTTGCTTTTCTACAGTTACAGGAGAATATTGAGGTTGCTTCAAAATTTCCACATTTCTCTTACCTTTCTCCAGTACAGCCTGAGTGGCAGCATCCAGATCAGAACCAAATTTAGCAAAAGCCTCAAGCTCACGATACTGCGCCTGATCAAGCTTTAAGGTACCGGCTACCTTCTTCATGGATTTAATCTGTGCATTACCACCTACCCTAGAAACGGAGATACCGACGTTAATAGCTGGTCTGATACCGGCGTTGAATAAATTTGATTCAAGGAATATCTGACCATCGGTAATAGAAATTACATTGGTAGGGATATATGCCGATACGTCACCTGCCTGAGTTTCAATGATAGGTAGTGCTGTAAGAGAACCTCCTCCTTTTACAATCCCTGCCTTTTTCAAAGATTCCGGCAAATCATTCATATTCCTTGCTATCTCATCATTATTGATTACTTTTGCCGCTCTTTCAAGTAATCTTGAATGCAGGTAGAATACGTCCCCAGGGTATGCCTCTCGTCCCGGAGGTCTTTTTAATAAAAGTGACACTTCCCTGTAGGCAACAGCCTGTTTGGATAAATCATCATATATAATTAGTGCAGGACGACCTGTATCTCTGAAATATTCGCCAATAGCTGCACCTGCAAAGGGGGCATAAAACTGCAATGGCGCAGGATCAGAAGCTGATGCCGTAACAATCGTTGTATATGCCATAGCCCCACCTTCTTCGAGTGAACGCATCACCTGAGCTACTGTTGAAGCTTTTTGACCTGAGGCAACATATATACAATATACAGGTTCTCCTCTTTCATAAAATTCTTTCTGATTAAGGATAGTATCCAGTGCGATAGCCGTTTTCCCGGTTTGACGGTCACCAATAATTAATTCCCGCTGACCTCTTCCAATTGGAATCATGGAATCTATCGCTTTTATACCGGTTTGAAGTGGCTCATTTACAGGTTGTCTGTAAATAACCCCGGGTGCCTTTCTTTCCAGTGGCATTTCGTACTTGTCTCCAGTAATAGGTCCCTTACCATCCACCGGCTCACCAAGAGGGTTAACAACCCTTCCCACAAATCCTTCGCCTACATTTATAGATGCAATTCTTCCTGTTCTTCTGACAGTAGAGCCTTCTTTAATCCCTGCTCCTGAACCCAGCAATACCACACCCACATTATCTTCTTCAAGGTTCAATACAATAGCCTGAACGCCATTCTCAAATTCTACCAATTCTCCGGCCTGTGCCTTGCTTAAGCCGTATACTCTTGCGATACCATCTCCAACCTGAAGAACAGATCCAACCTGTTCAAGTTCCGCTTCTGTTTTGAAGCCGGATAACTGTTGCTTGAGTATTGCTGAAATTTCATCTGGTTTTACATCAACCATAGCTATAATTTTTATTCAGTGATTATTAAATGGTTTTAATATATTCGTTTTCAATAAAGTCTTTTTTAAATAGCTTAAGTTTGCGTGCTACACTGGAATCAATAAGCTGATCACCAATCTGCACAACAAATCCACCAATCAGGGATGGATCTACTTTTTGCTCAAATTCGACATGGGTAGCAACCAGACCGGAAGTTCTTAATTTAGCTTCAATCTCTTCAATCTGTTTTCCGGAAACGGGCACTGCAGTTGTAAGCAATACCGTAGTTATACCTTTCAGCGCTTTATATTGCTCCATAAACTCAGCAGCAATTTCCGGGAGATAGTTCTCGCGCCCCTTCCTGACAACAATATCAAAAAAAGCCATGGTTACCTCGGTAACTTTTCCTTTAAACAAAGTGTTAAAAATCTGCTGTTTTTTGGATGTATTTACAATAGGACTTTTTATAAACAGATAAAAATCTCGGTTTTTCAAAGTCTGTTGCAACATATTTACGTCCTCAACGACTTTATCAAGTTTATTTTGATCAGATGCCAGCTCCAGAAGGGACTTGGCATAGCGATTAGAAATTCTGGTTAGAGACATAAATTAGTGGTTAGGCGGTTAAAGATCATACATTAGTTGAGATTCATGTCCTTCACTAATCCATTGACATATGCTTCCTGATCAGCCTGATTCTTAAGTTCTTTCTGAAGCACTTTTTCAGCAATTTCAATTGCCAAATTACCAATTTCATTTTTTACCTCTATCATCGCAGCTTTTTTATGATTGTCAATTTCCTGCATTGCATTTTGAACAATCTTAGCAGCCTCATCTTTTGCTTTCAGTTTTGCTTCTGCCAGTATTGCACTTTTCATTTCTTTTGCTTCCTGCAATATCTTAGCCCTCTCCTCTCTGGCTTCAGCGAGCAATTTGTCATTTTCAGCCTTTAAATTTGACATTTCTTCCCGGGCAATTTTTGCCTGATCTATCGCTTTCTGTATATCTTCTTCTCTTTTTGATAGAGCCTCAGCAATAGGTTTGAATGCGACTTTGCTCATGATATACCAAAACAGTACAAATATCAGTAATGACCATATGGCTAAACCAGGAGAAGGTTGAAACGGCGTGAAATTTAATAATGCTATCATGAATACACTCTGTTTATTGATTTAATTCATTTTAAAAGAGTAAACGACGCCACCAACCGTATTGTCGTTTACCCGGATTTTTCGCTTTCGGATTACTTTACGAAAATGGAAAGAAGGATAGCGATAAGAGCGGCACCTTCTACGAAAGCTGCCATAAGGATCATACCTGCTCTGATATCACCTGAAGCTTCTGGTTGTCTTGCAATGGCTTCCATTGCTTTTCCACCAACCATTCCAATACCGATTCCCGCTCCTATAACTGCGAGTCCGGCTCCGATTGCTGCTAATGTTCCTGTCATGTTTAGAAATATTATAAATGAATAATTACAAATTAGTGATGCTCTTCTGCATGGTGATGCTCTTCAATCGCAGCACCAATGTAGGATGCAGTAAGTATGGTGAATACAAATGCCTGAACAAATGCTACTATGAGTTCAATAGCCATCATAAACAACGTTAGAGGAATTGCCATGAAGGTTCCAATTACACCACCTCCTACACTCTGACCTGCATTTCCAAAAATGAATATCAAACCAATAAAACTCAAAATGGCGATGTGTCCTGCAGAAATATTACCTGCCAATCGCAGCATTAAAGTCAATGGCTTTATAAATAATGACATTCCTTCTACGCCCGCCAGCAAAATTCTTACAGGTACTGGAACACCCGGCATCCAGAAAATATGCTGCCAGTAATGCTTGTTGCCATTAATATTAACAACAATAAAAACTATAAAGGCAATAATGAATGTAACTGAAAGATTACCCGTAACATTGGTGCTTCCTAAAAATGGTATCTGCCCAAATAAATTAAGACCAAGTATAAAAAAGAAAATACTCAGTAATAATGGAAAAAATTTCATATACTTATGCTTACCTATAAATGGTACAGCAACTTCGTCCCTGATAAATAAAAATATGGGCTCAAGAAACGCCTGAATACCTTTCGGCGCAGAATCAGGATGATTTCTGTACCTGCTGGCAGCGGTTCTGAAAGCCCAAAACATAAATCCAAACACCATCAACATCGACAACACATTCTTAGTGATTGAAAAATCATAGAATGAGGTGAGGCTTCCTCCCAGAACACCACCATCAAGTGTCGATCTGGAGTCCAGTATATATGCTTTACCCTGATAATTTACAAAGTATCTATCAGTCTTTTTGCCATTTACCTCTTCTTCAGTATGCTTAAAACCTTCCAGTTCTACAGAACCCTCCATTGGGAAACCAGGTTCTGCTACCCGAAATACGCTTCCATGGTGCAATACATACCCATTATATGAATGATGTCCATCTTCGTGATGACCTGCATGAAAAACAGACGAAAAAAATATATCCCAACCTTTTTCAGGTGCATACAATATAGTCGGCAAAGGAAATGTAACTGCATCAAGAATAGTGTACACATTGCCATCACTAATGTGATGTATAGCCGTTGCAGCAGGATCATAGGCCGCATGAGTATCATGATTGCCAGAATGATTATCTTGCTCAGCTACAAGTATACCTATGGAAAATATGTTCAAAAATAGGAAAAATGCGAATCTGGACATCATCAGCTTATAGATTTTTAAAAATCGCCACAAAGGTAAATAAACTTATTATTATATAATAGTATTGACAGTCATTAATTTAAGGCATTTTATGAGTTTTTTGTCTTCATTTTCATTTAAATAGCATAAAATTTAATATCGTAATTAATTTACTTACCAATTTATTTTTTAATCAACCCATGATTGAAGCCTGAGTATCAATATTTAATTTTATCAAAAAAATTTAAATTACATTTTTTTTAAGCTTTCCCGTATAACAATTTCAGGTATTTTGTAGCAATTATAAACAATAATATCACTTTATAACTCAAATAGTATGAACAATTTATATAAGTATTTATCTCAATAAAAGCAATTTATATATTTGAAGTTTTCACTATAAAGCTAATTAATTCCCTCCAGGCACGTGAAAATCCGTGGAACATACGTACTTTTGTATTTTAAGCATATTTCAACACGGTATAAATGACTGTAGATGTAATTCTGGGCCTTCAGTGGGGAGATGAAGGTAAAGGTAAAATAGTGGATTATTTGGCAGACCAGTATGATGTCGTTTGCAGATTTCAGGGCGGTCCCAACGCAGGCCACACTATTAAAATTGATGGTAGTAAATATGTACTGCACACTATCCCTTCAGGAATTTTCAGAGAGCATATTATTAACATAATTGGCAATGGCGTTGTGCTCGACCCCATCACCTTTATTAAAGAAATCACTACATTAAAAACGGCAGGTATTGAATTTGAATCCCGCCTGCTTGTAAGTAAAAAAGCCCATATAATTATTCCTACACACAGAATGCTCGATGCGGCCTCCGAAGCAGCCAAAGGACATCTCAAAATAGGATCAACGCTTAAGGGCATCGGACCTGCCTACATGGATAAGACAGGAAGAAATGGTCTCAGAATTGGAGATGCCCTTCTACCGGATTTTAAAAAGCGGTACCAGATTTTAAAAGAAAAACATCTGGGGTTGCTTCAAATGTTTCCAGAAATCGATTTCGATATTGATAGTCAGGAGAAACAATTTTTTGAAGCACTAGATTACATAAAATCGCTTCAATTGATCAATGGAGAATATTTTGTTAACCATTGCCTCACTGAAGGGAAAAAAATTCTTGCAGAAGGTGCTCAGGGTTCCATGCTGGATGTTGATTTTGGCACCTATCCATATGTAACTTCGTCCAATACCATTACGGCAGGAGTATGCAGCGGATTAGGTATTGCTCCTTCTAAAATTAAAGAAGTCATTGGCATCGCAAAGGCATATTGTACCAGAGTAGGCAGTGGGCCTTTCCCCACCGAACTTATGGATGAGACAGGTGAAAAACTGCGCCAGATCGGGATGGAATTCGGCGCTACGACAGGCAGACCGAGAAGATGCGGATGGATAGATATTCCACAGCTCAAATATACCATCATGCTCAATGGCGTAACCCAAGTCATTATGACCAAGATGGATGTTATGGACAGCTTTGAAGAAATCAAAATCTGTACACATTACCAGTATGACCATATCACTACAGATGAATTGCCTTACGATATGACTGCTACCTCTATTACACCTTTGCTGAAATCAGCCAAAGGATGGAACAAGTCCCTTGAGTCTGTAAATCAGTTTTCAGATCTTCCGTCAGAGTCTAAAGCATATGTCGAAAATATTTCGCAGCTGCTCCATTGCCCTGTATCAATGGTTTCTACGGGGCCTGAACGAGAAAAGTTATTTGAAGTTATAAAATAAATGCATGGAGTCAGTAAAACACACTGATGTCAATAAACTGGGGGAATTTGGCCTTATAGACCATCTTACTCAATCATTCCTCATTGGGCAGGAATCTACCCTGAAAGGTATAGGAGATGATGGAGCCGTTATCAAAAATATATCAGAAAATACCATTGTTTCGACAGACATGCTGGTAGAAGGAATTCATTTTGACCTGATATATACTCCCCTTAAGCATTTAGGATATAAAGCAATTGTGGTTAATCTTTCCGACATCTATGCCATGAATGCCATACCCCGGCAAGTAACCGTATCTATAGCCATATCGTCTAAATATTCCGTAGAAGCACTTGAAGAATTGTATGAAGGCATGCGTAAAGCATGCGAATTTTATCACGTGGATTTGGTTGGCGGAGATACCACCTCATCCCCTAAAGGTATGATCCTGAGTATTACGGCTTTGGGACAAGCCAATAGCGAAGACATAGTATACAGAAGTGGTGCGTCCAAGGGAGATATTATCTGTGTTACCGGTGATTTGGGAGCTGCGTATCTGGGTCTGCAGATACTGGAACGGGAAAAAAGGATATTTCTGGAGCATCCGGGAATGCAACCCGATCTTTCTAAAAGCGAATATTTACTCGAAAGACAATTAAAACCTGAAGCCCAACGTGATGCCATCACTTATTTTAGTCAAAATAAAATACGGCCAACAGCCATGATTGACGTTTCAGATGGGTTAGCCAGTGACCTCATGCACCTATGTAAACAATCCGGCGCCGGCGCCTACATAGAAGAAGGTAAAGTTCCTATTCACCCTGAAACGGAAAGAACTGCTATTGAGTTTAGGCTTGATCCAATCACCTGTGCACTTCACGGAGGTGAAGATTATGAACTTTTATTCTGTATTAAGGAAGCTGACCTTGAAAAAATCAGATTCATGCCTGATGTATTCATTATTGGAGAAATAACTGAAGCGGAAGCCGGAATCAGTCTGCACACCACCGGCGGCCAGATTGTTCCTCTTGAAGCACAGGGATGGAACCATTTCAGAACATCATGATCTTACAATAGTAAATTCTGTCCTCCTGTTTTTTCGACGGCCTTCCTTACTGCTATTATCCGAAACCGGCTGCGTTTCTCCCTTGCCTTCAAATTCAAGGCGGTTTGACTCAATGCCCAATCTGATTAATTCATCATGAACAGCTTTCGCCCTGTCTTCAGATAGTTTTTGATTAAGCTCTGTATTCCCCTCATCGTCGGTATGACCCGTTATCCTTATTTTTAATTGCTTTTCCTTATGGAGAAGTCCATACAGTTGCTTAATCTCGACCATTGACTTTTCCATCAACCTGGCTGACCCTGATTTAAAAAAAATATTTTCAAGTACCACAGGTTTTAAAATTTCAGAATCCACATTTTCCAGGGGATTCAATTCTACCTTTAATTCGAGAGGCGCATAATATGTTCTTATTTCCTGAAGATCGATGTATTTGGTGTAAAAAATATATCCATTACAACTAATGTGCAATGCATATTCCCTGTGGCATTTCAAGCCTGTTAAAATCACGCCTGCATTATCCGTTGCCATATTAAATTTTTTGGCCTCATTTCCTAATTCCGAGACGACTACGTCAGCCTTTAAAGGCTTTCTGGTATTCTTGTCCAAAACCTTCAATTTTATAAATGTCATTGGGTCAGGCATCGCAAAATCCGGCATCTCAAATGTATAAATATCAAGGTTTCTTTTTCCGGCATTAGTGTCACTGAATCTGTCTGTAGCAAAATAAGCTCTTTTACCATCAAGCGATACCACCAGACCGCCTTCATTGTTTTCTGTATTTACCGGATAACCCATATTTGTTACCATTCCCCATTGTTGGGTGAGTTCATCCCAACGGGCAAAATATATATCAAAATCGCCCATGCCTAGGCGCCCATTTGATCTCCAGTACAGCGTTTTTCCATCTGCATGTATAAAAGGTGTTTCATCATCGCCTGCTGTATTTATCTGAGGTCCTGCATTTACCGGAGCTACCCAGTATCCCTGATCATTTTTATAAGTATACCATATATCCTTTCCTCCAAATCCTTCGATTCGGTTGGATGTAAAAAATAACTTTTTACCATCGGCAGACAATGAAGGCTGTGACTCCCATGCCGGTGTATTTATTGTTTTGCCAATATTTAAAGGCTTTGTCCAGCCTGTGTCCCTTCTTAAAGAGTAGTACAGATCACAGCCCCTGAAAAGTGGATCTCTGTCGCAGCCGGTAAACAATAACAAATTTCCATCAGCAGAAATACAATGTCCTCCTTCATTACGAATTGTATTTAAGGCTCCAATTGGTACCGCAATCGAAAAACCGGAACTGTCTGACTTTTCAGACATGAATAAATCTTCCTGATCAGATATTCTTCTTGTAAAAACCAATAAACTCCCATCGATACTGGCACTTGGGGAATATTCAGAATGATGAGAATTTATGGACGATGATAATTTTTCCACCTTAAATGATACAGCATTTTGTATCAGGCTATCTCTGAATGTCGCCAGATCTTTAAAAGTTAATGCTTTGGAAACTCTTTTTTCAGAGTTCGATGAAAAGGTCAGAAATCGTTGAAAGTCCTTGACTGCTTCGCCATATTGTTTTTGTTCAAAATGCATATATCCCCTCGAAAACCAGGCTTCAGGATCAGATTCAGGAAAGAAATTTATGACATGATCCAAAACAGCTATGGCATCTGATATTTTACCCTGATTATACAATATACCTGCCTTTCTCATATAGGCCGGTATAAAATCCTGATGCTCTGCAATAATCTTATCTAAAATAGCCAGGCTTTCATCCAGTTTTTTTTGCTGAAATAGCTTTTCAGCACGATCATACTGATTTTGCTGCCCTGAAGCATGGGTATATAAAAGATGAATAATGATTAAAATGAAGTATTTAAAAACTTCGAATAACGATATTTCAATCCTTAATTTGCCCATTCGCCGATATTTCTGCATTTTTAAAACTTTGCCCACCCTTTAAAATTAGAATATAGCCTAACAATGCCGGTATACCAAGATTAATAAACCATAATAAATACGTACAAATCAATGCATATATTGCTATAACATCAAATTGTCCTAAAACCAAAACAGCTATCTCTCCCCGCCCAAGCCAGTTTAACAGAGGTGGCATTGGTAACAAAGATTGAAAAAATAAATCACTCCTACAGCCTGCATCATGTAAAATATATCCATTTCCACATTAAGGGCTTTCATGATTAATATATACTGCACGGCATAAGTTAAATATCTGAAAAATGCCAGACCGAGCAGGACAAAAAGTTTGCTATTGGAAAAATTTACCAGTAACAACATTTTTTTTTAACCACTCATATTTATTGAGCCAAGGTACTCCTGACACCCATACATGTAATTGTTTTGGATAAAAAAATAATACGAAAAGTGCGCAAATAACACTAAACGTCAATATAATCCAGATTAAAAAATAATCGTAATTAAATACCATAAGTTTATCCATCAACAGGTAAATACACACTGCGCCCGTTAAAAACTGGATGATATTTTGTGCCAGGCTACCAGCAAATGTAGCTGCCAGCGCATGCATATGATGTGGCTTTTCCATATGAATCAGTCTGCCACCATAATCCCCTAATCTTCCGGGTGTAATTATCCCCAGGGTAATTCCTTTGAGGACCTGCATAACTCCGTTTTTCCATGACATCTTAGCTACCTCCGGCAGCAAATAAGTCCATTTTACGGATTCCAGAACCCAGTTTAATGGCATTAATACGACAGCCATTCCCAGATATAAATAAAAGGTGTCTTTTCGTTCGAATGCTTCAAGAGATGAATTATTACCTGTTTGAAGTTGCTGGTAAAATAACCAAACCAATACAACCCCTAAAAGTAATTTCAGGCCGATTAAGAAATATTCAAAAGATTTACCAGAACCCTTCATCCTGCAATTTACAAAAAAAACGTCTGCCCATTTATATGAGCAGACGAATCAAAACAAAACGAAAAACCAACTTTTTATACTCAAACACCTGGGGACTAAAATGACTTCCTCAATTGAACAGGTATAGTCATTTCCTTTCCGCCTCTGATGATTTTTAACTCCACTTTATCCCCGACTTTTTTTAATAACAATGATTTACTTATATCATCGTAATTTCTGACTTTATTTCTATTTACTTCTATGATTACATCACCCGGAATAATTCCTCCCAGATGCGCTGCACTCTTTTTATCCACTTCCTCAACATAAAATCCTTCATTTGATTTCAGATTAAGGCCAAATTCTTTTGCCAGCTCATCTGTGACATCATATCCACCTATACCAAGATTTGTCGATCGGTCCACATCACCTCCCTTTTCTATAATATCTTTGACAACTTCCCGTACAATATTACTGGGAATAGCAAATGAGTATCCAGCAAATACACCTGTAGGTGTAGCAATAGCTGTATTAATTCCTATCAACTCTCCATTGAGGTTAACTAAGGCACCACCGCTGTTTCCCGGATTTATGGCTGCATCCGTCTGGATAAAGTCTTCTATGGCCCTCTCCTCATTGATGATATCCAGTGATCTGCCCTTGGCACTTACAATTCCGGCTGTTACGGTAGATGTCAGATAACCAAAAGGATTTCCAACAGCAAGTACCCATTCGCCAACCTGAACTACATCAGAGTTGCCAAACTTTACCGGTGAAAGGTCAGATTTAGGTTCAATTTTTATAACCGCAAGATCAGTGCTGGCGTCGGTGCCGATCTTTTTAGCTGTATATTCCCTGCCTTTGTGATCAGTAACTTTAATCTTATCAGCAAATCCAACGACATGATTATTTGTGATGATATATCCTTCCCTGTTGTAGAGCACCCCAGAACCGGTTCCATTTTTCGGTCTGTAAAAATTACCCTCAAAAAAATCTCCAAAACCAAAAAAATCAGCAAATGGATCCCTGGATCGCTGTCTTCTTTCCTGTTGTTTCTGCATTACTTGCTCCTGACTTTCTTCTGCATATATATGTACTACTGTACCGGTAGTTTTTCTGGCACTTTCAACAAAATCAACCGAATTCATTGGCACACCTCTGAAGTCACCAAAATTTGCAGGCGTTGCGTATAGTGTATTATTGTAGGCCGTATTCAAATTGGACCATCTTGCAAACCCTGTCACTACCAGTCCACCTAAAATACCTGCTAGTATTAGTTGAAAATAATTTTTCATTGGTCTACTTTTTTATTTTCTGTAATTAAAAATTATAATCACCCTTAATGAAAAGCTTGTTTTTAATAAATCTATCTTTAATGCCTGGTCACACTTTTAGATTACGCTCAGGATATTGCAGATTTGTTCGGTTAACGAAAAAATTATCCGATCAGTTATATCGAAAAGTCTATTTAACATAACCTTAACTCGAAATTTAATTTTATTATTAAAAGTGATACATATCATTTTTTTATAATAAACATATTTATAGCTTTGGTTTCAAAAATAAGCTTACAACATGAATGAGGTACACTTACATCTAATGATGAATCATTTTCCGATTATTTCCCCTATGCTGGGCTTAATTGTACTCCTGAGTGGTTATTTTTTTTCCTCAGAAGTCATTAAAAGAACAGGATTAGGCATTTTCATAATAGGTGCATTATTTACATTCCCTTCCATGTTTACTGGTGATGCAGCAGAAGATATTGCTGAAAACCTTTCCGGTGTTTCTCATGATGTAATTCATCACCATGAAGAATGGGCTGAAAAAATGGCCTGGATTTCATACTTGCTCGGAATTCTTTCTGCTTTTACCATCTGGTCTTCCTGGAAAAACAAATCCTGCTCCCGATATGGCTTTACAGGCGTTTTAGTGCTTTCATTAATCGGAATTTTTCTGGGTATTAAAACGGGAAACAGCGGTGGCGAAATAAGACACCCCGAAATTACAAGTCAGATTTCACCTGCACCCAATAATCATGAAGAAGGCGAAAGTGAATAAAAGTTGATGCATAAAAAAAGGGACTGAATTAAAAATTCAATCCCTTTTTTAGTTTTAAAAGATATGGTAAATGTTTTTTGCACTAATGATGCAATTGTTTTGATCATTATTTCTGTCCAAAGCCTGAATTTTACATTACAGACGTTTTTCATATTTATATAATACAGGGGTAGTATTAAATGTTCCGGATTCACTCAATGTATAAAATGCCATATTGGTAATATCCCAGCATACCGCCTCACCCTGCGGTTCAGTGATGTAAGGTGTTTTGTATGGCGACCTTTTCAGTGTTTCATATATATTGTCATTTTTACGGATATCCCAGTAATACACCATGGTGTAGTCTTTTAGCAACAAAGAATTCCCATCATTAGCTATATCTCCGGCAACAATACTATTAAAAGGAATAACACCAAGCTTTTCTGCGGTGGTTGTTTTTTCATAATCATAAGGGTACTTTAATCGGTAAACACCAACTTCAGTCTCACGTTTACTCACAATATATATGTCGCCTGAAACTGGTTCAACCATAAGCGTTTCTGCATCCCGGGGTCCATCAGGGTAGACGTAGGTAATGGTCTGGTAGTATTCATTTAATATATCACCCGAACTAATCTGCGAGGGTTCTTCAAAAATATGAATTTTGTATTCCGAATATTTTGCCAGATTATCACCAATTTCACCTATAAAAATGAAGTTCTTGCCCGTTCGGACATCTCTGGACACCGCAATGTCTTCCCAATCTCTGTTTTGGGTATTATCCAAAATTATTTTCATCTGAAAAATGGCTGATTCACTGATTAAAAAGATTTCAGGCTCATCTCCGCTATCATTATGCGTCCAGAAATAGCCCGGGTGTGTTATGCTGGCATCCAGACCGGAAGCTTCCTTAATAAAGCTGGTCTCAAGTTTACCTGCAGTAATACGTGAATTAAAAACCACCGTATCTTTTTCCACAGGGTTTTTTTCATCCTCAGGATTAATGGCTGTTGAACATGCAGATAAAACAGAAAAGCATGTTGCAAAAAACAAGAAACTACCTTTTATGAAATTTGATACTGAAAGCATATCATCAGGGTTTAAGTAAGTTAAAAGTTTTTTCAAGCAGGGCTACATTTCCGGAATGATCCCTGGCTTCTATCTTTAGCGTATGACGACCAGGTTTTAAACCGGAGAGCGGTATCTCCAATCTGTGATGCATTGATTTCATAGGGCATATAACCCATTCATCATCAATCCATACATCCCATTCCATATCGCTTGCGGGGTGTCTCGAAGGTAGATCATCTCTGACTTTAAAAACAAAATTTTTTTTACGCGTTGGCTTTGCTGTAAAGTCTACCGGAATAATGGTAGGTGGTATGGTGTCCGGCATAATATAAAAACTACCCAGTTCTCTTGATACTGTTGATAAAAATTCTCCTTCCCATGAGCCTCCCAGATTAATTTTACCATTCTTCTGATTCAGCAGGCAAATGACAGCTTTATCTTTCCAGGATTCAATGGGTATATCTGGCTTTATATAAATATTAAATTCATTTTTCAGTGGTTCCTTGTCCTTATTGAGGCTGTAAATAGACATGCCATTGCCTGCTTTTCTGTCTTTTAAATCCAATGAAAGATTTCTGTAAACGGAACCTTTTACAAATTCAAATCGGGCATTTTTATATGCTATATCGAGCGAATCACCTGGTCCCAGAACCAATGGAGCAAGTGTATTTTGCTTTTTAAGAATAAAACTATCCTGCTTTACATAAAAAATCACTTCTGAAACATTATTGTCATAATCAAGTGCTTCCAGACGAACCGTTCTGGTTCTATCCTGATTTAATTTAATACACCCATCCCCTTCATGCCGCAATATCTGCAAATTATTCCCGGGATAGGTGTAACACAAAATAAACGATTCTCCTTTAGCTGAATGCACTTCATAGTCAACAAATCCCGATACTTGTCGAGATTCGTTAAAATCGAGCCTGTCCATAGTGTAGTAGTACTTCAGTGTATCATCAACATACATTCTGATGGCATAAATTCCGTTTTTATTTTCAGCCCCATCCATTTGGTCAAACCCATGTAGTGCAACTCCTGCCTGATTTGCAGGAACATGAAAAATAACCGGTTCTGTCTGAGAAATTGAAGTGAGTGATTTAAGTGCAAGACGCTGCTCGTGTATCTTAAAATATGCTGAGTCAAGTCCATGAACTGCAATGCTTAGTATTTTAGGCGGTCTGACGTCAGAAGACTTTAGACCTACCAAAAAAGGATTTATAGGTGTTTCCGTTTTGGATTCTCTGATTTCAAAATGCAAATGCGGACCAAAGGAGTGACCTGTATTTCCCAGTACACCAATTTTATCTCCCTGCTTTAACGGAAATACCGACTCCGTTAGCAAAGTATCAATCATGTAGGACATTCTCTCTCTCTGAACCTGATTTATCCAGGATTCGATCGACGCATCAAAGATATCCAGGTGTGCATATAATGTTGTAATTCCAAGATTGGGATGGTCAATATATATTGATCTCCCATATCCTCCGGGACTTATTTTAATTCGTGAAATATAACCATCCGCCACAGAAACAACCGGGTCTTCCATATACTTACGAGAAGATTTGATATCTATTCCCATATGGAAGTGCGATGGTCTGATTTCCCCAAAACTACCTGACAATACAATTGGGTGCAGTACGGGAGGAATAATCTGACTTTTGATCAGTTCAGTACTTGCCATTTGACATTTGAGTGCTGCCGGCAATACAAATAATATCAAAAAAATTACATGTCGAATCATCATGGCAATCAATCGTTTTTGAATATTTCCTGTAAATCCTGGTACAGGTCTCTTATACCTATGGAAGCATTTAAGCTGCCTTCATGGATCTTCCTGACAATTTCTTCTGTCCTCAGTGAAAATCTAATGTCCTTTTTCAACCAGGAATAGGCCATAACAGGAATTTGATGTTCAAACCAAAGTAATTCCTGAGAAATTCTCTTTTTTTGAAATAAATGATTTTGTTTAAGTAACTGAAAAAAGTTCCACACAGTATCATTGACAAGTTCAATGCCTGTGTTATCGACAGAAGAAGCTAAAACTACAGGCACATTCCAGTCAGGGATATCATGATGGAAGTAATGGAGTGCTTCTTCGTAAAACTTTTTGGTCTGCCTGGCGAGATCAGATTGCATACCATCTGCCTTATGAACAATAACTATATCTGCCATTTCCACAATTCCTCTTTTGATTCCCTGCAGATCATCTCCTGCGCCAGGCTGCAAAAGCAGTATAGTCAGGTCTGTCATATTTTTAACATCGCTTTCTGACTGGCCTACACCAACAGTTTCTACCAATATGACATCAAATTGTGCAGCTTCACACAACAAAATTGACTCTTTTGTATTGGCCGCTACACCTCCAAGAACGTTTCCGGAGGGACTAGGCCTTACATAGGCCAGAGGATGCGTTGATAACACCGGCATCCTTGTTTTATCACCCAGAATACTTCCTTTGGATTGCGGACTGGACGGGTCAATACTCAATACACCCACTTTTTTATGCATAGTGGTAAGCAATAATCCAAACCGCTCTATGAAGGTGCTTTTTCCAACTCCGGGTGTGCCTGTGACAGCAATACGTATGCTGTTTTTGTTTCTGAACCCCTCTGCTAGTTCAAGGATAGTCCGTGCAAGTTTCTGCTTTTCCGGATGCGTACTTTCTGCGAGCGTAATGCATTCAGATAATATTATTCTGTCTCCTTTGCGGAGCCCTTCGATAAAATGATTAACAGATTTTAATGACCTTCCTGTCACGGTGGATTCATTTTAATAATTTGGATGATGTAATGTTCCCAAAGGTAATTTTTTTGTGCAAAATTAATCCATTTTACATTACAAACAGGTCGAACTTCTTTGGAAACACTCTACGCTACAATCCTTTTTCCGTGATAAGCATTCAAATCAAGTGCAGATTTTACCTGTGACAAATTCTCAAAGGTAATCTTTCCTGCTGCGATAACGATGCCATTAAAAACCTGCTGCATTCTTTTTAAAATTGCTGCCCCTTCCATTGCGGTAGGGGCACCTCCTGAACTAAGGATATATTTTACATTGGGAATCGAATTCAATCTTTCAGCTTCTGCAACAGGATTTTTACAGAAATCGATGGCTTTATGTACTGTCAAAGGTATTGGGTCTGCCAACTCTGATATTTCCCTGATCTGGTCAATGTTGAGATTACCATCAATTGTGCATGCCCCGAAAACAAATCCATCAACGCTGCCCAGCGTTTTTATCTGGACAATATATTCCTTCATGATTTTCATATCATTGTCTGAATAAACAAAAGTATCATGCCGGTTTCGTACCATAACTTTAACTGGAATGGAAACATGATCCGTAACCTGCATGACAAGTGATTCCGGGGGCGATAATCCGTCAAGGGCAAGTTGACTGCACAATTCAAGACCTAATGCACCGGCACTTTCAGCAGCCAAGGATTCCTCCAGATTTTCAACGCAAGATTCAATATAATCAGTCATTTAAATATTTTATTTTAAAATATATAAATTGAAAATAGTTTTAAAAAAATTAATCTGCTAATTTTCCTACATCATAAACTTTGTGGAAGTTACGGGATTGTCCTGAATTGGCATAGTTTTTGGAAAATAAATATTAAAATTTTTTATAATATGATAAGATGCATTTCTATATTTTCTGTTGCATGCCTGATCGTTCTTTCTGCGCATAATGCTCCTGAACGAGCTGCTATGGATTATATCCAGCAGTATAAGGATCTTGCAATTGTTGAAATGTATCGCACCGGTATACCGGCAAGCATAACACTTGCGCAAGGACTACATGAATCCAATTACGGACAGAGTGTGCTGGCGAGGGAAGCCAATAATCACTTCGGAATAAAATGTAAGTCATACTGGACAGGTAAGACATATTATCATAAGGATGATGATCTGAACAAAAGAGGTGAGCTTATTGAATCCTGCTTCAGAGCATATAGTTGCCCGGTAGATTCTTACGTAGACAGATCCAATTTTCTGATGCAATCAGAACGTTATCGCGTATTATTTACCTACGATAAAACCAATTATCAGGAGTGGGCCACAGGGCTGAAGGCCTGCGGTTATGCTACTGACCCCCGCTATGCCCAAAAACTAATAGAAAAAATCGAAAGATATCAGCTCCATCAGTTTGATCAGGTTCAAGATCCCTTTCGATACCTGCTTAAATAATTACCGTATATGCGGATAGTTGTCATGGGAGGCGGGGTAATTGGCTTGAGTTGTGCCTATTATCTCAGAAAAAGTGGCGCCGAAGTGGTCGTTATCGACAAAAACAAACCACAGGAAGGGTGCAGTTTCGGTAATGCAGGGTACATTTCTCCGAGTCATTTTATTCCTCTGGCAACTCCCGGAATTGTTTGGAAGGGACTTAAATGGATGCTGGACAGCAGCAGCCCTTTCTATATCAAACCACGACTGGATAAAAGGCTGATTAAATGGGGTATCGAATTCATCAGGAGTGCAAATGACAAAACTGTCAAAGAAAATGCACCTCACCTGTTTCATATCCTTAACTTAAGCCGAACGCTGACCATTGAGCTGAATCAAGCGCTGGAACAAGGACCGGAACTTAAACTGGATGGATGCTATATGCTCTACCATGAGCCTTCCACTGCACAACATGAGCTCGAACTGGCGCGCGAAGCCAGACAACATTTTGGAATAGATGTTGAAATTCTTACAGCCACAGAACTGGCGAAAGAAGAGCCACTCATCAGCCCACACATCCTGGGTGGTGCCTATTATCCTATCGACGGACATGTTCATCCGGTCAAACTGATGCAACGCCTGTACAGTTCCCTTTCAGAAATGGGAGTTAAAATAGTGCATGGTGAGGAAATAATCGATGCCGAGGTCAAAAATTCAGTTATTTCGCGTGTTATCACTGCTCAAAACAGCTATACGGCTGATGAGTATATCATGGCTGCAGGCAGCTGGTCGGGTTTACTTGCTGAAAAACTCAATCTTTACTTACCCATGCAGGCAGGAAAAGGCTATAGTTATACTTTCCCGGACATACAGCAAAATTTAAAAAAACCAGCAATACTTGTAGATCACAGGGTCGCCATGACACCATTGGGTAATAGCCTGCGTGTTGGAGGAACTATGGAATTAAGCGGGATAAATCATACCATTAACATGAATCGAATTCATCCTATCATCAATGCCGCAAATGAATATTTTCCTGCCCTCAACCTTTACATTCCAAATAAGCAAGATGTATGGTCCGGACTGCGTCCTCTAAGCCCGGATGGACTTCCGTATATTGGCAGAACGGATAAGATGAACAACTTCCTGATAGCCACCGGACATGCGATGATAGGCATTTCTCTTTGTGCAGCTACAGGCTGGCTTATAAGTCAGATTATTGAGGGCAAATCCCTTCCTCTTGATATGAAGCCATTCCACCCTGACAGGTTTGAATAATCAAAGCCATGTAATCTCGCGGTAATTAAACTTCTGCGGATAATCTGTTGTAAAATGCAAACCCCTGCTTTCCCTGCGCATCTGAGCTGCCTTAGTGATCAGATAGGCGATGGTAATCAGATTTCGCAATTCGCACAGTTGTGGAGAAAGTGTAGTGTTATTATATAATTCTTCTGTCTCCAGATATAACAAATGTAGTCTGTCAAGTGCTCTTTTAAGCCTTACATCAGATCGAACTATACCAACATAATTACTCATAATTTCTTTCAGTTCCTTCATACTTTGGGTAATCAAAACCAGTTCTTTTGGCTCTGTAGTACCTTCCGCGTTCCAGGCTGGTATGACATGTTGAATGTCCCATTTTCCTATATTATCCGAAATGTCGGCAGCTATTTTTTCTGCAAAAACGAGACCTTCAAGGAGCGAATTGGATGCCAGTCTGTTGGCACCATGCAAACCCGTGTTGGTGCATTCCCCGGCAGCATAAAGTCTTTGAATGGAAGTTTTTCCGGAAGGTTCGGTATAAATACCTCCACAAACGTAATGGCACGCAGGCACTACAGGAATGAGGTCTCTTGAAGGATCAATGCCAAGACTAAGACATTTTTCTGTGATGGTAGGAAAATGGTTGAAAAAAGCTTCCTTGTCCAGGCCTGTGCAATCAAGGTACATACATTCTTCTCCTCGGATTTTCATTTCATTATCAATAGCCCGGGCTACAATATCCCGGGGAGCCAGGGATTTTCGCTCGTCATATTTTTCCATAATAGTTGATCCGTCAGAAGCTTTCAAAACTGCTCCAAAACCCCTCACAGCTTCAGAAATCAAAAAGACCGGATTATCCCCGCCTGGTTGATAGAGTGAAGTTGGATGGAATTGAATAAATTCCATGTTGGCTACCCTTCCTTTTGCCCGATAACACATGGCAATACCATCACCTGTTGCAATAAGTGGATTCGTCGTTGCCTTATATACCTGCCCTGCCCCTCCTGTTGCCAGAATAGTAGTTTTTGCCAGAATGGTTTCAATTTCTCCGGAATTTTTATTGAGGACATATACCCCGTAACATTCAATATCCGGTGTCAACCTGGTAATATTTCTGCCCAGGTGATGTTGTGTGATGATATCAATAGTGAAAAAGTGTTCAAAAAGCCGGATATTTTTTAGAGATTTTGCTTTCTCATTTAATGTACGCTGAATCTCCCAGCCAGTGATATCCTTATAGTGGAGTATCCGATTTTCTGAATGGCCACCTTCACGGCCCAGGTCATAGTTTCCCTGCTGATTTTTATCAAATCTGGCTCCCCATTCAATAATTTTTTGAATGGATGCAGGGCCATTTTTTACAACCATTTCGACAATTTCAGGATCACAAAGCCCGTCACCAGCATCAAGGGTATCCGTAATGTGCTTTTCAAAATCATCAAGACTACTATCCCAAACCGCCGCAACACCTCCCTGAGCATAACTGGTATTGCTCTCTTTTTCGTTGGTTTTGGTCAGAACTGTAATTTGCCATTCGGGATTTTTTTCTGCCAGTCTTATCGCCAGTGAAAAACCTGCTACCCCAGCTCCAATAATTAAAATATCTGTTTGCATCGATTATTCAGGTTTAAAGTGTGTATTCCTGAAATCGAGTATATTGCCCATTTCATAACACACCCTGCATCTGGGTTCATACTTGTCTTTTTCACCTAAAACCACAGTTTCCTGTTCCTGGCTAAGTCTGTAGGAGTGAGTGGCTAAATTGCCGCAATGAGGACAAATGGCATGCACTTTGGTGATATATTCAGCTACAGAAAGTAAGGAAGGCATGGGACCGAAGGGTCTCCCCTTAAAATCCATGTCAAGTCCTGCCACTATTACCCGGATACCACTGACAGCCATTTTCTGACATACTTCAATCAGATGTTCATCGAAAAACTGTGCTTCATCGATTCCTACTACATTCACATCTGATACATGCCTGTATATATCTTTACTCTTCGATACCGGGATACTTTCCAGGCTGTTTTCATCGTGGGATACCACGCGCTCACTGTCATATCTGATGTCTTTTTCCGGCTTGAAGATAACAATCCGCTGATTGGCATATTTTGCACGTTTAATCCTGCGGATCAACTCTTCTGTTTTTCCCGAAAACATAGACCCGCAAATCACTTCAATCCAACCACTTCGCTGGCTTCGAAAACCTGGTTCAAGAAACATATTTATTCTTGTAATTATACGGCAATGATTAAAATATCCCTGACTTTATATTATTCAAATAACAATAGTAGCTGATTCTTTTCAACTGTGCTTCCTTTTTGCACATGTATTTTTTTAACTTTTCCTTCTCCCGGAGACTTGATGATATTCTCCATTTTCATAGCTTCCAGGCTAAGCAATTTTTGATCCCTGGCTACCACATCTCCTTCAGAAACAAATAGATCAACTACGAGTCCGGGCATTGGAGCTTTTACAGCATCTATATTACCGGCTGATTTGGTGAGAAATCCCAGTTGAGAAATAATCTGATCAATTCCCTCATTTATCCGAACCGGGATATCCCATCCGGAAATATTCATTACAAAATTCTTACCATCAGCGTCCCTGTGCTTAATAACCACATTGTATATTTTTTGCTGAAAAAGAACTTTCCATTCCTGGTCATTTTGCTCCAGAATCTGAAATTCTTCATTCAAGTCATCAAAACCAAAATGTACATCCTTACCTGTGATAATCTCAGGGCGCCTGTCATGGCTCATAGTGCCAGTGTTTATATCATTATTAATCATTGTTTTGCTAATTTATTACCTGTTTTCCTGTCAGAAATCAGCAGCAAATACCATGTTTCAAATATCGTGAAAATGGTGTACAATGCTATAAAACTTATCAGGAAAAAAAAAGTTTCAGGTTTCTTCAGGTAATAAAACAATCCAACCAATGTGAGGGTCATTATCATTTTTACAAATGAATTGGCCATGACCACATGGATAAATCCGGCACTTCTCCCACCATTCAGACTTTTAATACTCATTTTGTGCAGGATCCACGTGTAACTCAGAAATAAGCATGTCGTCACAATGTTAAAGTGCAGTAAGTGCTCCTCATACCATAGCCATTCTACCATAGCTATCCATAAAAATACAATAATACAGGTTATAAAAAGGCCCGATTGAAAAGTCAGTTTCCTCAAGATTCTTTTTTTGTAAGTTCCACGTATAACTTATACAAAAAAGCAGAAAAAAATAGTAAAATCAATAAAATTGTGAACACAGGAAATGACCAGCCTATTTTCTCATCGATAAAGCTGCCTGCCAAATAGGCTCCGCCTACGATAAACACCAGCTGAAATGCTATACTGGAATATTTCAAATAGACGTTGACTTTTTCCTGTCCTTGAGGTTTACTGTCTTTGTCCATTAATCTGGTTTTCAGGCGTTTGGAGTCTTCTCCATCACAGGTTTTAGTTTTTGACCTGCCATTTCACACTTACCGGTAAAATAAGCACCTGGCTGCACATTTAATTTATCCGTTTTTATATCACCGGTTACGGAAGCTGTTTCTTTGAGAGATAAAAGTTCCTTTACTTTGATATCACCAATAAATTGTCCCTCGATGATGGCATTCTGACATACTATGGTGCCTTCAATTTTCCCTTGGGGGCCAATAATTACCCTGCCTTTACAATCCAGATTTCCTTTAAGTTCCCCGTCAATACGGATATCATTATCTGTAGTGATATCCCCAATCATCTTAGTACTTTCTGTAAAAGCATTTGTTACGTTGGTAACAGTGCTTAAATTGACCGAAGCCTTTTCATTTTTACCTCCAAACATGATCTAGCAATTTTTATGCGTTCTTAAATCAGTAACCAGATGATATGTGAAAGAATAATTTCTTTACAAGGGGGGAATTATATGATAGTACGATACTTTTTTACAAGTAAGCCCGATTACAATACAAATGCATTAAAATCTTGGACAATAAACGCCTCTGCTCTCAGGTCCGCAAATATTGTAAATCGCAGAAAATTCAAAAGCACCATTCGCTGGATTTGCCTGTCTGAGACCTGACACGTTGATATCATAGCTGAATCCCAAACCAAAACTCTCATAGTTAAAGCGGGTAGACAATATCAATGCATCGGAATGTAAAGCGGTTGTAGGCTCATTGTTGGAATTAAATCCTGTTGTTTTCAAGCCAACCCTATACCAAAGACCTGCTTCCCAGGATTGATTTGTTGTTCTTGATGGTCCCAGGGCAAATCTTAGATTAGCGCCTCCGTTAAACTCTCTGTGTGGGCCCTGAGCCATAAATACACCGAATGGAAGAAGAGAAATTCTTCTCTGTACCGGCATCTGAAGACCTGCATGCAGGGTATATCTGCTGTATAAACTTACTTTAGCCTGTTGTGAAGCACCTCTGAAAAAGCTGACATTTGGTCTGTTGAGGTGGTGAACTGCAGCTCCGAAATACCAGTTGGTGTAGTCATCAATCACACTAAACCACAGTAGTCCTGCTGAAAGATCCGGATATAGAAAACTTTGGTTTTCGATGGTTTCACCAGGTAGATTTTTATCAAATCCACTGGACGTAATCTGTGAAGGCCATCGAAGGTCTTCAGTGGAGATGCTTCTGTTGGTCAGCGCTCCGTCTGCTCCTATAACCAGGTAACTGGCTTTTTTACGGTATCCGGCCATCTTCTTGGAATATGAAGCTGAAAGTCTGTATTGCGTAGTACCAAATCTGGATTCACCGGCAACATCTCCCCATACACTTGCTCCAAAACCAAAATAATCTTCCCTGCCTACAGGGTTTTTCTGATCGTAAGAAGCAGACCACGTATTATAAGCATTGGCTGCCAATACCGGAGCCCATTGGTTTCTGTAATTTACAATCACCCTGTTTTTACAGTTATTTACCCCGGTCATGGCAGGGTTAAGATTTAATGGTGACATGTAAAACTGCGTAAAATGTATATCCTGAGCACTTACCAGTTTGCAGGTAATAGCTAGCACAAAAATTAAAGCTACCTTTCCAAATCTTCTCATATCAGTATTTTGATTTAATAGATCGACAATCAGTTAATAGGACTAAGGTTGTAAAATTAAAGCAATTTTCTACATTCCAACCTTAGTTTGTATATTTTTTTTTATCCTTGACCACCTATCATAACTCACATATTACAATTTTATAAAGAGTCTGGAAGGAAAAATAAAATTAAATATTGTAATAAAACAATGTATTTATTGTTTTTAAAAATTAAAGCTATTTTTTTTTAAAAAATTAAAATTTAATTCTGATTGAAAATTATTTTTCATTCTTTGATTTCAGCTCCCCGCCAGAAATCTGATTCCAGGAATAGTAATGAAACGTTCCATCTGTACTCATGGCTACAAACAAGCCATCCGGAAAATGTGGCATTATGGAGTAGCTGATTACTTCGCTTCCGTCACTTTCTGTCGCTTTTACCTTTACTTTTTTTATCAGGTTGTGTGCATGAGGATTGTTCTTTTCCCCCTCTCTCGGGTAAACATTAAACTGATCAGACTGCTGGTCAGACAATAGGATGTAACCTGTAGATTGATCAATTTTATATATCGAGATACCTTCATGGTCCTCTTTAACATCTGATTTTGCAAAGACAGCTAGTTCGTGGTTCCCACTATCCGGATGAGCAAAATATTTCCTGACGCCAAAACCTTCGTCCGAATAATATACATACCCTAACTCATTATCCACAGCGACGGCTTCTATTTCCTTATTACCTTCAAATTTTCCGAATTTCCTTACTAAAACACCAACTACATTTCCATTCGTGTTTTCTGATAATAAGTACTGGGCTAAATATCCTACTTTGGGTCCTGATTTTCTGGATATAATGGCATAAACCTTATTATTTACAGAGTCCTTGTATAATGCTATTCCCATAGGTGAACGGTCTTGCTCTCCCTGAAAAACTTCAATACCGCCTGCATCAATGGGAGTCATTTCAGGAAGTTTAAATATTCTGATCTTGTTTTTATTTCTTTCTGTACATACCGCAATATCAATTTTACTTCCTGAATAATTAAAACCATAAGCAACATCAACGTTATTGGGTCTGTGTAAATTTTTGATACATTTTTCCTCAATCATACGTCCCTGGAGGTCAAAAACATACAATCCACCAATGCCATCTTCTCCGCCTTTATCCGTTCCAATAACAAAGCTCATAGACGGGTTTTCATAATTAATCCAAATTGCTGGATCGTCACTGTCAAAAGGAACTTTTTCAGTAATAAATAATGGTTCTATCGCATCATTTTGATTTTTACAGGAAATAAACATAGTTGTATGCAACAATATTACACCAATTATGCATACATACAAAGGAGTATCTACATTTCGACGAATCATTATTTTTAATTTAAATATGTTCTGCTGAAAATTTATTCAGTGAAATTAAAAGACCAAATATTAACCCTATATTAATTTTTATGAAAAAATCGATCAGTAAGTAAATTTAAACTTAACATTTACTAAATAGTAAATTAATACTATAGCAGTAAGATTGTGGATTAATTCACTAAAAATATATTTTATGTCGAAAGTTATCCAAAATGTTATTTTATTGTTTGTAACATGTTTATTTTCAAACCTTTCCAATGCTCAAAGCGGAACCTTGCAAGGCAAGGTAGTTGATGATCTGGGCCTATCTATGCCAGGGGCAACAGTGATTATTAACACTCAACCGTCTGTTGGAACAATTACTGATAATAATGGAAAATATACCTTTAGCGGATTAAAATCCGGAAGCTATGAAATTACCGTTTCTTATCTGGGTTATCAGTCCAAATCAGCACTTATTGACATTCTAGGGAATGCCATCAGCACGTTGAATTTTACCTTAAGTGAAACAACGATTGTGGGGGAAGAAGTTATAATTATGGGCGACCGCCTCAGAGGCCAGGCAAAAGCTTTGAGTCAGCAAAAAAATAATGCCAATATTACAAATATTGTAGCGGCTGATCAGATTGGAAAATTTCCAGATGCCAACATTGGAGATGCTGTAAAAAGAATTCCTGGTATAACCATGCAAAATGATCAGGGAGAGGCACGAAATATTATCATAAGAGGAATGGCGCCACAGCTCAATTCTGTCATGATAAACGGAGAAAGAATTCCTTCCGCAGAAGGTGATAACAGAAATATTCAAATGGACCTTATACCGGCAGATATGGTTCAGACTATAGAGGTAAGTAAAGCCGTATTGCCAAATATGGACGGAGATGCTATCGGAGGAGCTGTAAACCTGGTAACCAGAAAAGCACCCAATGGTATGAGAATCTCAGGAACAGCAGGTTCGGGAGTTAACCTGTTATCAAACAAACCAATCTGGAATGGCTCTGTCATTTTAGGAAACAGATTTATAAATAATAAATTAGGTCTTATTTTCTCAGGATCCTATAACAACCATACTTTTGGTTCCGATAATTTTGAAGGTGTGTGGACAAAAACTTCAAACCCAGAATATCCGGTGGTTTTAAGTAGATTTGATCTAAGAAAATATGATGTACAGAGGGTTAGAAGGAGTGCCTCTTTAGCAGCTGATTTTGAATTGGCAAAAGGCCACAATATTTATATTAATACGATGTACAACTGGAGGGATGACTGGGAAAACAGATACCGTATGCGCGTTGACAGATTAGACAGACCTGTAAATGACAAAAAATTTACTAAAATTTCTGATAGCGTCCTGGAAATGCAGGGAAGAGTTGCAATTCAAACCAAGGGTGGTATAAATAACAGCAGGAATAAGGGGACAAGACTGGAAGACCAGCGTGTTGCCAACCTGAATATTGCAGGAGATCACCGGTTTGGATCACTCAAAATGTCTTGGTCTGGCACCTATGCCACTGCAGAAGAAGACAGACCCAATGAGCGTTATATCACACACAGAAGCAATAAAACCGTATTGGTAAATACAATTGATCCTTCTAAATACGTGGTTACTTTAAAAAACGCTGATGATGAACTTTCACTCGATCTTAACCAAATTTATGAATCCAATAACAATACTAATGAAAAGGACCTGAACGGAAGGTTGGACTTTGAATTGCCATTCGCATCAAATAAGGGAAAGTTCCAGCTTGGTGCCCGATACAGGGGTAAATCAAAAGAGCGCGTAAATACTTATGACATTTATAAGCCAACAGGTGATATAGGAGGCGGCGGTAATGCTTTAGGTAATTTACCTGTAAGCGCTCAGAATGAAAGAGAATTTCTGAATGGCGAGCAATATAAGCCTGGCAGATTTGTAACCAAAGAATTTCTTGGAGGGTTAAATTTTAGCGATTCCAATATATTTGAAAAGGAAGATGCTATAGCTGAATATATAACCTCAAACTACTCCGCTGAGGAAAATATCTCAGGTGGTTATGTCATGGCAGATTATAAAATTTCCAGTAAATTTATGGCAATTGCAGGTGTAAGAGTCGAAAGCACTTCCATTAATTATTCCGGATATGAATTTGATGAAGACAATGAGGAAGCTTCAAAAACCCCTGAATCAAGCAACAACTATCTTAATATTCTGCCTGGAGCACATTTAAAATACGATTTTAATGATAATTCTATTTTAAGATTTGCATGGACAAATACACTGGCAAGACCTAATTATTATGATTTGGTTCCATTCGAAACATTCAGCCCAGACAACCAGACACTCACCAGGGGAAATTCAAATCTTAAAGCCACAACTTCATCAAATTTTGATCTGATGTATGAGCAATATTTTAAATCTATTGGTTTAATCTCAGCGGGAGGCTTTTATAAAGATATTTCTAACTTTATTTACACTCGCACAGAACAGAATTTTACAGACCCAAAATTTGGTGAACTTATTTCTTACTCCAGACCGGAGAATGGAGGAACTGCCGACGTTTATGGTTTTGAAGCTTCCGTTCAGAGACAATTAGACTTTTTACCAGGGTTATTGAAAGGATTTGGTGTTTATTTAAATTACACGTACACCCAATCTTCAACTACCGGAATACAGGGCAGAGAATCTGAAAACCTTGGACTTACCGGAACAGCAAAAAATATGTTAAATGCCTCTCTTTCATATGAGACAAAAAAGCTGGTTGTCCGAGGTTCATTAAATTATGCAAGTGATTATCTTGATGAAGTGGGAGGAGATGACTTTAGTGACATTTTTTACGATAAACAAACTTTTGTAGATGTCAATGCATCATATGCTGTAACTCCAAAGTGGAGATTATATTTTGAGGCAAATAATCTTACTAATCAACCTTTAAGATATTATCAGGGGGTCAGAGAAAGAACTATTCAGGAAGAAATGTATAATGCAAGGATCAATTTAGGCCTTAAATTCGATTTCTTCGAAAAATAAAATGTTAATTTGTTGATTTTCTGAAGCCTGTGAAGTTTTTCACAGGCTTTTTTTATATTAAATAATTTATAAATATTTAAAACTCTGTTAATGTATCGATAATAATGAGAGCCGATATTTACATAAAATTAATTTATGAAGAAACGCGTCCTCGACATCGCAGTTCTAAGTGACTTGCACCTGGGAACCTATGGATGTCATGCGAATAATATTCTTCATTACCTCAAAAGCATACAACCTGATAAACTTATTCTTAATGGTGATATAATTGATATCTGGAATCTCAGTAAATCGTACTTCCCCAAATCTCACATGCATGTGCTGAGATATATTTTAAAAATGGCTGAAAAAGGAACAGAGATATATTATATTATTGGAAATCATGATGAAGTTCTTCGCAAATATAACGGAATATCCGTGGGTAATATCCATTTAGAGGATAAACTCATTATAGATATAAACGGACAAAAAACTTGGATATTTCATGGTGATATATTTGATTCAACAACAAAAGGCTGGGCAAAAGTAATTGCAAAACTTGGAGGGAAAGGATATGATCTCCTAATTCTAATAAATAGATTTATCAATGATATAATGGTGTTTTTTGGTAAAGAAAAAATAAGCTTCTCAAAGAGAATTAAAGGCAGTGTAAAGCAAGCTGTAAAGTGGATTGCAAACTTTGAAAACATTGCGGCAGAACTAGCTGCACAGGAAAACTATCAGACCGTAATATGCGGCCATATTCACCAACCTCAAATAAGAAATGTCAGTATAGGTGATAAAAATATTCTATATCTAAACAGTGGAGATTGGGTCGAAAACTGCACATCCTTAGAATATTACAATAACAACTGGCATCTCTATGAGCATGCAAATCAGGAGAAAATTCCAGAATCTGAATTTGAATTTGACTTGTCAGATGAATTAATTACTTCCATACCCTTTCAATTAAATTTAATAAAATAAGTATTATGCGCATTTTATACGCAGTGCAGGCTACTGGTAATGGTCACATTAGCAGGGCTCATCAATTGTACCCGGCTTTGTCAAAATTTGGCAAAGTAGATATTATCCTGAGTGGTTCCAATTCAACTCTTGATATTAGTTTGCCGGTAAAATACAGATCTCAAGGTCTAAGCTTGTTTTATAGCCAGTGTGGCAAACTAGATTATTGGAAATCCTGGAAAAATGCTGATTATTATCAAATAAAGCGTGATATTGAAAGTTTACCGGTAAGTCTCTATGATATAGTTTTAAATGACTTTGATTACATAACTGCACAGGCTTGCAAATTAAGAAAGCATCCTTCCATTCAATTTGGTCATCAAGCTGCCTTTATGTCTGACAAAACGCCCCGACCAGACAATAAAAGCATTCTAGGAGAGTATATACTAAAAAATTATGCTAAATCGAACGCTTATGTAGGTTTACATTTTGAAAGATATGATAGTTTTATTTTCCCTCCTGTTATTAAAAAAGAAATACTGGAGAGCACTCCAAGGGATCAGGGCCACATAACAGTCTATCTGCCTGCATATATGAATTCTTGCCTAGAGAAAATATTTAAGGAAGCTGACAATTATATATTTCATTGGTTTTTGCCGGACATACATAAACCTAAAATTGATGGCAATATTCATTATTATCCTGTAAATCAGGAATTTTTCAACGAAAGCTTGGTCAATTGCCAAGGTTTATTGACGGGTGGTGGTTTTGAGACTCCTGCAGAGGCATTATACCTGGGGAAAAAACTCCTTACCATTCCAATCAAGGGTCAATACGAACAACAGTGTAATGCATATGCCCTGGAAAAAATGGGCGTAAAAAAATTAGATTTTCTAAATGAATTGACAAAATCACAATTCTTTCAATGGCTGGAAAGTAAAAATACTATTGATACTAAACCTGAATATAATAATCTGCAGGAAACCTTTGAATTTATGCTTAACAAATTTTTATGAGAAGCAAACTGTCGTTATCTCTGATTATTTTTTCTCAATGTTGCTTTTTACCCGCTGTCAGAACTGAAAATCTTCCGTTTTTCGATAAGTCGTGTAAATATGAATTGGCTAAAAATGAACATTTTCCAGAAATAGTTTTGACTTCTTTCAATACCTGGGGACTTCCTGTAACTCTACCTGGTCATGATCAAAATAGTCGCTTTGAAAACATGGGTTACTTTCTACTCCACACTAATAGCGATATATTGTGTCTTCAGGAATCCTTTCATAAAAAGCTACGTAAGAAATTAATTTCGACATTAAAGGTAAAATATCAAACAATAAACATTAAAAATAAAAACTCATTAAAGCAAGGTCTTATACCTATGGACTGCCAGGGTGGGCTATTGACATTTTCTGTATTCCCGGTTGTATCTGAATGCTTTCTTCCCTTTCCTGATAATGACTATAGTCTTATTGAAAAAATTGGTGGCAAAGGGGTTTTGTGGACAATCATTAATGTAAATGGTAAATTTATCAACATCCTTAATACACATCTTTACGCCGGAGAATCTGATAAAGCTGAAAAAATCAGGATAGAACAGTTAAAACTTATACAAAAACTTATTCTTGAACAAGCTTCTTTTAAAGACTATCCAACTATTTTTTCTGGAGATTTTAATATTAATCATCCGGATTTAAAGCCTTCTCCTGCTTATGATTTCATAACGGAAAGCATGTGCTTTATTGACACAGCCCCTAGAATCGGTCCTGATAATTATACATATTCAGGTGCTGAAAACCCCTATATCTCAAATAAAAACTATAATACAAAACTTGACTACACTTTTATCTATGATCCATCCTCTACTTTAAAAACTTGTGAAAGTGAGCGTATACTGCATAAAATACCAGTATCTGATCACTTTGGTTGGAAATGCAGAATATATCAATAAAAAAACCGGACCAATTGAAATGACCCGGCTTCTTTGGAAGTGAGATAAACCAAATCTATTATTTGATGATGTAGGCAATACTAAATCCAAAAGTTCTGCCTATTCTGAATTGTTCAGCTATATATTCAACACCTTTATTTACCTGAACCTTCTGATTTAATGGATTCAGGAGATTCTTAGCTGCAAAACCAACCTGTATATGTTTCCCGATTTTTTTTGATAGTGTATAGGTCAGTATTGGAAATGGCATTTCATATACATCGGGTACAGCCGACAGGGAAATATTATAAAGCCGTCTACCTGAAACATTAAACGAAACTGTGGATTCAAGTCCAAGATCCTGATTTGCATAAGAAAGAATAGCATTCACAATATATGGTGCCTGTCCCTGAAAAGGCCTTGTTTCTTGGTTGTATTCCGGATCAACCGTTTGTGATGACTTGAGCTCTGTGTCAGGAATTTTGTATCCCGAATGTATAAAAGCAATATTTGTGGTGAAATTAAAATTTCTAAGCCCTGCATTTATAAATCCAAGATTTTTTCTCAATTCAAGCTCAGCACCTAAAACATTTGCATTATCTATATTCAGGTATCCCAATTCAGGTATGGTAGCAGTTGGTGAAAATGTCCTCAAGATAGGGTCTGTAAAATTCTTGTAAAATACACTTACAGCCAGGAGCTCTCCTAATTCAGGGTATATTTCATATCTGATATCATAATTGTAGATTAATGTTCTTTTCAGATTTGGATTACCTATATTAAAAAATCCGTTTTTCGTATCAAATTGCTCAAAAGGAGCTAACTCACGAAGATTAGGCCTCGCAAGTGTCTTGGACGCAGCAAATCTCAAATTTGATTTGTCGTTTAATGCATAAATCACATTTGCTGAGTATAATAAATCGGTGATGTCAAGTTCACTTGGCGCAAGAGATGTGTCTCTGCTCTCCACATATAGCTTAGTTCGTTCCCCTCTAAGCCCTCCAACTACTTTAATCTTATCAGTCAGGTTATAAACCGCCATTAAGTAAGCA